>Ga0208783_10000262_pt1 | contig 33214 bp, 22 predicted proteins | sample DEB19_08_DNA_2_FD_184529 | JGI IMG/M metagenome (GOLD analysis project Ga0208783, IMG submission 184529) | Aqueous microbial communities from the Delaware River and Bay under freshwater to marine salinity gradient to study organic matter... | ecosystem: Environmental > Aquatic > Marine >... | reverse complement strand
GGCATCCTGCCCTTTGGCTCGCTCGGCATTGGCTTTGCTTCGCCATCCTGGCTCCGCTCGCCACTGACGCCGTCTCCCGGGGCATGGGCAACCCCTCGCTCGTCACACGGCGTGGCGCTTGTGTGGGTGGCACGCTTCGGGGTTGACCACACCCCGTCGCCGGACGCTCGCGTCGGGCATCCTGCCCTTTGGCTCGCTCGGCATTGGCTTCGCTTCGCCATCCTGGCTCCGCTCGCCACTGACGCCGTCTCCCGGGGCGTGGGCAACCCCTCGCTGGTCACACGGCGGGGCGGTGCTTCGGGTGCCCGTGGAAGCCCAACGGCGTGAGCCGTGGGACCGGCGCGGTGAACCGTGCGGCGGGTTTGGCGTGTGGTGCGCAGGATCCCTCACGGCGCACGGCTCGCGATCGTGGAAACCGCGGGGCGGGCTCTCAGAGATACGTGTTGATCACGTTCTCGAAGAGCTCCTGGCGTCCGCTGATGTTGGCCTGGGACTCGCCCTTGGCCAGCATCTCCTTTTCGAGGGAGGCGAGGCTCTCGGTGCCGGCCTCGATCCGCTTGCCGAGCGGGCTCGACCACGTCGCATACCGCTCCTCGATCATCTTCTGGATCACGCCATCGGCCCGCATCGCCGCGGCGATCTTCAGGCCGCGGGCAAAAGCATCCATGCCGCCGATGTGGGCGTGGAAGAGATCGACCGGCTCGAAGCTCTCCCGCCGAACCTTCGCGTCGAAGTTCACACCACCTGGGGCGAGACCGCCATACTTCAGGATCGACCACATGATCTGGGTGGTGAGGTAGATGTTCGTGGGGAACTGGTCGGTGTCCCAGCCCACGAGCGTGTCGCCGGTGTTGGCGTCGATCGAGCCGAGGAAGCCCTGCATGCCCGCGTATTCCAGCTCGTGCTGCATCTCGTGGCCAGCGAGCGTGGCGTGGTTGGTCTCGATGTTCATCTTCACGTGCTTCTCGAGCCCGTAGCTGCGGAGGAAGTTGATGCACGTGGCCGAATCGAAGTCGTATTGGTGCTTCATCGGCTCGCGGGGCTTGGGCTCGAAGTAGAACTGCCCCGTGAAGCCGATCTCCTTCGCATACTCCACGGCCATGTGCATGAAGCGGGCGAGGTGGTCGATCTCCCGCTTCATGTCGGTGTTCCAGAGGCACTGGTAGCCCTCGCGGCCGCCCCAGAACGTGTAGCCCGACCCGCCGAGGCGGTGGGTCACTTCGAGCGCCTTCTTCACCTGGGCCGCCGCGTAGGCAAACACCTCCGCATTGGGGCTCGTAGCCGCGCCGTGCACGTAGCGAGGATTCGAGAAGAGGTTGGCCGTGCCCCAGAGAAGCTTCTTGCCGGTGCGCTTCTGATGCTCGAGGAGACGGTCGGCCACGGCATCGAGGTTCTTGTTGCTCTCGGCGAGCGACTTCCCTTCGGGGGCCACGTCGCGGTCGTGGAAGCAGTAGAAGTCGCAGCCGAGCTTCTCGAGAAACTCAAAGGCCACGTCGACGCGGGAGAGCGCTCCCTGGAGCGAGTCGCCGTCCTTCTCCCACGGACGGATCATCGTGCCGGGACCGAACGGGTCGCCGCCGGTGCCGCGGAAGGCGTGCCAGTAGGAGACGGCGAACCGGAGATGGTCGCGCATCGGCCTGCCCTCGATGAGCGCGTCGGCATCGTAGTGACGGAAGGCCAGCATGCTCTTGGCCTGAGGACCTTCGTAGCGGATGGGGCCGATGCCTTCGAACGCCTCTGCCATGGACTCGCTCTCCTGATCTGATGGAACAAAGCGGGGCCTGGGCCCCGCGGGATAGATCGACGCTTCAGTGGCAAATGTATAGCCGGAAGCGGGCGATTTGTCGCGGGAGCGCCCCAGCCGCCGCGGAGGGCTTTAGTCGCGCACGAGCCTTGCCAAAAGCTGTCGGCCGGCTGACGGAAACCATTCAACGAGTCCAGCCAAGAACGACGCCTTTCGAGGCACGACCAGCTCGGGGAAGCCACGGTCGCAGGCGTCGAGCACGCGAGCGGCCAGACGATCAGGGTCGAGCCGCTTCAGTCGTCGCGACCCACCCGGTGCGGCGGCGTCTGCCGGCAGTCCTGAAGCCTTGGCCTCGGCGGCATATCGTTCGGCAGACCGGTCGGCCGCCGGGTCGTCCGCCGCGCGGGCGATCGGGCCCGGGCAGACAAGGAGCACGTGTCCCCCGCGCGGAGCCAGTTCGAGCCGCACGGCATCGGCGAAGGCGGCAACCGCCGACTTGGCGATGGCATACGGCCCCATCGACGGCGTGACGAACTTCGCGGCGAGGCTGGCGATGAACACCAGATGCCCCTTCGAGGTCGCGATGTCGTCGGCGACGGCGCGGGTGAGTTCGGTGGCGGCGAAGAGATTGGCTGAGAGGTAGTCGCGGAGAAGATCGTCGGTCGTGTCGAGGATGCGGCCTCGGCCCGATCGGCCCACGCAGCAGAACACGGCATCGATGCCGCCGAGGAGTCGCAGGGCCTCTCCGGCAACGCGGTTGCCCTCCCCTGCCCTGCCGAGATCGGCCGCGAGGCCGTGCATCGACGCCGTCGACTCGCCGGCCCGCTCGCAGGTTTCCAGCGCCCGCCGCACGCCGTCTGACGATCGGCCGACGATCAGAACCCGTGCGCCAGCCCGCGCAAGGTGCCGGGCGAGCACGAGGCCAAAGCCGGCCGTGCCGCCCGTCACGATCACCCGTCGGTCGCGCCATGCGTGAGCCATAGGCCAACGATTCTACCCTCACCCGTCGATCGGTCGGGAGTGCTATCCTGAGCGAAGGATTTGGTTGGAACCATCGCCGAGGAGCCAGACGCATGCTCACCCGTCGTTCACTCGTGAAGGCCGGACTCGCCGGGCTGGCCTCCGGCCCCGCAGTGGTCGGCGCGGCATCGGCCGCTACGTCGGCGTCGCCCGGGCGTTCGCTGCGGATCGCCCACCTCACCGATATCCATGTCCAGCCCGAGCTTGAAAGCGGCAATGGGCTGGCCTCGTGCTTCGCCCACGTGCACGCGCTCCCTGAGCGCGGTCAGGCGGCCGCCGACCTCGTGATCACTGGCGGCGACACGATCATGGACTGCATGGAGCAGGGCCGCAGCCGAACCCAGGCCCAGTGGGACCTCTGGCAGCGGGTGAAGGCCGATGCCTGCAGCCTCGAGGTGCGAAGCGTGATCGGCAACCACGACGTGTGGGGCTGGACGAAGTCGAAGGCCGCCGTGAGCGAGCAGGAGCCTCGCTACGGCAAGGCGTGGGCGTGCGAGCAGTTTGGTCGGGCGCTCCCCTACGAGAGCTTCGACCGCGGCGGATGGCACATCGTTCTCCTCGACAGCATCTTCCCCCACGGCGAGAGCTACATCGGCAAGCTCGATGAAGCCCAGTGGGACTGGCTCACGAACGACCTGACCGCCGTGCCGGCCACGACGCCAATCCTCGTCGTGTCACACATCCCGATCCTCTCGGTGCAGCCGTTGGCCGCCGCGACGGCCGAGCAGCCCGACGGCGACGGCAAGCCGGCCTTCAGCGTGTCCGGGGGAACGGTGCACGTCGACCATCCGCGGCTCCAGGAGCTCTTTGCCCGGCATCGCAACGTGAAGGCCTGCCTGAGCGGCCATCTCCACATCGTGGAGCGGATCGATTTCGGGGGCGTCGCCTACTGCTGCAACGGCGCCGTCTCCGCGGGCTGGTGGAAGGGACTCCATCGCGGCACCGATTTTGGGTATGCCGTCGTCGATCTGCATGACGACGGCACGGTGACGAGCGAGTATGTGCCCTATGGCTGGACCGCGCGATCCTGAGTTGGGTATGCGGATTCCGGCTTGCGTGGGGCGGGCGACGACGAGCCGCTCCGGCTGCGAGAAGGTTTGATGACTCGACGAGTCTGTCGTTTCCGGAGTGGGATTGGGCCTTTTTCAAGCCGGATGCTACGCTTCCCGCATGACTGCAACTCCCCGTTCTGCTCCGGAAATCGTCCGCACCAAGATCGTCGCCACCGTCGGTCCTGCCTCCCGCGCCGAGGAGGCGATTCGAGGCCTCGTCGAGGCCGGCGTCGACGTCTTTCGGCTCAACATGGCGCACGGGTCGATCCCCGAGCATCAGGAATCGCTCGACCGCATCCGGCGGGTTTCCGAGAGCCTCGCCCGCCCCGTCGGGATCCTGGCGGACCTTGCTGGTCCCAAGATTCGGCTGGGGGACCTCCCCGGTGGCTCCATCGACGTTTCCGAGGGCGATCGGATCCGATTCGTGCGAGGGACGGAGAGCCATGCCCCCGGCGAGTTCACCGTCACCTACGAGCCACTGCTCGACGAGCTGGCGGTTGGCGATTCGGTGATGATCGCCGACGGCACGATCAGCCTCGTCGTTGACGAGCGGACCGGCAGCCACGCCACCTGCCGCATCGTCCAAGGGGGCACCATCCGAAGCCGTCAGGGGGTGAACCTGCCCGGCGTGAAGCTGTCCGTGGCCGCGATGAGCGCCACCGACTGGCAGCATGCGGAGTGGGCCGCCGCCGCGGGAGTGGAGTTTGTGAGCCTGTCGTTCGTGCGGAGCGCCGTCGAGGTGAAGCTGCTCAAGGAGCTCCTCCGCACCCGTGGCTCGCTCGCGCGGGTCGTCGCCAAGATCGAGAAGCGTGAGGCGATCGACAACCTCGAGTCGATCGTCGATGCGGCCGATGCGGTGATGGTGGCCCGCGGCGACCTCGGTGTTGAAACTGACGTGGCGAGCGTGCCCATGGTGCAGAAGCGGATCATCCGCGCCTGCCAGCGGTATCAGAAGCCGGTGATCGTGGCGACCCAGATGCTCGACAGCATGCAGCACGCCCGTCGTCCCACGCGGGCCGAGGCCACCGACGTGGCCAACGCCATCCTCGACGGCGCCGATGCCTGCATGCTCTCCGGCGAGACCGCGATCGGCGAGCATCCGCGGCTCGTCGTGGAGATGATGCGGCGGATCGCCCGGGAGACCGAGAAGCAGTATCTCGCCGACCGCTGGCACTACATGGAGGGCCGGTTTCTCGCCGAGAAGGGCTCGGCCGGCGTGCCGGTGCAGGAGTTCCTTCCGTCGCCCGAGTTTCTCGTCGAAGGCCTCCACCCGATCACCCAGGCGGTGGTGGATGGCGCGAGCCGGATCGCCGGCGAACTCGATGCCAAGCTCTTCGTGGTCGCCAGCCGTTCGGGCCTCACGGCGATCGCCCGGTCGAAGCGAAGGGGGGCGGTGCCCACCGTGGGCCTCTCCGACAACCCTGCCACGCTTCGGCAGATGGCGCTCTACTGGGGTGTGACGCCGCTGGCCATGGAGGCCACCCACGACGTGGGTGTTCTCCTCGATCGGATCACCGCCTGGGGGCTCGCCGAGGGACGGGTACAACGTGGCGACCGGATTTTGCTGGTGGCGGGTTCCGGTTTTGGTACGGGGGGCCACAATATGGCCCTGGTTCACGAGGTGTGACCGCGTCGCGGTTCGAGAGAGAACAAAGGAATTCGATGAAGAAGAAATGCGTGCTCGCTTACTCGGGCGGATTGGATACGTCGGTGATCCTGGGCTGGCTCATCGAGCAGGGCTACGACATCGTGGCGGTGTATGTCGACCTCGGCCAGCCGTGTGAAGACCGCGAGGCCACCCTCAAGAAGGCCCGCGACTGCGGCGCCATCAAGGCGATGATCGTCGACGTGCGGGAGGAGCTCTGCCGTGACTTCGCCTTCCCGACACTGCAATGGCAGTCGCGTTACGAGGGCACCTATCTGCTCGGCACGTCGATCGCCCGGCCGCTCATCTCGAAGGTGTGCGTGGAGATCGCCCACCAGGAGGGCGCGACGGTGTTTGCCCACGGTGCCACCGGCAAGGGCAACGACCAGTGCCGGTTCCAGATGGCCGCCGAGGCGCTCGACCCCACGATCACGGTGCTCGCGCCCTGGCGGATCGCGGAGTTTCGCGACCGTTTTCCGGGCCGAAAGGAACTGATCGAGTTCTGTGAAGCCCGCAGCATTCCCGTGAAGGCGTCGAAGGGCAAGCCCTACAGTTCCGATGAGAACTGCCTCCACACGAGTTACGAGGCCGGCCTCCTCGAAGAACTCACCACCGACGGCTTCAACCTCGTCGAGTTTGGAATGACCGTGTCGCCGCAGCAGGCACCCGATGCAGTCGAGACGGTGCGGATCGACTTCGAGTCGGGCATTCCGGTGCGGGTCAACGGCACGGCGCTTGCCGCCCACGATCTCGTGCTCGAACTCAACGCCATCGGTGGCCGCAACGGCATCGGCCGCACCGACATCGTTGAAAACCGCTTCGTCGGCATGAAAAGCCGCGGCGTCTACGAGGCGCCGGGCATGACGCTCCTCTACGAGGCGCACCGTCTCGTCGAACAGATGACGCTCGACCGCGACCTCGTGCACCTCCGCGACCGGCTGTCGCCCGAAGTGGCGGAGATGGTGTATTACGGCTTTTGGTACTGCGCGAAGATGGATGCCCTCCTGGCGTTCATCCGCGAGGCCCAGCGGCCCGTCACCGGCTCCGTGGAGCTCAATCTCTACAAGGGCAACATGCTGGTGAAGAGCCGCACGAGCCCGATGAGCCTCTACGACGAGGCGATCGCCTCGATGGAGGGGGGCGCCTCGTCCTACAACCAGACCGATGCCGAAGGGTTTCTGCGGATCGTCGGCCTGCCGCTTCGCGTGCAGGGCCGTGTTCGGCCCCGCGGTGACGTGTGAGCCGCGGGCTGGCTGCCTCGTGGCCCCGCCCCACCGGCTGGCGTGCGATCGCGGCTCGATGCCGCGTCGCCCTGCGGATTGAGGCGAGGAGGCCGGCGGTGTGGCTGGCGGCCCTCACGGGCCTGGGTGCGTGCGTGGGGGTGGCGCGGGATCGTGGGCTCGCGTCGGCCCTCGGCGGCGTCGCCGCCCTGGCGGCCCTCGGATGCCTTGTGCGAACATCGCGTGGTGAGGCCGATCTAACGCTTCGAGCCTTCGCGCGACTGGCGTGGCCCGCTGCCGGCATCGGCGTGGGAGGTCTGCTCGGCGCGGCGGTGGGCCTCCCAGCCTCGGTCATGGTGGCGGCGACAATCGGCCTGGTGCTGACGGCTGCCGTGGTCATGCTGGCCCGCGGGTGGCATGGGCCGGGAGTGGGCCGCTCGTTGCCCGACTGGATCGCGATGGCATCGCTTGCGGCCGCGATGGCGATCTGTTTTTTTCTCGTGCCCGAGTGGTCGTCGTGGTATGCCGTGGCAGCCGTCGCCTGGTTTGCGGGTTTGGCGCTGCCATCGGCGATCGTGGCGCAGGGCGACGAGGATCACAGACGCAACGAACTGCTCGCCACCGCTCCTGGTCGTCTGCTCGTGCCTGGCACCACGGCCCACGCGCTCGAAACGCTCGCCTCCTATGCAGCGCTCCTGGGTTGGCCCGCCGTGGTCGCAGTCGCCCTCACGCCATCGACGGTGCTGGCCGCGAACGGGCCACTCGCTGCCGCGGGGATCGTGATCGCCCTCGCTGCCATGGCGTCGGTCTGGGTGTCGGGGGCCGATCGTGCCGGAACGTCTCGCGACACCACCCAGGCCGTGGCCATGGCGGCCGTTGCGGCGACGATGGTCGCTTGGAAATGGCTCGCCAACGCATAAGCCCTCGGCTATGCAGCTCACCCAAACACCCTGGACGACGGCTGCAAACTGGCGTTGAGGGCCATGCCTCCGGCGCGGGAAACTTCGCCAGTCTCCGCAGCCGTTCGCGGTGACGACCGTGTTCGGGGGGCGATCGACATTCCCGTCGATCCGGGTCGAGAAAGGGTGCCGGATCGAACGATATTCACACGGAGCCTTCCGACCTTGCCGATTGCGCCATTCCCATCGAGGAGTCGACTCGTGCCACGTTCATGCATATCCGCCCGCAACCTGTGTCGTGCCGTCGTCGTGCTTGCGGTGGTGCAGGGTGCGTGTCTCGTGGCGTCGGCCGCCGGGTTTGTGTCGAGTGAAACCATCTTCCCCGCCACGACGCGGGCCTGGCTGAGTCTTTCCGACTTCCGTGGCTTGCAGGCACGCTTCAAGGCGTCGCCCTACGGGCAGTTGGTGAACGATCCTTCGATGAAGACCTTTGTCGATCACCTTCGCGAACAGGTCTCCAAAAACGGCAAGCAGCGGCTCGCCAAGCTCGGCCTCACGCTCGAAGACCTCGAGAAGGTTCCGGGCGGCGAACTCGCAGCCGGGGCGATCGAGGTTGACGGTGGCCGACTCGCCACGGTTCTGCTCGTCGACACCACCGGGCACGAAGCGGAAGCCAAGGCGCTCGTCGAGCGGATCACCGGCCGCCTTCTGGAGCAGAAGGCCACGAAGGTGGCCGTGCCGAATGCGCCGGCAGAACTCACCGTGTATGAACTTCCTCCCGACCCCAACGCGGTGCGTGCCGATCAGCCCGCCCGTGAGCGCCGGGTGGCCTTCGCACTGGCATCGCAGGCGCTGATCGTGGGCGACGATGCGATGCAGGTGGGGCAGGCGCTGTCGGTGCTGTCGAAGGGACGGCAGGACAACCTCGCCAGCGTCGAAGCCTACAAGGCGGTCGTCGGGCAGTGCGGGAGCAAGGTGCCCGGCAATGCGGCCCCCATCCGCTGGTTCGTCGATCCGTTGAAGTTTGCCGTGTCGTACCAGGCGACGAATCCACCCCGCGAGAAGCGTAAGGGGCCTGACTTCGTGGCGATCCTCAATCGCCAGGGTTTCGATGCGATCAAGGGCGCAGGTGGCGTGCTGGTGTTTCAGGACGGCGGGCACGCCATGCGGCATCATTCGCTCATCTATGCCCCGCCCCTGCCGGGCCGCGATCCCGACTCCGCCGAGCGATTCGATCTCGCCGCCCGAATGCTGCGGTTTCCAAACGTGGCCGGCGCAAAGCCCGAGCCGTGGGTTCCCCGCGGCGTGGGCGGCTGGGCCGCGATGCAGTGGGACGTGAAGACCGCCTTCAGCGCTGCCGAGACGCTCGTCGACGACGTGGTCGGCGACAAGGGCGTGTATGACGACGTGATCGCATCGCTCAAGGAGGATCCAGACGGCCCGCAGATCGACATCGAGAAAGAGCTCGTCGACCATCTCGGTCAGCGCATTTCCGTGATCAGCGACCATGTCGACCCAATCGGAACCGACTGCGAGCGTATCGTGATCGCCATGGAGACGACCGATGAGAAGGCGGTCGCTGCGGGCATCGCGAAGGTGATGGACGCCGACAGCGACATGCAGCGGATCGACATCAATGGCATCGTCGCCTGGGAACTGATCGACCACACGATGGCGATTCCAAGCCTCGATGTCGACGTGCCCGGTGGTGCCGTGGCCCATGCCGATCACCACGATCCCAATGACGAGGCCCATCGTCGCCGTCAGCGGCTCCGCGAAAAAGAAGAAAAGCTCCTGCCTCATGCAACCGTCGCCGTGGCGAAGGGGCATCTTTTGATCGCCTCGCACCGCGACATTCTCGACCGGGTGCTCAGTTCACACGACACCGCAGCGTCGCTCGCGGCGGCGGCGGATTACGCGGCCGTTCGCACGGAGCTCGGCAAGCTCGTGCCGGGCGCCACCTCGGCACTCGGCTTCGGCCGCGAGGATGTGGCCGTTCGGCCCACCTACGAACTCCTTCGACAGGGCAACATGCCGAAGTCGAAGAGCCTCCTCGGCCAGATGCTCAACGACATGCTCGGCGACGGCAAGCCAGGCACCGTGCGCGAGCAGAAGATCGACGGCAGCACCCTGCCCGACTTCGAGCAGGTTCGGAAGTTCTTCGGCACGGCCGGCCTCGCGATGGAGTCGCAGTCGCAGGGCTGGTACATCGTCGGCGTGTCCCTGCCGCGTTCGACGCAGCAGGAGAAGGAAGAGTCGTCGCAGCGGACCGCTGAGGCATCGAAGCGATAGAACGCATCTGGGTTCTGGGGATCGCCGCTTCGGGCGGTAACGGTCCAAGGCTTCTCGAACATCCACCGATCCCCTCGCTCGTCACACGGCGGGGCGCTGGTGGGTGGCACGCTTCGGGGTTGCCCACACGCTGGTGGTCGCGCCGTCGCCACCGTCCCGGCGTCGGCTCCGGCTTGGGGGCGCTGGCGCACTCTACGGCGTATCGTTGAAACACGCTTCGGGGTTGCCCACACCCCGTCGCCGGGCGCTCGCGTCGGGCATCCATGCCCTTTGGCTCGCTCGGCATTGGCTTCGCTCCGCCATCCTGGCTCCGCTCGCCACTGACGCCGTCTCCCGGGGCGTGGGCAACCCCTCGCTCGTCACACGGCGGGGCGGGGCCGGGCGTTGCTTCGGGTGCTCCGTGGAAGCCCAACGGCGTGAGCCGTGGGACCGGCGCGGTGAAACGCGCGGCGCATGTCGATGTCCGACGCCATCGAGCGATCAAACGCCGTCAGGGCTTCCGGCCCGATGCGGCTTCCACGACCGACCAAAATGGGTGCTGGCGATCGGCCCGGAGCCGCACGTCCTCGAGCATCACCCGGAGGTCGCCCGTCACCGGGCCCTTGTGGCGGCGTTGGCCGTCGATGCTCACGGTGACCGGCAGGTCGAAGTTGACCAGTTCCGGGGAAAGCCACACGCGGACCCGCGAGGCGCCGCACTTCACCGACACCGTGTTGGACGCCGTGGCCTTGGCCTCGAAGGAAAACGGCCGCGCGCCCGTCGGGGGCGGCCAGGCCTCGGGGAGCACGACCGTGCGCGGCGGCTGCCCCTCGAACTCGAGCCACCAGAAGAAACGGTCCCACGGACGAAACGCGACGGCGTCGATCTCGCGGGGAAAAAAAGTCCGCTTCTTGCGGCCCATCCAGTCGAAGATCCGATGCACCTCGTCAGAGAAGTTCTCGTGCCCGCGACCGCGGTATTCGACATACGTGGCGTCGAACCCCCTGGAGAAGTAGCGGTCGAGGTCGATGGCGTTTTGCATCAGGAGGCCGCGGTCGAGTTCACCCCCCACGAGATAGATCGGAAGCAGCCGGGCGTTGGGCCAGTCGTGGGTGACGAAGCGGCCGGCCCCGCCTCCCACCATCACGAGACCGGCCCAGAGGTCCGGGTGCGCCGTGGCGATGTCCCAGGCCGCATCGCCCCCGAGCGAGTGCCCCGAGAGAAACACGCGGTCGCTGTCGATCGAGAACCGCCGCATCGCATCGCGAAGGGAGGCGAGCACCGCATGGTGCTCGCGGGCCGAATACCCATAGGTCGACTGATTCGGCTCGCCCCAGGCTGGGGCGATCACAATCGTCCCGTGACGAGTCGCCTGGCCAAGGCGTCCCGCCTCGCCTCCCGGCATGCCAGCCCACCACTCGATCTGGTTGAGCGGTGTCGACCACCCCGCATGGAGCGTCACGACTGCCGGATATCGTCGCAGCGGGTCGTATTCCGGCGGCACCTGCACCAGGCAGCGGATCGGAGGGTCGTCGTCGCGCATCCCAGGCACGGACAGCTCGTAGAGCCCCTCGCTCACTTCCTCAGGTGGATCGAGCGGAGGACGCATGTGGCCGATGAGAGACGCCACGGTGGACGGGTCGCCCGCCTCCTCGTCGCGAATCCGGTCGAGGATCTCGCCACGAGCCACCTCGTCGTCGGCGCGGAGATAGGCCCTGATGAGGTCGCGGACCCGGGCCGTCGACAGCGCCAGCTTGAGGTTGTCGTTGGCCGCACCCGCTCCGGCGAGCCAGCTCGTGATCGCGATGGCGACGGCGCGATCAGCCGGCATCTCCGCGTCGGTGCCAAGCCTCGCGAACGTGGCGAGGCGGTCGAGCGTGGAAAACGACAGCCCGCGCTGGAGTTCATCGAGGATCGCCGTGGCCGCCGCGCGGGCGTCGTCATCACCCAGCCGCGCGAGCTGAGCCCGCACCTGGGCAACGAGCTTCTCCGCCTCGGCCTGCCTGTCACGGTAGGTGTCGCGTGCCTCGCGCACCGCTTCGAGGGTTTCGCCACCGAGCGTGTCGGCCGGAAAGGCCTCGAGCATCCTGACGGCAAGCCGATCCTGGCCCGCCCTGCCCCGGGCCAGGATCTCGTCGAGCATCCGGTTGGCTGCGAGGTCGGCGATCGTGCGACGCTCCTTTGCGAGGTCGGCCAGATCGGGAAAGTCGGCGAGCACCTCGTCGAGCTCCCGCTGGGCATCGACGTAGCGATCGCCTTGGAGCAGCAGCCGCACAACCCTCAGCCGATCATCCGGATTCGTGCGATCGATGTGCTGGGCGATCACCCGCTTGAGCACGTCGGGCGGAATCGACGTGGTGGCGATCCGCATGTCGAGCAGGAGCGGCTTCTCGGTCTGCACACCCTCCACCTTGGTCCAGCGCGGAGTGATCTCGGTGATGCCCTGCACCACGTCCACGCGGCCTCCGGCGGTGGCGAGCGACAGGATGCGACGCCCGAACTCGTCAAAGGGGGTCGTTTCGAGGATGCCCCCAATGCCCGCCACTCGGCGGCCGTTTTCGGGAACGCGTTGCGGAATGACGACTCGTTCGATGCCCGGATCGAACGGCGCCTCCTCCACCTCCACCACCTGGCGCTTCGACACCATCGTGCGGGTGAGCTCATCGTCGCACATCAGGATCGGCTCGCTCTGGGGGCGGCCCCGGGCCTCGGCGAGCGGATCGACCGCCACGCCCGGCAGCCGGGCGAAGCGGCCGTCCAGCACCCGACCATCCGCGAGCCGAACCCGGTCGCCGTGGGCATGACTGCCGCCGATGGCCAGCAGGGCGACCGCCATCCACGCCAGGGCCTTTCGCCCGAATCGTGCCGTCGACAACGCATCCATGCGTCTTGTCCTGCCGCGTGAGGGAGTGCCCACCGATGAGCCCAAAGTCTACTCCGAACACCGTCTCGTTCGCGATCCTTGACCCGGTCCTATGGCTGAAACGACAATCGTGGCAGCGTGGATGGCCACGCGTCCCACCCCTCGCCTCGTGTCGCTCGAGACCTGCACGACCGTGTCCCGCGCCCCACTTCACCGTGCCCTCGTCTGGGGAATCGGCGCGACGCTGCTCCTCCCGATCCTGCTCGCGGTGATCCTCGGGCTTGGGGGTCTCCTGGGAGGTTTGGGCGACGCCGCTGGAGCACGGGTGTGCCTTCGGGCTGGCATGGTGGTTGGGGTGGTGTGGCTCACCTCCGTGGTCGCCACCGTGGCCGTGACCGCGATGGCTGTCGTCGGCGGTCGACCGCCGCGGCACTTCGGCAGGAAGCGGCGCCGCCGACGGGTTCGGCGCCGCGATGGGCATCTCCGGGAAGAATCGCCTGATCAGCCGATGGATCGCGGGCTCTCCTGATCCGTTATTGAGCCGAGTCCCATGGTGGGCCCATCAGGTGCGCTGGATCTGCCACTCGTGCCAGAACACGTGACGGCCTTTATGCTGACGGTATGAGATCCATACCCAGCCCCTCCCTCTGGCACACGCTCGTTGCCGCGCTGGCGATCGTCGGCCTGCTCGGTGTTCCCGCAGCCTCCGACGCCCAGGCACCCCCCGTGTCGTTTTCCCGGCAGGTGGCGCCGATCCTGGTGCGATCGTGTGGCGGCTGCCACGTGACCGGCCGAAAGGGCGATTTCCAGATGCCCAGCCACGACGCCCTCATGCGATCGGGGATGGTGCAGCGCGGCGTGGGGCGATCGAGTCGGCTCGTGGAGGTGATCCTCACCGGGGATATGCCCCGAGGGGGCGGAAAAATCTCACAAGCCGATGTCAACACGCTCATCGCATGGATCGACGCGGGGGCGACGTTTGACGGGGACGACCCGACGGTTCGGCTCGACGCCCTCGCCCGCGGTGGCACGGCCGCGATGCCCTCGACCGAAGCCCCCGTGTCCACGATGCCGCCCATGCCCGATCTGCCCGAGGCCGAACTGTCGGAGCTTCGTGCCGTGGCGGGGCTCGCCCTCTGGAGGCGGGCGATTCCCGACGAGGAGCCCGTCGTGGAGCGGCGCGATGGGGTGTGCGTGATCGGCAACCTGCCCGCGCAGCGGCTCGGGGAACTCGCCGACACCGCGGCCGACGTGGCGGCCGACGTGCGAAAGCAGCTCGTGGCCGATGGGCCGCTCATCAAGGGCGGCATCGTGCTCTACGCGGTGCGTCAGGCCTACGATTACTCCGCGATCTGGCAAAACGTGGATCGTGCGGAGCGGCCGCGGGGCATCACCTGCCATGCCGGTGTGTCGAACGAAGTCGTCTATGCCGCGCTGTTCGTGCCGTCGTCGGAGCCGGGCCCCGACCTTCGGGCTTCGCTGGCAGAATCGATCACGGCGGCGGCGTTGGCTGGCCGCGGAGCGCCGGCGTGGCTCGCCCGCGGGGCCGGACGGGCGGTGGCCACCCGGCTGGAGCCCAAGGCGGCGATCGTGCAGCAGTGGCGCCGAGAGATGCAAAACGCGGCGCGCGGCATGCAGGCCGATGCGCTTGCGGGAAAAGGCACCGCCGTTGATCAGGCGACGCTGGCCGGCGGCTTCGTGACGGCCATCGCCGGCGGGGCAAAGCTCAGGCAGTTTGTGGCCGCGCTCGATGCGGGCAAGGCGTGCGACGCGGCCTTTGCCGGCGTGTTTCGCTCGAGTCCCGACAAGGCCTACGCCCTCTGGGCGGGCCGGGTTGCGAAGTGAAGGGGGGCGAGGGAGCGTGGGGCGATACGTTGACCACCGCAATGCCGTGGCGTCGTGTGATGCGGAGAGCTCGTTGAAAAAAGAAACGGGGTGGCCTTGGATCCCGGGGCATGTGATCCGCGACGCCACGGACAGGCCGTGAGCGGCGGCTATACACGCGACCAGAACCAATTGTTTCAGCCCCCAACGAGCCTCGTTAAGAGCTCACCGACATGGTTCGGCGCATCACGAACATGGCAGAAAACGTATCGCCTCACGCTCCTCTCTGCATCGCCGGAGGCGATGCCCTTGAAACCGTAGTCACCGCAGGTGCCGAAGGTTTCCCAAGCCGGCAAAGGCCATGGATGGCTTTGCCGGCGTGAGAATGGTGCTCACCGACATGGTTCGGCGCATCACGAACATGGCAGAAAACGTATCGCCTCACGCTCCTCTCTGCATCGCCGGAGGCGATGCCCTTGAAACCGTAGTCACCGCAGGTGCCGAAGGTTTCCCAAGCCGGCAAAGGCCATGGATGGCTTTGCCGGCGTGAGAATGGTGCTCACTCCTCGTGGAGTTCGCGATGATACGGCTCCATCGACTTCGTGTTTCGTTCCACGGCCATCACGACGGTCTGGTGTCCGCCCCCTTCGGGCACGCGGGCCACGATCGGCAGCACCTGGCGTTTGTTGGGCATGTCGACCTTCACGCGAAACGTCCCATCGGCCTGCAGCTTCACCGGCTCGCCCTGGAGGGTGACGTAGGCGTCGGGCCGCGTCGCCCCATACACGATCATCTCCGCGTCCACTTCGAGTTGGAAGGCCACGGGGCGATCGTCCGACTCGTCGTCGTTCGGCACGGCGGCCGGTGATGCCGCCGGGCCTCCCATCGACCGCTGGAGCCGCTCTTCGAAGAGCTCCTGGAGTTCCGTGCTGTTGTTTTCGGGCGAAAACCCGCCGCTCATCGCGTAGATGCGGTCGCAGTCGGTGGCGATCTCGCCCCAGTGGGCATCGAGCGTGTCGCCTTGCGACGCGGTGGGCGTGGTCACGGTGTTGCTGCGAACGAGCCCGTGAAACCTTCCTGCCGGCGTCACGTAGCCGATCTCCACGCGGCAGCGGATCGGCTCCCGCACGTCGATGAACCAGTTTTTCACGCCGCCATGCACCGGGATTTCCCGAACGACCTGCTCCGACGGCGCGGCCTGCAGGGCCGATTCCATACGAAGCACGCGAAGCACCGGCCGCGCGCCGTGCCACTCCTGGCCGAGCGCCGACTGGGCACGCTGGATGGATCTGGGGGCGATCTCCCAGAACGCGTGAAGCCAGTGCGGCCCGCGCACCATGAGCACCATGCGATCCCGCACCGCCCGCTTCACACGCCCTCCTTCGGGAGGAGTCGTGAGATCCTTCGCGCGGGCCAGTCGCTCACGGGCCTCGGCGATGCGTCGGGCCACTTCCGGCGACGTCGCAATCGCGGAAGGTGCCGAAGCCCCGTTCGACGCCGGACGGGCAGACGCCTTGCCCGGTCGGGCGGCCGAGCGACGCGTCTCGACGGGCAGCGCCTTCTTGGCCTTTCGCACGAGCGCCTTGATCAGTTGATCTTTCCGCATCGCATGCCAGCCGGCCACGCCATGCTGTTTGGCAAGGCGGGCAAGGTCACGAACCGGCTTTTCCTTGAGGCTGGCGGATGTCATGCGGCGGACTCCAGGGTGCGGGCAGGCGGATTCGGAAAAATCCCCGAAAAACCGCTCCCTGGAGGCTACCGACAAACCGGCGGGAGGGCAAACAAGCCAGTGCGTGCTGCTTGCTGTAAGTCGTTGATTAAAATCGACTTACGACATATCGCAAGGGTTTTGGGCCGCGACGTTTCGTGAAACGCGGGCCCCCTCGGGGCCCTGGTTTTCGGGCCGGTTTGGCCGTGGATCAGTCGCCGCGGAGCTTGAGGCCCCGCTCGGAAAGCTTTTCGCGAACCTCGTTGAGGCTCGTCACGCCGAAGTTCTTGCACTCCAGCAGATCTTCGGCCGTGCGGCGGATGAGATCGCCCACGGTCATGATGCCGAGCTTGGTGGTGCACTTCCGGGCTCGGACCGACAGGTTGAGGTCGGTGAGCGGCATGCCGAGCACCTCCTGCTCGTCGGCCGACACTTCGACCGGCTCGAGCTCGACCGCTTCGGTCACCGCACTCGGCTGGGCGATCTGTCCGAGCGTCAGGCCCTTCGAGGCGAGCATCTCCTTGATCTCGACGAGGCTGGTCTCGCCGAAGTTCTTGCTGGCAAGGATCTCCTCCTCGCTGGTGCGGGCAAGGTCGCCGAGCGTGTGGATGCCCATCTTCTGGAGGCAGTTGCGGCTGCGGACCGACAGCTCGAAATCGCTGACCGGCAGGCAGAGCACCTGGTCGAGACGATCCCGCTGGCGGAGCTCCTGCTCGTCCATCTGCATGTCGCTCGAGGCCGACGAGTCCTTCAGGAAGAGCCTTGCCCGTGGATGATCCGGATAGGCCTCGAGCACGCGGCGGTAGCACTGCTGCGCCTTGGCGAAATCATCCTTGTCTTCGTAGAGGATGCCGAGATTGATCAGGGCCCCGACGCTTGCGGGATACCGTGCCAGCGACCGCTCGTAGTAGCCGCGGGCATCGTCTTCGTTGCCGACGCGGTCGGCGATCATGCCCATCAGAAAAAGGGCGCCGGGATGGCCGGGGTCGATGCCGATGGCCTTTTCGAGGATTTCCGCCACCTTTCCCGGTGCGGCGCCTTCATCGGCGAGAACGCCCGCGCGGGCCGCGAGGCAATCGGCCGACTTCTCCGCGTCGGCGCCGAGGGCGTCGATCGCCTTCTTGGCTTCGTCGACCTTGCCGAGGCCGCGGAGCGATTCGGCCGAGGCGGCCACGCAGGCGGCGGCGTCGTAGCCGGCCTTGCGGGCGGCCTCGAAGAGTTCACACGCCTTGTCGTGGGCGGCTTCGGCGGCGTGCGCGAGGCCGGCATGGAACAGCGCCAGGGCGCCACCGTCCGCCGACTTGAGGGTCTCCACCGCGTCACGAGTTTTTCCAAGCAGCCGCTGGCACACGCCGAGCTTCACCGATGCCGCCGGGCTGCGCTCACTCACGGCTTCGAGCTCGCGAACGGCGGCACGGAGATCACGGTGAGCGGCAACGTCGCTGCCGAGCTGGGTGACGACGGCGTGCACCTCGCTGGGGCCGAAGGGGCCGCTGCCGGTGACGAGATCACGGATGTCGATGCGGGCGGTGGCAACCATGGATAATCCTCGCGGGTGTGGAAGGTCGGTGCGGAGGCGATCCGCGTGAGAGCCAGCGGCGGGAGTCGAACCCGCAACCCCCGCATTACGAATGCGGTGCTCTGCCAATTGAAGCTACGCTGGCGTGGGCCGGGGGCCGGCCGCCGCGGACACCAACGGTCCGCAGCCCCGCAAAAATAGGCCAGAACACGGCAAACCGTCAAGAGTCGCCCGTTTTTCAGCCGATCCGGCCTTGGGGCTGGCCTCAACCCCATCACCAGCCCGGGGTGGGCTTCGGCCGCGGCCAGGAACCGGCTGCGCAAAAAAAAGTGGGGCCTCCGACCCGGCAGGAGCACCCTGCCATAGGCGAGCGGGTCAGGGGCAAGGCGACCGCACGCCCAGGAAAAAGTCGGAGACCCCACCTTGGATGTCCAAGAGAATGGGTCGGTGGGAGGACCGAAGCCCGCCGCACCACCTCCTGGAAGATGCACGCGGCGTGCCAAACAAAAAAAGTGGTTTTCCTCGTGTTTTTTGAGGTGCGATCTCGATCGCCGCTGTTCAATCCTGCAACGCGCGCCGCATTTTGCTGCAGTGGGATACGATGCATTGGCCCCGTTGGTTCGACGCCGGGGCCCCTTTTGGAGCGAGCCTCTCGTGCAAGCCCGTCTGCCGGTTCGGATTGGCCCCCACCACTGTGGTCCGGGTGAGCCCCTGCTCATCATCGCAGGCCCGTGCGTCATCGAATCGCTCGACCTCAGTCTGCGGATCGGCGAGGCCATTGCCTCGCTGGCGGCATCCCTTCCCATCAACGCCGTCTTCAAGGCGTCGTACGACAAGGCCAACCGCACGAGCGGTGCGTCGTTTCGCGGACCCGGCATGGACGAGGGGCTGACGGTGCTCGATCGCGTGCGCCGCGAAACTGGCCTCCCGATCACGACCGATGTGCACCTGCCCGATCAGGCCACCGCCGCCGGCCAGGTGTGCGACATGCTTCAGATTCCAGCGTTCCTGTGCCGCCAGACCGACATCCTGCTCGCGGCCGCCGCCACGAAGAAGGCCGTCAATGTGAAGAAGGGGCAGTTTGTCGCCCCCGCCGACATGCAGCACGTCGTGGCGAAACTCCTCGCGGGCGGCTGCGAAGACGTTCTTCTCTGCGAGCGAGGCACGTTCTTCGGATACGGACGGCTGGTCAACGATTTCACAGGCCTCCCGCTCATGCGATCGTTTGGCGTGCCGGTGATCTTCGACGCCACCCACTCGGTCCAGCAGCCAGCCGGGCTGGGGGCGACCACGGGGGGCGACCGACGCCTCGTCGAGCCGTTGGCCCGGGCCGCTGCGGCCGTCGGGGTCGACGGCATCTTTTTCGAGACCCACCCCGACCCCGACGCGAGCCCGAGCGACGGTCCCAACATGGTGCCCCTCGATCAGCTTCGCGGTGTTGTCGAGCGGGTGCTTCGCATCCACGAAGCCCGTGTGGCGGGGGCGTCGGCATGACCGTGCACGCGATGTTCGAGACGATCGTTGGGCGGGGCGTGATCGCGGTCGCGATCATCACCCTCGCCGGGTGCGGAGGCCGTTCGACTCCGCCGGCGCCCGTCGCATCGTCGGCGGGGCCGTCGGCCGTGCCGCGCGGTTCCGCGAGGATCGCCTCGGAGAAGCTCATGGCCGGCGCCCTTGCGGCGGTGTCGCGGCTCGATGATTTCGACGAGCAGCGTGCCTTCGAGCAGGCCTTTGAGCGACTCAACCAATGGAGCCATTCTCCAGCGGCCGAGGCTCCCGACTGGCGGGTCGATCCGCTCGTGTCCACCGTGCGGGAGGCCCTGCGGCCCGATGTGGAGACGATGCTGGAGCGGCCGTCGTTTGAGGCCGGGTCTGACGTCGCCTTCCTGCGTGATCGCCGATGGCTCGCCGACATTGCGTCGGCCGCCCGTGGTGAGGCCACCGACGATCTTGAAACGGCTCGACGGCTGTTCGAGTGGACGGTGCAATCGCTCGCGATCACCGGTGATCCGCCGATGGTGCCAACGGCCGACAACCCCGGAACCCGCTGGTTGATGCTCGGCGAGATGCTGCTGTCGGGGCGTGGCAGCGCGGCACAGCGTTCGTGGGTGTTTCTCGAACTCCTCCGTCAGGCGGGCATCGATGGTGTGATGCTGGCGACGGGAGATCCGTCATCGGGAACCGCCCGCCCGTGGCTTCCGGCGGCCATCATCGGTGGCGAGGCCTATCTCTTCGAGCCGACCTATGGCATGCCGGTGCCCGGCACCGACGGCGTGGGGGTGGCGACGGTTCGGCAGGCCGCTGCCGACGGAGCGATTCTCGATGGGCTGTCGGTGGGGGATCGTGGCTATCCCGTGAAGGCGTCCGACGCCGGTCGCCTCGCCGTTCTCGTGGCCGCAGAACCTCGAAGCCTTTCCCGACGCATGGTGGCGTTCGACAAAGCCTGCCGTTCCGCGCATGGCGTGAGGCTGGCCGTGGATGCCTCGGGAATCGGACGTCGGGCAGCCGAGTCGCTTCCCAATGCCGACGCCGCCGTGGCGCTCTGGGAGTTTCCGTGGGAAACAGCCTCGCGACGGGTGCGCGATCCCGCCGTCGAGGCCACGGTTCGTCGTGAACTCGCCCCGTTGGCCATCACCTTCACCGAGGCGGCTGGTCCCGGGCAGCCCGTTCGGCTGGTGCGTCCGCTCTACACCGCACGCGTTCGGGATTTTCGGGGCGATCTCGACGGGCCTGCCGGCGCCAAGGCGGCCTACCTGGCCGCCCGTCCTTCCAAGGGCGTGATCCAGCAGGCCTTGCAGGAGGTGCCCCCGGAGCAGGCGGCCACGGTCGACCGGCTCTATCGGCGCATGAAGGAAGACGCCACCTACTGGCTCGGGCTCGTGATGCTTCGGGAGGGCCACGCGGAGGCCGCGATCGATTACCTGCAGCGGATGACCCTCGAGGTGTCGCCCGACAGCCAGTGGACCGATGCCGCCAGGGCCAACCTCGGCCGCGCCCTGGCACGCGTTGGCCGAACCGAGGAGGCGGTGAAGGTGCTGCGGGAGGATGGCTCGCCGCAGCGGTACGGCAGCCGGCTGCTCGCCGACCGGCTCGAGCGCGATGCCGCGGATCGGCCATCACCCACCGAGGAGCCCCCTGCCCCGACGCGATGATCGCCTGCAGGCGGGCATGAGCCGCTGTTTTGGGCGGTGAAAATGCCCGCGTTGCCCGTTTTTCGAGCGTCGGCTATGCTATGGGGCTCCCCGATCCCACCTCGATATCGACCGGATTCACGACCATGAAAGACGGCATTCACCCCTCCTACGGCCCCACCGTCGTTCGCTGCGGCTGCGGCAACACCTTTTCGACCCGCAGCACGGTGCCTGAGATCAAGGTCGACATCTGCAATGCCTGCCACCCGTTCTTCACCGGCAAGCTGAAGTTCGTCGACACCGCCGGCCGCATCGAGAAGTTCCAGGCCAAGTTCGGCGGTGGCGGCGGCTACGCCAGCCTCAAGAAAAAGAAGAAGGCCGAAGCCCCGGCCTCGTGATCCGACGGCGGATCACGCTGTCGTCGCACCGGCCGGTCGCCCTGAGCCATGGCTGACTCCACGTCCGCTTCCGCTGTCGGAGGCATCCGCGGCGATCTCGAGGCGAAGCTCACCCGCTTCGAGCAACTCGAACGCGACTTGATGGACCAGGCCGTTCTGGCCGATCCGTCCCGCATGTCGGCGGTGGCACGGGAGCATGGCACGCTCGCCAAGCTGGCGCTTCGCTACCGGCAGTTCACCTCGCTCGAGCGTCAGATTGCCGAGCATCGGGAGATGGTCGCCGGCGACGACCGCGACCTCCGTGACCTGGCGGAGGCGGAACTCCCCGAACTCGAGGCGAAGCGGGAGCGAGAGTGGGAGGAACTCCTCGAACTCTGCTCGAGCGACGAAGACGCCGATCGCACCCGCTGCATCATGGAGCTGCGGGCCGGCACGGGAGGCGACGAGGCGGCCCTGTTCGTGCGCGACCTCTACGAGATGTATCGCCGATGGGGCACCGAACTCGGGTGGGATTTCGAGGTGATGGACGCGAGCCCCACGGAACTCGGCGGCTTCAAGGAACTGATCCTCGGGGTTTCGGGCGACGCGGTGTTTCGCAAGCTCCAGCACGAGAGCGGGGGGCACCGCGTGCAGCGGGTTCCCGACACCGAAACGAAGGGGCGGATCCACACCTCGGCAGCCACCGTGGCGGTGCTGCCGGAACCCGAGGATGTGGAGGTGGCGCTCTCGCCCGACGACTACCGCAAAGACCTGTTCTGCGCGAGCGGCCCCGGAGGGCAGCACGTCAACAAGACCGCGTCGGCCGTGCGGCTCACGCACCTCGCCACCAACATCGTGGTGCAGTGCCAGGATGAAAAGAGCCAGCATAAAAACCTCGCGAAGGCGCTGCGGGTGTTGAAGACGAGGCTCTACGAGCACGAGCGGCGAATCGAGCATGAGAAGCGGGCCACGGAGCGCCGGGAGCAGGTGGGCTCGGGCGACCGCAGCCAGCGCATCCGCACCTACAACTTTCCGCAGAACCGTGTGACCGACCATCGCATCAACGAGAGCTTCACGCTCGATCAGGTGATGGCGGGGCGGCTCGGGCTCGTCGTGGATGCGATCGAACGCCATGCCCGCGAGCGGCGGCGCAGCGAGATGGAGCAGTCGGCAAAGCCCACAGCGACGTAAGGAGGCGGCCATGGCGGACGATGTCTGGACGGTGGGGCGTCTTCTGACGTGGACGACCGACTGGCTTGGAACCAAGGGGGCCGACTCGCCACGGCTCGATGCCGAGGTGCTCCTGGCACACGTCCGTGGCTGCCCACGCATCGCGCTCTACACGGCATTCGACACGCCGGTGGCCGACGCGGAGCGGGCCCGCTTTCGCGAACTCGTCAAGCGCCGCGGAGAAGGCGAGCCCGTGGCCTACCTCGTGGGCAGTCGTGAGTTTTTCTCGCTCGCCCTGACCGTGACACCCGACGTGCTCATTCCGCGGCCGGAAACGGAGGGGCTCGTCGTGCGGGCACTCGACCTGCTGAAGGACACCGCCGCGCCGCGGGTGATCGACGTGGGCACGGGCAGCGGCGCGATCGCCGTGACACTGGCCAAGCATCTGCCGCGTGCCACGGTCGTCGCCACCGACATTTCGGCACCGGCGATCACCGTGGCCCGCGCCAATGCGGAGCGGCACGGGGTGGCCGACCGGGTGGCCTTCGTGGAGGCCGACCTTCTCGATGATCCGCAGGCAGCCGGTCCGTGGGACGTGATCGTGAGCAACCCGCCCTATGTGCGCGACGACGAATACCCCGCCCTGCCCCGCGACGTTCGCGACCACGAGCCGAAGGGGGCGCTGGTGGCAGGCCCCACCGGCGTGGAGATCGTTGCCCGCCTGGCCGGCCAGGCGACCGAGCGGCTCGCCCCCGGCGGCTGGCTGCTCGTCGAAATCGGTCCGAGCACCGCGGCGGCGGCCGAGGCATCCCTCGCAGCCCATGACGCCCTGGAACCGGGGCCAACGCTCAAGGACATGGCGGGCTTGCCCCGGATCGTCCAGGCCCGTCGCCGCTGAGCCACGGCGTGGGATGTGGCGACCACTCCAAAGAACGCCCGTTCTTCGTGTGGACTGGCTCCGTGGGTTTTGCGGTTTTCCAACGGAACGACTAGTGTGGAGATACTTCGAGGGGCGGGCAAGCACGCGGAAGACCATCACATGACTGGCCTTGGGGATGACCCGCGCCTGGGCGGGCGCCGGTGGCAATCGGCGATGGTCGCGATCGTCTGCCTCGTGGGTGTTGGCGCTGCTGCGCTCGCCGACGACGCGGGAGCCCGCGCCGAGGCGGTACGGCAGCTTCGGGAGGCCTATCGTGGCGGTCCCGCGTCGTGGCCGGCGCCGGCGGTGGACAAGGACGTTGCCTGGAAGGAACTTGGCCTCCTGCCGGGCGTAAACCATCCGCCGGAAAACCAGCCCAATGCCTCCACGACTGAGCTCGGGCGGCTACTCTTCTTCGACCATCGGCTTTCAGCGAGTGGTCAGATCGCCTGCGCGTCCTGCCACGAGCCATCCATGGGGTGGACCGACGGCAGGGCGACGGGAATGACGCGGGGTCCGCCGCCGCACCGCAACACGCCGTCGATCGAAAACACCGCATTCCAGACGTCGTTCGCGTGGGATGGCCGCGCTGCCAGCCTCGAGGAGAAGACACGCGAGTCGCTGACGAGCGCGACGGAACTCGATTCGTCTCCGGAGGTCGCGGTCAGGCTCATCACGGCATGTGCGGAGTATCGGGAGTTGTATGCCGAGGCATTTCCGGGCCGGGCCGTCGAGGGTGAGGGCGTCGTCGATGCGATCGCGGCGTTCGAGCGATCGGTGGTCGGGGGAAAGTCACGATTCGATGCGTTTCTTCGTGGGAATGCCGCTGCGTTGAGCGATGCCGAAATCATCGGACTCGACCTGTTTCGGCGTCGGGCCGGCTGCATGAACTGTCATCACGGCCCGTTGCTGAGCGACGGCGGGTTTCACGACCTGGGAATGAGCTACTACGGGCGACGGAGCGAAGACCTGGGGAAGTTCGCCGTGACGGGAAAGCCGTCTGACGTGGGCCGATTTCGCACGCCGTCGCTTCGCAACGTGACACGAACCGAGCCCCTGACGCACACGGGGCTCTTCGAGGTGCCCGGACTGATCAATATGTATGACGCCGGGATGCCGGTGTTGAGGCGTCGGGCCCATCAGCGGGACGATCCGCTCTTTCCCGTGAAATCGTCCCACCTTCGGCCTCTGGGGCTGTCGCCGGAGGATCGTGCCGACCTCGCCGCGTTTCTCGGGGCGCTCGAGGAGCCGAAGGAGTCAGCGCGACATCCCGACCTGCCCTCGCTCGACACCCCGCCGATCGTCAGCGGTCGTTGAGGATCGACGGGCGTTGATTGCCTCGGCGTTGGACAGGCCCCAGAGACGCGTGCCACCTTTCCTGGTGCCGGCCAGGAGGCGATCGCCCGTGGGGCTCAGCGCGATGGCACCGGGGGCCGAGGCGTTGCCGGGGAGCACGCAGAGCTCTCGGCCGGTCGGCATGTCCCACACACGAACCGTCCCGCCGGTGCAGGCCGTCACGAGTCGCGAGCCATCGGGCGTGAAGGCCACCATGCCGATCGACGCCGCATGACCGACGCACGTGGCTGCCATGCTTCCATCGTCGGCGTTCCACACGTGAACCCCGCCTGCCACGGTGCCCGCGGCCACGAGCAGGCCATCGCGACTGAAGGCGAGGCTTTTCACCGGCTCGTCGCCTCCGCCGAGCCGGTGCGACGTGGAGCCGTCTTCGAGATTTTGGAGGTAGACGGTGCCGAGCGCGACGCCGCAGGCGAGCGTGTGGCCATCGGGGCTGACTGAGAGGCACGTGACGCGGCCGTAGTTTTTGTAATGCTTCTGGACGGTGCCGGTGGCCGCGTCGAACAGGATGCCGTCGCCGGTGGTCACGGCGCGTCCGCCCAGTACGGCCGCAGTGCCCACGCGATCGAGCGGCGTTCGCGCCACGGTGGGCGTTGTCCACACACGATCGCCCGTCGTGAGATCCCACCCCGAGGTGGAGCCGTCGAAGGCGGTGGTCACGAGGCGTGTGTGATTCGCGGCGAAGGCGAGACCGATCGCCCCCAAGGGCTGTCCCGCCAGCCGAAGCATGGAGCTCTCGTCGTTCCACGGCCACACCCGCACCTCGCCGGTGCCGGTGGGCACCGATGCGACCAGGCCCGGCACACCCCGGTCTTCGTGAGGTGGCATGAACCCGACGGCAAACCGACTGCCGTCGTCGGCCATGCGCATCACGGCGGCCGGTCCCGGGCTGTCGGTGAACCTTCGAACGACCTCGGCCGTGTCGGCGTCCCAGATGCCGATGGCCGTGTCGGCATCGTCAGCGACGATGACATGCCGGCCGTCGGGCGTGAACGTCGTGGCGGCCGGGAGTGAGGAGGCGCTGAGAACGGCCAGGGGAGGTGCCTCGGGCATCCAAATCCGGATCGTGCCGTCGAGGGAGCCCGAGGCGAGCGTTGGCGAGGTGGGATGAAAGGCGATCGAACGGACGGCGGAGGTGTGGCCGATCAGTTCATCGCAGACCTTCAGCGTGCGAGGATCCCACACGAGGATGCGGCCGCGGTTCGATCCGGCGGCGAGCCAGCTCCCCGAGGGATCGAAGGCCATGGACTCGATGGTCGATCGCAGGCCCTCGAGGCTTCCGAGATACGTGCCGTCGTCGGAACGCCAGAGGTCGATGCTGTTGGACTGGGTTGATGTGGCGAGCATCGATCCATCCTCGCTGAGCACCGCCAAGGTTCGCGTGGCACGCTGCCGCGGGGGGAGCTGGATCGTGCCAACGAGGCTTCCGTCGAAGGCGTCAAAGCATGGGATGCCGGTGGGCGTTGTGCCCCGCTGCGAGATGACGATGAAACGGGGCGACGACGCGGCAAAGGTGATGCGAGATGGGTCGCCCATGTCGCGGTGCCGGCCCACCACGAGGCCGCTTGTCGTGTCCCAGATCGTGACCTCACGGTTCGAGGAGCCCGCCACGAAGCGGCTGCCGTCAGGCGAAAAGGCGCTGGCGAGCACGCGTGCGGAGGAGTCTTCGAGCGGCACGGGCGTGGCGTCGGTCAGCGACTGCAGTTCGAGATGCCCATCGTCGGCATGGCACGCGATGAGCCGGCCGTCGAGGCTCGTGGCGAGCGGCTCATCGGCTGGGGTGTCGGCTGAGGCGTCGGCTGGGGTGGAGGGCTTCCCGTCGGTGGATCCGGCGAGTGGCTGGTAGTCGTAGCCCGGGCCGACCGAAAACCTGCGTTCGACCGTGAAGGCGACGTCCCGTCGAAACTGGGGATGGTTAAGGAGGGTTGTGGCGGAATCACGGGACCCCTGGAGCGTCGCAGGAGCGACCCGAGCCGCCAAGCGCGTGCCGTCCGGCGTGTAGTCGAGGCTCGACACGGGTCCGCCTGCGTCGATCACCACGAGGGCATCGTCCAGCAGACTCCCCAAACACCGCAGCTCCAGCGGAAGCGGCTTGCCCACGAGTTGGACCGTTTCGGTGAACACGCGGAGCGCCGCATCACGATCGCCGCTGTCGAGGCTGGTTTGGATCGCGCGGGTGTTGGCGATCGCGAGGAGCCGGGTCGATGCCGCGGCCTCTGCGTCGGCGCGGTCCCGCTCGCGGCCGGCCTGGTGGGCGAACTGCACCGCCTCGCGGCGGGCGGCATTGGCCCGCACCGCAAACACGGCGATGCCCGCCGAGGTCACCACGATTGCCGCGGCCACCGTGGCCGCGATGGCTGCGGCGAGGCGGTGGCGTCGGGCCAGGCGGGAGAGCGAGGTGAGAAGGCCGGGAGAGGTGGCCGCAATCGGCTCGCCACCGAGGTGTCGCTCGATGTCGGCCGCGAGTTCCACAGCGCTCGAATAGCGGCGGGTGCGATCCTTCTCGAGGCAGGTGGCGACGATCGTGCTCACATCGCCCCGCAGCGAGCGGTCGATGGCCGCGAGGGGCGTCGGGCTCGATTCACGGATGATGCCGGCAACCTGATGGATCGCCTTGCCGGCTGTGTCGTAGGCGGGCTTTCCGGCGAGCAGTTCGTAGAGCACGAGCCCGAGCGCATAGACGTCGGTGCGGGTGTCGATTTCGGCGTTCGATCCGTCGATCTGCTCAGGGCTCATGTAACGGAGCGTGCCGATGAGGTTTCTCGGATCGGTGTGCATCGTGGTGAGGGTCGTGTCGCCGCCGATGCTCGTGGCAATGCCGAAGTCGATGACCTTTGGCTGGCCATAGCGGTCGACCAGCATGTTGCCCGGCTTGAGGTCGCGATGGACGACGCCCTTGAGGTGGCCGTGGGCTACTGCCTGGCAGGCCTTGAGAAACAGCTGCAACCGTTGGGTGACGGTCAGACCGTTTGCGGTTGCGTAGGCCGTGATGCTCTGTGCCTCCTCGACGTACTCCATCACGAAGAACGGCAGTGAGGCGCCCGCAACCTGATACACCCCGGTGGAGAAGATCCTGGCCACGCCAGGATCCGTCAGGCGGCCGAGGGTCTCCACTTCATGGAGAAATCGCTTTCCGGCCGTCTTCGATCGCACGTCGGCGCGGAGCAGTTTGACGGCCACCGTGCGATGGGGTGAATCCTGGAGGCCCTCGTACACCCGGCCCATGCCCCCCTCGGCGAGGAACCGCACGATGGTCACGTCGCCGAGCCGGGTGCCAGGGTCGAGCTGCGGTTCCTCGAACGAGGCCTCCAGATCGGTGCCGAAAAACGTCAGCCCGGTGAACCCGAGACGTCCGCCGGTCGAGTCGCTCACGTCGTTCGAGTTGCTCACGCCGTTCGAGTTGCCGGAGTCGTGCGAATCCATGGCGCATCAGCCTCGCCGGGACGGTCTGGGAACACCCCTCACACCCGCGGCAGCTCGAACCCCTTGCGGTAGTCGCGGGTGAACAGCCGATTGGCCTCGGCGTCGTTCGAACGCTCTGTTGCGGGATCGATCGAGAGTTCGCGGCCGAGGATCAACGGCGTTTGTGCGAAGTCGATCGTGTTGTCGCGGCGATGGGTTTCGAACGACTCGAGTGAGGCTGCCACGCGGGGGTCGTTGGCGGCCAGCGTGGGGCGTGCGCCGGCCGACACCGTCTCGCCGAGCATCCACGACACGTTGCCGAGGTGTGCCAGGGCGCTCGAGAGGTGCCCTTCCTCGATGTCGAGGTTGAGGTCTTCCGGCCGTCGGCTCTTCACGGCACCGACGAAGTTGGCAAAGTGCTGCTGGTAGTTGCCTCCCTCCCACTTGCCGAGTTCGTGGCCCTCGTAGTCGAAGGCGATTCCGGCGTAGTAGCTCGGCGACACGACGAAGCCCTTCGTGCCGTAGTAGATCGCCGTCGGCGATCGGACGGGATCGTGCATGGTCAGTCCATACGTCACCGGGGTCTTGATCGGCAGGCCGCGAACGTCCGACACGAGCACGCAGTCGTCCCACTGGTAGATCGTCATCTGCGTGTTGGCCGTGTCGCCGTTGTCGACGTAGCCGAGACGGCCGCCGAAGCTCACCACCCGCTTCGGGAGTTCGTGCTTGTCGAGCGCCCAGCGACAGCGGTCGAGTTCGTGCGGGTTTTGGTTGCCGAGGTCGCCGTTGCCGGTGATGCGGTTCCAGTGCCAGTCGTAGTGGAGGCGGGAGCGGACGGGCACGACATCGGGGGCGGGGCCGGCCCAGAGGTCGAAATCGATGCCCTCCGGCAGCGGCGCGGGCGTGGTGACGTGGCCGATGCTCGGACGCTTCTTGAAGCACACCGCGTGGGCCGCCTTGACCGGGCCGATCGCGCCCGACCGCACGAACTCCATCGTCTGCCGAGAGCCGGTGGTGCTGCGGCTCTGCACGCCCATCTGGCAGATGCGGCCGAGCTTCCTCGCCCATTGCGTGATCACGCGGCCTTCGTCGACGTTGTGGCTGCACGGCTTCTCGACGTAGACATCCTTGCCCGATTGCATCGCCCACACGGCCATGAGCGCGTGCCAGTGGTTGGGCGTGGCGATCGACACCGCATCGATGTCGGTTCGCTCCAGAAGCTTGCGGACATCTTTCACGTAGTCCGGCCGTCGGCCGAGCTTTTCGTATTTGCGGCCCTGCTTCTCGTAGGCTCCCGGATCGCAGTCGCACACGGCCACAAGTTCGGCGTCGGGGTTCGCGATCCATTCATTGATGTGGCTGCCGCCCTGGCCGTTGCAGCCGATCACGGCCACGCGAATCTTCTCACTGGGCGACGCCGGGGATGCGGCCGGCCCTTCGGCAGCCCGCAGCGTGGATGTGGCAAAAGCGGCCCCGGCGAGGGCGAGAGCCTGTTCGACAAAGTCGCGGCGGGTGGGGTCGAGGCGGCGGATGGCCATGGTGGCAAGGGCTCCGGTGAGGGGGGCGGACGCTCAGAGGGAAAGGGCGCGGATGGTGCGAAACTCGACCTTCATCTTCCGGTTGGGATGAACCTGGAGGCCGATCGGGGCCGGATCCGCGTATTTTGGATCGGTGTAGCGGGAGACTTCCTCGCCGTTGAGCCACACGGTGAACGTGTCGCCACGGGCTTCGACCCGGATGCGGTTCCAGTCGCCCACCTTCAGGAGTTCGGCCGACCGCGGGGCCCTGCCCGATTCGGGATACTTTCCGGTGTAGAAGCAGCAGGTCATGTCGCGCTTGAGGCTGCTCGAGATGCCAATCTGCACCTGGAGTTCCGGCTTGCGGAGCATGATGCCGCTGTCGATCTCCCCCTCGAAGCGAAACTCCGTTTCCACCACGACGTCGTTGTAGGCACGCGTGGTGTGGAGCATGGAACCGGTGAGGGCAGCGTCGTTTTCGCCGATGAGCACGCCATCCTCGACCCGCCAGAATGGGCTTTGCTCGGGCGTCCAGCCGGTGAGGTCGCGCCCGTTGAAGATCGGCTCGAGCGGGAGTTCGGCGGGTGGAGCGGCCAGGGCGGCCGGGGCGGCGATCGCGACGGCCAAGGCGATGGCGCACAGGCGAAGGATGGTCATGTAAACGGTCTCGAGACACGGTGCACGTGGATACGGAGGGCGCCCCTCCGCCGGAGACAGGATACCCCGGCTGACAGTTCACCGCATCGGCCGAATGGTCGGTTTTTGCCCCTTGGGGGCTCGGCGCTCGTTTGAAGAGTATTGGCAGGAGCGTGAGACGAACGGCGTATTGCGAGCGAGGCCGCGATGGCACCGATGTGGTGTGACAGATTGTGGAGCGACGCCGGCTGCCGGCGATGGATTCTCGCCAGCTGGCGGGTGCTCCATCGCCACCGGCGCTCAGAGCCGTTGCCGTGCCGTCCAAGCGTGGTGCTGGCGGTGGCGTTGGCGGGTGGCTGCGGTTCGGCCATGGCCCTTGCGTCGATGCGGTGTTCCCTCGCCGCGGAGGTGTGGTGGCTTGCCGCCGGATGCCTGCTTGCTGGATGGCTGGGGGCGTTTCTGGCATCCCGTCCGCGGATCGCGACGGCAGCCCTTGCCGTGGCAGTGGCCTGCTGCGGTGCTGCCTCCACGGCCGGACGGCTCGACCTGTTTCGCGATGATGAACTCGCGTGGCGACTCGGTGACACACCGTGTCCTGTGATGATTCGCGGCCTGGTGGTCGAGGCGTTTCGGCCGCTTCCCTCGGCGTCGTTGCCGAGCGGTGGCCACCGCGATGCGGCTTCTCACGAAGGAGTGGTTCTCGTCGAGGCGGTGCGGGTGGGAAGCCGCTGGAAGCCCGCCTCTGGGAAGGCCGAGGTGGTGGTCGATGGGCCGCCGCCATCCGCGGCAGTCGGGGATCATGTGCGGATCATGGGCCGGGGTCTTCGGCCTCCGCCGGCTCTCAATCCCGGCGAGTTCGACCAGCGTCAACGGTCTCGGGCTGCGCGGTGTCTCTCGGAGATTCGGGTGTCGTCGCCGCGAGGAGTGAAGGTGGTGACGCCGGGCGAAGGGCTCGTGGTGGTGACGATGCTCGATGCGGCGCGGGCCTGGGCCTCCGGAGTGCTCGCCGAACATCTTGCCCCGAGCCGCCAGCCGCTCGCGGAGGCGTTACTGATCGGCCGCCGGGATGGGCTGCCGCGCGATGCTGCCGACGACTATCTGGCGACGGGCACGGTGCACATCCTGTCGATCTCGGGCCTCCACGTGGGACTGTTGGCCTGGGCCCTGTTTCGTGGATGCCGGCTCGTCATGGTGCCGCAGCGATGGTCGCTCGCGGTGGTGGCGGCGACGACAGGGCTCTACATGCTTCTCGTGCGAGCTGAAACACCCGTGCTGCGGGCGACGCTGCTCGTGTGGCTGGCCTGCCTGGCCGCGGCCTTGAGCCGACGGCCGAGGGCGATCAACTCCCTCGCCGTGGCGGCGATCGTCGTGCTCGTGGTCCGGCCGACCGAGGTGTGGAGCGCCGGCGCGCAGCTGTCGTTTCTCTCGACCGCCGTCCTCATTGGGATGGCGGCCGTGCTGCCTCGTTCGCACCGCAGCGACGATCCGATCGAGCGGCTCATCGAGCGGAGCCGCTCGCCCGCCGAGCGTGTTCTCCGATCGCTGGGCCGAAACACCTGGATCGTCTTTCTGGCGGGGGCCGCCGTGTGGATGGCGACGGCCCCCCTCGTGGCATCACGGTTTCACATGGTGAGCCCCGTCGGCCTCCTGCTCAACGTGCTGATCGCGCCCATCGTGGCCGTGGCGATGGCCGCGGGCTTCGCGTGCCTTGCCATGGCTCCGCTGTCATCCATGCTCGCGGGTGTGTGCGGCTGGACGTGCGATGCCACGCTCGCAACGCTCGAGGCGATCGTGCACGTGGCCGCATGCCTGCCGGCCGGGCATGCCTGGGTTGCCGGGCCGCCAACGTGGTGGGTGACGGGATGGTACGTGGCCATGGCCGCGACGCTTCTGTGGTGCTCCTCCGCGGCGCTCGCGCGACCATACGTGTGGGCCGGCGTGGCGGCGGCCTGGATGGCAGTGGGCCTGACGGCCGAGGTGATGGTTGAGGCGCTCGCGCCGGTGCGCGGAGGTCTGCGCGGCATCGTCGCCGATCTCGGCCACGGCCTCGGCACGGTGATCACGACACCCTCCGGTCGATGCCTCGTATTCGACGCCGGACGCCTCGGGGCGCCTGCCGCCGCTCGTCGAATCCTCTCGGCGGTTCTCTGGAGCGAGCGGATCACGCGGATCGACACGCTCGTGCTCTCGCATGCCGACGCCGATCACCTCAATGGCGTGCCGGGGTTGCTCGAGCGATTCTCCGTGGGCGAGGTGGTGGTGCCGCCAGCCCTGATGGCGAGTGACGCGACGACGGTGCGGGAGGTGGTGGCAGCCCTGACCCAACGTGGCATTCCCATCAGGCCGGTGAAGGCGGGCGACAGTTTTGCGATCGATCCCCATTGTCGGGTGCGGGTCGTGGGGGGCGGCGAAGGCTCGAATCCAGGCGACGTGCTCTCGGACAATGAAACGAGCCTCGTCATGGCCGTGGAGTCGGCCGGACGGCGATGGCTCCTCACAGGCGATCTTGAGGGCCGGTCACTCAGTCGATTCGTGGCCGCCGATCCCGATACCTGCGACGTGCTCGTAGCCCCGCACCACGGAAGCCTCACGAGCCTGCCGGCCGACATCGCCCTCGCCACGCGTCCCGAGGTGGTGCTCGTCAGTGGTGCTGGAGGGCGAGGCTGGCCGACCGTGCAGGCGGCGTATGCCCAGGCTGCCGGGGACGCCGAGGTGTTATTGACCGGACGCACCGGCGCCATCGCCGTCGACGCCGATGCCGCGACGCTCGTCGTGCGTCGATTTCGCGACGGTCGATGGCACGTGGTCGAAGGCTCTCCGCGCGGCGGATGACCCCTCGCTCGTCACGCGGAGCGCGCTCGCGGTGCCCGTGGAAGCCCAACGGCGTGAGCCGTGGGACGGGCGCGGCGAACAGCTCGGCGTGGTTGGCGTGGTTGGCGTC
>Ga0208783_10000261_pt1 | contig 33252 bp, 29 predicted proteins | sample DEB19_08_DNA_2_FD_184529 | JGI IMG/M metagenome (GOLD analysis project Ga0208783, IMG submission 184529) | Aqueous microbial communities from the Delaware River and Bay under freshwater to marine salinity gradient to study organic matter... | ecosystem: Environmental > Aquatic > Marine >... | reverse complement strand
GAGCCCGTCAACGCGAACAAGTGGGGCTACGACGACGGAGGGGTCGAGCACGGGGCCGCCTTCGCGGGCCGCCGGTTCGGGGCCGCCGGGACCTTCTCGTACCGGGTGTGCCATGTCTGGGGGCGGCGCCCAGCGCAGTTCAACGGGACCATCGACCCCGGCACCATCGCATCCCAGAACCAGATCGGGCGGCTGGCGCCGTTCTACATCAGCAGCCCGAGCCCTGCGTCGGCCACGGTGACGACGACTTGGGGTGCTGGCGCGGTGCAGATCACGCTGCCGGACATCGGGTACCAGCACTCCGGGACCAGCAACTCGAAGCACCCGAGCTACCGGCGGTCGGGCGTGCAGAAGTTCATCTTCCGCGCGCGCCACGCGACCCAGCCGGCGGGTGTGGGCAACAACGCTGCGATCACCGAGCTGGAGAACGACGGCATCTACTATCTCTGGAAGGTGGTGGACGGAGATGTGACGGTCGTGCTTGACAAGGGCGAAGCGGACCCGGTGGAGCGGGACTTCCAGTTGAAGGACTTCCACGGGCACTTCCACCTGCGATTCGACAAGGCCCCGGACGCCAAGGTGCCGATGCTGCTCTACACGGTGCAGCGCCCGCCGACGCTGGAGTACGACACGGACGCCCCGAACCTTCCGCCGGAGTGCTTCGAGGCGCTCACGGAGCTGGCCGCCAGCTACCTGACGGGGGACCGGGATGGGTCCATGGACCGGAAGGGGGCGTACTACCAGAGCTACCTGAACGAGTTGAACCGCTTGAAGCGCGTGTACTCGTTCCCCGGCTTCGTGCAAGGGCCCTTCGGGGACGGCATGGATAGCCGCGCCCGAGGCATGTTCATCGCTGGCCCCATCCGGAGCGCGTAGCCCATGTTCAAGAACTACCGGGGGCGCACGGTCGGAGCGGCCAAGACCATCGCGGAGGCGCCCGTCTCGGACGGCAGCAACGCGCTGGAGATCGAGAACTGGAAGTTGGACGAGCTGGGCGTGCTGGACAGCACCTTCCGGCTCATGCCGTTCATCCCGAACCAGTGGCGCAACGCGGGGCCGCCGCAGCCCTTCCAAGAGGGCGTCCTTGGGATGGCGTTCCTTCGTCGGTTCAGCGAAGTCCCCGAGCTGCTGTTCTTCGCGCCCCCGTACAGCTCCGGGCAGGACTCCTTCGGGAGCGTCTGGCGCTACTCGCCGTGGATGCGGGATGTCGCCAGCTCGCACACGGGGCTCACGGAGCAGTACGACTACATCGCCCCCGAGAACACGATCAAGTCCATCTCCATGCAGAGCAAGCTCCGGTACCCGCCGCAGGCCGAGACCGTGGGCAACCGGGCGTACTTCACCTTCTGCGATGGCGGCGGGGCGTGGGTATGGGACGGGGAGCGGTGTCGCAGCTTCGGGTTCCTGATGACGCCGAGCGCCCCCGATGTGGAGGGGCCTTATCTGCTGGACGCGGAGCACCCGAACAACGGCGGGTTCAGCGTGCGCGGGCGCATCGGGACGACGGACCACACCTTCACGGACATCGACGCAGTCACCGTCGGCGGGATTGACGAGGGCTCGTGGCGCTACGCCGTCGTCTGGGAGAACGCGGACGGGGCGTACTCTGCGACCAGCCCGATGTCGGGCATCGTCACCATTCGCATCCAGATGTCGGACCCGGCAACGGTGGCGGGTCGGCTGGAGAACCTGCGCCGGAAGTTCCGCATCCGGTCCATGCCGCGTGGACCATCGGGCACCGTGGCGCGCATCCTGCTCCGTACGCGCAACCTGCTGCGCCTCCCGGTCAACGACCAAGGCGACGCGCGGTTCCTGTTCCGCATCCCGAACAACATCAGCAACGAGTGGATGGACGACATCCCCGACGGCGAGCTGGGACCGCTGTTCGAGCCACGCGCGGCGACGCCGGCCGGCTTCTATTTCCTGAAGTTCTTCAGTGGGTCCATGTTCGTCCTCCGCAACGACGGAAACCCGTCGCGCGTCTGGTGGTCGGAGCAGGGGAACCTGAATGGCCCCACGCCGGAGAGCTTCATCGAGGGGCACTACCGCGATGTGTTCCCCGCGACGGGGCCCATCACCGCCGCCGTGGTCACGCGCCTGTCGAGCGTGCAGGAACCGCCCTCCATGCTCATCTTCAAGGAGGGCGCGGTCCACTTCGTCGCGGGCGAATACCCGGATTGGACCTTCGGGACGCTCCACGAGCGCGCGGGGTGCGCGGGTCCCGGGTGCGTGCAGATCGCAGGCGACGGCGCCACCATCTGGTACGGCGCAAGGACCTTCTGGCGCATGGACCAAGAAGGACGGGTGACGGACATCGGGGGTCCCATCCGACGCAAGCTGAAGAAGGTGAACGCGACGCGCGCCGAGTACGGCGTCTCGTGGACGGACCGCAAGGCCGGAGAGTCGGTGTTCGCGCTGCCCTACGAGGACAGCACCGGGAACAACTACCAGTTCGTCTGGGACTGGCGCCTGAACGGCTGGCGTACCCGCCGGGACCTCACGGACATCACCGCTGCCATCGCGCTTCCCGGGAGCGACTACATCCTCGTGGCGGGCACCTACAACAGCGTCGTGAATGTCTGGGTCTACGGCAACGGGACCCCCAACTACGCCGTGCCGTACCCGACGGCGCTCTACCGGACGGGATGGGCGACCTTCGAGAAGCCGGGTCCCGGGATGCACGGGGCGTTCAACGCCCATGATTTGATCCTGACCATGGTGGAGCGAGGCTCTGGGACGGCGACGGTCAAGACCTACCAAGACTGGTCGCTGGACGACACGATCAACAGCGAGACGGCCTCGAAGGTGCACCCGGAGAATGACCGCGTGCCGTTCTACGGGACGGCGGTGTGGGATGTCGATGTCTACCGGGACCAGCGGTACTTCCACCAGCGGCTGGCGGTGGATGTCCCGAGCGCGTCGGTCGTCGCCAGCGAGATCACGGTGACGGGGCCCATGGCCCTCATCTCGGTGGATATGTACGGGCCGCAGGTGGCGATGGCCGGTGGCCGCACGCCGCAGCAGAGGGAGTAGCCCATGCCGTTGTTCTTCCCGGATGGCATCTTCAACGGCGAGGTCATCGACCCAGAGAAGCTGGCGAGCGAGTTCATGCGCGCCGCGAATGTCGCTGGGCGCACGGACCAGTGGAACTGGGGCGAAGACGGGCTGGCGGCGCTGACCTATATCAACGGGTCCGACGCATGCCGCGCGACCTCGTCCCCCGCGTCCATCGCGTGCGATCTTCAGTCGGTGCAGGGGTCCGAACCGACGCTGCCCGACACGGTCGGAGCGGACGCGAACCTCTGGAAGATCCCGTTCAAGCGGGGTCTCCTCCCCATCGGAGATGGGACGCCCGCCGGCACGCTCCAGTGCCAGTGGACGACGGAGTACCCGGAGCTGATCTTCGCCGTCCTGACCTGCCAGTATGTCCGCAAGCTGAACACCACGGACACCAACCTTTACACTTCCGAACCCACCATCCGGGCGCAGGTCCGCATGCAGCTGGACGGGCAGGTACTCCCGGGGTCGGGACCGTTCGGGGATGCGCTGACGGACATCCGGGGCACGGGCTACGCCCAGTCCGCCGCAGCGCTCTCGAACATCTTCATCGGAGTGGTCCCCGCCGGTACCCATGTGCTCCAAGGCGTCGCAGGGCAGGCGGACAACGCCGCGATTGAGAGCGAGACCGAGTGGCTCACGGCATCCCCCGTGCAGGGGGTGTGCATCGGAACGCGCGACCTGTTCGTGATTCGGTTCGCACGCGGCGACATTCTGGCCGGCGGATAGGAGAGACCCATGCCCGTGAACCCCCCCGATTCCGGCTCGGTCATCACCAAGGCCAGCGTCACCGACATGTACAACGCCGTGCGCGCCGTCACCAACGCGCAGACGGCGGAGACCATCTCGCGTGGGACCTTCGGGGAGCAGCACCTCCCCAGTCTCGTGCAGCAGGCGGACTTTCTGGATGTGACGACCCCGGTGACGATCCCGGGCGGAGGGACTTTCGGGTCGGCGACGCCGCCCCCGACCTTTGACGAGGCGACGACCTACGCCTCATGGCAGGTGCTGGCCCCCTACACCATGGACAATGGTGGCTTCGGGTACACGCTCAACGCCGGCATCGTCCTCGCGTTCGCCAGCATCCGGTGGAGCACCATGGCAAGGGCAATCGCGACGGGCCCCGTGCGGCAGGAGCTGTGGCTCAACTTCAACTACACCATCAACGGAGTGCTGACCCAGCTGCCCATCAACAACCGCATGCTCCGCAACATGACGGATGGTTCCACGGGGGCTTTCGATGACCCGGCGTGGCCCGGTCGCGTGGAGGAGACCTTCACTTGGTGGCGCGTGATCGACGCCCGCGCCCTCACTCCGACCTTCAACTTCAAGCTCGGCGTCAAGGGCGTGAACCAGCGCGCGACGGGCAACAACACCTCGGACTGCCTGCTGCCCAACGGGCACATCGGGTTCGTGAACCTGTACGGAGGCTGAAATGTCGGACCTGAACCCCGTGTCGCTGACCTCGGCGCAGGTGGACGCGACGGAGCTGTACGACAAGATCATCTACGGGCCTTCCACGACCCTCCCGCATCAGACCTTCGAGGCGATGAACGGGGACATGGACGGCGGAAACTGGGCGGCCAACGAGAAGCTCCCCGCGTGGGGATGGCAGTACGGGGCGTTCGCGCAGGGGAAGTGGCACGGCTTCGACCAGCACGAGTGGGTGTACGGACGCCAGCTCGGCGGAGGCGGCAAGAACGGAGACCTCATCTCGGAGCGCGCGGTCCTTGCGCAGCACACCGCGACGGTGTTTCTCCCGTGGCCCGCCAGCGTGGTGCTGTTCGGCGTGCAGGCGTTCTTCCAGCAGGACGCGACCGTGTGGGACAACAAGGTGACCCACGGCGGCCCGTTCTACGAATACTGGGACTACCGCATCGAGTTCGGAGGGAATGTCTTCCCGGGGCTGTACGGGCGCCTTCCGCATGCGCGCACGACGGATCACATGCCGACGGACGGAGTAGACCCGGGCTATGCGGCAGAGCAGCGTTGGCGGTATGTCTCGAAGTTCGGGATGGTGAAGAGCGTCCCAAAGGGGCACACCCGGGTTCGGATGAGCCTCTGGGCGGGTATCTTCGCCCCGGACGAGTGGAAGACCAAGGTTGCCATCCCCACGGGCGGGGTATGGGTACTCGCACTTCGGTAGGAGGGACAGATGGCGGACCCATTGACGATGGCAGCGGGTGCAGCGGGCGCGAGCGGCGCTGGGGCAGGCGCGTCCCCTCTCGCCGGGGGCCTTCCCGGGCTCTCGGGGTCCATCCCCGGGCTGGTCATGGCCGGGCTCTCGTACCTCCCCAGCAAGGAAGAGCAGGCGCTCCGGAAGCAGGTCGAGGCGGACCGCAAGCGACTGGCCGGCGGCGCGGGCGGGATGTCCGAAGGACTCCGCCAGCAGGCGCAGGCGAATCTCGCGAACACCGTGCAGGCCCAGCAGCAGCAGGCGCTCGCCCAGCTCGCGCGCGGAAGCGCCATGGGCGGAGGCGAAAGCGGCATCAGCACGGCGCGGCAGCTCGGCGTCATCGGCGCGGGCCAGCAGGCCATGATGCAGGGCGTGGGCCAGCTTCGCGAGCAGGATCTCATGGCCGCGCAGCAGCAGCGCGCGCTCAACACGCAGCAGCTCCAGTACCTCTCCCAGATGGAGATGGCGCGCCGGCAGGCCGCGCTCCAGAAGGCACAGGAGGCCATCGGGCTCACCCCCGCGCAGCAGCAGGAAGCGATGCTCCGTGGGCAGACGGAACGCGGCCAGCTCGCGCAGGGCGTGCAGGGCCTCGCAGGAACCATGTAAGGAGGGGTCATGGCGCAGCAGATTGCGGGGCGTGCCCCGAACATCCTCGACTACTTCCAGATGCGGGCGCTCGCCCGGCGCACCCCGCGTACCATCGAGCGCGACATCGAGGGGGAGAACCGGCTGAAGATCGAGCTGGTCAAGGCCATCGCGGACTTGGAGAAGACCAAGGCGGACATCCAGAAGGCCACGCTCACGGGCATGACGGACATGTACACCAAGTTCGCAACCGCGCAGGCCAGTATGCTTGGTGCCCTCGCAGACGAGGTCAAAGGGCAGGCCATGACGGCTGACGCCAAGGCGGCAATCGTCAAGACGATCACGGGAGAGTTCGAGCAGATCAACGGCATGATCGCGGCAGGGCAGCCCGAGGCGTCGTTCATGCAGAACATCGCGAGCCCGGACAAAGGGATCGCGGCGATCCAGACGGCGTTCACGAGCGCGGTGGCGAACCCGAACAACGAACGCGCCGCGCTCATCGCGGAGTTGAAGCCGCAAGAAGGAAGCCCCGCGCGCGTCGGGCGCGGGTTCGATGACCTCGTAAACACGCTCGACAAGGAGTTCGTCACTGGGTCTACGGGCATGGTGTCGAAGGTCAACGAGCAGCTCCGCACCAGCACCCCGTCCATGATGGCCACGAACGCGAACGGGGCCATGCGGCAAGTCGCGACCGGCATCGCTGCGGCGTTGCAGGCCATGCCGGATGTCCCGGACGATCAGAAGAACCTGCTGTACAACGAGCTGGTGGCGCGCGCGGCATCGTCCATCGAAGGCAACGCCATCGCAGCGTCTAGAAACCGCAACATCTTCACCGAGTACGCCGCGACCCAGAAGGACGCGCTCGATGGGATGAACGCGCGCCGGCAGGAAGTGTTCAAGCGTCTGTCCGTCGGAATCGACCCTACGCTGAAGAAGTCCATCATGGACAAGTTCGACGCGATCACGGGGGTCATCACCGCGAATGACCCCATCGCGCAGCTTCAGGTCGCCCGTACGCGGCTCGCGGAGAAGGGGATCTCCCAGCCCGACGCCATGGCGACGGAGGAGCAGAAGAAGCAGTACGAATCGCTGCTCGCGCAGGAGTACAGCGCAACCACCCCGATGGAAGGGTTCGCGCAGCGCATCGCGACGCTCCCGGTCTCCCCGGAGATCGACAAGCAGATCGCATACCTGAAGACCCTGCTGGGCGGAGTCGGTGTCGAGCAGAAGGACGCGCTCACCATCGCGACCGCGCAGCTCCGCGAGAACATGGGCAACGAGCAGTTCGACGCGTGGCGCCGCATGGTGAACGCGGCGTCCGACGAAGACGCCGCCGTCGCTGCCGCGCAGGACCCCGGAAAGTTCGCGCAGTTCCGCGTTGTCGCGAAGGCTGTCCCGCAGGCGCCGCAGGCGCCGGAGGCGTTCCGTTCGCTCGTCGTGAACACGGCGATGAACGCGAACGCGCAGCAGCGCGAGGCCGCCCGGGAAGCGCTCCGGGTATACGACGCGCAGCAGAAGGCCAAGCCCGAACCGACGCCGCGCATGAAGGACCAGCTCCCGGAAGTGACGCCCCCGATGAAGCCGCTGGAGGTCCCGGGGCTGACCGACGCCGAAGCGTCTCCGTTTGCGGCCCCTCCCGCGCAGGCGGCGGCCCCCACGCCCACCGGACAGGCGATGGCGATGCCCCAGCCCACCCCGTTCGGAGCGGCGGTCGCGCAGGTCGCAGCGCCACGCGCGCAGCTCTTCGGGACGGGCGGGCTCATGTCGCGAAAGGCGCAGGAAGCCATGGGACTCATCCCCCCGCAGCCGTATCGAGCGTAGGGTTAGAAGGGGGGCATGGCCACGCCCCCCAAGCAGATCCTGACGGAGCCCCTCCCCTCGTTCTCCGAAGCTGCGAAGCAGGTACCCGTCCCGGCGGCGCCTGCGTTCGCGGCTCCGACTACACCGAGCGGGACGGAAGCACCGGCTCCTCGTGCGCCTACGATGGCGGAGGTCCCGGCGGGCGCCCAGTTCTTCCCGTACATCCCGCGCGCGTACGACACGCCCGCTGGCCCGGGCCTTGGCTATGCCCGCATGAACCCGGCGGAGGCGTCCAAGGCGTTCGCGGGCACGAGCAAGATGGCGGCCCCGGAGCAGCTGGCGGCGCGCGAGATGATCTACACCTCGCTGACGGGCCGCCCCCCGCCGGTCACGGTGGAGCAGATCAAAGACGCGCAAGACACCCAGTGGTGGGAGCACCTCATCGGGTGGCTGGAACCCCTCGACCTCCCGCGACGCGGCGCGTACTACCTCGCGGCGACGGCATCGGAGAAGGCGCTCCCTGACAGCGGCACCCCCATGGGAGACACGCTCGAAGGCATCGCGGGGAAGGGCGCGCGACTGTTCGGCGGGCTCCACGCCACCCTGTTTGGGGGCAGCCCCAGCGACGAGTACCTGAGCGGCATCGAAGAGATGGGCCGCAACATCTACAAGACCGCGTCCAGCGACAAACTCGTCAACGAGTGGGCGAACACCCCCGGCTACTACTTCACGAGCCTCACCAACCCGACGGCCGAGAGCGCCCTCAACTATGTGATGCCGAAGGAGCTGGCCGCGCGGCTGGAAGCCTCGGCACCCACGCGGGCGCACCGGAAGGTCTACGAGTACCTCCAGTCGGACCTCGGGCGCCTCATCTTTGGCATGGGCGTGGACATCCTGTCGGACCCGCTGATGCTGTACGGCAGCGCGGGCAACTCCAGCAAGGTCATCCATGTCGGCGAAGACGCCTATCGGCTGAGCCGCACGGGGGTCGCCGCGTCGGAAGCCGTCGCGCGCAGCGCGGGCGTCACCGTGGACGACGCCATGCGCACGGTGATTCGTGCCTCCGGAGATGCCGCGTCGTCCGAGACGCAGGCGGCCCGGCAGGCGCTCGTAAAGGCGGAGCTGGATGCCGTGGCGCGTGCGGACAAGTTCGCATCCGACGCCGCGCACCTTCACGCGAACGCGGCGAACCCCACCGCCGCGCTCCAGCCGCTGCTGGACGAAGCCACGCAGGCGTTCGAGGCGGTCCGCGAAGCCGCCAAGACCCAGAGCAAGGCGGCTGCCCAGCTCCCCGCTGCGGAAGAAGCACTGGCGGCCATGCGTCGCCGCATGACGCAGGTGGCGGCGAACCCCCAGAAGGCGGCGCGGGCAATCCGCAAGCTCGCCGTGCAGATGGAGCGGTCCTCCGCTGCGGAGCGCACCTTCGCGGACAACACGCGGCGCGTCCTCGATGCGGCCCAGAACGAGCGCCTGCTGACGCAGCCCCTCTTCTCGGCGGGGAAGACGCTCCGGACGGAGGGGTATGTCTCGAAGATGGGCACGCTGCCCGTCCATGTCCCCTTCGGGGAGGTGTCGTACAGCCTCCTGCCTGAGATCAAGCCGGTGACCAAGCTCGGCAAGGCGGCCGGAAACCTGCTCGCTCCCTACAAGTTCGCGACGCTCTCGGACCGGGTCGCCACGGCGAAGGCGGTGGGACGGTCTGCGTACGAGGTGCTCTCCCCCGGAGAGACCATCGCCTATGTCGGGCAGAACATGCTCCGGAAGGGCGTGACGCATCCGTACCGCGTGTTCCACGACATCATCGGACGCACCTTCGGCACGCGCTTCGTGCAGCCCATGCTCATGCGCCTGTCCGCCATGCAGAGCGTCGGCGGCCTGAAGGGAACGCAGGAGATGTTCCCCGCCGCCCGGGTCGTGTACGGCAAGTGGGTCGAGCTGCCGGAGGTCGCACCGGAGCTGTGGCAGAAGTACCAGAGCGCCGTCGAGCGGTTCTTCGAGATGACCGCGTCGCAGGACCAGTATCTGCGGAGCACCATGGCCAGTGTCGTGGAGCAGGCGCGGGCGGTCGCGAAGACGCGCACGGCCATGGCCAAGGCGGGCAAGATCACGGACCCCGTGCTCTCCGCGCGCTACGCGGACAACGCGTACGGGACGCAGGATGTCATCAACGAGGTCATGGACGCGCTGGAGACGGGCGCCGATGTCCTGACCCCGGGCACCCAGCGGTACCGCGCGGACCTCGCCGCGCTGGCTCCCGTCATCTCGCAGATTCGCGACGACATCGTGAACACCTTCGGGAAGACCGTGGACGAGGTGAACCAGAGCCTCCCGGCGCTGGCGCGCTTCATCACGGGGGACGAGACCTTCGCGAAGCTGGCGAGCGAGGCGCTCGCCGAGACGGACCAGATGGCCGCGACGGTGGCGGCGCGCCAGTCCCGTGCGTCCAGCATCCTCGCGGCGCATATGCCGACGCTTCAGGCGCGCACCCAGTGGCTGCTCGGAGCCATGGACGAGCTGGACCCCACGAAGCTCGGGACGGCGCTGGACCGCTACCTCGCGCGGACCGGCGGGAAAGAAGTGACCCCCGCGCTGCTCCGGACCGTCGTGCTCGACATGATGGGCGGAGACGCCAAGCGGTCGCAGGCGGTGCTCCGGCGCATCGCGCTGTCGTTCGGCAAGACGGCTCCGGCGGACGGCGTGCATGTCCTCGCGGGCATGCTCACGGGGCGCATCACGGCGTCCCCGGGCAAGACCATCCTTCAGGCCATGCGCGACCTCGTGACCGAAGCGGACGAAACCATCCGGCTTGCGCAGGCCATGCGCGAAGGACGCCTGACGACCAAGCAGGAAGTGGACGCGCTCATGCAGCTGGCCACCCAGACCACGCGCATCGAGCTGGCGCAGGCGCGCTCGCTGCTCGGCGAGCAGGGGTTCATGCAGGGCATGGTCATGGTCGAGGCTCTGGAGGAGCCCAACCTCATCCCGGCGCTCGTGCGCACGACGGGGAAGGACGAGGCCACGGTGAAGATCGCCGTCGCCTCGCTCCTCCGTGCGCGGGAAGGCACGCGGGTCATGGCGACGGCGGCGGACATGAACAAGGCCGCGCTGCTCGCGGCGATGGACAAGCTCCATCTGCCCCCCGGAGCGCTGGACGATGTGTGGATCAACGCGACGCTGGACAGCAGCGTGGCGGAGCAGCGGATTCGCGGCGCCATCACGGCGGCGGGCCCGAACGCGGAGACCGCCATCTTCGAGCGGCTGAAGCTCTCCGCGCTCGGTGGCAACCGGGGCGGCGCGCTCGACGCGTTCACGGAGCAGCAGCTCCGGAACGCAGCGGCGGAGATCGTTCGCGCGAGCCAGCAGGCGACGACGCTCCCCGTGTTTCCGGACGCAGCGGTAGTTGCGGCGGCTCGGAACCAGCTGACGATTGACGAGGCGCATCTGGCCACGGTGAAGCAGGCGCTTGCCGATCTGGAAGCCGCCCGGGCGGCTGCGGCACCGGATGCTCCGGAGATCGTGAAGCTCTACACGCAGGCCGAGAAGGACGCCATCGCGGACGCCGAAGCGCGGGTCGCCGCTGCCCGGAAGGCGTACGAAGACGCGGTCCGCAACGCGCCGCCGCCTGCCCCACCCCCTCCGCCGCCCCCTCCCCCTCCCCCGCCTCCCCCTCCGCCCGCGCCGTCGCCGGTCCCGCCTCCTCCCCCTCCTCCGCCCCCGGTGCCGGCACCCCCCGTGCCGGCACCCCCGTCCACCGCCGCCATCGAAGCAGCGGGCCAGAAGATCGTGGCGGCAGACGCCGAAGTCGTCCGTGCGCGTCAAGTCATCGACGCCAAGGTCCAGCGCGGAGCCTCGCCGACGGTCCAAGAACGGCAGGATCTCATCAAAGCGATGTCCGCGCGCAAGGCGGCGCAAGAAGCGTACGCTGCGCTGGCGACGACCTTCGGCGAACTCCCGCAGGCGCAGTCCCCGCTCATCAAGGCAGCGAGCCAAGGTCCCGCTGGGGACGGCGCGCGGCTGACTCCGGCGGAGCTACAGGTCCAGCGAGACCGCCTCGCAGCGGACCCGCTGCGTCGCGCCATCGAAGCCAAGTTTCCGCAGGGCGGGACGGTCAAGGATTTGATGGACTTCGCGGCGTCTCTGCGCAACGATCCGGGGCTCGCGGCGGCTGCCGGCGACAACAAGATGGAAGCGCTGGACTGGATGGTGCTGGACAAGCTCCGCGACATCGGCGGCGAGCTTGACCGTGCGACATTCTCGTGGTTCCAGCCCGGGGATGTGTACAGGGACACCGCTTCTCCCGGCTGGGCGGGCGTCGCCGTCTACCCCACGAGCCCCGGGGAGCGGATTCAGGTCATCTTCCAAGACTCGGCGTACGATGCGACGCGGCAGCCTACGATTGGGGTAGGACCACTTGCGGTCCACGAGCTGGTCCATGTCGGCACGCAGATCCGGCTCGAAGCCGGCCTCCTCGACCCCTCCGCGCCCCCCGCGCTCCGAGAAGCCGCGCAGGAGATTTCGAGCCTGCACCGACTGGTGATGGACGAACTCCTCAATCTGCACCCACGGAATACGCCGAAGTACTACGGCCTGACCAACGAGCATGAGTTTCTCGCAGAGGCGCTGAGCGACCGCGCGTTCCAGACGCTGCTGAAGACCATCAAGGTCCCGTCCACCGCCAAGAAGCCGACGACGGTGTGGGGGCGCTTCACGCGCGCCGTGGCCTCGCTGCTCGGGTTCGCCAAGAAGGATGAGAACGCGCTCACGCAGGCGTACGCGCGCTTCGAGAAGCTCCTCGAAGCGTCGTCGGATCTCGAAGCGCGGACCGCGTACTGGGGGATGACGGGCAAGGGGTCGATCAAGACCCCCGCTGGCGTCGCGTCGATTCCGACCATGCCGGAGCAGATCGCACTGGACGAAGCCATCCGGAAGCTCCGCGAAGCCCAGCAGAGCGCCATGGACCGGGTGCGCGGGCGCTCCGAAGCGGCGCGGCTCGGGCGTCTCCGTAGCGACACAAGACGCGCGGAGCAGGCGATGACGGACACCAAGGCTGCGATTTCTTCTGCGGAGGCGAGTCTCCAGCAGGCGCAGACGGCGTGGAAGTCGCTGATGTCCCGGTATGTCTCGGAGACGACGGGAGATCTCCGCGACGCGTTCGATTCGCTGCTCCAGAACCTCCCGGAGTCCGGAAAGGTCCAGCGCGCGCAGCAGATCGCAACCACCGCCGAAGGCCAGCTCACCCAGCTTGCCGCCCAGCGGACGGCGCTGACCGAAGCCGAAGCCAAGCTCGGGCTCCGCATCCCGACGGCGCTCCCGCAGGGGTTCGCCGCGACGACGGACCTGCCCACGGTCAACCCGACGCGCGTGTTCTATGTCGCAGACGCCGACCTCGCGGGAGTCACCGCCGACAACATCGACAGCCTCGCCACGCTGACCCGCCCGAAAGACGGGTATGCGCTCGTCGCCATCGCGCCAGACGGGACCGTGACCAAGGAAGCCGTGCGCCACACGCTCGGCCCCGTGTCGCCGCTCCGGAACGACGCCGTCGATGCGGCCATGGACTACCTGAAGTACAACCCGCCCACGGAGCCCACGGGCAAGCTGAAGCTCCGCGAGCTGGACACATGGGAGCGGGCGCTGTGGACCCGGTTCCGCGCGGCGACGACGGGGCTCTCGGAGGAGAAGGTTCTCGAAGCCGCCATGCTCACGCTGCGGGATGCCCCCGTGGCGACGCGCGACACTTTCGGGAAGGCCATCCCGGGCGTCACCCCCCAGACGCTCGGCAAGCGGTACGGGGACATCGACCCAGCCATCCGGCCGCTCGTGGAGGAGATGAACGGGCTGCTGAAGGCGTACGAGCGCATGTTCGTGCAGCACGGTCTCGACTTCATCGCGGACCCGCTCCGCATGCTGAAGGATTGGGGCGTCAACCAGTACATCCCGCACATCCCGGTCTCGCGGAACATGGTCGCCGCCGGCAAGCTCTCGCCGGAGCTGCTGGCGCGCGGCGTCCGCAACCGGCCCGCCGGGTTCGCGTCGCTCGACAGCGCGCTCTCGACGGACATGCCCCAGCGGCACGAGCGGCGGCTGGCGGGCACCGTGGCGGAGATCATGGCGGTCTCGAACGACCCGCTGAGTGCCCTGACGCTGGACCCGGCGAGCATCATCTCTCGGTACACGAAGGCCAACGGTGCGCTCACGGCGCAGGACTTCCTCGTCATGATGCTTCGCGGGGGCGTGATCAAGGCGCTGAAGGCGACGCCGGACGAGAGCGTGGTGCAGATCGCCCTCCGGGAGCAGATGGTCCCGCTCTTCGCGCGTCCCAACCTGACGCGCGACCTCGACCTGCTGTTCGGCGCCGACGCGGCAGCGTGGGCGTCCGCGAATGTGGACCCGGCGGAGCTGGATGTCATCCGGGCCTCGATTCGCGCGTGGTCGGAAGGCGCGCGGGGCACCAAGCGCCTGAAGGACATCTCGCCGTTCGCCTCGTGGCTCGGCGAAGTCCCGGCGGTCCAGCAGGCCATCAACATCGAGGAGCTGCTCCTCGACATCCGGGCGGCCCAGTGGCGCAAGAACGGGGCAGCCGCCACGCTGTTCAACATCCGGGACGAGTTCGACGCCGCGCACGCGGTCGCGAACGCAGCGGGGGCGCCCATCTCGGACGCCGAAGCATGGAAGACGGTGGCCTCCAAGGTCAACCGGCTGGCCTCGGAGGTCGGGTCGGAGATCCGGGTGGACCCGAAGATGCTCAACGCGTGGTTCGATGGCGGCCAGACCAGCTGGCAGCTCTATGTCCCGGCGACCGTCGCGCAGAACATGCTCGACACGCTCGACTTCGCGTCCACCATGGAGCGTTCGCTCGAAGGCGCTGGCGGAATGGTCAAGTCCGTCGCCGACAAGATCAACAACTTCTACAAGGGCTGGTACACCATCACCCAGATGATGCACCATGTCGGCAACGCCATCGGCAACATCTTCAACAACGCCATCGACCTCGGACCGCTCGGGGCGCTGAACCCGAAGACCAACCTCATCGCGACGCAGTTGACCCACGCCGCGTCCTACATGGACGAGTACGGGTCGCTCATGAAGGCGGCGGAGGCGCTCGAAGCCCCGAAGCACGCGACGGAGTCCGTGTGGGACTTCACGCTGCGGAAGGCGCGCCTCCAGTCGTTCCGCACCATGGGCATCGCGAAGCTGCTGGACACGGGCATCGACCTCGGGGACGGCGTGTTCCGCGAGGCGGACACGGCCATGCGGCTGATGCGCGAACGCGGCGTGTTCACGGGTGGGCACAATGTCTACCTCGACCTCGACCGCTACGAGCAGGAGATGGCGGAGGTGTTCCGGCTCATGAACCAGCCGGAGGCCGTCCAGAAGCTCCAGCGCACGGCGGTCAACGCCCGCGACGCGATCATCCTGACCATGCCCGTGGCGTTCACGGGGGGCCTCTCGGGCTTGGGCATCGTCATCCCGCCCCGCATCGGGCGCATGATCTCCGGATTCGTGGAGAACCAAGCACGCGTCACGAACTTCGTGGCGAACATGCGCCGGTCGGGCAGCATCGACGCGTCGGTCCAGCACATGAACAAGTTCCTGTTCAACTACGCGGACCTGACGGCCGTGCAGAAGACATGGCTCCGCACCGTGTTCCCGTTCTTCACATGGACCTTCAAGAACGCGTATCTCCAAGCGGGGATGATGCTCGAACAGCCCATGTTCTACCAGCTCTTTAGCCAGATGCTGCTGATCCATGGGCCCCGGGCGGTCGAAGCGTACGAGCGCGACATCGACTTCAAGGGTCGCTACCCCGCGCACCCGTGGAAGCGGTACTCGGTCAACTGGCGTCTCCCCCACGCGCGGTACCGTCTACGGCTTCCGGTCCCGGAGCACCCGACGCTCTTCCTCGAAGGCTTCCGCACGCCGTTCGAGAGCGCGGCAGAGACCATGGGGCAGGTCGCGTCGTTCGCGGCGGGCGTTCCCGGCATCCCGGAGACGCTGCTCGGACGCGGAACGGAAGCGGCAGGTGGCTCCATGAGCAAGTTCCGCATCATGAGCCAGATGCACTTCGCCGCGCGGTTCCTGTTCGAGAAGGCGTTCGACTACAACATCTACTACGACCGCCCGCTCTACCAGCTCGACAGCGCCAAGCCCGTCGGGCAGACCCTCGCCGCGCTCCACCGGACCTCCACTTCGGGGGTACCGTTTGTTGCGCCCATGGCCGCGCAGGTCCACAACGCGCTGGCCCGCGTGAGCGGCTACGGGGAGACCGTTCGCTACAACCCGAGCAAGAACATCTACGAGCCGGTTCAGGTTGCGAACCCCGGGTTCGCGCACACCTTCATGAACATGCCGTACAGCCAGCTGCTACGCACGCTGATTGGCGCCGCCGATGTCTACCAGTCCTCCATGGCGGAGTCGCTGACGAACGAGGCCGGCGTACAGCAGCTCTACGCCGTCCCGCAGGATGTGCGGTACTTCGACGCGCTCACGGGCATCGGGCTCACGCAGGAAGACCCCATCGCGCGCATCCGGATGGTGGAGCGCGACGCGCGCGATATGCAGTTGCGAGCCATGGAGGCAGGCGGAGGCGTGCTCTCCTACGACAAGCCCTTCATCTCCAAGAGGTAGGTCCATGCCGGACGCACAAGGTTTCTCCTACGCGCACTGGACGGCGGTAAACGCCGCCGGCTACACGCTGCTTCTGGCGGGCGAGAGCACCAGCGACGCCTCCAGCTCGTACTTTCCGTCGAAGGGGACGATCTCGCATGTCGAGGTCGAGTTCCGCAACATCGCGGGCGCAGCGACCGCCACGGTCATCGGGACTTGGGACTCGGCGGGTGCCTTCGTCGCGCTCCCATCGGCGGCGGCATCCATCACGCCCAGCCCCACGGACGCGACCAAGGGCGGCGTCATCCTGTCGGCCTCCCAGATCCAGTTCAAGCAGGGGGCGGACGCCACCAAGAAGCAGTTCGGCGTGTGGGTCAAGCTCGACGCCGGGACCGCTGACGCGCGCACGCGCGTCTACTGGAGGCGCTGATGAACGGGTTCTTCGATTCGGGTGGGGTGACCACCCCCGTCTCCATCTCGGACGGCGGAACGGGGGCTACCTCGGCGTCCGGGGCCCGCACCGCGCTGAATGTCCCCAGCATCCCTGTCTCCGTGGCGAACGGCGGCACGGGTGCGACGAACGCCACGACGGCGCGCAGCAACCTCGGCATCACGGGCACGGGTGGCTGGCCGTCTGGCGTGTTCGGCGCCGGAACGGACGGCACCGTTGACTTCGACGGTACGAACACCTTTGCGTTCGCCACGAAGTCTGGCAGCATCTACACCCTGAGCCGCAGCGTGTGGGCGCAGAATGTGACCGTGCGTGCCGGCGTCACGGTCAACAAGCCGTGGACCCTGTATGTCCGGGGCACCCTGACCATCGAGGCCACGGGCGTCCTCGCCGACAACGGCAACAACGCCAGCGGTTCGGCGGCCGGCGGGCAATCGGGCGCGACCCGTATCCCGGAAAGCGTGGGCTCCCTCGCGGGTGCGGGGCGTGTCGCCGCAGGAACGGGGACGGGCGGAACGAACCTCACCAACGCCTACGGCGGCGTCGGTGGCCTCGGTGGCGACCCCAACACCGTGCAGAACGGCGGACCGGGCGGGACCGTGACGGCTCCCGGAACGGCTGCGAATCGCATCCGTGACGGCTTCTCGTACCTCGTCACGAACACGCTCCAGAGCGGCGCAACGCAGGTGGTCGCGAACGGCGGCACGGGTGGCGGCGGTGGCGGTCTGTTCCTCGGAACGGGCACGGGCACCACGGGTGGCGGCGGTGGGGGCGCTCCGATCTCGATGCTGGTCGCCGCGACCATCGCCAACTCCGGAAAGATCACCAACAACGGCGGCAACGGTGCGAACGCCGTGTCGGCCACCAACGACGCACAGTCGGGCGGTGGCGGTGGCGGCGGTGGCGGCTACCTCATTATCGTCTCGAACACACCGCAGGCGTCCGCCGGGACCATCGAAGTCCTCGGCGGCACGGGCGGGACCAGCCTCGGCGTGGGCTGCGCGGACGCGCTCGCTGGCGGCGCCGGAACCCTCGACTACCGGGGACCCTGACATGTTGAACCAGTATTTCTACCTGCACGCGATCCTCAACGCGAACCCGACCATCGTGTACATGCACCTGCCGGCTGCGATCTACGCCATCGCGAACGGCCCGGTGCCGCAGGGCGCTCCTCCGCTGAAGGACCGCGTCACGCTGGTCGAGATGCCGCTCGGCTCGGACCCCACCATCGGGAAGGGCTACGACGAGAACCAGACCTTCGTGGCTGAGTTCGTCGCCGTGGCGCCTGACCTGTAGGAGACGCCATGCCCCCCTCGTCGTTTGACACGCTGAGCCCGCTGGAGAAGGCGCTCGTAGAGACGCTCCAAGGGATGCACCACGATGTCATCAAGGAGCTGCGCATCTTTCGGTGGCAGACCATCGCGTTGATCGTGTTCCTCATCGGCATCGTCGCGCTGCTGAAGGGTGTGGACCCGACCATCGCGGCCAAGACCGTCCCCGTCGTCACCATGCCCCATGCGCCCATGCAGGAGCCGACCCCATGAACGACAAGCTCATCGCCACTCTCCCTCTTCCGGCCATCCTTCGGATCATCGGCAAGCTGATTCGCTACGCGAAGGGCGGCATCGACAAGGACGAGGCTGCGGACCTCGCGGAAGACCTGCTGCTCATCGTGGCGCACCTCGCGGAAGGGCACAAGTAGACATGCCCGTCCTCGGCACCAAGTCCAAGGAGCGTCTGGCTACCTGCCACCCGCTCCTCCAGCGCGTCCTGAAGTCGGCCATCTTGGACTTCGACTTCTCGGTCATCTGCGGTGTCCGCACCGCCGAAGAGCAGAACCGCGCGTACGACATCGGCGCCTCCCGGCTGCGCTACCCCCAGTCGAAGCACAACTCCACCCCCTCCATGGCGGTGGACATCACGCCCTTCCCGCTCGACTGGAACGACACGCTCGCGTTCCGCGCGCTGGCCGTCGTCGTCAAGCGCCACTGGGACGCCATCCCCCTCGCAGAGCGCGAAGGGTTTCGCCTCGTGTGGGGCGGAGACTGGGCGCGGTTCGTAGACATGCCCCACTGGGAGCTGTCGAAGGCTTAGCGAACCGTCGTCGGCTTCCCGCCGACGCCCTGCGGCTTCGCGCGCTTCCTACCAGTTCTTGCACGACCAGTACTTGGCCGTGGTCTTGTCCTTCGCCTTCGGGTCCGTGTCGCAGCCATGGCGAGCGCGGAAGTTCGAGCGGCGCTCCGGGTTGTCCCGCTTGATCTCCATGTTGGGGTCGCCGAAGCGCACGGTCTTGGTGTTGCCGGTGCTCGGGTCCTTGACATAGACCTTGAACTTCTTGCTCTCACCCGGGGTGCGGATCGGCTTGTTGAGCGGCTTTCCGGCCATGGCGTATCTCCTGAACGGGTCCCGGTAGTGGTATCCCGTTGCGCGCGCAGTAGCGGCGCATCGCCATGGAGAGCCGGTTCAGGTGCCGCTGATCCGATGGCCACCCCAGCTTGATGCAGCACTGGGAAAGCGTTGCGCCCGCATGCAGCCATCCCCAGACCCGCATGGAGCGGGCGGAGACGGATGACATGCGGGCGCAGATGGTCTTGGCGCTGAACCCGATGTGCTTACGCCATCGGTATCGCAGGTTGTTCGCCGTCGTTCCAACAGACGCCGCGATGGACTCGGTGCTCTCTCCGGCTTCTCGGCGAGCTGCCAGTTGCCGAAGCTGCTTCCGTGTCCACACCCTCGGCATCTCTACTCCAGAAGTCTCGCCGTTTCCGCGCACTTATCGCGGAGTTCTTCAACTACCAGATCCACCTTCTCGATGTATTCGAGACACTGGGCGAGCGCTTCACGCGTTTCTTCAGGGGTCAGTCCGTCCAGCGACAGCTTGGCGGACAGGGTCTCGATGTCGGGGCGGCGAGCGAGCGCCGCGACGAGGGGCCTCACAGCTCCACCACCGTCCACCCGGCGGGCGTCTTGCCGTGGGGAGGGATGGGAGAGGTGAGGATGACCTGCCCCGGCGCGGAGGATAGCGCGCGCATGACCGCTGCCAGCGTCTTGGGGTCGAACGCGCGCTCCTCCGGAGTGAGCACCGCGAGCGTCGCATCCATGGGGAGGATGGCGGCGCTCATGGCCAGCGTGAGTCGGGCCCACTCGGCGCCGGACAGCGCCGTGTGCAGCGCGCCGCTCCGGTCGAAGCCCGCGTGGAACACTTCACGGGCGCCCTCGGACAGCGCCATGCCGAAGATGTCCGTGCTCGGGAGGAAGCTCTGGACCTTGCCGGTGAACGCCGCCAGCGCGTCGGTGAGCAGCAGTCGCCCCGCCTGCGACAGCGCGTCTTCGAGCGACTTCCACGACGAGGCATCCGTGCGCGCCGTGTCCAGCTGGGTCATCAGCGTGCGGTACGAGCGCCACGCGGCCTGCGCGCTCTGGAGCTGCCGGAGCGCGTTCTCCGCAGCGTCGCACGCAGCCGCCGCCGTGGCGAAGTCCACCCCGCCGCCTTCGTCTTCGTCGCCCTCGGTGGCGGCGCTGTACGCGTTGCGGGCGTACGCCAGCTTCGACTGCGCCGACTCCATCTGGACCTTGGCCATGTTGAGGTTGGTCACGGCCCCGGCGTAGTCGCTCGCCGCCTTCATCTTGGCACCGAGAGCGGCGTTCACCGCCGCGTGCCGCTGGCGAAGGTGCTCCACCCCCGGCTGCGCCCCGCACATGATGCAGTCCGCGTCACCGCCGGAGATGGTGAACGCGAGCAGCTCCAGCAGCGACTGCGCGGTCGTCGTGCTCCCGGAGGGCTTCTCCAAGGTCGCGACATGGTCGCGCCACTGGGCGAACACGCCCTCGGCCGTCGCGGCGTCGGACTCCAGCACGGAGATGGTCTGGGCCAGCTGCTCCTTGCGCTGCGCGGCGTTGCGGCGGAACTGCGCGGCCTGCGCCGCGACCAGCACCTTGCGCGCGGCGGAAGCGGTCTCCTGCGCCGCCGCGATGTCCGCGTCGGACGGAGCCGCCTGCGTCACCCCACCAGAGGCCAGCGTGGCCTCCAGTGCCTTCACAGAGGCGTTGGCCTCCAGCTTCTTCTTGCGCGCGGCGGCTTCCAGCCCGTCCACCCCCACCCCCGGGTTCAGCACCGTGAGCCGCTGGTAGTGCCCGTGGAGGCTCGGGGAGAGCATGTCGGTCAGGTTGCGCTGCGCGCTCGCACCCGCCCACTTCAGGAACTGCCGGCACGCCGTGTCGGCGCTGCCCAGCATGGCCTCCCGCACGGAGCGCACGGGGAGCAGCTCCTGCTTGGCGAACCACACGGGGACATCGTGGTCCGCCTTCCGCGCCTTGCCGTCGCCGACATACTCGACGGCGAAGACCGCCTTCTCCCCCGTGGAGAGCGTCGCCTCCGCGAACAGGTTGGCGCGACGCCCCGGCGCGAGCGCCAGAAGGTCCGCCTCCCGCGCGACATCGGCGCGCCCCGCGAGGTCGCTGGCGCGACCCGTCAGCGCCAGCTCGACCGCGTTGACGACGCGGGACTTGCCCTTGCCGTTCGCCCCGACGATGAGCGTCTTCTCGCCCAGCTCGACTTCCCAGAGCAGCCCGTCACCCGACTTCACATTCGACCGCACGCGATGCACATGCACAGACACCTCGACCTCCTTGGTCTGGGTCGAATCTAACGCCGTGTGTTGCCGCGTGTCAACTGGAGAGCGACAACCCGTCGTGCAGCGCCATCAACCGCCGCAGGTTCTCCGGGTGCGGGACGCGCTCGGCGCGCATCCACCGGAGGACCGTCCACCAGCTCGCGCCGCACTCGACGGCGATCTCGTCCAGCGACACGCCTCGTGCGCGCAGCGCGTGAACCATCTGCGAAGTCTCGGTGAGCCTCACGGCCCGAACATCAGCGCCCATCCGTCCCTCCACCGGTCCTGCCCCTTGTCCTCGACACCCGCCACCTCGGCGAACTGGTCGCCGCCGTCCCAGTAGACGACCTTCTTGCCCGCGCCCCGCGCGTACCGAAGGATGTCCGCCGTCGCCTTGCCCACCGAGAGCCCGTCCGTCACGATGGCGTGGAAGCGCGGCTGCCCCTCGTGGTCGCACCCGCAGCCCACGGAGTAGGTCCACCCGGCCCACCCGCCCTCGGCCTTGGCTCGCGAGGCGTAGTCGTCGCGCCCCGTCAGCACCTCGATCTTCGCGCCCGGGAACGACGCCGCAGCGAGATGCCGCAGCGCCTCCGCGCGCTCGTTGATCGTGTTGTCCGGCGTGCCCTTGGCGTGCGCGTAGAACAGCCGCATGGTCTTGCTCACTTGCCCCTCGCCTTCTTGGAGATCTCCACCGCCGCGAGCTGCTTCAGCGCCGCCGCCTTGGACTTCGGCTTCTTGCTCAGGGGACGGCCCGACGAGGAAGTCGCCTTGTACCCACCCGCAACCTTCTTGATGGCCATGTTGCCTCCGTGATTAGGCATCTACCCATGTATCGCCGAAGGTGCCAGTCGCCGTGAAGGGCACATCCAGCCCCGGGACGCGGCGCGTGAGGCTCGCAGCCACGACTTCGGAGGCCCACTGGCCCATGCCCCTTGGGACCTCGACCGTGATGGAGTCATGGACCTGCGCGATGATGCCTGTCCCCGGACCCCACTTGTCCCATGGGATCTCCGTCAGTAGGTCTTGCACCGCGAGGTGCATGATGGCGCTCTCCGTCATGATGATGGGCGCGTTCGTGATCTCGTTGCGCTCATCTTCGACGCCGTTCGGGTAGTCACGGCGGCGCCCGGCGACGGGATCGCTGCCCCACGGGTCGCACTTCCCCTTGCGCGCGTTGGTCTCCGCGATGGTCAGCTCCATGTTCCAGCCCTTCTCGAACTCCGGCATGGCCTCCAGCCACTTCTCACGCATGGCCGTGACCTGCCGCACCGTGAGCCCAAGGTTGATCAGCTCCCCACGGTCGTTCTCCGCCTTCGTGAGCACGCTCTGGATGGTGCTGGGCTCCGCGCCGTACGCAGCGGCGTACTGGAAGGTCTTGGCGATCTGGCGCATGGACTTCGCCTGCCCCGACCACTTGCCCCCGGGCTTGTCCGGATGTCCCGTCGCCTTCAGGAATCGCTCCCCGAAGATGGACTCCGCTGCCAGTGCGTGCGGGTCGCCCCCCTTCTGGAACACTTCGAGCAGCCGGGCCACCCCCCAGCGCGCCGCGATGATGCGAAGGTGGATCTGGTCTGCGTCCGCGCCCGCCAGCTCGTGCCCCGGCGCCCCTTGGAAGAGGTACCGGAACAGCGGAGGGATGGTCTGGAGGTTGGGGTCCGAGCACGAGAGACGCCCGACCAGCGTTCCGTGCGCGTTCCACGAGGCCCGGATGCGCCCGTCCCGGTCCCACGCCTTGCCGCCGAAGCGTGCCTGCTTCAACGGTGAAACATAGGTCCCAAGCCACTTGTTGCGCACCTTACGGAAGCGCCGCAGCAGCATGAGGAACGACTTCTGCTCCTTGCTCAGCGACTTCAACGCCACGAACCCGCGCAGCGCGTCGTCATTGACCGACGGGTCCCCCGTCTCGGTGAACTCCTCCGGCACGAGCTTCCACTTGGTGTACAGCAGGTCCCGCATCTGGGGTCCGCTGTTGGGGTTGAAGCTCTTCATGCCGAAGGCTTCCCCCACCTCGACGCACTGGAGACGCAAGAACTCCGACTCGTGCGTGAGCCACTCCTCCGTGCGCTCCCGCCACGACTGGTTCACATACATCCCGACCCGGTGAAGCCCGACGCACATGCCCTGTGCCCAGTGATCGAGGTCCAGCAGCGTCTGGGCGGGCGCCGCAGGGAGCGGCTCCGCCTGTCCGCGCTCCAGCACGCGCCGCGCCAGCGGGGCCGCCACGCGTGCCGTCACGACGCAGTCGAGCGCGCAGTAGTGGTGCAGCTCGCGGTCCGTCCGCGCCGCGTTCGCCAGCTTCTTGCCCTCGTTGTCCGCCTTCCACGAGTGCACATCGGTCCATGTCGAACCCACGAACCCGAGGTCATGGGGCAGCCCGGGCTCCGCCAGCCGGTGGAGCAGGATGGTGTCCATGAGCGGGGCAGGCGTGACTCCGAGATAGCGCTCCATGGCCAGCCGGTCGTAGTACCCCGCGTTGTGGCCCACCCACTGGCGGCCGTCGGTGAAGGCGGCAGCGAGGACCTGCTTCACCCGGGCCAGATCTCCCTCGCTGTACCAGCGGGTCATGCCGTCCATGCCGAGCAGCGGCACCACGATGGCAGCGTCCTTGGTGGCGATGCCCACGCACCGCACCTGCGCGGTCAGGGGTTCCAGCCCGTCCGTCTCGATGTCGTACGACCAGAACGCCGCTGGCTGCGAGAGGAACGCCTCCACCTCCGCCACACTGGGGAAGAGGTGGATGGTGGGGTCCTGCCAGTCGAGACTCCCCCGCATGAACCAGCGCGCGGCCCGGCCAAGATCCTTGGCCATGACGGGCAACCACTTCCGCGCCTTGATGGCCATGCCCGGAGAGACCGTCGGCAGGACCATGGTGCCGTTGGGTAGCGTCCGTGGACCCCCGCGCACGGACAGGATGCCCATGGCCGTCCCCGTCACGGACTTCGTGGCGCTGTCGCCCAGCGTCACGATCTTACGCTGGCCCTCCAGCTCGCGCTTCAGGCGCGGCGCGCAGCACGCGACGGGGTCCAGCATCTTGGCCTTGCGCGCCTTGGCCTGAGCCAGCTTCAGGTCGTTGTTCATCGGCTGGCACGCCACGGCCAGATGCACGCTGGCCATGGACCGCGAGAGCCCCGCCGTGTCGAGCGCGTCGTTCAGGGCCATGCCGCCCGCGCTGGCGAGCGGGCGGTTCACGCGGACATCCTCGTACACCGGGAAGTCTGCGACCAGCGCGAACTGCGCGCCCGTCTTCAGGTCCGGTGCGACGGGACCGCCCATCCGGTCGGTCTTCAGGGGGCACACGGAGCACAACGCCCCGCACGCTTCGGGGTTGTAGGTCTCGCCCACGGCGACCTCCACATGCGGCAGGTACAAATAGAGAGGCCCCGCCTGCTGGGCACCCGGGGAGCATGGACCCGGATGGGGGCGCAGGCGGGGCGAGGAACGCCCCAGAGCACACGATGTCGTCTATCCCGGGGTACTACCCGAGGATGCGGGCCATGGCGCCGCCGGCCTTGGGGGGCGCGGGAGGGGTCGGGACCGGAGCGGCGGCGCGGAGCGCCGGAGCGGGGGCCGCCGGAGCGGGCGCGGGGATGACCGGCGCCGGGATGGCGGGGGCCTCCGCCGTCGTCGCCGCCGGGCGGGGCTTCCACTTGCCGGACTTCACCGCCTCGTACTTCTCGGAGGTGATGAACATGGTGTCATCGAAGGAGCCCTTCTCGCCCGCGCGGCGCGGGGTGAAGTAGACGAACGCCTCGCGGTTGAGGAGCCACTCCTCGCTGATGTTGACCTGCGTCTCGATCTGGCTCGCGTCGTAGCCGATGGAGAGGAGGAGGGACTTCCACTTCGCGAGGAAGATCTTGTCCTTCTTCTCGTCCATGCCGTTCGGGAGCGGGAAGATGTCGGAGACCTCGTACCCGTCGTCGGCGATGGTCGCGACCACCTTGATGTTGGTGAGGCCCGCCTGCTTCTTGGACTCCATCGCCTCCGTCTTGACGATGGTGACGATGTAGGCGCCCTCCTCCGGGGCGACGGAGCCCGAGCCCATGGCCCGGATGTTGGCGAAGTTGGCGTTGATGTTCCAGCTCATGATGGCTGCACTCCTGACTGCTGTTGACCGGGCCGCATAGATAGCCCCCGTGAGCGCGCGGCCCTAAGAAACGCGCACGGGGCTTGGGAAGGGTGGGGGCGTTCGGCTTCCTGCCACGCCGCCCCCAGTGGCGTCAGTCGTTCATGACCATGGCGTTGTACGCCTTGCGAAGCAGGAAGCGGTGCCGCCCGTCGCGGCGCACCCAGCGCAGGTGAAGCGGGTCCGCTTCCGCGAACTGGGCGTTCAGCTCCTCCATGACCTTCTTCTCCGGTGCACCCGACGCGAGCTGCGTGGCGACCCACTCCACCCAGTCCTCCTGCCACTCCAGCTCCGGGCGGCGCCGGATGGTGTAGCCGGCCATGCGCAGGATCTCACCAAGGTTCTGGGGGCAGGTCGGGGGGCAGCAGCCGTGGCGGTCCTTCATGACCCACTGGGGGTTCGCGGGCTCGCACTTGTACACGCCCTTCCACGCGCCCGGAGCGGTGGGGTCCGCAGCGGCGCGCAGCACGGTGTCGGCGATATGCGGGATACGCTCCGTCAGCGTCTTGCTGGGCAGCGCAGGCCCCCCACGGAAGAAGGTGCCGTCGTGCGTCTCCGGCTGGCGCTCGTGCGTGTTCAGGATGACATGGAGCCCGCACTCACGGGCCGCCTCGCGGAACCGGATGACGGTGTCCCGAAGCTCGTCCCACATGGCGAACTTGTTGCGGCTACCCGCGTGCTTGCTCTCCAGCTGCTGCATCGTGCGCTCCGCGAGCAGCGAGAGATCGTCCACGACGACGGCGTCGAACACGCCCGGCTTGACCTGACGGAGCGCCTGCACGGCCGTCCCGAGGTCGTTCACGGCGACCACCTGCCCCGCTGCGTGCGGGTCCCACCCGACAACGCGCAGCGACGGCTTCAGCGCTCCGGGGAGCGCGAAGAAGAGACCCATCGGAAAGGAGAAGAGCGTGTCCGTCGTCTTGCCCATCCCGGATGGACCATACGCAACGACGACGGCGGGCTCACTGAACTGCGACATCAACACCTCGCCCCACTTAGATAACACCGTGGGTTGCCGTGTCGAGTCCTTCCGCAAAGAATCTTTGCCGCGCGTCACGAGTAGACGGGTTCTTCCACGATGATCGAGACGAAGATCGGCGTCGTCTCCCCCATCCACGCGCCCAGCATGTTGAACGCGATGTGCTCGTCGGCTTCTTCTTCCGACATCCCGCGCTCGCGCACCAGCGCGGCGTGAATCCCGCCGAGGTCGTAGGCGAGGACGGTCGCGCTCGCACAGCGGTCGGCGAGCCCGAGGATGAAGCGGTCGAAGAAGGCGCGCGGCTCCAGCCGCGTCACCTCGATGCCGGCCTCTTCGCACGCGCGGATCACAGGGTGCACCGGAATCACGAGCCACCCCACGAGCACCAGTCGAACGCCGAGCACTTGCCGTAGCGTCCGACGCACGAGGTCTCGGTGAGGGACTTCGGCCACTCGTCCGGGCGCAGTCGCCCGGCCAGCGTCTCCGCCTCCAGCTTCGCCATCTCGTGCCGGACGCGCAGGATGTTGCGCGGCCACTGGGCGTCCGCGTGCGGCGCAGCTTCGAGCGGCGGGCGCGCGAACTTCGGGGGCGGCGTCGTCTGGATGAAGTTGAGGATGACGCCCTTGAAGTCACCCCCGAAGAAGGCGCGCCCGAGGTGCTTCATCCCGATGAACTGCCCGTGCACCGAGTACCCGGACACGCTGTCGCCCTTCATCACGCTCGTCGTCTTGTGGTCCCAGAACCACACGCCCCCGCTGGCGTCGCGGGTCACGAGGTCCACACGCGGCGCGTAGTAGATGGGCTCCCCGTGCTTCGGGTGGCCCGGGGCGTCCAGCGTCCCCAGCTCCGCCTTCCACACTTCCTCGACGGCGATGATGGTGTGCTTCTCCTCGCCCCACCACGCTCGGTAGTAGTCCAGCATCTTGCACGCCATGGAGACATGGTCCATGGAGTACTCGCCTGCCCGCGCTCCCGCTTCCGCTGCGGCGTACGGGTCCAGCCACTTGTTGGGGTCGTCCCCCATCTGCTCCGCCTGAAGCCGGCGGTAGTGGTGCGCCAGCACGAGGTGGACGGCCCTCCCCCGCGCCTGCGCTTCGGACCCTCCCCCGACGACGCGCGTGTCGCCACCGGACGAGGTGCCCTTGCGCATGTACTTGAAGGCGTACTCGCTGGGACAGTGGAGGAACGCGCCGTGCGGGGACCACCCGAAGTCGGAGGGCCCCGCGTTCAGCAGGATGGGTTCGGAAGGAAGAGCGTCGGTCGTCATTCGTCCCCGTCTATCACGATGTCAGAGATGTCAAGCTGGTCGAGCATGGCCGCGACCTCGTCCACCAGCCCGTCCTTGTCGTCCATCCCCGTCAGCGACTGGCGAAGCATGGCGACATCGTTGTCGCCCGTGAGCTGCGCGACGCTGGGCAGCTTGTTGAGCAGCATCTCGGCGACTCGCTCGTCCACGGTCTCCTCCGCGATGATGTACTGGATGAGCACCGGGCGCTGCTGGCCAAGACGCGCCACGCGCCCCTCGTACTGCATGACCTGCCCCGGGGTCCAAGGGAGCATGGCCACGATCATGAGGTCCGCGTCCTGAAGGTTGAGGCTCTCCCCGATGCTGTCGCCCGTGGCGATGAGGAACGCGGGCCCCGGGCTCGTCAACCACGCTTGGCAGGTCTCGTCCCGGTCCGCCGGGGAGTCGTCCCCGTGCGTGTGCCAGATGGTCGCCGTGTGCTCCGGCATGGCCTTCTTCGCGGCAGCCCCCAGCACATCGACATCGTTGCGGCGCCCCGTGAGGATGACGACCTTGTGCCCCGCACTGGCGGCCTCCTGCATGGCGTCCACCATCCACGCGCGCTTCCGGCTGGCGGCTTCGGCCAGCCGCACCTCCAGCGCGCTTTCCTTGCCTTCCTTGGTGGCCCGCTTGATGGCGTTGACCCACGAGCCGGCGGCCTTGTTCTGCTCCGCCACGGGCAGGAACACGCACTGGCGGCGCTTCGCGGGGAGCATGGCGGCGACCTGTTCCGGCAGCACTCGGTGCACGACATACCGCAGCCGGTACTCCAGTTCTTCGAGGTTGCTGCTGCCCTTGTCGTCCATGCCCCCGAAGGTGCCGGGGCGCGCCGCGCAGTAACGGGTCGCCCAGTCCCAGTAGCGCCCCCATGTCCCGGGCTCCACGAGGTCGAGCTGGGCCCACAGGTCGCGCACCCGGTCGCGAATCGGGGTCGCCGTGAGCGCGAGACGGAACAGGACGAGCTTGCTCAGGTCGGCCGCGCTGGCGGCGATGTTCTCCAGCTTCTCGAAGTCGAGCGTGCCGTCGCTGTTCGGGACGGCCTTCCACCGCTTGTGGCTCTTCGAGCGGTGGATCTCATCGAACGCGACCGTGTGCGGGCGCAGGATGGCCAGCTCGTTGATCGCCGCCGGAAGGCTCTCCCAGCTCACGATGACCAGCGGGCGCGACACGCGCTTCGCGTAGTCGAGCAGGTCTTCGTGCTTCTTCTTCCGGGCACTCGGCGGGAGCCACACATGCGGTTCAACCGTCGTGCGGGCCCGCGCCTCGCGGTACCAAGTGAAGAGCGCCGCGCTCCGCGTGACGACGACATGCGGACCCTCGTGGCACAGCGACCACAGCAACCCGGCGAGCGTCTTCCCGGAACCGCACGGCCACCAGAGGTGCGACCCCGCGCGCTCCACCGCGCGGGTCAGACCCTCGCGCTGGTACTCGGTGAGCAGCCCGGGGATGTCGGGGCGCACCAGACCTTCTTCTACGCGTCGCGCGAGACGCGCGGAGAAGTCGAGCGTCGGTCGGGGTGCCGGCGGTCGCTGCCACTCGAACCGCATCCCGGACTCGGCCAACCGTTCGGCCAGCGTATTCGCGCCGTGGTCGGGCACGATGATCTCGACCCGCCCCGAGCGGTCGAGAAGCCTCGCACCGGGTACGAGGGTCTTCACCGCCTTCACGAACTCACCATCTCCCGCCTTCGGCCACACACTACACACGAGCTGCACTGGGAACCTCCGCGAGAAGTCTTACCCGGTGGGTTGCCGTTTGCAAGCTCCGCCGATAGTCGAAGGTGGCGGGTCCTTCCCCCGCTGGAGCACACGAATGGAAACCGTGACCGAGAATGAAGTCGCCGAGCTGGTGGACCAGCTCCCCGACGAGAGCTGGCTGAAGCAGTACCTCTACTACGCCGTCCGGCAGTCCGACGCGTCCATCGCCTACCATGTCGGGGTCGGCCTCGGCGTGCTGGCAGCGGTCGCGCCCCCCACGCTGAGCATCGACACGCTCCCCGGCGGCAAGGTGAGCGCCAACCTCTGGGTGCTCATCGTCGGGCGCCCCGCCGTGGACCACAAGTCCACCAGCATCCGTGTGGGGCGCGAGCTGCTCGCGTGGGCGAACCCGCTGTCCATCGGCGAGGACCCCGCTTCGTACGAGGGGCTGCTGGAGTCGCTGGGCCAGCAGCCCAGCCAGCTGCTCGTCATGGGCGAGTTCGGGGACTTCCTGTCGAAGACGGAGGGCGGCTCGAACAACTACATGTCGAAGATCAAGGCGGGGCTCACCCGCATCTTCGACGGCGACCCCATCGAGCGCCGTCTGGCCAAGCGCACGGTCCGCATCCCGCAGCCCCGGCTGTCCATCCTCGCTGCCGTCAACCCGTCGTTCCTCGAAACGCACGCGGAGATGCAGGACTGGGAGGGCGGGTTCATGTCGCGCTGGATGCTCGTCCACGCGCACCGCGAGCGGGAGCTGTTCGCGGCGTCCCCGGACGACGCGCGCCGCGACTGGCTCGTCCAGTGGCTCGTCAACGCCGGCAACTCGCAGGTCGGTCGGTGCATGGGGCTCGACGCCGGGGCCAGCCAGCTCTGGTACGACTGGAGCAAGGATCTGTCCGAGCGACTGGAGAAGGACCAGTCCCTCGCCCGCGTCGCGGCCCACGGGCGCACGGCGACCCACGCCGCGAAGGTCGCGCTGCTCGCCGCGTTCGACTACGGGGCGGCCCGGACCAGCGGTCAGTGGCTCATCACGGAAGACGCGCTGCGCTTCGCCATCGGGCTCGCGGAGCTTCACTATCGTTCGGCCATGGGGCTGGCCGAGCTGGCATGCGCTGGTCGCGACATGCGAGAGCGACGGAATGTCCTGAAGGTCATCGGGTCGGACTGGACCAGCTACGGGCAGGTGCTGCGCGGCGCCGAGCTGCTCCGGTCGCGGTGCGACCGCATCATCGAGACGCTCGTGGAAGAGGGCGCCATCGAGTCGCACCTCATCGGGTCGAAGATGCACTTCCGGCGTCGGCAGGACGACACCGTCGAAGAGCCCGAGTGGGCGTCGAATGTCTCCAACCTCATGCGCGTCGCTCGCGGCATGACGACGGACGCCGACGACCTCAACTAACGAGAAGGCCGGACGGGAGACCATCCCCCGTCCGGCCGACACCCTGAACCTATGAAGGGGCCCGATGGTTCTACCACCGGGCCCCTCGTGTTTCAAGGTGCGAACTCCAGCGCGGCGACGAGGGCCTCGGCTTCGGTGTCGTAGTCAACACGGGACTGCTTCTTCGCGAACCACGACCAGCGGTTGCCTGACTTCCAGTATTCGTCGTCATACCAAACGCTCGCGTGCGGGTCGCCCCACGCCTCTCGCACCAGCGCGAGGAGGCAACCCAGCGTTGCGGGATCGCTGAGGTCGGGAAGGCACCCGTGCTCAATGGCGAGCGTGTGCTCGGTGATGCGGTCACCCCCGAGCACCCGCATCCCCGGCATCCATTCCCACCCTGTACAGGCGACGGCGCGGCGGGCGAGGGCGATCATTTCGTCGGTCATCGGCTCCTCCGCTCGATCTCGAAGTCGAGGTACTGCTTGGCCTTGCGGAGATCCTCGACGGCGCGGGCCGGGTCCTTCTTGCCGGCGCGCGAGATGTACTTCAGCGCGTTGCCAAGGTTGAACCCAAGGTCCCACGCTTCAATCACCTTGATGCACTCATAGGGGTTGTCCGCCCCACCATAGTGGTCCGGGTGGTTGACCGCCGCGTCCTGCTCCGGGAAGCGGTGTGTCAGGCAGCGTTCGCCCTCGCGCGCGACGGGGCGGCGGCACGCGCGTCCGTTGGCCACCATGCCGCACCGGGCACGGATCGTGTAGACCCGGCTCACTGGAACACCGGCATGGAAGAGATGGCGTCGAGCGCGTTCTCGTACCCCGCGTCGTCCTCCGGGAGCGGGCCCCCGTGCGCGGCTTCGAGGAGGACCCGCAGATGCGCGAGGCGCGCGTCCGACGCGACCCACAGCCACTCCGTCTTGCCGTCCGCGAGACTGAAGTGCTGCACCCCGTCGAGGACGAGCAGCTTCATGCTGCGCCACTTCGCCATGCGGAGGTCCGCGAGCGTCGGCTTGTTGCGCCCCTTCGCGGTGCTGCACAGACCTGACGCGGCGCGTCGCGTGGCGGCAACGGCGTCCGCCGTGGCGAGGACCCCCGTGAACCGCAGCCAGTTGCGCCACGCCCGCGTGTAGAGCGCCTGCGACGACGGGGTGAGGTCCAGCGCGAGAAGATCCGTCTCCGGCGCGTCGGCGGGGACGCCACGGCGGAGGATGGCGGAGACCGCCGCACTGTAGCTGCCGACCGTCATCACGGACCGGTTGTTGTCCATCATCCACTTCGCGAAGTCGGGAAGCCGGTCGTCCGGCGGAGCGACGGGGGGCCGCCCCTTCCGGGCGGTATCGACGGTGGGGCCGACGGGTTCGCGCGGGGTGGCCGGCGCCGCCGGCATCGGCGGGAGAGGTAGGGTGTCGTTGAAGAGTTTCATCTCGCTCCTTCTGGTGGGTGAGGTGCTGCTCCCTATATGGCGGGAACGAGTATTCATTTACATATCTTCTTCTGGTTGTCAAGGATGGGGACGACCGTACAGGGGGTATTGTGAACTCTGTCACCGTGTAATGTATAAGTGTATATAGAATAATAAATCACAATATTTCATGTAAGAAGATATGAAAGTGAATACTAATCCACGGGTATATATAGGAGTGAACTGTACGGCATTAGGAGCATAAAGGAACGACTTTCGAGAAACCGGAATAATCGTCGCTCCCCTTTCCTCCGCGCCCATGGCGCGGGCGCGGGGGGGCGGCCGGGGCCGCTGGCCCATGGGGCCTCGGGCCATGGGCCATGGGGCCGGGGGCCCCCGGGGCCATGCCCCATCCGGCCCCGCCCCCCGGGGCGGGGGGCCTTGCGCCCCACGGGGGCGGGGGGCCATGGCCCCGAACGCAAGAAGCCCCCCGTGGCCATGGACCACGGGGGGCGGAGGATGCGAGAGGGGCCCCCGGGGAGGGGGCCCCATGGGGCCGGCTACGCTACGGGAGCGTCGCGCTCCATGCCCCGTTGGCGAACACGCTGTAGGCGCGTCCGTCGGCCAGCATGGCCCGGGCCGTGGCCATGTCCACGGACTGGACTCCCGCCGCCGTGGCGACATGCACGGGGGCCGGGGCCGGGGGCGGCGGGGGCGGGGGCGGGGCCATGGGGGCCGGAGGAGCGGGGGGCGCGGGGATGGGGGCCGTCGGGGCCACGGTCGGGGCGGGGGCGCTGATGGCGGCCACGGGGGCCGTGACAGCCGCCACGGTCGCACGGTCCGCCCATTCGCCCGACGGAAGCTTGACGAACAGGCACGCATCCGACAAGGCCGACCCGGGGGCCACCTTGATGTTCATGGCCGCCTGAATCCGCGCGCTCTCCGCACGGGCGGCCGCCTCCTCCGCGCCCCCCGCCTTGACGGGGGCGGGGATGTGCAGGACCTTCACGAACCCCTCCGCCGCCATGGCGGCATCGGTCGCCTTCTTGACGGCCGCCCGGAAGGGCATGTAGTCGCCACGGTCCTTGGCCGCA
>Ga0208783_10000260_pt1 | contig 33294 bp, 50 predicted proteins | sample DEB19_08_DNA_2_FD_184529 | JGI IMG/M metagenome (GOLD analysis project Ga0208783, IMG submission 184529) | Aqueous microbial communities from the Delaware River and Bay under freshwater to marine salinity gradient to study organic matter... | ecosystem: Environmental > Aquatic > Marine >... | reverse complement strand
GTTCGTCGAGCACGACATGGACAAGATCTCGCCGATCGACACTCAGTTCATGGCGATTCTCAAGGACATCATGCTGCTCTGCATCGGCGCGGTCGGCGGCATCGTCGGACGCAAGGGTGCGTATGCAGCCGCCAACCTGATCGGCAAGGAGAAGGACGATGCTGCCACTCGGCCCGCTGCTTGAAGTAGGCGGCAAGATCCTCGACAGGGTCTTGCCTGACCCGGAGGCCAAGGCAAGAGCCCAGGCCGAGCTCGCGAAGCTCCACCAGGACGGCGAGCTCGCGAAGATGGCCAACGAGACCAAGCTCTTTGAGGTCGAGCAGAACAACCTGACCGAGCGGCTCAAGGCCGACATGGGCAGCGACAGTTGGCTGTCCAAGAACATCCGACCGATGACGCTGATCGCGATCCTGGCGGGCTACTTCACCTTCGCCATGATGAGCGCGTTCGACAAGAACACCAACCAGGCATACGTCGAGCTCCTAGGCCAGTGGGGCATGCTCATCATGTCCTTCTACTTTGGCGGCCGCACGCTTGAGAAAATCCTCGACATGAAGAAAGGCAAGCAATGAAAGAGAACTTCGAGTCGGCGCTCGCCGCGGTGCTGCACCACGAGGGCGGCTTCGTGAACCATCCCCGCGACCCTGGCGGCATGACCAACCTGGGCGTGACCAAGCGAGTCTGGGAGGAGTGGGTCAAGCATGAGGTCGACGAGGCCACGATGCGTGCGCTGACGCCCGAGGACGTGGCGCCCATGTATAAGGCCAAGTATTGGAACCAGGTGTCCGGCGACGATCTGCCGGCAGGCGTCGACTATTGCGTGTTCGATGCGGCCATCAACAGCGGGCCAGGCCGTGCGGCCAAGTGGCTGCAGCAGGTTGTCGGGGTCAACGCGGATGGTGCGATCGGGCCTGCGACGTTGCGGGCTGTCGCGGCCATGCCTGCCCACGAAATCGTGTCCCAATACCAAGCGGTGCGCTTGGATTTCCTGCAGCGTCTGCCGACCTGGGACACTTTCGGCAAGGGATGGGGCCGGCGGGTGACCGAGGTGGCCACCGCAGCCGGCAAGATGACAGACGGGTCAAGCAACCTTGCGTGAGGCGGCCTCGGCCTCGCGCTCCTCTGGGGTCAATGCTGCACCCAGCGCCGCCAGCCGCTGGCTGTAGGCGGCCATGAGCGCGGTCTTGCGCACCAGGTCGACACGCTGCAGGAGCTCTTCGTTGCACTCGCGGAGCTCGCGCAGTTTGGTCATCCTGGTGCGAGCCCCTGCCCGGCCTGCCCTGGCCGTCTTGTCTCCCAGCGCATCGTAGGCATCGGCCCACTCTGCCAACGTCGGATACAGGCCCAGATACACGTCACTGCCAGGAACCCGCAGCGGATAACCGCCAGGGCCGTCAGAGTCTGGCGGCTCGCCTGACTCGGCGATGATGGCCTCGCGCTCTGCGTCGGCCTCGGCCTGATCTGCAGCTGCATCCTCGGCCGCCTGGTCGGCGGCGAACACCTGCTCGATGACCACCGGGTCGCTGGTCTCCATCACGGGCGGCGGCGCGGGGATCGCGGGCTTGATCGCATCCAGCGGGTTGCGCGGCGTGATGTCCCGCGCTGGCCGATCGTCGCTCGGGTAGTCCTGGGCTTCCTCGGCGGTGATCAGACCCTTCAGCACGTCCGGGAAGGCGTCGCGCAGCGCGAACCCTCGAGCACGCATCTGCAGCATGCGCTTGGGGTAGGCCTGCCACGGGCCTTGCTTGCCCCATAGACCGGCACGCTTGGCATCCTCGACCGAGAACCTGGCGATCACCGGCATGCGTCCCTTGCGCCTGGCGATGCAGACGGCCACCGGGTTCGGCGTGCCTTCGTTCTCGATGTGCTCATCGATGCCCTCGCAGAGCGGCGAGGCCTGCACCAGGGCGAGCGCGGCGTCACCGTACACGCTGGGCTTGCCGTTGATCACGGCGATGTTCTGCAGCGCCTGCATGGGGGCGAGGCCAATCTCATAGCCCCATTGCACGCATACCAGGATGTCTGCGGGTTTCCCCTGGTACTGCTTGGGCACCATGCTGGACGAGGCCAGGTGCTCGCTGAACTGCATGGCCTCGGTGAGGGTGGCGGGGGCGAACCCGCGATGGGTGGTCAGTTGCATGATTCTTCGCCTTCCGGCAGGAATGCCTTGATGGTTTCGAGAACGAGTGCGGCCATCGCGTCGACGAGCTCGGCGGCTTCGTCTTCGCTGGCGGTGATCGTCGCGGCACGAACGGCACGCACGGCGCGATCGTGAGCGTCTTGCAGGTTGTTCATGGCCGGATCTCCTTGATGGACAGGGTCGACTGCCGGATCGAATAGGCCTCCTTGGCCGGCACGGTCTTGGCTGGCTGCGCCTGGTAGTTGCGCATCGGCCAGCTGACCAGATAGTTGCCGGCGACTGCCTTCGCTGCAGTGCCGATCAATTTTTTGAGCTTCTTCTCCGCGTCGGCGCGGTCGGTCTCGGCCTGGTCGATCTTGATCTTGGCGGCCAGCATCTTCATCGCGAGTTCCTGCGCGGTGTCATCCAGGTGGATGATCGAGTCGGGCTCGGCCTGCGGGTACATGCGGTTGGCATCCTTGCTGTCCTGCGGCGGGTAGAAGTCGACCGTATTGGTTTCCTTCCAGACCAGCAGCCGGCGCTGGAAGTCTTCGCAGGCTGCGCGGATCGCGCCCAGCGTCTGATCGTGCGGCGCGAACAGGAACAGCCGGAGCTCGGTGCCCTGATAGAGCGTGGCGATGCAGCCCCAGCGTGCGCCCAGGATGGCCATCTGGGCCTGCAGCTGGATCGGGCCACGCCAGAGCGGCGGCATATCTTCCGCGGGCTGGCTGGTGAGCTTGGCCTCGAGCACGCCCAGGCCGTCCAGCTGGATGCTGTCCTGGCCGACGACGTAGATGCCGGCCTCCGGGTCAGTGTGCAGCACCTGGCCGCGGCCATCGGCGCTGCCGTCGAGCGAGCAGGCCAGCGGGAAGTCGCGGTGGAAGAACGGCTCCGAGTGGTCGGTGACCAGGTCGGTGAGCTCGAGCCGGCGGGCGGCCTCGCGCAGGATGATGGGCTCCAGCTGGTTGCCCCAGTCCATCGCCTCATTGCCGATGTCGGGCCAGTCTTCGCCGCGCAGGGCGCTGATCGTGGCGGTGAGCTCATCGTTCGGGCTGCGGTACTTCGACAGGCCCATGAGCGCCGGGAGCCGGGAGGCGCTCATCATCGTGTTGGGGGTCACTTTACTGACCATCGGAGGTCTCCTTCAGAGCGTAGACACGGATCACTCGAGCGTGAGCCGCAGGGTGAAGCGCCTCGGTGTAGCCGATAGCGCGGAACAGGGGGCAGCGGAACACTGCCCCCAGGAATGACGGGTTAACGTCGGGAGGCAACTCGATGTTGTCCCGGATCTCATTGATGCTGACGAACCCCTGCCGGCGTGCAATGACGATGGCTAGTGCTCGGCAGCGTTCGAGGAGCTCTGTGCGGTTGGTCGCGAAGAGCGCCATCTGCTGGTCGCGGAGCTCGCGCCCAGTGGCGGCCTGTTGCATGTCAGTCTCCTACAGCGTGAACGCAAAGACCAGATACGCAGCAATGGCCGCGACCGAAGCGATCGCCCAGGCGATCCGGCCGCCGTTGCGGGCCGGTTTGGCCAGCAAGTGATGCTGGATGAAGAGTTCCTCATCGGTGATCGATGAGCGAGGGCGGGGCTCCCAGCGGGTGCCGATCGGCACCTTCGACAGCGGCGTTGATTCACGCATGGACGGTCTCCAGTTTGGCAAGCAGGTTGGACACTTGAGACGGCGACCAAGTGGTGCCGCCACGGGGAGTCGCTACACCGCGGGCTTGCAGTGCGGCGGCAATCTCGCGCAGGGTGCTGCAGCCGGCTCGCTTGATGTCGGCGATGACCGGTGCCAGGCGCTCGGCAAAGGCGTCAGCGCGGGCCTGGATGGCCGCCACGCCGATTGCGCTGCCGATGCTGGGGGTAGGGCATCCCAGGCGCACGCCGCGGGCCTTGGCGGCCTGCAGGGCGGCCTTGGTGCGGCGGCTGATCTCCTCGCGCTCATGCTGGGCGACGACGGCGCGGATGCCGAACTCGAGGGTGCCGGCGTGCGGCATGTCGGCGGCCACGATCTGCACGCCAGAGTCGCGAAGCGTCAACAGGAACGCAGCCTGGCGCGACAGGCGGTCGATCTTGGCAATGAGCAGGGCAGCGCCACTGCGCTTGCACATTGCGATGGCGGCCTGCAGCTGGGGCCGGTCATCGTGTTTGCCTGACTCGATCTCGGTAAAACTGTGAATGATTGAGTCGGCGTATTGTTTCACAGCCGCTTGCTGGGCCTCGAGGCCAAGGCCGGACTGGCCTTGGCGCTCGGTGGACACGCGGAAGTAAGCAACGAACTTGGTCATGACTGTCCCTCTTTCTGGGTGACGGTTAGCGGATGACGAACGGGGCGAGCAGCAGAACGGGCAGCAGCGCCCAGGGTGAGCCGGTTGCGGCGGCGGCACCGAAGCCGGCCGCCAGGGCGATGAAGGCAGCGGTGCGCATGATCAGGCGTCCAACGCGGCCTGGATCATGGACTTCATGGCGGTCGACTTGTAGGCGGCCATTGCTTCGCTGGCGCTCGAGAACCGCTTGCCAAGGCCGCGCCATACCCGGTGCGAGGCGTTCTGGCAGCAGACAAACAGATGATCTTTGGCGATCCAGATCTCGGCAGAAGTCTTGCCGCAAGAGAGCGTGACGAGCTTGCCGGCGTCGGTGACCTGGTGATTGGTGATCAGAACTTGCATGTTTCAACTCCTGTTTCTCGGTGGTTGAGCGATACCGTTGCGGTAGCGCATGACCGGAACTCTACGCCCTCTTTTTTGGCCTGTCAAACACTCAATCGGTACTGAGCGATTAGGGATAACCCTAACGTAACCCTTTGACTTCAGGCTAGTCCAGTTCTCAAGGTGCTGGTATCGTTGCGATTCCAGATGAGGGGAACATGAGCGAACAGAACAAGGCTTTCCTGGTGCGGCTGCGGCCGACCACCTATGAGCTGCTCGACCGAGCGGCGGCAGACCAGCGGCGCAGCAAGGCCTCGCTGATCGATGCGCTGATAAGGGAGCACTTGCAGCCGCGGTACAGCGACGTGCGCGATCGGATCGACCGGATGCTGGGCGGCAGGCGGTGAAGGTGCTGGTCGCTTGCGAGTACAGCGGGACGGTACGCGATGCTTTCATCGCCGCCGGGCACGAGGCCATGAGTTGCGACCTGCTGGGCACCGAGGCTCCGGGCCCGCACTACCAAGGCGACGTGCGCGATGTCCTGCATTACCCGTGGGACTTGATGATCGCTCACCCGCCCTGCACTCATCTATCGGTCAGCGGCTCGAGGCACTTCGAGCAGAAGCGCCTGCTGGGTCGGCAGCAGTCTGCCGCCAGTTTCTTCCTGATGCTGGCCAAGGCCGACATCCAGCGCATTGCCATCGAGAACCCGGTCTGTGTGATGTCGACTCTGTGGCGCAAGCCAGACCAGACGATCCAGCCCTATCACTTTGGGCATGACGCCAGCAAGGCGACCTGTCTGTGGCTGAAGAACCTGCCGCCGCTGCGACCGACCAGTTTCATCGAGCCGCGCATCGTGGACGGCAAGCCGCGATGGGGTAACCAGACCGACAGCGGGCAGAACAAGCTGCCGCCCAGCGATGACCGCTGGAAGATCCGCAGCGCGACCTATGAGGGCATCGCCGCTGCAATGGCATCGCAATGGGGGTGCGAAGCATGAGTGACCAAATAGCCAGTAAGCGGGTGCGCAACCTGCAGCCGGGTGATCGGTTCATCCTGAAGCGCACGCGGGAGGTCTTCACGTTCGTGCGGCGGGAGCCTTTCACGCCCAGCGGCACCCGGCATGTAGTGCTGCGCGATGGCGAGCGGCGCGAGAGCTCCCTGCATCACTCCTGCCACGTCATCAGGCTGCCGCTATGAGCCTGGCGGTCTACTTTACGGTCGATGGCCAGGCGGTCGGCAAGGGCCGGCCTCGAGTGAGCACGATCGGCGGGCGGCCGCGCATGTACACGCCGGCTCGGACGGTGGCATGGGAGCGCCTGGTGGCCGAGGCCTGCAAGGCAGCGATGGGCTCCTGGCAGCCGTCAGAGCATCCGATGGCGGTGCGGATCAACATCCGGGTCGGTGTGCCTGTCAGCTGGACTGTGAAGCGCCAGCTGGCCGCGCTGAACGGCGATGCGGTGCCGGGTAAGCCAGACCTGGACAACGTCGCCAAGGCCATCCTGGACGCTTGCAACGGCATTGCCTACGTCGACGACAAGCAGGTCGCCAGGCTGACGGTCAGCAAGTTCTATTCGACCGAGCCTGGCGTCGAGGTCTACATGCACGAGGTGCTCGAGTGAGCGACGAGCCGCGGTGGTGCAGTAACTGTCAGCAGCGCAACCCGATCGAGGGCGGCGCGTGGAGGATGTTGAACGGTGGAAGGAACAGACGGTGGCTATGCGGCGCTTGCATGCATGGGCTGCGGGAACGTACACGACAACGCGAAGCTGGTGACTTTGCCGGACGGTCGCCAGGTGGGCAGCCACAGCGAGCAGTACCGGCTCTATTGCGAAGCGACCTGGGCGATGCGGCTGCCCGACAGTGTTGGCCCGAGATCGAAACGGTGGACGAAGCGACGCTACCTGCTCGAGGTGCAGAAGGTTCGCGGGGAGCTTGCAGCGGAGCAGCTGCGAGCGGTGATGTTGAGACTGTGGAGGGAGCGCAATGGCCAGACCAGTGATGCAGGAGCTCATTCTGTGGCGCAGGGCAAGACAGCACCTGCCGGCAGATGACAGCACGGTGCTGGTGGAGCTAGTCCGACCCGAGGAGACCTTCGTCGGGTGGTACGAGCGCGACACCCGGCAGTGGCATGACGCTGGCAGCGGTGGCGTGATCGAGCGCACCAGGGTAGTCGCGTGGGCACCGATGCCGATGGGCATGGGCGCTGACTGGGTTGAGGATCCTGATGAGTGAAGTTCGCGTGCCCAAGCGGCCACCGATGATCAAGCAGAAGCAACCGGAGCGCAGGCGGTCGCCGCTCGCACCGATCCCGGTTGCGGCCCTGCTTGACCGGAGAGTCTGCGATGGCGCGATCAGGACGCTGGGCAAGCTGGCGACCTGGTGCAACAGGGCTGGCATCACATGGGTCAGCCAGAAGCGGATCGCCAGCATGACCGGCCAGCGCGAGCAGGTCATCAGCCGGCACATGCAGCAGCTGAAGAAGGCCGGATACGTCCAGGTCATCCGCAAGGGCTGGAAGGGCGTCTCAGCCGACACCGTGCGGATCATCTACGACCCGTCGATCAACACCCAGGACGCGATCTCGATCGCCAGCACGCACGAGGACTGCCGTCCACCCTTCATCGTCAAAGCGGAGCAAGAGATGCAGTCAATCCCACCGGCCAAGCAACGCGAACTCATCGCCAAGATGCTCGCAGGGGCCATCAAGCCAGTCACCGGCGCAACACCAACCAGGAGCTACACCATGCCAGCAAACGGCGAAACCATCGCAACCAAGCGCATCCGACAAGGCCTCAAGAAGGGCTCTCAAAATGCACTTAAGAGTGCGCAATGCAAAGAGGCTGAACAGGTACAACTCAAGGGTTGTGCAATCAGTCTAAAGACTAGGGGGTATCAGGTAGACAAGGAGTGTGAAGGTTTGATGCAAGTTGTCGATCAATATGTTCACGTTGATCGGATCGGCGCGTTGATCGACGAGGTGCTCGACCGGCACAAGGCCGAGGGTCTGCCGCCGCCTCGCCTGGCCTCGCTGCTCGAGTCGGTCATCAACCTGAACGCCGACCGCATCGTCGACGGCGTGTATGACACCGCCCAGAACGCGCCAGGATCGCCTACAGCGCACGACCGGGGTGCAGGATGACCGGACATAGCCCGGCACCCTTTCAGCGCGTTGTAGGCCTTTCTATGGGCTCCGTACAAAACTCAAACGAACGTATGGGAATTGGACAGGCAGGGCCGTGTCGGGTGCTGGCGGGAGGCGAGGCCCGGTGTCATACGGCTAGGCGTGCGCGTGGGGCGCGTCATGCGGCCGCGTCACGCGTATACCCTTGCCCCCTCCCCCTCACCGGTAGCGAGTGGGGGCCTCCCCAAAATTTTCCCCAACTTTTCTTTCACAAGGAGCAGTGACGATGGCATACGAGATGAGACCTGGACAGGGCAGTCTGTTCCGCAATGAGAAGAAGACGACGGACAAGCATCCGAATCTGAAGGGCCGGTTGATGCTGCCGGACGGGAGTGTGTACTGGGTGAGTGGTTGGACGAAGGAGACGAGTGCTGGGGAGAAGTGGATCAGCCTGGCGCTGGGGGATCGGGTGCAGCAGTCTCAGCATGAGCAGGCCAAGAGCAATGGGTACCAGGGTCAGCAGGACGAAGAGATCCCGTTTTGAGGAGTGTTGGTATGCCTACGGGTAAGCAGAAGTTCAGCGCGACGATACCGAGTCTGGATGGGTGGGGAGGGATTCGGTCGGTACAGCGCAGGCTCGAGAGGTCAGCCACGATCGTTGAGAACCGGGAGGCGGTGGCGTATCTGTTGCTGTGCATGGCGAAGACGAAGATCACGGACATCATGGATTGGGATGATGACGGCACGGTGAGGTTTAAGGGGGCGGGCAGGATCCCGGAGCATGCGCTGCAGGCGATCAAGAACGTGAGGGTGACGAAGGGCAAGGACGGGCAGCAGACGCTTGAGATTGAGCTCTTCGACAAGGTTCAGGTGCTCAGGCTGCTGGCCAAGGCATCGGGGCTCTTGGACAGGCCTGAAGACGATGAGAAGCCCTCGGTGATTGACGTGAACGTGGTGGCACCCAGGGGGGAGGGATGAGTGTGTGTGTGGAGTGCGGCAGCTGGAAGTCGCAGGTGAAGGAAAGCCGCAGGGACACCCGGTATGGGTGGAAGTGGCGTCTCAGGGATTGCGTGGAGTGTGGGCACCGGTGGTCGACCTACGAGGTTCCGGCAGAGATGCTGCAGGTTGAGAATGATGGTGACCCGAATGGGAGGCTGGAGAGATGAAGACGGTTTGGTGCCATGACTGCAAGCATTTCAAGCATGAGGTGTATTGGGAAGTGAAGGACATGTGCAGGCTGGGACACAAGCCTCGGTTCTACAAGCCCATCACGATGCACCAGGCGCATACAGGGATGTACGGGTGGAAGAAGAGATGCGGAGACTTCAAGGAGCGGGAATGAGCAAGGACGAGGTCTTACGGATGGCGCTGGATGCCGGAGCGTTCTGGGAGCTGTCGGAGACGCCCGAGAAGGATCTGGCCTTTCTGATGCGCTTTGCAGAGCGTGCTGCAGCTGCCGAGCGTGAGCGCATGGAGAGCGACGGTATCCACACCTGCCACGCTGAGTGCCCTCGCCCTGCGTGCGTCAGGGTGCGGGAGGCGGTAAAGGACGAGCGTGAGCGAAGCATCCTGATACTGGAGACGCTGCACAACGGGGCTGGCGGGATCCACAACTACTTCAAATATGCTGCTGAGACACTGAAGGTATCTGGGGGTGAGAGATGAGGTATACGCCGGGGCCGTGGAAGATGGTCTACGTTGGTGGTGGTGATTGGGATCTGCAAGGCCCGGTTACGCAGGAGGACTGGACTCTCGCCGCAGCCGCGCCTGATCTTCTGGAGGCGCTGGAAGACATGCTCGGTTGGCAGACGCTTGCGCCGGATGATGTAGTAGTGGCAGCCAGAGCAGCCATCGCTAAAGCACTAGGTGAAATATGAGCATCGAAGCAATGAAGCAGGCGCTGGAGGCGTTGGATTCCGATAGCCCGGATATTCAACTACGGGCGGCAACCGCTCTCCGCGCTGCCATCGAGCATTCGCGCCAATGGCTTGGACTGACGACGCAGGAGATACTCGAGATCGTGGATGACCACACAGAGATCCGTGGCAGCCTGCCGATGCTCTACCGTGACCAGGCCGTGGATCTTGCCCGCGACATCGAGGCAAAGCTGAAGGACAAGAATGCGTACTAAAGAACAGAGCGCCAAGCAGGTCGGCGTCACCGGACTGAAGCTGGACTTCAGCGAGAGCCCGGTGGTCTACGACTTCATCCAGTCCCGGCAGTTCGTGGCCGGTGTCATGGGGCCGGTGGGCAGCGGGAAGAGCTACGCCTGCGCGGCCAAGATCTTCATCCAGGCGGTCAAGCAAAAGCCCTCCCCCATCGACAACATCCGGTACTCGCGCTGGGCCGTGGTCAGGAACAGCTACCCCATGCTGAAGACCACGACCATCAAGACCTGGCTGGATCTGTTCCCAGAGAGCACGTTCGGCAACATGCTCTGGACGCCACCCATCACCCATCACATTCGGCTGCCCGCCCGCGGTGATGCTGCCGGCATCGACTGCGAGGTCATCTTTCTGGCGCTCGACCAGCCCAAGGACGTCAGAAAGCTGCTCTCACTTGAACTGACAGGCGCATGGGTCAACGAGGCCCGTGAGCTCCCCAAAGCGGTAATAGACGGTCTCACGCACCGGGTGGGCAGGTATCCCACCAAGCGTGATGGCGGGGCCACCTGGCACGGCATCTGGATGGATACCAACCCGATGGATGACGACCACTGGTGGCACAACATGGCCGAGAAGGAAAAGCCCCGAGGATGGAAGTTCTGGAAGCAACCAGGCGGTGTGATTGAAGTGCCAGCAGACGACCTGCCGGACAACCCCGAGGCCAACGACCATATCCTGGCAGCCGGCAAGTGGTGGAAGACCAACCCTGCAGCAGAGAACATCAACAACCTGCCTGCCGGCTACTACCACCAGATGCTGCCGGGCAAGAACCTGGACTGGATCCGGTGCTATGCCGCGGGACAGTACACCTACGTCCAGGAAGGTAGACCCGTCTGGCCAGAGTACGACGACGCCACCATGAGCGGTGAGACTGAGGTCGAGCCTGGCGTACCCATCCAGGTGGGCCTCGACTTTGGTCTCACTCCTGCAGCCACCATCGGCCAGAGACTGCCCAACGGACGCTGGCTGATCCACCACGAGATCGTGACCTTCGACATGGGCCTCGAGCGGTTCGGTCTGCAGCTGCTAGCAGAGCTCAACCAGCGATACCCCAACCACCAAGTCATGCTCTGGGGTGACCCAGCCGGTATGGCGAGAGACGCGATCTATGAGGTGACCTCCTTTGACTTCCTGCGCACCCTGGGACTGAAGGCGCAACCCACTGCCAGCAACGACTTCAAGGTCAGACGAGAGGCCGCTGCAAGCCCCATGCAGAGGCTGGTAATGGGTAAGCCTGGGCTGATCGTCAATCGCTCCTGCAAGCTCCTAAGAAAGGCTCTGGGAGGCGGGTATCACTTCAAGCGCATCAGCATCGGTGCCGGCCAGGAAAGGTTCAGAGACGCACCCAACAAGAACGAGCACTCGCACATTGGCGACAGCTTTGGCTACCTGATGCTGGGTGGCGGCGAGTACAACCGGATGGTGCGGAAAAGCAACATGGCCGGCGCTCCGATGGTTCATCAGACCACTGCCAGTGCGGACTTTGACGTGTTTGCTTGACAGCCTGCGGAGCGTTTGGCTAGTGTACGAACTGTGTCGGCCTGGTAAACCGATACAGCACACGCCTGCGATTATCCGAACCCTCATGGGGGCGGGCTTCGTCAAAGCACTTGGAAGGTGGCGTGACCAACCAAGTAGCGGCAAACCAAGCCTAAAGCCTTTCCCCATGAGGGTTTTTGTTTTGCCGTAACCCGTACTCCGCACGGAGCAAGAGCCCAACCCGGCTGCGCGGAAGAAAAGGGTACACGGTATGCCGAAAGGCTAGGGGGCAGTTCCCGAATAGTCCGTGCGACTGGCCGAATCCACAAGTCGAGGGTGCAGCGAAAGCTGGCATGTGGATGCCCTACGGGGCCCTGGAGCCTGCCTCTTACTTCACGTCCGTGGGGTAGGGGGCCTTTGCCTGGAACCTCCTCAAGGAGTCCTCACTATGCCCCAGGTGCGCTACAAGGTGCCCATCAAGAAGAGCAAGCTGCACGCTTACACCAAGAGCAGGCTCGGACATTCATCCGAGCGGCACGCCAGCATCTATGAACTGACCTGTAGAGCTCTGGCGAAGGATGGATTCCCGAGGCCGCCTGGTGCGTCCTGTCGAGGCTGGGTAATTCGCAACCTGCATGTTGTGCATGCCATCCACGCCAGGATCTTGCGCGATCGCTCCGACGAGTGGGTGCGCAGCGTCACGACCAAACCTCAGAGCAAGGTCGACCCGAAGACCGACGCTTTCCTCGAGACCTTCGAGTGGCGGCAGTTGCGAATGCTGGCCATCAAGAAGTACGGTGCCAGGTGTATGTGCTGCGGCGCGACGCCGGCCGACGGTATCACCATCAACGTCGACCATATAAAACCCCGAAAGCACTACCCTCACCTCGCCCTGGACATAGACAACCTGCAGATCCTCTGCCACCCCTGCAACCACGGCAAGGGGAACTGGGACAGAACGGACTGGCGATCCATCAATACCGCGCCGGTATCACCCTCTTCCTGACCTGTCCAACATCCAATAGAATGGTCTGCATGATCGACATAGATCTGCAGATCAGGCATCACTTCTCATCTGGGTTGTATGCGAGACAGATGATGCTGCCGCGGGGTCACTTTGCGGTGACCCACGCGCATCACTATGACCACCTGTCGATACTGGCGAGTGGTGAGGTGACGGTCGAGGCAGACGGTGTCGAGAGGCGATACACAGCGCCGGCCGTGATCACGATACCAGCTGGAGTGCATCACCGGATCGAGGCGCTCGAGGACGCGGTCTGGTTCTGTGTTCACGCGACCAGCGAGACAGACCTGGATCGGATAGATGAAGTGCTGGTCAGGAGCGACTGATGCCATTCTTGATTGCTGGAGCGATTCTCTTAGGGTCTGCCTACCAGGCTAACCAGGCACGCCAGGCCAACCGTGCGGCGCGTGAGCAGCAAGCCCTGCAGCTGCAGCAGCAGGAGCGTGATGCGGCCGCCATGCGCGATGAGATCAACCGCCAGACCGCTGCCTACGGTCAGCAGGCTGCAGCCCTCCAGACGCAGGCTGAGACCGCTCGGCAGGCCTTCCAGGCCAGCCAGCTCCAGTATCAAGAGAACAAGCTCTCGATGGAGAACAAGGCCCGCGAGGTACAAGCCGCTGCAGACGAAGAGCGCCGTAAGGCCGCGGCTGCTGAAGCGTCGGCCCTCAAGGCCCGGACGCGAGGCGGCAGACGCTCGCTCCTCTCGCAAGAGCGCCTCACGCCGGAGCTTGGCGTGACCGGCCCGCAGCTGGGCACCGGGATGATGCTCTGATGGCCACTCAACTGCCACAGTTCGCGCAACGCGCTCTGCGTCGCAAGACCGCTGGCATTGATCGTCTATCTACCCAGTTTCGCAAAGACATCGAGGCGCTGACCGGCAAGCAGGAATCTTCACTCGCCGCCTACCAGGCCGGCGTCAAAGAGCAACTGAAGCCCTTCGAGGCTGCCAAGGCTACCTACGAGACGGTGAGCTTCCCGGCGTATGAGTCGCAGGTGGCGGCCTACAACGAACGGTTGAAGGCCTACGAGAGCGAACTCGCAGCCGTGAAGGCGAGCCCGACCGTGACCAAGACTGGCTACTACCAGGAGCGGGTTCCGCGCTTTGGTCTGTTCGGCCTGGCGGGCTACACCACCGAGACCCGCAGCTACGAGTACGAAGAGCCGAAGCCTCTTCCGACCTTTACTGAGAAAAAGCCAACAGCACCGGAGGCACCAACCGCACCGACGATCGCTGCGTTTGACACCAGCGCGTTCGAGACTGAGCGCAAGGGCTTGGAGTCTGGTCTGCAGCGTGAGCTCGGTGAGCGCCGCGCCGCCAGGCTGGCAGCGGTGTCCCGTCGCAGCCGCAACATGCTTGCAGGAGCGTAACCATGCCCGGTCACTACGGATCCAAAGACGACAAGATGAAAGCCAAGGTCGCGAAGGTGATGCGCGAGTACAAGGCCGGGAAGCTGAAGAGCTCGAGCGGTGACAAGGTCACCAGTCGAGACCAGGCCGTGGCCATTGCGATGTCTGAGGCGGGGTACAAGAAGAAATGAAAGTCGAGATCGAGATCGAGTCGAACGGCAAGCACGGCGAAGAGATGAAAGCCATGAAGCAGACGGCCTTCCAGAAGAGGGTCGCTCAGATGATGGCAAAGCGTGCCGGGCGGCGCACGCCCAACGAGCACGAGATGAAGATGGCCGCGGAGCTCGAGAGTGAGCTCGACGAATACGGATCGAAGAAATGAAAGAGGTCTGGGACAAAGCGCGACCGAAGGATCTGGGAAAGCCTAAAGAGCTCTCGCCGATGCAGAAGAAGGCCGCGCAGATGATGGCCAAGAAAGCAGGACGGCCCTACCCCAACCTGGTCGACAACATGCGGGCAGCACAAAAAGGAAAGTGACATGGCGCAACTACCCTTCCCCACCACGCCAGACTCATGCGCGATCGGCGCGATTGCGATCACGCCTGCAGACAGCGACCTGTCGGCTGCCGTGCGTGCTCTCTACGTTGGCGGCAGCGGCAACGTGAAGATCACTGACGCACTAGGCAATGCCACCACCTTCAACGCCGTGCAGGCTGGATCAATCCTGCCGGTGACCGCGGTGCGGGTCTGGTCGACCGGTACGACCGCCACCAGCATCGTCGGCCTGGTGTGACGTGTTTCTCGGCATCAATCTCAGGCTAGGCCGGTTCGGTGGACTCGGCAACGGGATCGAATTCCCGGCGGTGCTGCAGCTGGAAGACGGCGGCGGCATCCTGCTTGAGGACGGTGGCTACATCCTCCTCGAGAGCACCGACTACCTGTCCTACAACGTCGAGCTCGAGGATGGCGGCAATGTGCTGCTAGAGGATTCGTCCTATCTGCTATTTGAGAACGACGAGTCGCTGTTCACCAACCTTGAGTTCGAGGACGGGTACGACGCCCTACTTGAGGATCTTGACCTTCTACTTTTGGAGAGTTAATCATGACTGACAAAGCCGTATCCGCACTCACGTCACTGACGGGTGCCAACACCGCGACCGGCGACCTGCTCTACATCGTTGACATCAGCGAAGCCGCAGCGGCTGATCGCAGCAAGAAGATCACCATTCAGGAACTGTTCGACAGCGTTCCTGCTGGAACCGCATCTGCTCCAGCGATCGCCGCACAAGGCGATCAGAACACAGGCATCTACTTTCCTGCGGCCGACACGGTGGCAATCTCGACTGGTGGCACCGAAAGAAATCGCACCACCAGTGGTGGGTACTTTAAGGCGAGTGATACTGGGGCTTATTTAGGAGCTTCTGGTGCATACCATGAGCTTCGACAAACAGCCGATTTAGAATGTCTAATATTACAGGCGACAAACGCAAGTTATACAAATACTGCGTTAGGTATTTGGGCTTATAGAAACACTACTAATAGCTCATTTTATGCGCTTAGTTACTATAACCAGCCTGCTAATGAATTTAGGTTCCGTGTAGCAGACTCCGGCAACGTCACCAACACCAACAACTCCTACGGCGCCGTCTCGGATGAGAAGCTGAAGCAGGACATCGTTGATGCCGGATCTCAGTGGGACGACATCAAAGGTCTGCGCGTTCGCAAGTTCCACTACAAGGCCGACCCGACTGGCCCGCTGCAGATCGGCTTGATTGCGCAAGAAGCTCAGACCGTATCGCCTGGCCTGATCGAAGAGCATCCCGACTACGAGGAAGTCGAAGTTCAGTCGGTGGATGCCGATGGCAATGCCGTGGTCGATGCTGACGGCAATCCGGTGATGGAGCGCCAGCGCAATCCACTCGGCACCAGCACAAAGGTTGTCAAGTACAGCGTGCTCTACATGAAGGCGGTGAAGGCGCTGCAGGAAGCCATCACGCGAATTGAGGCGCTGGAAACAGAGGTCGCGGCGCTGAAAGCACGCTGAGAACATCAGCCATGAAGGCTCGCTACAAGGATCCAGAAGGCGGGCTGACAGAGGCCGGCAGGCGGCATTACGAGTCGACGGGCGAGAGCGGAAATCTCCAGCCCGGCGTGAAGGAATCGAGCCCAACCGGCCAGCGTGCTCGCCGCAAGGGTTCGTTCCTCACGCGGTTTTACACCAATCCGTCAGGCCCGCTGGTCAACGACAAGGGTGAGCCGACGCGGCTTGCGTTGGCGGCTCGAGCATGGGGCGAACCTGCTCCGCGCACCGCAGCTGCTGCGCAGCGTCTGGCCGCGAAGGGTCGCAACCTGCTTGAGAAGTACAAGGCCGAGGCTTGACATGGAATACGAGAAAGACACCGGCGGGATGCGGCTGACGCCAGAGCAGATCCTCAAGCGCCACGACGCGGCCCAGAAGAAGAAGGACGAGTTCCAGCAGATCTACCAGGACGCCTACGAATTCGCGCTCCCGCAGCGCCAGCTGTACGGCATCTGGGAGGGTGGCAGCACCGGCACGAAGAAGATGCAGCGCGTCTTCGACTCGACCGCTATCAACAGCACCCAGCGGTTTGCGAACCGGCTGCAGTCGGTGGTGTTCCCGCCACAGCGCAAGTGGTCGAGGCTCGAGCCTGGCCCGTCGATCCCCATCGAGCGCACACAGCAAGCGCAGGCGATCCTGGACGCATACGGCGACAAGATGTTCGCCGTGCTGAAGCAGTCCAACTTCGACATCGCGATCGGCGAGTTCCTGCTGGATCTCGCTGTCGGCACGGCCTGCATGATGGTGCAGCCGGGCGACGACGTGACGCCGATCAACTTCATCCCGGTGCCGCTGTTCCTGGTCTGCTACGAAGAGGGCGCGAACGGCCAGGTGGACAACGTCTACCGCAAGATGCGCATGAAGGGCGAGTCGATCCAGCGCCAGTGGCCCGACGCAAAGCTGCCGGCTGAAGTGCAGATGCGGATCGAGCAGAAGCCCACCGATGATGTCGACCTGGTCGAGGCCACGATCCACGACTACAAGCGCGGCGACTACTGCTACCACGTCATCGACAAGATCTCGAAGCAGGAGATCGTCTACCGGCGGCGCAAGACCAGCCCCTGGGTGATCTCGCGCTACATGAAGGTCGCGGGGGAGATCTACGGCCGCGGGCCGCTCATCACGGCGCTCCCCGACATCAAGACGCTGAACAAGACCAAGGAGCTCCTGCTCAAGAACGCGAGCCTGGCGGTCGCCGGCGTCTACACGGCGGCCGACGATGGCGTGCTGAACCCTGCGACGGTCAAGATCGTGCCGGGCGCGATCATCCCGGTGGCACGCAATGGCGGCCCCCAGGGTGCGAGCCTGCAGCCCCTTCCCCGCTCTGGCGACTTCAACGTGTCGCAGCTGGTGATCAACGACCTGACGGGCAGCATCAAGCGGATCCTGCTGGACGAGTCGCTGCCGCCGGACAACATGAGCGCCCGCTCGGCCACCGAGATCGTCGAGCGGATGAAGGAGCTCGCGCAGAATCTGGGCTCGGCGTTCGGCCGCCTGATCAACGAGACGATGATCCCGCTGGTGGCCAAGATCCTTGAGGTCATGGACGAGCGCGGAATGATCGACCTGCCGTTGCGTGTCAACGGTCTCGAGGTAAAAGTCACCCCCGTCGCGCCGCTCGCACAAGCGCAGAACATGGAGGAGGTTAATGCCATCCTCCAGTACGCGCAATTGATGCAGGCGTTCGGGCCTGACGGCCAGCTGGCGCTCAAGGGTGACGCGGTGGTCGACTACATCGGCGACAAGCTCGGCGTGCCGGCCACCGTGCGCAACACCCGTGAGGAGCGTGCAGTGCTCATGGAAGAGGCGCAGAACCGGCAGATGGAAGCGATGGCCATGCAGCAGGCGGCCATGCAGGCCCAGGCTGCAGCGCCGGCAGGGGCACCCGTTTGAGCGGCTGGGACGAGATCGAGGCGCTCGCGACGCCCGACATCCGCGAGGCAGACCAGAAGCGCGACGACCTGGATCGCCTGGTGCTGCGAGTATTCAACGGCGAGGATGGCCAGAAGCTCCTGATCTGGCTGCGCCACATGTACGTCGACGTGCCGATCGCCGTGCCCGGCACCGACCCCTCGCACGCTTACTACGCTGACGGTCAGCGGTCGGTGGTGCGAGACATCCAGGCGCGGATCAAAAGAGCGAGGAACCTTTGAGCGAAACCGCAAACGAGCCCGGCAGCACCGGCTTACTCGACAGCGTTACCGTTGAAGACGACAGCAAGCCGGCAAGCCCCCAAGCAGCGCAGATCGATCACCGCGCCGCTGACCCCAGCGCACCAGCACCCGAGGATCCCCTCGAGCGCCCGGACTACTGGCCCGAGAACTTCTGGAAGAAGGACGCGAACGAGCCTGATCTCGAGGGCATCGCGAAGTCCTGGCGCGATCTGCGAGCCAAGATCAGCAAGGGACAGCACAACGCTCCGGCTGATGGAAAGTACGACCTGACCGCGTTCGGCGATGGCAACACGGAGAACCCGATGGCCAATGCGCTGACGGGCTGGGCGAGGGAGCGCGGTCTCAGCCAGGCCGACTTCGACGACCTAGTCGGCACGCTGCAGACGCAGGCCAAGGAGCTCATGCAGGGCGAGATGGTCGACCCGGCTGTCGAGATGAAGAAGCTCGGGCCGAATGCCAACGCGGTGATCGGCGGCATGGTCGATTGGGCTCGCGGCCTGGTCAATAAAGGCGTCTGGGGGAAGGACGATTTTGAAGAGTTCAAGATCATGGGCGGCACCGCGGGTGGCATCCGTGCGCTGATGAAGCTCCGCGAGAGCTACGAGGGCCGGATCCCGATCGAGGTCGCGCCGATGGAAGGTGCGCCCAGCAAGGAAGAGCTCTACCAGATGGTGGGCGACCCGCGATACAAGACCGACGCTGCCTACCGCCAAAAGGTTGAGCGGCTGTTCCAGGCGGTCTTACAATAGAGCCTGTCTCCTTCAGATAGTGGTGAATTGACCCGGCCTTCCCGCCGGGTCTTTTTTCGTCCACTTGTCAAACGGGCCGATCAGGAAATAGAATCGGCGTCAAGGCCCACCGGGTTTACCCGACCCTCACCGCAGCGGATGCTGACGAGTGGCTGGCGCAACCAGCAAGCATTCGGCCCTGTGCAACGCAGGCCCACCGGCGCGAGAACCCCAAGTTTTCAACCGAATGAGGTGATCAAATGGCTATTGGTCTTTCCAATGCCTTCGTCACTCTGTTCGACGCTGAGGTCAAGCAAGCCTACCAAGGCAAGGCAATGCTTGTCGGGGCCACCCGGGCGCGTCGCGGAGTCGAAGGTTCTATCGTCAAGTTTCCCAAGGTCGGCAAAGGCACCGCTACCCTGCGCGTTCCGCAGACCGACGTAACCCCCATCAACGCGAGCTTCTCGCAAGTCACGCTGACCCTGCAGGACTGGAATGCTGCCGAATACTCGGACATCTTCAGCCAGGCCAAGGTCAACTTCGACGAGCGCCAGGAGCTTGTGCAGGTTGTCGCCGCCGCTGTCGGCCGCCGTCAGGATCAGATGATCATCGACGCGCTGGTCAACTCGGGAACGACCGCCACCGTTGCGAACAGCATCGGCGGGTCGAACACCAACCTGAACCTGGCCAAGCTGCGCGACGCGAAGCGCCTGCTCGACAAGAACAACGTGCCGCCCGAGGGCCGTCACATTGTGATCCACGCTAACAGCCTGTCGAACCTGCTGTCTGAGACCTCGGTCACCAGCAGCGACTTCAACACGGTCAAGGCGCTGGTTCAGGGCGAGCTCAACACGTTCCTGGGCTTCACCTTCCACGTTCTGGGCGACCGTGCCGAGGGCGGGCTGCCGATCGATGGTTCGAGCGACCGCAAGGTCTTCGCGTTCCATCAGCAGGCAATCGGCTACGGCGAGGGCATCGCAATGCGCACCGAGATCAACTACATCCCGGAAAAGACCAGCTGGCTGGTCAACGAGGTGTTCTCGGCCAACGCGGTTGCGATCGACGCCGAGGGCATCGTTCAGATCACCTGCCGCGAATAAGGAGCAGATCATGGCATTTTCGAGCACTGGTCTTGCATTGGTCGCCGGTTCCAAGGCTGGCAACGCACCGCAGATCTGGTCTTACCAGTCGGCTGATGCGATCGCTGACGTGAACACCGAGGGCTATTTCAACTCGGTCGCTTCACTGATGAAGGTCGGCGATCTGATCTATGTATACGACACCGCAACACCGACCGCTAACCTGGTGGTGGTGCTGTCGAATACCGGCACGGTTGTCGACGTGTCGAACGGTCAGTCGATTGCAGTAACCGACAGCGACTAACAGCAGCAGCAACCAGAAGGGCCGGCTTTCGCCTCGAGCGGAGGCTGGCCTTTCTCACATTGAGGGGCCGCAATGGCTGCAGGTGATACGGGAGTCAGGATCTGCTCGGACGCGCTGCTCATGCTGGGCGCAAAGGCGATCACCTCATTCAACGACGGCACCGACTCGAGCTCGGTCTGCGACCGGCTCTACCCCAATGTTCGCGACTCCACCTTGACGATGTACCGGTGGAGCTTCTCGATGAAGAAGATCGCGTTGGCGCAGCTGGTGACCGCACCCGGCAGCTACTGGCGGTATGCCTACCAGTTGCCTGGCGATCGCCTGGGCAACCCGATGGCGGTTTACCCGAGCAGCAACGTCGGCACCCCGATCGACAAGGACTGGGAGATCCAGGGCGACCAGTTGCTGACCAACCTGACCGCTGTCTTCATCGACTATCAGTACAGCGTGCCCGAGTACGCGATGCCGCAATACTTCGTGCAGCTGCTGAAGTACCAAATGGCCTGGCACATTGCCGAGGCGATCACCGAGCAGCAGGACAAGTCTCTGCGCTGGCAGCGGGTGGCACTCGGTGACCCGGCTGAGAACATGCGCGGGGGCTACTTCCGGCAGGCCTGCCAGATGGATGCACAGGGCAACCCGAGCCGGGTGATCGAGGACTACACGCTGGTGGCGGTGAGGTACTGATGCCGCGCTTCGTCGACCTGCAGAGCAACTTCTCGACGGGCGAGCTCGATCCCCTGCTGCGGGCCCGAGTCGACCTGCAGGCCTACAACAACGCGCTGGCCAAGGCGACCAATGTCCTGATCCAGCCGCAGGGTGGCATGCGCCGCCGGCCTGGTACCAAGTACGTCGCAGAGCTCCCGAGCAACGCCTCGGACGGTGTGCGCCTGGTGTCGTTCCAGTTCTCTGTCGACGACAGTTACATGCTCTGCTTCGTGCATCAGCGCATGTACGTCATCAAGAACGGGGCACTGGTGACCAACATCAATGGCACCGGCAACAACTACCTGTCTGTCTCGAGCATCACCAGCGCGATTGTCGACGACATGTGTTGGACACAATCGGCTGACACGCTGATCGTGGTGCATCCCGACCTGCAGCCGGTGCAGATCCAGCGCACCAGCGACAGCGCCTGGACGGCCACCACGATCACGTTCGACAGCATCCCGAAGTACGCATTCAACATCGACTTCCACACGAACAATGCTTCGACACTGACGCCGAGCGCGGTGAGCGGGAATATCACACTGACCTCTTCGACCACGCACCATGACACCGGGACAGCGCAGGCCGGAACTACGGCAACGATCACGCTGAAGGCTACTGCCAGCGCGACCGATGATCTGTACAACGGAATGTACGTCACAATCACTGGCGGCACTGGATCGGGTCAGGTCAGGCTCATCGATGACTATGTCGGCTCAACCAAAGTCGCGACGGTGGATGTCGCATTCTCGCCCGCGCCCGACAACACCAGCACCTACTCGCTCACGACATGGACGACGCAATCGGTCAATCAGTACGTCAACGTGAGCCCGCAGGGCCGTGCGCGGATTGTCCAGTACGTCAGCGCGAGCGTGGTCAACGCGGTGGTCGAATACCCGTTCTTCAACACGTCGGCGGTTGCTGCCGGCAGCTGGGAGCTCGAGCACAACTACGAGGATGTCTGGTCTGCCAATCGCGGGTGGCCGAGGACGGTGAGCTTCCACGAGGGACGGCTGTTCTTTGGCGGCAGCAAATCAAGGCCCAGCACGATCTGGGGATCGAAGATCGGGCTCTTCTACGAGTTCGTGCCGACCGAGAACTTGGACGACGATGCGGTCGAGGCGACGCTCGACACGAATGATCTGAACGTCATCACCGACATCATCAGCGGCCGGGACTTCCAGGTCTTCACAACTGGCGGCGAGTTCTTCGTCCCGCAGCAGGGATCAGATCCGATCACCCCGTTGACGTTCACGTTCAAGAACGTGAGCCGCAATGGCATCAAGCCTGGCACGCGGGTGCAGTCGGTCGAGAGCGGCACGGTGTTCATCCAGCGCCAGGGCAAATCGCTCAACGAGTTCGTCTTCACGGACACGCAGCAGACCTACATCACGCAGCGGATCTCGCTGCTGTCGGGGCATCTGCTCAAAGGGCCGCAGCGGATGGCGATCAGACGCGCCACCAGCACCGACGAGGCCGACCTTCTGCTGCTCACCAACACCACCGACGGCACGATGGCGGCGTTCAGCATCATGCGCAGCCAGCAGATCACCGCGCCGTCTGAGTTCGTGACCGATGGCGAGTTCATCGATGTTGGCGTGGACGTGACAGACATCTACACGGTGGCCGAGCGCGTGGCCTCCGGTGCGCTGCTGCTCGAGTCTGGGAGCGAGATCCTGACCGAGGGCGGTGATGGCATCGTGCAGGAGTTCGCGGGCACCAAGTACCTGATCGAACTGTTTGACGATGCGGTGTACACCGACTGCGCGGTGACCGGCGGCGCTGCTGCTAGCGCGTCCAGCCTGGTGATGACCCGCAAGACGGTGAACGTGATCTGCGACGGCGTGCCGCAGGGCAACGAGGTGGTGAGCGGATCCGGAACCGTGACGTTCGACCGGGCCTCGGTCTTCAGCTACGAGGTCGGCCTGCCGTTCACCGTGTACGCCAAGACGATGCCGGCTGAGATCCAGCTGCAGACCGGCAGCCGCGTGAGTTTCAAGAAGCGGATCGTCGAGATCAGTGCGGTGGTGAAGGACACGCAGGAGCTCGAGATCAACAACCAGCCGGTTGCGTTCCGGCTGATGGACAACCCGCTGCTCGACGAGCCGGTGCCGACCTTCACCGGCATCAAGCGCGTGAACGGTGTGCTGGGCTACGACCGCGAGCAGGCGATCGAGATCTCGCAGACGCTGCCGCTCAAGATGACGCTGCTGGGTCTTGACTACCGCATCGCGGTTTATTCGGGGACATAGGATGGCCGACGTTGGTGGCTACGATCCGGGTTCTGTAGGAGGCGCACCAGCTGCAGCCGCAGCCGCTCCGTTCCTGTCCACTGGGCAGATGTATGGCGTCGCTGGCCTGATCGGCGCGTATGGCGCAGCGCAAGCGCAGCAAGCGCAAGCGATCAACCAGCAGACGGCCTACCTAGTGCAGGCCCGCGACACGCTCGCGGTGACCGAGATTCGCGCAGACCTATCAGAGCAGTACGCAACCATCCAGGCCGGCCGCATGCTGCGACGTGCCGACATGGAGGCGATGAACTACAAGATCGCTGGCAACACGTTGCTGCGCAATCTCCGCAAGACGAATGCGGCGGCGCGTGCTCGGGCGGCTGCGTCTGGGGTGGCGCTCGGCGAGGGCAGCATCCAGGGCATCCAGACGGCGAACGTGCAGGCCGTGATGCGCGATGTGGACATTGCCGAGCTCAACGCGCTGACGGCGCAGGTGCTCGGATTTGAGGATGCCAGCGCCATGCTGCAGTCGACAGAACTGCAGGCGACTCTGTCGCGCTTCCAGGCCCAGCGACAGGCAGGTGGGCTTGAGTTCGCTGCAGCCACTGCTCGCCGGACTGGCGGTCTACTTGCTGGCGCGACGTTGACACAAGGCCTTATTGGCGCTGCGAGGACGCTCTGATGGCGACGATGCTCGAATCCGGTCAGATCATGTTGCGCGGTGCGCAGGGCGGCGTGCCGATGGCGCAGCCGCAGCTGCAGGTTGCCGAGCCGATCGCCGCACGCGCTGCAGCCCAGCAAGCAGGCACGCTGGCGCAGATGCTCGACCGCATGAGCGAGAGTGCGTTTCAGCAGGCCGGCAAGCTCGCACAGCAAGAGGCGCTGCAGTTCGCCGCCGACAACCCGATCACGCCGGAGCAGATTGAGCTCGCTAAGAACGGCGCGACGATCGTCCCTGGCCTGGCGGGCAACATCTACACCGACGCGCTGCGCAAGGCCCGCGGGCTGCAGCTGGCGAGCCATTTTGAGATCGAGGGACGCAACGAGCTCTCGAAGATGCTGACTGAGATCCAGAGCGGTAAGGCAACTGGCGAGCAGATCAGCCAGAAGATCGCCACGTTCACCGATGGATACAGCAAGGCGCTGGCCAGCCAGGATCCAGAGGCTGCCATCAAGTTCCGGGCGACGATGGCCACGCACGGCAACACCGTGCTGAATGCGGCCTACGAAGCGCAGATGAAGCGCGAGCAGCAGCAGAAGCTCATCAAGCTGGACATGGACATCGACAACGTCGGCAAGCTGCTCTATGCCGCTGCGACGCAGGTGCCCGATCAGTTCGATGCGCTGGCTGACATTCATCGCCGGAACATCAGCACGACCGCGTTGACGCTGGGCAACCTCGGCGTGCAGAAGGAGTACAGTGACAAGTTCGAGAAGATGGTCAGGGCCGCAAAGGTCTCGGTCATCACCAACCAGCTGCAGAACGACGCCTACTTCACCAACACCACGCAGACGATCGCCGACATCCGCAGCGGATCGCTCGGCATGGGCAACAAGTACAACAACATGCTGATCGGCCTGGTTGCGACTGACCAGGCTGCAGTCGATGACATCGTCAAGACGTTCCGCGCAGAGGTGTCTGCCCGCATTTCCCAGCGCGAGGATGCAGAGAAACTGGATAAGCGCCAGCGCGACATCAAGGTCAACGACCTGATGATCGAATACTTCACGCCTGGCACGCCGCCCACTCGGCAGCGCCAGATCGCATTCGAGGCTGCCAAGCTCAACGTCATGTCGATCGAGCAGCTGGAGAAGTTCCTCGACCCGAAGCAGAAGCCTGGCGATCCGTATGCGTTTGCTGCGGCCAAGTATGCGATCCAGCGCGGAGACATCACCGACTTTGGGCAACTGTTGACGCTGTCCAACCGTCACGGCATGAATGGCGAACAGTTCAAGGATCTGGCTGCAGAGCTCAAGCAACCGATGGATCGCGAGCGGTCTGATGCAATCAGGCTTATCAGGCGGGCATCCGGCACCCCTGACGTTGTGAGCGTGTTTGCCACCAAAGACGATCAGCACAAGATCGACAAAGAGCAAAAGATCAATGGCTACTTTGACGCGCTGATCGAAGACTTTCGAGCAACCAATCCGGGCCAGCGCATCCCGTTCCGCACATTGGCCGACCAGGCCGTGCAGCAGTACGACAGAACAGAGAAGGCAGACGCTCGGAAGGCAGGAGCCGCCACCGCAATTGAGCGAACAGTGCTCGATTTAGTTGGGAAAAAGATGATGCCTGCCGGTATTTCAATTACAGCAGACACCAACTTGGATGATCTTGCGAAACGGTATCCAAAGCTGGGCCAAACAGAGGCAGGTGGTGGAGCGCCAATTGACTACCTGCGGCAACAGCAGCGCATTCTGCGTGAGGTGGCGCGATGAGCGAAGTCTATACGCCGTTTGAGCAGCGGATCATCGACGGCTATCTCAAGGCCACCTACCCTGACGAGCCGGCCGCGCCAGACCTGCAGGAGGCGGCGACGATGATGACGCTGCCAGAGGATGCCAAGAACATCCCGCTGTCGACGTTCGGCAAGATGGCGATGGATGTTCCTGCTGGCCTGGCCAAGGGCGCTGTGCAGGGCACGATCGGCCTGCCTGGCGACTTGATCTCGCTGGGGCGCGGTCTTGCTGCAGCGGCCAGCCCCAACCCTGGCGAAGGCCGCCTCGATGCGTTCCTACGCGGTACCAAGGGCGCGACCATCCTGCCCACCACCGAGGACGTGAAGAAGTTCCTCGACGAGACGCTGGGTGTTCCGCTGGTGCCGGCTGGCGAGACCGATCAGATCCGGCGCGAATCGGCTGGTGTTACCGAGACGGTGGGCGAGTTATTCGGTGGCGGCAAGACGGCGCTCGGACTCGGCAAAGCCACTGCGCAGGCTGGCGCTGCAATCGGCCGCGAGCTCGCGCCGAAGGCCGGAGAGCTAGCAGAAGATTTCCTGCGCAAGCAGGGGCTGTTGCTTGATGTTGCGCCAGCCGGAGGGCAGGCTGTTCAGCGCCAGGGGTTGGTGTTTCCTGCTGCGGATACTGCAGACCGCGCACGGTTAAAGACGCAACGCATGGTTGCCTTGCAAAACGGCAAACCGCTGCCAGGTGGGCCAAAGAATGACCGTGTTGTCATTGAGCCACCAGAGGGTAGCAACCTCCCTCCGTTCGCCATTGGGAATATCACGCCGCAAGATTGGATCACCCGCACTGAGTCAATGCTCAAGCCAGAAGAGATCCGTCAGTATGCCAATTGGTATGCGGATGTTCGCGACATGTTCCTCAAGTACACCAACAACGATACGCCGAAAGCCGATGCTTATATGCGGGCATGGCTAGTGGCAAACCAAAACATTGGCGTCGATGGCGCTTTCAACAATGTGCTTTTACAAGCAGAGCAATTTGCCCGAGGAGTGCCAGAAGACGCAATGCGAGCCGGCGGCCTTCCTGGTGCAACGGTTGCGGCTAGACGTGCTCTGCGTGGCGAACCAATCACAGAAGGTGTTGGGCCGAAGATTTCAGACTTTGTTGACTCTGCGGAAGGGCAGACATTGAGGTCTTATTACGGCAACAACCAGATTGGCGGCGCACCGTTTGTCGTTGACATTCACACCGCTCGAGACACCGGGTTGGTCGATCCTATTCTCTTGAATCACTTGGAGCGAGTCGGTTATCGCGTTGATCGCAACAACATCAAAACCGACTTCCAAGCTGGGCCAACCGATACTCAATACGAGAATCGGGCTGATTTCGGGCGTGCATTGACGCAGCACTTGAACGACATCGGATGGCAGGGCCGAAACGATTGGAAGCCTCACGAGGTGCAGGCAGTTGGCTGGATGGCTATGACCAAGCTGACAGCGAATGCCGCAGAAGACACGACCACCGCGCTTGAAAGAAACCTTCGCAGGATTTCAATGGAAGTTGCGCCAGGCGAAGGGTCTCCCTGGGCACAACGATACGGCGCTCAATTTGCTGCGCTGCCGCAAGACAGACAGGCAAAGATCACCGAGACCGTTACCGCCAAAGCGATTCAACAAGCCAGCCGAATGACCGGCGTTGATGTAACCGGCATGGTGCATGGCACTGGCGGGTGGCAGACATTCCAGAATCCGGCCACGGTTGCACAGGCGCTGGCCACCAAGCAGGGCTCAGAGATGACCGCCAATTTGCTTGGCTATCTGCTGCAACAAACAGAGGTTTGGGTAAACAGCGTCAAAGGAATGACCAAGAACCCCAAGGCGATTGCAATCGACTTTGTTGAAGACGGCAGCGCCAACCTGGCTAACGATGCTGGGCTTAGGGACTTCTGGGCGAAGGTCATGGCAGCAGACCCGACCGGGCTGTTTGTTGGATATCAGCCAATCCGCACAGCAGAAGGGCAGGTAGGAATCCGCGTGCTTGTTGATAAAGGTGGCGAAGGGCGAATGTCCAGCGTACAATCAGCGATTGAAGGGCCATTGTCACAAATGGTCAGCGGGCTTCAGTTCCAGGTTCGAGTTCGTGGATATGAAGCCGACCTGATCAAAGCCCGCAACGATTGGACGAAGGATAAAGATGGGCAAGCTTATCTGGGAAGGCTGGCAGACCTCGGTCTCGGACGCGCCGCAGCCGACTTCGATCCTTTACGGCGCGAACTTGAGACGCTCCTCGAGCGCGAGCTCTCCGGCACCGGAACAGCCAGCCGCGCAACCCGAGCAAAAACAACCGGCGCAACCACCGGTACAAAAGCCGGCCAAGTAACTAGGGGCGGCCGCGCTCCGCAGTCTGGAGCGCAATGATGGCCATCCCTAATGCCCCCCTCGAGCAGCGCCTCGACGAGATCGTCCCGCCTCCGCAGCAGCGTGAGGTGAGCGCGGAGCCGGATGAGCCGATCCCGGCATTCGAGCCCGCGCATACTGGCGACGACAATGTGGTGCAGGTCGCAGGCCTGCGCAACATCATCATCGGCGGTGCCAAAGCCGTCAAAGAAGGCGAGGCTGCCAGGGCCGCCGCCAAGGCTGCAGCAGAGGCTGCGCCGCCAGCAGCAAAACCCCTCGAGGCATTGCCGCAGCAGCTGCAGAAGATCGAGCAGACGATCGAGGCAGCGCCCGCAGCCGGCACCCCGCCGACTACGCTGATCAATCAGAATCGGATCGACGGGCCGGCTGATTTCAAGCAGGCGGTTGAATCTCTCGCCACGTCCAGCGGCATCCAGGTAGAGCGCATGACGTTCGAGCAGATTGAGGCCGCCGCCAAGAAAAAAGGGTTTGGCCAGGATTTTCTCAACGACATAGCCGCGCTCAAACAGCAGTACGGAGAGATCCCTACCGACATGATGTGGATGCGTTTGGGGAGCTACCTGAACGCCAAAGAGTTTTACGATCTGGCGCGTCAGGCGTATCTGAACCCAGACAACGTCGATATGCAGGCACAGCTGCTGTACCTGCTGAACCGGCAGAATATAATCAACGAGGCCTATATCTTGTCGCGCACTCGCGCAGCACAGGCCACCGCTGTCGGGCGCATACAAATCAGCGAAGGTCGCGCTGCCGGCCTCCTCGATGTCGCCGAGGGAGCCAAGATCCCAGGGCCGAATGACCCCGAGATGAAGGCGATCCTGAACGACCCGAAGGTTGTGCCCGAGCTCAAGCTGCTGGTCGAGAAGTTCGTCCAGTTGCAGGACGAGGGCGCCCGTGAGGGGCTGCTCAACAAGGTGAGCAAGACCGGCCTCATCATGGACTTGTGGGATCGCACCTGGAAGAACGGGCTGCTATCAGGCATCGGCACGCACGTTGTCAACCTGACATCGAACACGACGTTCCTGGCGAGCTCGGTGGCCACCAGGGCGCTGGCCGGCCTGGCCGGATCTGCCAAGCGTGCGGTCGGCATGAACGCCGAGGTCGAACTCGGTGAAGCCGCCGCGATGGTGGCTGGCTATGTGCATTCCCTGCGCGAAGGATTCAGCCTGGCTGGCACGGCACTGCGCACCGGTACCACCCGCGAGATGCGGGCAGGATCCGAGCTCATCAGCGACGCCGGCACCAAGCTCGAGGGCCAGTACAACATTTTCGATGCCCGCGACTACGGCATCGAGACAGAGGGGCTGGTCAAGGGCATCAACGCATACGCGAACTTCGTCACGCTGCTGGGCGGCCGCCCCATCATGGCGATGGACGAGATCTTCAAGACGATGGGCTACCGGGCCGAGCTTTATGCCCAGGCCTATCGTGCCGAGCAGCAGGTCAGACGAGCTGCCAGGGATGCCGGCGTGCCTGCAGCGGAGGCCGAGCAGCTGGGCTTGAAGCGGATGGGCGAGCTCTTGTCCGACCCGCCGCCAGAGCTCGATGATCTGGCGCGTGACTTCAGCCACATGATCACGTTCAGCCGCAAGTTGACCGGCAGTGCCGCCCAGATCCAGGAGCTTGCGCAGGAGAACCTGCTCGGTCGCATCGTGCTGCCCTTCGTGAAGACGCCGATTTGGGTGGTGAGCGAGGGCATGCAGCACAGCGCATTCGCCCCGCTATCGAAGCAGTGGCGGCAGGACTTCATGGCCGGCGGCGCAAAGCGTGAGCTCGCGATGGCCAAATGGGGCATGGGCACCGGCATCATGATCGGTGCCGGCAGCCTGGTGGCCGATGGCCGCGTGACCGGTGGCGGGCCTGGCGACAACAACCTGCGCAAGGTTTACCTGGACAGCGGCTGGCGGCCGTATTCGTTCGTCTTTCAGTCTGGCGAGTGGGATCAGGACTTTGTGAAATACCTGCGCGGCATGCGGATCGATCCGTCGATCAGCAAGGATGGCCGGCTGTATGTCCCGTTCCGCGGGATCGACCCGGTTGGTGCACCGATGGCCATGATTGCAGACGCGGTCGAGTATGCCCGCTATGAGGACAACCAGGATCTGGTCGGCGAGGTGTTGCTGGGTGCGACCTGGGGGCTCTATGGCTACGTCGGCCAGATGCCATTCGTGCAGGGCATCAGTTCGCTGGCGGGCGCGTTCAGCGCCACCATCCCAAATCCGAAGCAGGCCTTCAAGAATGCGCTCGATGGGCTGGCCGGAACCGCTGCCAGCTACGCCATCGAGGGTTCGCCGGTTGGGATCTTCAGTTCAGCGCGGGCAATGGTCGAGCGCGGCGTCGATCCGTTCAAGCGCATGACTGCAGAATCTCCCAACACGCCGACGGTGCTCAAGGGATTCTTCGAGGGCATCAATCGCAGCCAGGCCCGCACGCCGATCCTGAGTGAGCGGCTGCCGCTTACATACGACTACCTGGGCGAGCCGATGACCGATGTCGATCCTGCCAATCCCTGGCTGGCCTCGACCACCGGCGTGCGCTACAGCGAGACGAAGCAGCGGCCTGCCGATAAGATCATCATCAGCTTGGGCATCCCGCTCAAAAAGCCTGACATGAGCGTCACCGCAGCCGGCGTGACGATCAAGCTCGAGGTCGATGAGTATGCATACATGATGCAGCAGTTGGGCCGCATTGCAGACGGTCGCGGGCTGCGTCTTAAAGATGCAATCGCCGAGCGGTATAACACGCCAGGCTTCAGCGATGACCCGCGGAATGTGCAGCAGGACAACATCCGCGATGTCTATTCAGGATACGTCAAGGCAGCGCAAAATGATCTGATGATGAACAGCAAGTTCGCGCCAGCCATTCAGCGCCGGATTGAAACAGCCCAGATACGCCTGCCGCGGCTGGGCAACTACGCGAGGTAAACGATGGCCATCCAAATCAACAACGTCACCCGGCGCGTGGTCTACGCGGCCAGCGGCACCGGCCCGTACAACTTCACGTTCGAGATCCTCGCGGCGGGCGACATCGCGGTCTATCGGGACAATACGCTGCTGGTGCTGACCACCGACTACACGGTAACGATCAACGCCAACGGCACCGGTTTCGTCACGCTGACTGCCACGCCTACCGGTGCGACGCAGATCGCGATCGTCGGCAACCGGACGATCAGCCGCACCACCGACTTCGTGACCGGCGGCGACTTCTTCGCCAACACGCTGAACGACGAGCTCGACCAGCAGACGATCTTCGCGCAGCAGAATGCCGAGGGTCTGGGCCGTGCGCTGCAGGCACCGCAGACTGACCCGACCACGATCAACATGACGCTGCCGGGCCGCACCACCAGGGCGAACAAGTACCTGAGCTTCGACTCGAACGGCAACGTCACCACAACGGCCGGCGCTCCCAACACGACCTACTACGGAAGTTATGCGACCGATCCGACCGCCAGGCCGGACGGCAATGCTCGCGTGGCTGGCGACCTGTACTACAACACCGTGAGCGCCTTGGTTCGCATCTACACGGCGACCGGTTGGGTGAACCTTGGGACAGGCACCTATTCGATCTATCGCGCCCTGGCAACATCTGGGCAGACCACGATCACGACCAACTACGTCATCGGCAGCGTGCAGGTCTACATCAACGGGTCGCTCTTGCATTCGGCTGAGTTCACCGCAACCAATGGCACCAGCATCACGGTGTCGGCGCTGACTCTCAATGACGAGATCACCGTCATCAGCACCAACCAAATCGCGTATGCGGTGCCGATCACCGTCAGCACTGCTGAACCGAGCGGGTCTGCTGACAACGGCGCGCTCTGGCTGCGGGTCGCATCGTGAGAGAACTGTCGGTCTATGACAGCGGTGCCTGGAAGAAGCCAGGCTATGCCTATGTCTACCGTGATGGCAGCTGGGTGCGTGCGACCGAGATCCACATGTTTCGCAAGGGGGAATGGACGAAAGTCTGGGATCAGAAGACGCTGTACGTCCCGAGTGCTTCCACAACACTCAGCATTACCAAAGCAACACAGAACCGCCAGCCTGATGCCGCATATTGGAAAAACACACTCATCAATGGCCGGATGCTTGGCGACATCAATAACAGCGGATCGGTAACGACTGCTGACGCCAACATTATGCTGTTGTATGTTGCTTTAGGCCCAAGTGGCGTGACTGCTGACCAGCAACGATGGATCGAGGTGGCGATCATCCCTTACGTTACGGACACCCCGTTACCATGATGATCTAACGCAATGCTCGCGAGGAATGGCGCGACTGGTTTGTTTTGTGTGAGGTGATTGATGGCAACGGCGAATGAAGTGGAGGCTCGGTTGATGACGCACGAAGAGGTTTGCGCGGTGCGCTATGAGGGCATCAATGCCAGGCTCAAACGGCTCGAGACGATCCTAATCGGCAGCGCAGGGTTCATCATTATGCTGCTGCTCGGCCTGGTGCTGAAGGTGAACTGACGTGATCGAAGTCGCGGTTGTACTCGCCACTGCGCAAGCTGCGGTAGCCGGCATCAAGCAGGCGATCCAACTTGGCCGCGAGGCGCAGGACTGTCTCGGCGACTTCATGAAGCTCTTCGACGCGCAGGATCAGCTGCAGAAAGCGTCGACCGACGAGCGTGCAAAGGCGAAGGATGCCGGCGGCGGCCAGCAGTCTGCGATGAGCGAGGCGCTCGAGACCGTCATCGCAGCCAAAAAGGTTCGCGAGATGACGCAGGAGCTCCGCGAGTTCCTGGTCTGGAGTGGCCAGGCTGATGTCTGGGATGACATCCAGCGCGAGCACAACGCGGTGGTGCAGCGGCGTAAGGCTGCCGAGCTCGCCGCCCAGCGTGAGCGTGAGCGGCTGGCCAAGCAGAAGAAAGAGCGAGCGCTGATCGCGATGGTGCTCGCGACCGGCGGCATCATCATGTACCACTTGGTCAGCTACATCATCGAAGCATGGCCTGGACAGTGAGGTTTCTGGTCGCGGTCATCGCGGTCATCGTGATTCTGATGTTCGTATTGGCAGGGGTTTCGACATGAAGATGACGACGGAAGAGGTGGAGGTGCGGGTCTGGGCGGTGATCGCTCTATCGCTCACCGGCATCCTGGTTGCCAGCGTGATCGGCATCATCCTGGGCGTGCTGTTCGTCGAGCACGACATGGACAAGATCTCGCCGATCGACACTCAGTTCATGGCGATTCTCAAGGACATCATGCTGCTCTGCATCGGCGCGGTCGGCGGCATCGTCGGACGCAAGGGTGCGTATGCTG
>Ga0208783_10000259_pt1 | contig 33308 bp, 24 predicted proteins | sample DEB19_08_DNA_2_FD_184529 | JGI IMG/M metagenome (GOLD analysis project Ga0208783, IMG submission 184529) | Aqueous microbial communities from the Delaware River and Bay under freshwater to marine salinity gradient to study organic matter... | ecosystem: Environmental > Aquatic > Marine >... | reverse complement strand
ACGCGGTCGCTCGCGAATTGGACCACGATCAAGGAGGAGCTCTACAACAACATCCAGGTGCTCCCCACCGCGAAGGTGCTCGCCACCGGCAGGCAGATGGTGCCGCCGAAGCCGAAGCAGGGAGAGCCGGCCGACCCGGCCGCCAAGCCCGCCCCGGTGGAAGCGGCCGTTGCCTGGACCAATGAGTACGGTCCGAACCGCACGCGGATCTTCAGCACGACGCTCGGGCACAACAACGACACCGTCGCGGACGGCCGCTACCTGGACTTCATCACCCGCGGCCTGCTCTGGGCGGCCGGCAGGATCAACGACGACGGCACGCCGGCGGCGGATCTGAAGCTCTCCGCCGGAGAGGCCACGGCCGCCGGCGACTGGGCCTCTGCCGTCGCGCTGCCCGAGGCGGAGCGACCTCGCGCCGTCCGCCTTTTCAACGGCCGTGACTTCGAGGGCTGGGAGGGGCACGTCGATCCCTACTGGTCGATCGCGGGCGGCGAGATCGTGGGCCGCAACACGGCCGACAATGCCCCCGCGGTGAGCACCTACCTGCTCACGAAGAAGCCCTACCGCAACTTCCGGCTGCTCTTCGAAGGCAAGCTGGCGACCAGCGAGATGCACTCGGGCGTGGCGATCTGGGGAAAGAAGTTCGACAAGGACGGCGAACCGTCGAGCTACCAGGGACACCTCGTGATGTTTCCCTCGGGCTGGGGCCTGTACGATCTCTACCGCCGCAACGGCATCGCGAAGGACGAAGGTGGCCGGGCGAAGGCCGCCGGATTTCAGCACGACTGGAACCGCATGGAAATTCTCGCGATCGGCAGCCGCATCCGCCTGGCCGTCAACGGCAAGGAGGTGCTCGACTGGACCGACCCCATGCCGGAGCTCTGCCAGCCCGGGCCGATCGGCCTGCAGCTGCACTCCAACAAGGTGCCGCAGGAGGTCCGCTTCCGCGGGCTCGTGCTCGTCGAGAATCCCCAGGACGTGCTCGTCACGGCCAGCCCGACGCCATGACACCCGGCGACGGGATGGCGGGCCGGGACAGACCGGCATGCCACGGCTATGATGCGGCGGACGGGTCGCGGCGGCGCGGCTGAAACGACGATCCCGAAGAGGACCGAAGGCGTGGCGCGGGCGGCACTGGCACTCGAGGACGGCACGGTCTACGTCGGTGAGTCGTTCGGCGCGCAGGGCACCGTCTCCGGCGAGGTCTGCTTCAACACCTCGATGACGGGGTATCAGGAGATCCTGACCGACCCCAGCTACCGCGGTCAGATCCTCACGATGACCGCGCCGCAGATCGGCAACTATGGCGTGAACCCGGCAGATGTCGAGAGCGGAAAGCTGCAGATGGCGGGGTTCATCGTCCGCGAGGCGAGCCGGATCACGAGCAATTTCACCGCCACCGTCACGCTAACGCACTATCTCTCCCAGGCCGGCGTGGTGGGCCTGGCCGGCATCGACACGCGGGCGCTCGTCCGCCGGCTGCGGATCCGCGGCGCGATGACGGGAGTGGTGTCGAGCGAGGTGCTCGACGCGGCGCGGCTCGTGGAGCTGGCCCGGTCGGCGCCCGGGCTCGTGGGCCGCGACCTCGTGCGCGAGGTGATGCCACAGGCTGGCAGCGAGTGGAGCGAGCCGCTCGACGAGTCGGCCCGGCCGCTGCCGCAGCCGCTCGAGGGGGGCACGTTCCCGCCGCCGGCCGCCGTATCGGCGGGCACCAAGCACGTCGTCGCGCTCGACTACGGCATGAAGTGGAACATTGCGCGTCACCTGGCCAGCGTCGGCTGCCGCGTGACGGTGCTGCCCGGCGCCGCGACCGCCGCCGACGTGCTCGCGCATCGGCCCGACGGCGTGTTTCTCTCGAACGGCCCCGGCGATCCCGAGGTGCTCGGCTACTGCGTGGACACGGTCCGCGGGCTCGTGGGAAAGGTGCCGCTCTTCGGCATCTGTCTCGGCCATCAGCTGCTGGCGCTCGCCTGCGGCGCGAAGACGTTCAAGTTGAAATTCGGCCACCGTGGCGCGAACCAGCCGGTGATGGACCTCGAGACGGGCAAGGTCGAGATCACCTCGCAAAACCATGGCTTCGCGGTCGACGAGGCGACGCTGCCGCCGGAGCTGGTGGTCACCCACCGCAACCTCAACGACGGCACGATCGAGGGTGTGCGGCACACGAAGGCGCCGGCTGCGAGCGTGCAGTATCACCCGGAGGCAGCCGCGGGCCCCCACGACTCCTCCTATCTCTTCGGCCGGTTCCGCCAGATGATGGCCTGAACCGCCACGGCCGCGGCGGCTCTCGACCTACCGCTTCGGCACCGAGAGCCGGAAGGTCTGCCCGCCGGCGCCGTGCTCGAAGAAACCGTCCTTCGCCCACTGCGGCCGGTCCTGATCGGCAGGCGTCGCCAGGTCGAACGTGGCGGTGAGCGTGTAGGTCGTGTCGTCGACCCGCTCGTACCGGTAGGCCGCCTTCGTCACCGGGTCGACGCCGTTGGCCACGAAGGTCTCGGGCGCCGTGGCGAGCGCGTCGAGCGAGGCGGGCAGGGCGTGCTCCCGCTCGTGGTAGGTCTCCACGCTCCGCTGGATCGCCTGCAGGTCGTCGACCCGGCGGGCATCGAGCCGCAGCAGCCGCTGCCGGAAGGGGCTGCCCGCGGCGACGAGGGCCGCCACCAGCGCCGCACAGGCGAGTGCCGCACCGCCGCGGAAGAGCCACTCGCGCCACGCGGGCGGAGCAGCAAGATTTGGTCCCGGAGCGTCGGCGAGCGACTCCTCGCGCCGCATGTCGCTCGCGTACCAGAGGTAGATGCCGCCGGCCAGCAGGAGCACCACCAGTCCCTTGAGCACGAAGCGGAGCGTCAGCTCGCCCGCGAGGAAGCCGACGATCACGCAGATGAGGTCGCCCGCCATCACGAGGGCGGTGACGAGGAGCGTGAGGTAGGCGAGGACGCGATACAGTGGCGAGATGCGGGCGGCCGGGTTGGCCCGCATCTCGCGGTCGATGGCGCGATGCACGACCGCCAGGATCGGCACCGCGACGAGCAGCGCGGCGGCGGCGGACCGCAGCGCGTCGTTGCGGCCGAAGCGGGCCGCGTCCGCCGGCACGGGCAGCAGCCGCTGCACGAACTCGAATAGGATCGCGCCGATGGCGATCGCGGCCGCATAGAGCATCGCCATCGCGAGCAGGTGGAGGAAGGCCTCTCGGGGCGAACTCGACACCCGCTTCCGCGGCACGGCCACCGGCAGCGGCAGGTCGGCGAAGGCCTCGAGGGCGGCCCGCGACTCCCTGGGCGACCAGCCCCCCGCCTCGAGCGCCCGTGCGATCTCACCCCGTTGCATCCCCCGTTCCAGGCAGGCCTTCACGAATGCGACGACCGATTCGGGCACGCTGGCCATGGCGGTGTTTCCTCGGGGGGTGGGGACCGAATGCGGAGGAGAACTGTCGCGGACGGCGCCGGCATCGTCCAGCGCACTCGGCCAATTCCCCCTTCAAAACGAGGTTTTTTGACAACCGTGGGCCGCGTGCCAGAGTTGTGGGAAGCCGTATCTCCCAGTGGCTTCTCCGGCGAATCCCAGGGTCCGCCGGCCTCCCCCCAGTCGCCTAGGAGTCTCGTCTCATGAATCGTCTCTTCGTCGTCTGCGGCCTCGCCGCCGCCCTGTCGCTCGCGATCGGTTCGCCCGCCGAATCCGGTTTCGGTCATCTTCGTCGCCACGCCGATCCCGGCTGCGCCGCCCCGGTGGAGCCCGGCTGCTCCGCCTTCGAACCCGGCTGTGCGATCGAGCCGTCGTGTGGATTCGAGCCTGGCTGCGGCGCCGAGACCTGCTGCCCCACGAATCCCTGCATCAAGTACCGCCACAAGCACGCCCACCATCACCGGCATGCCTGTGGCTGCTGCGAGGAGCCGACCTACCAGACGGTGCTCAATCCCACGAGCCCGGAGACCTGTCAGACGGTCGCGGTGCCGGTCTGCCTGCCGGCCTGCTGCCAAGGCTGCCCCTGCGAGACCTCGCGGTGCACGCTGCTCGGCTGCGGCCAGGTGCGGTACGACTACGCCTGCGGCTGCTCGGTGATCATCCGCTTCGCCAAGCACGGCGACATCAACGTCACCTACGTCGGCTTCTGACATCCACTCCGCCTCGCCGGCGGAGCGTCGACACGCCCCCACGAGCCCGGCCGGGAGACAACTCCCGGCCGGGTTTTTTTGTGGGTGTCGCCAGGAAAGACGGACGATCTCGGTCTTGTCCGGGGCCGACCGTGCCCCGTCGCCGGACGTTCGCTCCGGCCATCCTGGCCTCCGCTCTCTCGAAGCTGACTTCGCTCCGCCATCCATGGCTGCGCTCGTCAGCTACGCCGGCTCTCGGGACACGGTCAGCCCCTCACGGAAACCGCCTGTGAAAAGAGCGACGCCCCCCCACGCGGCACCACGGACTGCGTCGCACGGATGCGATGCCGGCACCAGAAACCGGAGGTTTCAAAGACACAACGGCCCGGAGGGCCATGTTTGTCGTGAAGTCAGTGCGTGCCCTGCGCCGCCAGCCACCGTTCGGCGTCGAGGGCCGACATGCAGCCGGTGCCGGCCGCCGAGATCGCCTGCCGATAGTAGTCGTCGGCCACGTCGCCCGCCGCGAATACGCCCTCCACGCTCGTCTCGGTGCGGAAGTGCTTCTTCCACACGATGTACTTCTTCGGCGTGAGCTCGAGCTGGCCGTCGAGAAACGCAGTGTTCGGCGTATGGCCGATGGCGAGGAACACGCCGGCTGCCTCGACCGTCGACTCCTTGCCGACGGCGGTCGTGCTCGCCAGCCGCACGCCCGTGACACCCTTCGCGTCGTCACCGAGCACCTCGGCCAGCGCCGTGTCAAAGTGGATCTGGATTTTCGGGTCGTCGTGCGCCCGCTGTGCCATGATTTTCGACGCCCGCAGCGCGTCGCGGCGGTGCACGAGGTGGACCGTGCTGGCGAACTTGGTCAGGTAGGTCGCCTCCTCTACGGCCGAGTCGCCGCCGCCCACCACCACGATCGGCCTGTTGCGAAAGCGGGGCAGAGCTCCGTCGCAGACGGCGCAGGCGCTGACGCCGCGGTTCTTGAACCGTTCCTCGCTCGGCAGCCCGAGCCAGTTGGCGCTCGCCCCCGTGGCGACGATCACGCACTTGGCCTCGACGCAACCTCCCTCGGCAGGGTGCAGCCGGAACGGCCGTCGCGAGAAATCCACTTTCAAGATGTCGTCGGTGACGATCCGCGTGCCCATGTTGACCGCCTGCTGTCGCATCAGCTCCATGAGCTCGGGTCCAGTGACGCCCTCGCCGGCGTGCGGGGCCATCATCTGGCGGCGTTCAGGGGCGATCGCCGAGTCGAGGAAGGTCCCGAGGTTGCCGTGTGGGAACCCGGCGTAGTTCTCCACCTCGCTCGTCAGCGCCAGCTGTCCCAGCGGGAGCGTGCCGGCCATCCGGTTCTTCTCGCTGATCGCCCCCTCGAAGACGAGCGGGCGGAGCTGGGCCCGGGCGGCGTAGGTCGCCGCCGACCAGCCGGCCGGACCGCTGCCGATGATGACGAGTGTTTCCTGGATGGTGCTGCCGGTGGTGGCGGCCATGGTGGCTCCCGCTCGGGTCGTCGATCCCGGTCCTCACGCGGCAGCCTCCGTTCGACGGCCGCGGGCCGATCGGGCATGATGTACGACCGCGGTGCATCCCGAAAGCCCCGGCCCGCCACGCCCGGGAGTTGCCCGCGGCGACCGCCAGATCCCGAGATCCCGAGGGCCCGAAATGAGCCTGCTCTTCGTCCTGCTCCCCAGCGCCCTGGTTCTGGCAATCGCCTACCGCGTCTATGGCAGCCTGCTGTCGCGGCTCTTCCGGCTCGATCCGGCCGCTCCCACTCCGGCCGTCACGCTCCGCGACGACGTCGACTACGAGCCGATCGCGCCGCAGCTGCTGCTCGGCCAGCACTTCTCCGCCATCGCGGCCGCCGGCCCCATCGTGGGCCCCATCCTCGCCGGCGTGGCCTTCGGCTGGCTGCCGGCGCTGCTCTGGATCCTCTGCGGCAGCATCTTCATCGGCGGGGTGCACGATTTCTCGGCGCTCGTCGCCTCGGTCCGCCACAAAGCCCGCTCGATCGCCGAGGTTGTCCGCGACCACATGAGCCGGCGCAGCTACGTGCTCTTCCTGTCGTTCGTGTGGATCGCGCTGGTCTACATCATCGTGGCCTTCACCGACATCACGGCCCAGAGCTTCGTGGGCCGGCAGGTGCTGGAGAGCGGCGAGACCGTGTCGGGAGGCGGCATCGCCACGTCGAGCCTGCTCTACCTGATCCTGCCGATGATCATGGGGGTCTGCCTGCGGCACGCGAAGATGCCGCTGGGACTGGCGACCGCCGTGTTCCTGCCGCTGGTTGGCCTGGCAATCTGGGGCGGCCAGAAAATCCCCTTCGACCTCGCCCAGACGATCGGCGTCACCGATGCGACCGCCCAGAAGATCTGGGGCGTGCTGCTCCTGGCCTACTGTCTCGTGGCCGCGATGGTGCCGATGTGGCTGCTGCTGCAGCCCCGCGGACACTTGGGCGGCTGCTTCCTCTACGTGGCCCTCGCCGGGGCCGCCGTCGGCCTGATCGCCGGCGACCGGCTCGTGGCCGGAGACTCCTCGATCCGCTATCCGGCGTTCACAGGCTGGCAGGCGGCCAATGGCCAGCATCTCGTGCCGATGCTCTTCATCACGATCGCCTGCGGCGCCTGCTCGGGGTTTCATTCGCTGATCGCGTCGGGCACCACGAGCAAGCAGCTTCGCCGCGAGACCGACGCCCGCCCGATCGGCTACGGCACGATGCTCCTGGAGGCGATGGTGGCGATCGTCAGCCTCTGCTGCGTGATGGTGCTGACCCGCGACGATCCGCTCACGAGACAGTCGCCCAATTTCATCTATGCGCTGGGCATGGGTCAGTTCCTGGAGATCCTCGGCGTGCCGGCCACACTCGGCGTGTCGTTCGCGCTGATGGCGTTCACCACGTTCGTCTACGACACCCTCGACGTCTGCACGCGGCTGGGCCGCTACATCGTGCAGGAGCTCACGGGGCTGACGGGCAAGGCGGGCGGCTGGCTCGGCACGGGTCTCACGGCCGGTGTGCCCCTGATCTTCCTGCTGCGGCCCAACCTCGACGCCAACGGCATGCCCGTGCCCGCCTGGAAGACATTCTGGAACCTCTTCGGCGCCAGCAATCAGCTGCTGGCGGCGCTGACGCTCCTGGGCGTGACGGTCTGGCTCTGGCGGACTCGTCGGGAAGCCTGGGTGTGGCTCGTGACCGGGGTGCCGACGGCGTTCATGTATGCCATGAGCACCTGGGCGCTCGTGGGCATGACGCTGCCGCGATTCCACTCGCCCGCCGGCTTCACGCTGCCGGCCGATCCCGTGCCGTGGGCGGGAGTGGTGCTGCTCTCCCTCGCCGCCGTGATGCTCGTGGAGGCGGTCCGAGTGATCGCCGTGCCGGGAGGGCCGCAGTCCCCCTCCGGGATCGGCAGCGGCCGCCGCCAGGACGCCGGCTGGTCGCCCGCAGCGGCGGGCCGATGACGCGGCGCGACGGGGCCGCGCGGCGACGCGGGCGGGCTCCCGGGCAGGCTCGGCCGGAAAAGCCCTGCGCCGCCTGCGGCCGCCCGTTCCAATGGCGGCGGAAGTGGGCCCGCTGCTGGGACCAGGTGCGCTACTGCAGCGACCGCTGCCGGCGCGGCGGCAACGCCGCGCCGAAAGCTTGACCCCAGGGCATCCGTCGCATTACGCTGCACGCACGCACTGCGTGAGCACTGCGAAAAAGAATCATTGCCCCACATGCGTTGAGGAGCCGATTTTATGCCGTTTTTGATGGTCAATCTCGACGACCCGTCCGACTGCCGCCGGGCTCTCCAGCAGCTCCGCGGCCGCGCCCAGTGCGGCCCCGGTCGCATGCCGGCAGGCCTCGTGCCTGCCCCACGGCATCGGCCCGAAGGCCGCGTCGACCAGCTGCCGCTGGGGCAGAAGCTGCGGCGGATCAGCCAGCGGGGCGTCTGGCGGCACCTGCTGCAGATCGCCCGGCTCGACGAGCAGCCCCGATCGCTCACGGAGTGGGACGAGGCGATCGGCCTGCCGCCAAACAAGATGCGGTCGCTCAAGGCGATCATGGCCAAGCTGGAGCATCGCTTCGGTCTGCGCTTTCTGGTGCCCGCGGCCGATGCGGGCGTCGATGCCGCCGGCAATCCTCGCTACATCATGCCGCCGCGGGTCCGCACCGTGATCCTGCGGATCGCCGATCAAGGGGAAGCACTCTAGGGCAAATCTCGTTTTCCTGGAGCGACGAGTCGGAAGCCTGGCGAAGGAGGGCGCGGGGGTCGGCGAACGCTCGACGAGCGTGTGGCCGTTCTCGACCTCGAGCGAGGCGACTTCTGCCGTTCCGTAGCCGGTGTTCCACGGAGGCGGGATCCGCTCTTGAGCTCGGGTGGTGCCTGGCGACGGTGCCGCCGACGCTGCGCGACGCTCGCCGGAGAGGGTATGATCTGCCGCGAGAAGGGCCTCCTTCGTCCTGGGGACACGACTCCCATGCGGCATGCATCTTTTCCTGCGAGCGTTCTTTTGATGACCTTGACCTTCCTGGGCGGAGAGGCCGACGCCGCCGGGCCATTTCCCGAGCCCAATTACGACGAGACAAAGGTCCGTTCGTTCACGCTGCCGGACGTCCTCGCCGGCCCCGACGGCAAGCCTGTCGCGACCCCCGGGGCGTGGCGGGAGACCGGCCGGCCGCACCAGCTGCGGCTGCTCGAGTCGCACGTCTACGGCCGCCAGCTGCCGGCCGCGACCGTGGCCGTCGTGGGCGACGTGGAGCGGGCCCGGATCACGCTCGCCGGCGACACGCCGGCGACGCGGCTACAGGCGCGGCTGCGGCTCGGCACGGTCGCCGCTGCCCGCGTCGTCGACGTGCTCGTCTACCTGCCCGATGTGCCGCAGGCTGGCGACCGGGTTCCCCTCTTCCTGAATCTGAATTTCCGCGGCAACCATACCGAGACGCCCGACCCCGCCGTCAGGCTTGCGTCGAGCTGGGTCTTTGCCGACAAGGACGGCGGTGTCGTCGACAATCGAGCGACCGAGGCCTCGCGCGGTACGAGCAGCCACCGTTGGCCGGTCGAGCAGATGCTCCGTCGCGGCTATGGCATGGCCACCGCTTACTACGGCGACATCTTCCCCGATCGTGCCGACGGCCGCCCCGAAAGCGTGCTGCCCTCGCTCGGCCGGCCGGTCGAGGGCCCGCTCCCGGCCGACGAGCCGGGAGCGATCGCCGCCTGGGCGTGGGGCCTCTCCCGCATTCTCGACTGGCTCGTCACGCTCCCCGAGGTGGACCCGGCCAAAGTGATCGTCGTCGGCCACTCGCGGCTGGGGAAGACGGCGTTGTGGGCGGCGGCCTGCGACGAGCGATTTGCGATGGCGGTCTCGAACGAGTCGGGCTGCGGCGGCGCGGCGCTGTCGCGGCGGAACTTCGGCGAGACGGTGGAGGTCATCACCTCCCGGTTCCCCCACTGGTTCTGCCCGACGTTCGCCGAGTACGCGGGGCGTGAGACGCAACTCCCCTGCGACCAGCACACGCTCCTGGCGTTGGTCGCGCCTCGGCCGCTCTACGTCGCCAGCGCCGTCGAGGATCGCTGGGCCGATCCCCGGGGCGAATTCCTCTCCGCCGTCGAGTCGGAGCCGGCCTGGAAGCTGTTCGGCCTCACGGGCCTGGGCAGCCGCGAGCATCCGCCGGTCGACACCCCGGTCGGCCACACCGTGGGCTATCACGTGCGGACCGGGAAGCACGATCTGATCGCCTACGACTGGCATCGGTTCGCCGACCATGCCGACCGCACGCTCCGCAAGCGGTCGCCGCCCCCGGCCGACGGCTATCCCGCGTTTCATCCCACGCAGGCGCCGCTGCCGGTGCCGCCGCCGCCCGGCGCGGTCGTGCTCCTGCCCGCACGTGTCGAGACGGTCCCGGAGAGCTTCACGAGCATGGCGGGGGGGCCGATCGACTGGCAGGTCGTGGACGGCACACTCGCCGTGCGCACGACCGGCACACACGCCAATCACATCGTGTCGACGCAGCTTTTCCGCGACGCTGACATCCACGCCGAGTTCATGACGTCGCCCGAGGCGAAGGGCAACAGCGGCCTCTACCTGCATGGCCACTACGAAATGCAGATCTACGACTCCTTCGGCGTGCAGCCGCCGACCGACCAAGACGAGGGCAGCCTCTACCGGTTCGCCAAGCCCCTCGTGAACGCGAGCCTGCCCACCGGGCAGTGGCAGGTCTACGACATTCGCTTCATCGCCCCGCGGCGTGACCCATCCGGGAAGATCGCGACACCGGGCAGCGTTACCGCCTGGCTCAACGGCAGGTGCGTGCAGGACGGCTTCACGTTCACTGAGCCCAGGTCGCCGTACGTGCCCTACAAGCACGGCGTGACCGACTTCCTGCGCGGCGTGGAAAAGACGCTGCTTGAGACGGGCGCTGGCCCGCTCTTCCTCCAGGACCACGGCAGCCCCACCCGCTACCGCAACGTCTGGATCCGCCGCCTCGACCGCGGCTGACCCCCGCCGAATGCCGCGGGCGTCGACCGCAGGAAGCCTTCGGCGTTTCCTGCGGTCGACTGCGGTCCTGCGGTGACACATCGGCATCAGGCTGCCGCAGCGTCACTCCAGCTCTGTCAGACGCGGTCTAGATCGCCGACGCGGCGGTTTCGCCGGTGCGGATCCGCACCACTTCGGCCAGGTTCGTCACGAAGATCTTGCCGTCGCCGACCTGCCCTGTCCGTGCCGTCGTCATGATCTTGTTGATGACGGCCGTCGCCTCGTCGTCGCCGACAACGACCTCGATCTTCACCTTCGGCAGGAAGTCGACCGAATACTCGGCGCCGCGATAGGTCTCGGTGTGCCCCTTCTGGCGGCCGAAACCGCGCACCTCGGTGACGGTCATTCCCTTCACGCCCTGGGCATTGAGCGCGTCCTTCACTTCCTCCAGCTTGAAGTGCCGGATGATGGCTTCGATCTTCTTCATGGCTTGTCTCCTCAAATGATGCCACCGCGTACGGACCCGCCGGCCGTGCGGCGACTGCTTGCATACCGGCCACGCGGCCGGCTCTCCGACAGAGAGACGAAGCAGCTTGCGTGCCAAACCGGGCACGACTTTTTCGGGCTACCTTGCGGCCTCCCGGGACACACCGGACCGGGCTGGTGTCACGTCGGCGCGGCGCGCGAACGACCGGGACCGCAGTAGCAGCGTCTCCCCGGCCGCAGTCGGGCCCGAAAATGGCCGGCAGCCGCCCGCATGCTGCCGATTCGCGCCGTGGAGGCGCTCGTCGCGCGGAAAGGACGGACTGTTTCGCCATCCTCGTGTGCTTTATTCTCTTGGATGTGGTTCCGGGGCGGCAACACGCTCGGCCGTCGTTCGTGGCCCACGTTCCCACGTCCACCGCGCGGAGGATCCTTCGCATGGCGTCCAGCAGTCTCCGACCGTCCGCTCCCGCGAAGACCGTTTCGCAGCAGCCGTCGCGGCGGCAGTTCATCGCGGTCGCCGGCGCGACCGCGGCCGCCCCGTACGTCATCACCTCCACGGCGCTGGGCAACGCATCGACGCCCCCCGCCAGCGACCGGATCGTGATGGGGGGCATCGGCATCGGCAACATGGGGTCGGGCGACCAGGCGGCGTTCCTCAACAGGCCCGACGTGCAGTACGTCGCCGTCTGTGACGTCCGGAAGAAGTGGCGTGACGACGCGAAGGCCCGCGTCGATGGCAAGTATGGGAACGGCGACTGCAAGGCCTCCATCGACTTCCGCGAGCTGCTCGGCCGCAGCGACATCGACGCCGTGCACATCGCCACGCCCGACCACTGGCACGCGATCATGACGATCGCCGCCTGCCGCGCCGGCAAGGACGTCTACCTGCAGAAGCCCGAGACGCTCACGCTCCGCGAGGGACCGCTGATGGTGGCCGCCGCCCGCCGCTACGGCCGGGTCGTATCGGGGGGCAGCCAGAGGGTGCTCGACGACTACAAGGACATCGTGCTCCCTTGCTGGGCGGGCGAGATCGGCGCGATCACGTCGGTCGACATCAGCGTGGGCGGTCCCTCCATGCCCTGCTACCTGCCGGCCCTGCCGACGCCGCCGGACATCGACTGGGACCTCTGGCTCGGTCCGGCGCCGTGGGAGCCCTATAACCCTGGGCGCTGCGACGGCAACTACGGCACCGGGGGCAACAGCTGGCGGTCGTACCTCGACTACTCCGGCGGCAGCCTTACCGACTGGGGCGCCCATCACTTCGGCGGGGCGATCTTCGCCACCGACCTGCGGGAGCTGCAGCCCGCAAAGGTGACGTATCACCCTGCCTCGGCCGACGGCAAGCAGGGAGCCTACGTGACAGTCACCTACCCCAACGGCGTCGACATCCACCACAACCGTCCTCAGCCGCTGCGGCCGCCGAGCCCGATGCTGTCGCACGGCGGCGCGATCCAGATCATGGGCGACGGCCGGCCGAAGGCAGCCAAGCCGGTGCCGGTCTACAAGGGTCAGGGGGGAATCTACGGCGACTTCATCGAGTGCGTGAAGACCCGCGAGCGCCCCTTCCGCGACATCGAGCTGGCCGTCAACACGATGACGGCCCCGCACATGATCGGCATCGCCTACCGACTCGAACGGTCGATGTCCTGGGACGCCGCCGCCCAGCGATTCACCGGCGACGAAGAGGCCAACCGGCTGCTCGACCGGGCCCGCCGCGAACCCTGGATCCTCTGACAAGACGACCTGATCGGTCTTTCCTGCTGCGATTTCGGTCGCCGCCGCACCAGCCTTAAGCCGCACCAGCCCTCAACCAGCCACCACCTCCGCGAGCAATCCGCCATGGCTTCCGACCCCGCCAGCCTCGACACATCGTTCGCCACGCTGCGCGGCTACGACTGGGGGGCTGATGCCGCGGCCCTCCAACCGATCGACGCCGCCGTGATCGCAGCCCACGGCGACGCAGCGGCGCGGGCCGACCTCGAAGAACGGCTGGTCGCCCTGCTCGGCGGCGGCACCTCCCGCGCCGCGAAGGAATACGTCTGCCGCAAGCTCTCGCTCATCGGCACGGCCGCCGCGGTGCCGGCCCTGGCGAATCTGCTCCCCGACAAGGAGCACTCGCACATGGCCCGCTTCGCCTTGGAGCGAATCGCCGCACCGGAGGCCGCCGCCGCGCTGCGCAAGGCGCTCGCGACGGTGCAGGGCGACCTGAAGATCGGCATGATCTCGTCGCTGGCCGGCCGCGGCGATGTCGCGAGCGTGCCGGCACTGGCGGCCCTGCTCGCCAGCGAGCCGCGCACGGCGGCGGCGGCCGCCGCCGCCTTGGGCCGAATCGGCTCGGCCGAGGCAGCGCAGGCACTCGCCGCCGCCGACAGCGCCGATCAGGCGGTGAGGGCGGCTGTCGTCGACGCCCGGCTGTCCTGCGCGGAAGCCCAGCTGCGGCAGGGCAAGCGGCAGGAGGCGCTCGCCACCTACAAGGCTCTGGCCGACGCCGCCGCGGCGGACACCTCACCAGCCGCGAAGGCGGGCCGACTGGCCGCCACCCGCGGCATCCTGGCCTGCCTCGACACCGCCGCCTCGTGAGCCCGATCTGCAGCCACCTCGTCCGTCCGCCACACCAGGCCGAGCGCATCGGCTCTCTTTCGTCCACCCGATTCCCTGCATGTCGCTTCGGAGCATTCCCATGCGTTTGCGCAGCAGCGTCCTGGTTGCCACCCTCCTCTCGGCCCTGCTGGGCTGCGGGGCCGCCCGGCCCCTGGCCGCGGCCCAGCCCGCTGCCCAGGATGCGGTGCAGATGACGATCGATCTCCTCGGCCGCGACGACGCCGAGTTTCGCCAGATCGCACTCGACCGCGTCCGCACCGCGGTGCGCGGCGAGGCGGCGACGCAGCGGTTCGCCGCACTCCTGCCCACGCTGTCTCCGGCGCGGCAGGCGGAGCTTCTGGCCGCGCTGGCCGATCGCGGTGACCGCGCCGCGGCCCCGGCGATGCTCGCGCTGCTGGGCTCCTCCCAGGATGAGCCGACGCGGGCGGCGGCGATCCGCGGGCTGGCTGCGGTCGGTGCCGCCGCCGAGGTGCCGATCCTCGTGAAGTCATTGGCGGCGGGTGAACGCGAGAAGGCCGCGGCCCGTCGTGGACTCGTGGTCATCGCCGCCGACGCAGGACCGGCGATCCTCGCGGCGGCCAAGGCGGCGGCGCCGGGCCTGAAGGCCGCGCTCTTGGAGGTCCTCGCCGAACGCCGGGAGCGGTCCGCCCTGCCGGAATTCGCAGTCGCTGCGGTCGACGACGACGCGTCCGTCCGCGCGGCGGCGATGCGGAGCCTCGCGGCGCTGGGCGGGCCTGACCAGGTCGAGGCGATGGTGCGCGGCGTGCTCAAGGCGGCCGCCGGAGGGGAGCGGGATCAGGCTGAGCGGGCGCTCGTGACAGTCTGCACGCAGAACCCCGGACGGGAACGGGCCGCGCAGGCGTTCCTCGCGCTGTTCCAGTCAGCCGACGACGCCGACAAGGAGGTGCTGGTGGCGGCACTCGGTCGCATCGGCGGCGAGCGGGCGCTCACCATCGTCGACGGGCTCATCGCGGGTCCGGACGCCGCCGCGCGGAAACTCGGCCTCGCGGCGCTCACCCGCTGGCCCGATGCCACCGTCGCGCCGCGGCTGCTCGACCTGCTGGCGAAGGCCCAGGATCCGGCCGAGCGAGAACAGCTGCTTTCCACGCTGATCCGCATCGCCCCGCTGCCCGACAACAAGCTCAACGACAGACAAAAACTCGACCTGCTGCAGAAGACGATGACGCTCTGCCAGCGCGAGGCCGACCGCCGCCGGGTCCTGGAGCGGGCCAACGCCATCCGCACGATCGACACGCTGCGGTTCGTCGTGCCCTATCTCGACGACTCGACCCTCGCGGAGCCAGCCTGCCTGAGCGTGGTCGAACTGGCCCACCACCGCAATCTGCGGGATGCCCACAAGGACGAGTTCACGAAGGCGCTCGACAAGGTGATCGCGACCACGAAGAACGCGGAGCTCGTCGAGCGGGCCCAACGGTACAAGCAGGGCCAGACCTGGGAGCGGAAGAAGCCGCCGGCGAAGAGCTGATCGAGCGAGCGAGCGTGCGCAAGGAATCGATCGCTCCACGGCACGCAAGGAACGCTTGCATGACATCGCTGCCACGCCTGCGTGCGGTCGCCGCCGTCGCCATGGTCGGGGCGGCGATGGCCGGCCCCGATCTTCCGGCCGCCGAGCCGGGTCGACGGCCGAACATCCTGTTCATCCTCACCGACGATCAGCCCTACAAAACGCTCGGCTGCCATCCCGAGTCACCCCGCTGGGTGCGGACGCCGCACATCGACCGGCTGGCGGCGCGGGGCGTGCGGTTCGAGCGGGCCTACTTCGGCTCGTGGTGCATGCCGTCCCGCGCGAGCCTGCTCACCGGCCGGCTGCAGCACGGCGTCGACACCATGCGGCTCGAGAGCCCATATCCGGCCGGCAGCTACGACCCGTCCGTCTGCAGGTTCGTGCCGGCGGAATTCCGGCGGCAGGGATACCACACCGCGCACATCGGCAAGTGGCATACCGGCACCGACGCGGGGCTCGGCCGCGACTGGGACCACCAGGTGGTGTGGAACCGGCCCAAGCTCCCGGCCAACGCGGCCGCCTACTACACCGGACAGATCCTGGCGTTCGACGGCGTGGAACGCCAGGTCGAGGGCTATTCGACCGATGTCTACACCGACCTCGCCGTCGACTATGTGAAGGGCACACACCGCGACCGCTCGCGGCCCTGGTTTCTCTGGCTGTGTTACGGCGCCGTGCACGGGCCGACGACCCCCGCGCCGCGGCATCGCGGCACGCTCGCCGACGCGTCCGTGCCGATCCCGGCCGATATCTTCGGGCCGCGTCCCGGCAAGCCGGCGTACCTCGACGCCACGCAGGCGTGGATGAAGCAGGCGGACGGCAGTCCCACGCTGCGGAAGCGGGCCGGCGAGACCGTCGGCTTCGATGTCAACACGGCCGGGCTCGATCATGCGGCGTGGGTGCGGCAGGTCAACGAGTGTGCGATGGCGATCGACGACGGCGTGGGCCGGCTCCTCGCCGCGCTGGAGGAATCGGGCCAGCTGGCCGACACGCTCGTGGTCTTCTCCAGCGATCAGGGCTACGCGCTCGGCGAACACGGCTTGAGCTCGAAGCTCGCCCCCTACGACGCGTCGATCGCCTCGCCGCTGATCCTCTCCCGACCCGGCAGCCTGCCCGAGGGCGTCGTCCGCCGCGAGCCGGTGAACTCCCCCGACCTGACCGCCACGCTCTGTCGGATGGCGCTCGTCGACATCCCCTGGGAGATGCACGGCCGCGACTTCAGCGACCTTCTCGTGCCGCGTCCCGCCACTGGCCCGCGGCCGCCGATGCTGCTGACGAGCACGGGGCAATCTTTCGGCGCCGACACGCGCGCCATCCCCGCGGTCCCGGCCATCTACGCGCACGCCGGCGTGCCCTGGTGGGTGCTGCTGCGCGATGGCCGCCACAAGTACGTCCGCACGTTCGTCCCCGGCGAGGTCGAGGAGGTCTACGACCTCGACGCCGACCCGGACGAGCTCGTCAACCTGGCGATCGAACCGCGGCACGCGCCGCTCGTGACGCGGCTGCGTCAGGCGGCTGTCGGCGAGCTCGCCCGCACCGGCGCGGCCTTCGCCGCCGCGCTTCCCGCCGCGGCGACGGACCCCGTTCCCGCGGCCGCCGTCGGCCGCTGACGTTCCCCCTCAGCGGACGACGACCGCCGCGGAACAGGCTCGAGAAAGAGCAGATAGAACGCCGTGATCGTCCACTGGAACAGCTGCACGTTCAGGATCCACTCGAGCCCGGCGTGAAAGGCCAGGCCGAACGCGAGCAGTGGAAGCCTCGCCCGCGGCAGCCACACCAGAAACGGAAATCCCAGCTCGAAGAGGAGCGTGACCCAGGTGAGCAACCGGGACATCACGGGCGTCGCGAGCAGGTCCGGAATCGGAAACCGCTCGAACTCTCCCATCTGCAGGACGATGCCCACGGCGCTGCCGTCCCACCACGCCTTCCCGCAGCCCTTCCAGATGCCCGTCACGAGATAGAGGATGCACAGCTGCAGCTGCAGGATGCGCTGCGGCCAGGCGGGAACCTGCGTCGGGGCCTCGATCGTCCCGGCGGGATCCTGCCGCCCCAGCCGTCGCGCGAGCCAGCGCGGCAGCGAGAGCACCGCGTCGGTGCGGGCGAAGATCAGGAAAAAGGCCGCGATCCGAAAGAGGGAGTCACCGGAGTGGAGGATCTGGGGATTGCGCCATGAGTAGCTCGTGACGGCGAGCCAGGTGCAGGCCGCGGCGCACCGCGGCAGGATGCCCAATGCCAGGCCGAGTCCGCCGGTGACTCCCAGGCTGCGGATCAGCCAGATTGCGGCCATGCCGGAGCAGGCGTTGTAGACCGTCAGGCTCGGGCCCGGCAGCGGCGGACGGTGCGCGGCCGGCGGCAGCACCCCGTCGTCACCCAGCCACATCGGCATGTCGGGCCAGAGCAGCAGCACGTTCACGAGGCAGAGAACGCCGAACCAGCAGCGGAACCAGCACAACGGCCGCGGATCGACTGGATCCATGACCCAACGGTCGAACGCCGCGACCGCTCGGACGATCATGCCAGGACCGCGACTCATGGCTGAAACTCTGCCGGCACCCGCCACCGGTAAAAGGTGTAGCTGCCCCACGGTGCCTGCCGGACATCGGGCCGCGCCTGGGGGCTGACCCGCGGCTCGGCGGCCCGCCACCAGCGGACGAGCTCGATCGACACCGGGTCTTGCCCCTCGTCCCGGAGCGCACGCACCATGAATTCGGCGAACGGTTGCCAGAGGGAGCGCTCGTCGTCGAGCCTCAGGTGGTCGTTGAAGAACTTCCGCCAGCGCTCTTTCTGCAGGCGTTCTCCGTAGCCCATCGCGTTCATCGCCGTGAGCATGAGGCTGTGGCTGGTGCCGTCGCGGTTTGCGAATCTGACTTCCACGCGGATGTCCTCCCGCCGCGGATCCGGCGAAAACATGTCCCACGACTGCCAAAGGCCGAAGACGTTCAGCACGGCGCCGCAGACGCCATCGAGCAGGGCCTTCGGGGGGAACAGCCGGGCCGGCATCGACCAGCTGAAGGCGGCGAAGGCATACCCGGCGACAAGGATCGTCTGCCAGTGACGCGGCAGCGGCGGTGCAAGGCGACGCGACGGCTGCCGTGACGAACTGGATCTCATGGTGGCCTCACTTCCGAAAGGCCGCGCCGTCGAGGCCGTGCGCCTTCATGAGCCGGTAGAGCGTGCCCCGCGGCAGGCGGGCCTCCCGGGCGGCCGCCGACACGTCGCCGAGGTGCCGCGTCAGCAACTCCTGGAGGTACTGCTTCTCGAACCGCGCCACGTGCTCCGCCCGCTGGGCGAAGAACCCGGCGGACTCGGCGACGGCGGTGCGGCCTGCGGCGGCGACCAGTTCGTCGGGCAGATCGTCCACTCCGGCGACGGGCGACTTCGTCATCGCAATCGCCCGGCGGACCACGTTCTGCAGTTCACGGACGTTGCCGGGCCAGTGGTAGCTCTTGAACACCTGGTAGACGTCCGTCGAGAGCCCACCCACCCGCCTCCCCATCTCCTGCGCAGCCCGATTCGCGAAGCATTCGGCGAGCAGGCCGATGTCGTCGCCGCGAGCGCGAAGGGGCGGCATGTCGATCCGTACCACGTTGATCCGGTAGAAGAGGTCGCGACGGAACTCGCCGCGTTCCACCATCTCGTCGATGGCGCGGGACGTCGCCGCCACCACCCGGACGTCGACGGCGTTCTCCTGGCGGGCGCCGACCCGTCGCACGCGGCGCTCCTGCAGCACGCGCAGCAGCTTCGCCTGCAGCGGCAGCGGCAGCTCGCCGATCTCGTCGAGAAACAGCGTGCCGCCATCGGCGAACTCGACGAGGCCCATGCGCCGTGCATCGGCACCGGTGAAGGCGCCACGCTCGTGGCCGAAGAGCTCGCTCTCCATGAGCGCGTCGGGGATCGCGCCGCAGTCGATCGGCACGAACGGCCCGGCGCTCCGCCGGCTGCGGGAGTGGATCGCCCTCGCGACGAGCTCCTTGCCGGTGCCCGTCTCGCCCGTGACCAAGACATCCACCGCGCTGCCCGCCACCCGGTCGATGATGGAATAGACCTGGCGCATCGCCAGGCTTTCCCCGAGAAAGTCGTCGAACGAGTAGGGCCGCTCGACGGCCCGCCGCAGCACCTCCTCCGCCGCTCGGTGACGCGACGCGGCGAGCAGCCGGGCGAGGGAATCCTCCAGGTCCGACTCGGCCCGCTCGATGTCGATGTAGTCGCCGGCCCCGGCCTGCAGGCAGGAACGGGCCATGGCCACGGTCGGCCTCCGGTCAATCACCACCACCGGCAGCTGCGGATCGGCCTTCCGCAGCGTGGCGAGCAGGTCTGCTGCGGCCGGGCCGGACCGGGCGGTGACCACACCCAGATCCCAGGTGTCGCGGGCGATGGTCGCGACCGCCGCTTCGACCGATCGCTCCACGCGCACCTCGAAGGGCTGGAGGCGGGCGGTGAGCGTGGCGTAGGGGAGGCCCGTGGCTCCCGCGGAATCGACGATGAGGATGCGGGGCTGCTGCACGGCGTCGCTCGAGCGGGCGTGGCTGGCAACGGAGGGGCCGGACGATCCGCCGCGTGCCGGCCGCCTGCCCCTGCCCGCGCATGCGCAGAGTATGCAGGTGCCGACGCTCGGCGGCAACTCGCGCGGCCGCTTCCTGGTCCTTCCGGCTCTGGTACATTGCGGACAGGATCGGCTCCTCCTGCGTCCCGGAGATCGTCACGCGCATGCCCCTCGACCCCTACTCGCCCTGCCCGGGCGGCACCGGCAAGAAGATCAAGTTCTGCTGCTCCGAGCTGCTGGGCGATCTGGAACAGGTGGATCAGCTCACGTCCGGCGAGCAATATGCGGCGGCATTGGCGGAGGTGGAGCGGCTGCTGCAGCGGACGCCGGGCCGGGCCTGCCTGCTGGCGCAGCGCACGCGGCTGCGACTGGCCACGCGAAAGTTCGCCGAGGCGGCGGCCGGCAGCGCGGAATTCCTCGCGGCGTTTCCGGACAATCCCGTGGCGCTCGGCCAAGCGGCCATGACCGAGGGCCTGGCGGGCAAGGTGCAGGAGGCGGCCGCCCTCTTCGACAAGGCCCGCGAGGCTGCCGGCAAGGAACTCCCGCCCGACCTCGTGCGCACTGCCCAAACGCTCGTGCAGGTCGGCGCCCAGACGGGACATCCGGGGTTCGCCCAGTCGATCGTGGAGTGGCTCGCCGACGTCGGCCAGGGCAGCGACGAGGAGCGGCAGACCCTCGCCGCGATCATCGGCTCCGCGGGCGTACCGCCGGCCCTCCGTGCCAAGGTGCCCTTCGAACCGGCGCCGACCGATTCGCCTTACCGCTTCGAGTTTGACGCGGCGCTCAAGCACGCCGGCGAATGGCGGCTCTCCAAGGCTCTGGGAACCCTCCGCAGCCTGAAGGGAGTGGCCGGGGAAAGCCCGGAGCTATTCACCGACATCGCCATCCTCTGTGAGATGCTCGCCCGGCCCTTCGAGGCGTCCGAGGCCTGGCTGGCGGTCGCGCGGCTGAAGGCGGCCGATGCCGTCGACGACGCCGTCGAGGCGACCGGCCGTGCCATCGCCCTGGAGACCGAGGCCGATCCGCAGCGGTCGCCGCTGGTGGGCATGACGACGGTCGCCGCGCAGCTTCCCGCCGCAAGCGGCGATGCCGGCGGAATCGACCTGCTCGAGGACGCGCTCCGCCACGACGGTCACTGCGAGGCGGCGGCCTTCGACCGCTCGGCGTGGGTGTCCCGCGGCGCGGCCCCGCCGCACTCCGTGTGGCGGATCTACGGGGGCCCGGACGCGGCCGGGCAGCAGCGGCTCCTGGCGTCGCTGCTGATCTTCGGCCGCCAGACCGACCGCGAGCCGGAGGCGGTGCTCCAGGGATTCGAGCCCGACGTCGCCGAGGCGACGCCCTTCGTCGAGCCGCTGATCGGCGGCAGCTTCGCCGCGACGGCCGATGCGGACCGCGGCCGGCTTCCGGCGACGACGCCCACGAACTGGCTGCAGAATACCCAGTACAGGGTGAATCCGGCCGACCTGCCGAAGGCGCCGCCAGCGGCCGACGAGCTCTCGTCGGTCGACCAACTGCTCGCCCGGCAGCGATCGGCGGCCTGGACACGCTTCGTGGACCTGTGGCCCGACACGCCGCTGCCGGAGCTGCTCGGGAAGACGCCCCGCGACGCGGTCAAGGCGGGCAAGGATTCCGCGCGGCGTGTGGAGGCGTTGGTCTCCGAAGGCGAGGCAACATCCCGCGGGGCCGACGCGTCGGCCGCCTGGACCGCCCTCCGCGGCAGGCTCGGACTGGCCGTGCCGGCCGCCATCACTTCAGCCCGCCCGCTCGAGGACGTGTCTCCCCTGCGGTGGCATCGCGTCGTGCTCGACGGCCTCGATCTCGACCAGCTGCGGATGCTGTTCCTGACGTCGCTCGACGCGGGATTCGAGCTGTCCGCGGCACGGGCTGCCGAGGCGATCGTGTCGCGGCCCGACGCTGCGCCGGAGGATCGCTGGGAGGCCTACGGTCTCCTGGAGGAACGGGCCGAAACGAGCCTCGCCAAGCTCGCGATCATCGGCAAGCTGCGGGACATCGCCAAAACGCTCAAGGCCAACGACGGCATGCTCGACGTCGCGGAACTGCGGATCAGGCTGTCCCGTGCCGACGAGGCCGGGATCATGCGGCTGCTCAACCATCTCCAGCGGGAGCACTCCCGCGACCAGAAGGTCCTCAGTGCGCTCGCGGGCGTGCTGTCGGAGGCAGGCGTCGACCTGGCCGCGCTCGCGGCCCAGTCCGGCGCGGCCCCCGGTCAGCTTCCCGGCCAACCCGGTGCCGCGGCGCCGATCGGCGGCCAGCCGGCGGCGGACGCCGGCCGCATCTGGACGCCGGGAGGCGAATCGGCCGGACCGTCCGGCGAGAAAAAGACGATCTGGACGCCGGGGTGAGGAGCCCCACCGCCATGCAACCGGGACCGCCATCGCGGACGGGCGACGAGCGGATGATGCGGCGGGCCATCGAACTGGCCGCCAAGGGCCGCGGAGCGGTGGAGCCCAACCCGCCCGTCGGCGCCGTGATCGTCGCCGGCGATCGCGGGCTGGTCGTCGGCGAAGGCTGGCATGACCGGTTCGGCGGGCCCCACGCGGAGGTCGCCGCCATCGCAGCGGCCGGCTCGGCGGCGAGGGGCGGGACGCTCTACGTCTCGCTCGAGCCCTGCTGCCATCATGGCAAGACGCCCCCCTGCACCGAGGCCATCATCGCCGCCGGGATCGCGCGGGTGGTCGTCGGCACCGGCGACCCGTTTCCGGCCGTCGCCGGCGCCGGCATCGATGCGCTCCGCCGCGCGGGGATCGCCGTCGAGGTGGGCGTCTGCGAAGCGGAGACGCGGCGGCTGATCGCCCCTTTTCGCCGGCTCGTGGAGGATCGTCGCCCCTGGGTGATCGCCAAGTGGGCGATGAGCCTCGATGGCTGCGTGGCTACGGCCACCGGCGAGAGCCGCTGGATCTCGTCGGAGGAGTCCCGTGGCCTCGTCCACGGGCTGCGCGGCCGGGTCGATGCCATCCTCGTGGGCATCGGCACGGCGCTGGCAGACGATCCGCTGCTGACGGCTCGCCCGCCCGGACCGCGCCGGCCGCTCCGTATCGTGCTCGACCGCACCGCCCGCCTGCCGCTGGAGAGTCGGCTGGTCCGCACGGCCCGCGAAGAGCCGGTGCTGGTCGCCACGGGGCCGGACGCTCCCGCCGAGCGTGTGGCGGCCCTGGAGGCCGCGGGCTGCGAGGTCTGGCGCGGACGATCCGCAGCCGCCGGCGAGCGGCTGCTCGAGCTGCTGCACGAACTCGGCGGCCGCAGCCTCACCACACTGCTCGCCGAAGGCGGTCCCACCGTACTCGGCGTCCTCGCCGACGCGGACCTGATCGACGAGGTCTGGGCCTTCGTCGCCCCGCGGATCATCGGCGGCGACGCCAGCCGTGCCCCGGTGGGCGGCCGCGGGTTCGCGAGGCTGGCCTCAGCCGCCACGCTCGACGTCGAGGGGGTCGAGCGGCCGGGAGGCGACCTGCTCGTGCGCGGCGTCGTTCGCCGGCCCTGATCCCCGTGCGGCGGTCCGCGTGATCACTTGGCCGGCATGTCGCGGATGACGTTGCGCCAGTGCGTGACCATCGCGTCGGACTGCATCGCCGTCTCGGCGGCGGCGACCCGCAGGCACTTGATCGCGTCGAACACGACCTTCGCCTGGGCGAGCGCGTCCTTGGCGAAGATGTTCTCGTCGTCGGGGCCGAGCTCGCTGTCGACGTCGACTCCCCCCTGCTGCTGCTGAACGCAGCTGAATCGGGTGCCATAGACGAACCATGGCTGGATCACGTCGATCAGGCCCGCCCAATCGAGCGCGGCGGCCGCGACCAGCGGCTCTTCGAATTTCGACAGCTGCGATGCCGTCTCCAGCCGCGTCTGCGCGAGCAGGCGACCGGCCTGTTTGGGAACGAGCGCGAGCACCGCGGCGTCGTCACCCACGCCGAGCGACGGCGCCACCTTCTCATCGAGCCCGCTCGCCGGCAGGGCGAACGACCAGAGCGTGCCGCCGTCGACCTTCACCTTCGCCGGCTCGGGCACGCGGTACTCGGCCGGCAGCGCGTCCGGGTTCATCTCGCGAACCGCGTCGACCAGGTCGTCGGCGAGCTGGAAGAGGTCGCTCATGCCCTCGCGAAACAGCTTCGGATCGTCGAGCCCCAGGACGATCGCCGGCTCCACCAGCGGCAGCGGCTCGGCGGAAGAGGGCAGCTTCCGGTGCGGCCGCTTCGTCGTGCTTTTGCCGTCGAGCACGAAGCCGATCTGACCGTCGGCCAGCGCCGGCAGAATCTTGGCCCGCACGATGTCCACACCCTTCCGGAGGACCGGGATCAGGTGTTCGTCGATCTCCTCGATCTTCTCGCGGTCGTCCTCATCCGCTTTGGGCAGCAGATACTTCATGAAGAAGCTGCGGGCCATCCCGGCCCATGAGACGAAGTCGTCGAACTGGGAGGGATCGTTCTTTACGCGAAAGGTCAGGGCACCCAGCGGCGCCCCGCCGGCGTGCTCGAGCAGGTCGAGCCGCTTCGAGCCATCGAACGGGTAGTTCCGCGCCCAGTCCCAGACGTAGCCCTCGTAACCTTGCTCCGACAGGAACGAGAAGGCCGTCCACGGCCCTGGCACGGGCAGCCGCTTGCGATAGCTCTCGACCACCTTTGCCAGGCTCGCCCGGGCGTCGGCCGCGGCCCCGTCCGGCAAATCGGCGAGATCGGCGATCGCGTCGCTCAATTCGGCGAGTTCCTCGATGTCGGCCGCGGACGGCGCAATGGCGCGGGCCATCTCCTCGCTGAGATACGACACGGCGGTCAGCGGCTTTTCCTTGTGGGCCAGCAGCGGCTCGAACGGCTTCGTCGACACGAGCGGCCGGCGATCGCCCCCCTTGGTCCGCAGCTTCTCCAGGTGGTCGATCGAGTCGCCGATCGACAGGATCACACGGTCGTCGATGATTCCCAGCGCGATCACGACATCCAGCGACCCAAGCTTGTCGAACACCTTCTCGAGGTCCTCCGCGTAGTCCTCGAGCCCGGCCCCCATCTCCCGCAACAAGCCGGGGTCGAGCTTGGTCGTGAAGGTGACGACCTCTCCACCGGCGACCTTCCGCCGCTGCAGCGAATCCGCGAGGCCGGGATTGGCCTGCGTGATGAGCTTCACGAGCACCTCGATCCGCTTGAGCTGCGAACGTCCGGCGTCGACCTTCGTCGTCTTGAAGCCCCACACCAGGTCCGGCACCACGATCAGGTCGAGATTTTCGTTGAGCGTCTTCACCACCAGCCGGGTGGCGATGTCGTCGGCGGAGATCCGCCCCTCGGCTTCCGCGACCTGCAACCTCACTGGCCGGATGGGCATCCGACGGCCGAGACCAGCGCCCTTGTCGTCGTCGTCATCGTCCATCTGTTCCAGTTCGATGCCGTCGAGGATGTCCACGTCGAAGCCGCCCACCGTCGCACCGCCGCTGGCGAGCTGCAGCAAGCCGGCGGCGTTCTGGGCCTGCTGCACCTTCTTCATCAGCTGCATGAAGGCCACGCACGACGGCTCTCCGTAGAGGAACGTGTCCGTCGAGATCATGTCGTCGAGCAGTTCGAGCGCCTGCACGTTTTCAGGCAGTTCCATGAAGGTCGCCGCCATCGAGAGCGGGCTGCCCGGCTGCAGCTTCTGTTCCTCGAGGGAGTCGATCGCCCGCGACACCGCGGGCAGCTTGCGGAGCGCGGCGTAGGCGTTGCTCTTCACGAACCGCTGCCACTGTTCCCGCAGCCGCAGGGTGGCCGAGACGAAGGCGGCGTCGTGCGGGATCATGGCGATCCCGCTCGACTCGATCGTGTCGGCGGATCGGACGGTCGATGCGAGCGTGGCCACGAGTGCCAGCGCGACGAGCCCCCTGTAGACGGTGTGCGTCGCGGAGGCCGGGTGCGGACGGTGTTGAGCGGTCATCGGCTGCATCCTCATGGTCTGCTGGAACAATCCTGGCATCGCACCCGCGTCGGCCCGGTCCCGCGAGGTTGCGGTCGACCGAAACCCGACCGCCCTTGGGTGGCTCCACGCGTCTCCGGGTAGGATATGCGAAACCCGAGCACCAAGAGAACCCGGAATTGCCCGGAGGGCAACGACCGGCCCGCGCGAGAGGGCGGCATGCTGATCGGATCGACACGGATCATCGACACCTTCGCCGAGGCGTTCCGGCTGCGGCTGGCTCGAATCATCGTCACGGCACACGACGGGCACTGGCTCGACGCCGCGACCCGTGCGGCCTGCGGCTACGGCACGAGCGTGATCGGCTGCGATGCCGAAGTCGGCATCGAGCGGTGCCTGCGGCCCGAGGAGACGCCCGACGGTCGGCCCGGCGTGGCGATCCTGGCCTGCGGGTTCACAGCCGAGGGAGTCGGCCGGGCGGTCGCCAACCGCACGTCCCAATGCCTGCTGACATGTCCGACAGCCAGCGTGTTCGACGGGCTGCCGCACGCGCCGGACCGCAGCCCGCTGGGGAGCCACGTGCGGTATTTCGGCGATGGCTTCGAGAAGACGAAGGTGCTCGACGGCCGCCGCTACTGGCGGGTTCCGGTGATGGATGGCGAATTCCTGGTCGAGGAATCGATGGGCATCGACAAGGGCATCGGCGGCGGGAACTTCATCCTTCAGGGCCGCTCGCTCGAGGCCACCCTGGACGCCGCCACCCGGGCGGTGGCCGCCATCGCGGCGGTGCCGGGCACGATCACGCCATTTCCCGGAGGAGTCGTGCGGTCGGGCAGCAAGGTCGGGTCGCGGTACGCGTCGCTGCGGGCGTCGACCAACGAGGCGTTCTGTCCGTCGCTGGCCGGCCGCGTCGAGACGGCCCTGGTGGAGGGCGCCGCGTGCGCCCTGGAAATCGTCGTCGACGGCTGCGACGAAACCGTCGTGTGCGCGGCGCTGGCAGCGGGCATCCGCGCCGCCACCGGTCCGCAGATCGTCGCGATTTCGGCCGGCAACTACGGGGGCAAGCTGGGCAAATTTCACTTCCATCTTCACCAGATCATGCAGACCGCCTGAACCGTCGATCTCCTTGAAATGGGCTTTCTCACGGCCCGACCGATGTGGTACCTCCCCGCCACACACTCCCCGGGGATACCCACAGATGGCAGAGTCTGAACGCCCCTCGCGACAGGACCTCGTCGTTCCGCAGCGCCAGTCCAGCTTTCCGCTCGTGCTCGGGTCGCTGCTCTGCGCCGGGATCGGTTTCGGCCTGGTCATGGCGCTCGGCATAGGCCGCTCATCGACGAACGTAGCGGCGACCGCGACGGCCGACGACACCGCGCCGCCGACCGCTGCAGCAGTCGAGTCGGCCGCACCGACACAACCGGGACGATTTCCTGACGCGGAGCGGGACGGTGCGCCGCGGACCGTGCATGAGCCGGGCTGGAGACCGCTGCCGACCCCCGCCCCGGCCGCGGCCGGCGACGAACGCTACCCGGCGCGGCCGGCCACTCTCGAAGCTCCGGCCGACGCGCGGCAGATCGAGTTCGAGCCCCGCGGCGCGTCGCGGTTTTCCGAGCCTGGACGATTTCCGGGCGTGGGGAACGAACGGGTGCGTCTCGCCGCCGCAGCGGAGGAGGCCGGCGGAGACCTGTTGCCTCCGGAGCCCGAGTCGGCGGCTATCGGCGTCGCCCCCGTCCCGCCGGCGGGAGATCCTGCCAACCTCGAACCGCCGCTGCCGACCGACGAGCCACCGATGCAGCCGCAGGCGGCCGACACGAGCAACGGCAGCGATGCCACGGCCGCACGGCCACTGACAGACGGCCTCGCCCCGGCCCCGCCTGCGGCGGACGCGGACGGGACCGGACAATCGCCACCGGACTCGGCGGTCGCAGCCACTCCGCCGGAGTCGGCCGCAGCCGCTCCGATCGGCCCGGAGCCGCCGGCCGGCGATCTGCTGCCGCCCCCCGCCTCCCGTGGCTTCGCCCCGGAGACCTCCGCCCGCGTGGCTCCCGCGTTTGCCGGACCGCCGCCAGCCGCCACACCACGAGTGGCCGGTCCTCCGGCCCAGCCCGACGTCGTGGCGGCCGCGGCTGCCCCGGCGGTCGCGACTGCCGCAGCCAATCCGTTCATCACGGCCGTGCCGATCGGTCCGCCGCCGGCAGCTGATCGTGGGCCGCCCGGCGGCGTCCCGGCCGCCAACGCGTTCGCGCCGGGTCCGTCTGCCGGCGCGGGACCGGTCAGCCCGCCAAGCGCCGGCGGCTCCGGGCAGGGACGGCCCGGCCCGATGCAACTGGAAGGAGTGCAGACGCCGCAGCTGGCCGTCGAGAAGCGCGGCCCCCGCGAGATCCAGGTCGGCAAGCCCGCCCGCTACGACATCGTCGTGCGCAACGTCGGCAACGCGACGGCACACGACGTCGCCCTGCGCGACGCCGTTCCCTACGGCACGACGCTGGTCGCCACCACGCCGCCAGCGAGCCCGATCGGCTCGAGCGCCGCGCCCGCGGAGCTGCTCTGGCCCCTCGGACAGCTCATGCCCGGCGGCGAGGCCCGCGTCTCGATGGAGGTCATGCCGCAGATCGAGGGAGAACTCGGCAGCGTGGCGAGCGTGAGCTTCCGCACCGACGCATCGGCCCGCTCGCGGTCCACGAAGCCCGACCTGCGGCTGGAGGCGACGGAGACGAAGCCCGTGCGGATCGGCGGCGACATTCCGCTCACGCTGAAGGTGAGCAATCCCGGCACGGGCGTCGCCACGGGCGTCGTGATCGAGGGCGTGCTGCCTGACGGCGTCAGCCACCGCGCCGGCCGCGAGCTGGAGTTCGACGTGGGGCAGCTACGGCCCGGCGAGTCGCGGACCATCGATCTGGTCATGACGTCGACCGGTCCCGGGGTGCACCAGGCGCGGTTCACGGCGCGGGCCGACGGTCGCCTCGAAGTCGAGCAGCCCGTGCGGGTCGAGATCACGGCGCCCACGCTCGAACTGACGGCGGAGATGCCCTCGCGCCGCTACCTGCAGCGGCCGGCCACCTGCCTGCTGTCGATGGCCAACGCGGGAACGGCCCCGGCTCGATCGATCGAGCTGGCGGCCCAGTTGCCTCCCGGCATGAAGTTCGTGCGGGCCAACCACGCGGGCTGGTACGAGGAGCGGACCCACCGCGTGCTGTGGAATCTCGAGGAACTGCCCCCGGGGGAGGTCGGCTCGGTCGAACTTGTCGTGATGCCGGTCGATCTTGGTCCGCAGAAGATCGTGGCGGCCGCGCGAAGCGCCGACGGCCTGTCGCAGCAGACCGCCCACACCGTCGAGGTCGAGGGCGTCGCCGCGCTGTTCTTCGAGGTCACGGACAGCGAGGATCCGATCGAAGTCGGTGGTGTCACCGAATACATCGTCCGTGTCGGCAACCAGGGAACGAAGGCGGCCAGCGGGGTGCGGCTCGCGGCCACGCTGCTCGGCGATCTCGAGCCGGTGGATGCCAAGGGCCCCGGGGCGTACCGCGTCGACAATCTGTCCTTCGTGTTCGAACCGCTGGCGAAACTCGCCCCCTCCGAGGAGGCCGTCTACCGCGTGCGCGTCCGCGGCCGCCGCGAGGGGGACCAGCGGATGCAGGTGCAGCTCGCGAGCGACGACCACCCCGCGCCGATCACCAAGGAGGAGATCACGCGGGTCTACGCCGACCGCTAGAGCGCATCCCGCCTACGTGGAGCACCGGCTACGGGACGGCAGAAGTCTCCTCGCTGTGGCCGAGGCGGCCAAACGCTCGTCGAGCGCGTGGCCTCCGGCGCTCGGGGCTTACGCTCGCAGGACGGCCCCGCAGCTGCGACCGCACGCGGCGACCACCGCCGCGACCGCGCGGTTGGCCTCATCGCCGGAGAGGGTGCCGACGTCGCTCCGCAGCCGCAGCGACACCACGAAACTCTTCCTGCCCTCGCCGAGCCGGTCGGCGTCGGTCCAGACCTGCACGAGCCGGCAGTCGTCGAGCAATCCACCGGCGCCGGCACGGATCGCCGCGGCGACGTCACCCCAGGGCACGGCTGCGTCCACGACCAGGTTGACGTCCCGCTCGATCGCCGGAAAGTCGCTGGGGCGACGCCGGGGCCGCTCGACATCGGCGGCGAACTCGAGGCGATCGAGCCTGAACTCGGCGGCCACGACGTCGCCCTTGAGGCCGAAGCGGTCGCGGGCCGGTGCGGCGATCTCGCCGACGACCCCGACGCGCTCCTGCGGCATGCCGCGACGAGCCAGCACGATCTCGGCGCACCGACCGGCCGTGAAAAGATCGAGGAGCAGCGGCCGAAACACGATGGACGTTTCGTCGTCCGCACCCGTGAGCCCGAGCCGCTCCAGCACCGCCAGTGCCACGCCCTTGGCGGCGAAGAATCCCCCCTCCATGACGAAAGCCACGAGAAGCGGTTCGTCGACGGGTGTCGCCGCGGCGTCGCCCGGGGAACGGGCAAGATAGCCACGGGCCACCTCGAACAGATCGGCACGAGATGCGCCGACCGCCACGTTGCCGGCGCGGGCCTCGAGGAGGCTCGGCACCAGGGTGCGCCGCAGCCGGTCGGCCCCACGGACCAGCGGCGGTGAACAGACGAGCGGCGGCGGGTCGCCCCAGGGACTGGCCGTCGCCTCGAGCGCTTCCCCGACGACGCTGCGGGTCATCGCCTCGCAAAAGCCGGCGGCAACGAGCACGTCGGCCGACCGCCGCACGGTCCTCTCACGCGCGGTCTCCGCCGTCGGCCGGGCGGCGATCGGCTGGTCTTCCGGCACCGCGTCGTATCCCTCGATCCGCCCGACTTCTTCGACGAGGTCGATCTCTCGCCAGCAGTCCCGCCGCCAGGTCGGCGCCCGCCACCGCGAACGCGCCGCGTCGAGGGTCTCCGGCACGAAGCCCAGTCCGGTGAGAATCGCCCGTTGCCGTTCGAAGGGGATCTCGACCCCGAGCACCTCGGCCACGCGGCCTGGACGGAAGTCGATGGCCGCCGGCGTCGAGGCCAGGCGGCCCGCCTCGACGACGCCCCGATCCGCCCGCCCCCCCGCGATCTCCACGATCATGGCCGCGGCGCGGCGGCTGGCCCAATCGACCGCCGCCGGGTCGGGGCCACGCTCGAAGCGGTACGACGACGCGCTGGACAGCACCAGTCCGCGGGCGGCGGCCCTCACGGGCAATGGCGCGAACTGTGCCGATTCGATCAGGATGTCGGTCGTGGCCGCGGTGATCTCGGTGGCGGCACCGCCCATGACACCCGCCAGGGCGACGGCCCCCTCGGTGTCGGCGATCACGCACATGGCGTCGGTGAGGGAGTAGGTTTTGTGGTTGATGGCCGTGAAGTCCTCGCCGGCGCGGGCGCGGCGGACGACGATCCGCCCGCCGCGGATGCGGCCGAGGTCGAAGGCATGCAGCGGCTGGCCGCACTCGAGCATCACGTAATTGGTCACGTCGACGACGTTGTTGACGCTCACCACGCCCACCGTGGCCAGACGGTCGACGAGCCACCGCGGACTCGGCCCCACGCGAACGCCGCGAATCACCCGCGCCGTGTAGTACGGACAGACGTCGCCGGCCTCGATCTCGACGGCCACGCGGACGGCCTCCGCGGCCTCGGGCGGCCGTGGGTCCGGCAGGTGCAGCGGTCGCGCGAAGAGCACGGCGGCCTCGCGAGCCACGCCGATGTGGCCGAGGCAATCGGGCCTGTTGCTCGTGACCTCGATCTCGATCGCCACGTCGTCGCCGACGCTCCGCGTCGACTCGTGATTGAGGCCGGCGAGCATGAGCCGTTCGGCGAGCTCTGCCGGCGACACCGGCAGGCTCACGTACTCGGCCAGCCACTGCATGGAGATGATCATGCGATCGGGATCCCGTCGATGAAGCCGCCGAACAAAGCCCGTCAGAACTGCCGCAGAAACCGCACGTCGTTGCGGTAGAAGTCGCGGATGTCGGCCACCCCGTAGCGTCGGGCGGCGATCCGCTCCACTCCCAGGCCGAACGCGAAGCCGGACACGGTCGCGGGATCGTAGCCCACCGCATCGAGCACGGCGGGGTCGACCATGCCGGCACCGCCCATCTCGATCCACCTGCCGCCCCACTCCATGTCGAACTCCACGCTCGGCTCGGTAAACGGGAAGAACGACGGCCGGAACCGCACCCGCACGTCCCCTCCCAGGAAGCTCGAGGCCAGCTGCCGGAGCACGCTCTTGAGATGGGCCATCGTCGTGCCCTCCTCGACCAGCAGTCCCTCCACCTGATGAAACATGGGGTAATGGGTGGCGTCGGCGGTGTCGGGACGGTAGACGCGGCCGAGGGACACGATCCGCACGGGGGGCTTGCGGCCTTCCATCACCCGGATCTGAACGGTGCTCGTCTGCGACCGCAGCAGCAGCGGATCCGCACCACGAGCGACCGCGAGGTAAAAGTTGTCGAGAGGATCGCGGGCCGGATGGGCGGCGGGAATGGCGAGCGCCTCGAAGTTGTGCCACTGGTCCTCGACCTCGGGGCCATCGACGCTCTCGAAGCCGAGGCGAGCCATGATCTCCTGGACCTGGCGGATCGTCTGCGTGATCGGATGCACGTGGCCAAGCCGCACGGACTCGCCGGGCAGCGTGACGTCGACCGCCCCCGCCGAAGGGGTCGCGGCGGCGGCCGCGAGCCGCTCCTGCGCGGCCGCGAGCAGCGCCGTCACCGCTTCCTTGGCCTCGTTGAAGTGGCGGCCGGCCGCGGGACGATCGGACGTGCCGAGCCCCGACAGCAGCTTCTGCACCGCCTTCAGCCGGCCGCTGCGGGCGCCGAGAAACTCGACGCGGGCCTGCTCCAGTGCCGCGTCATCCGCGACGCCCTGCAGCGCAGCCGCCGCAGCCTCGCGAAAAGCGGTCAACTCCGCGAGGAAGGCCGCGAGCGAGCCGGCGGATTCTCCTCCCTGGGACGCAGCCACGGGATCACGCGACCGCAGCCGGCTCCGGCAATCCGAGCGCCTTCCGGGCGGCATTGAGCACCGCGTCGAAGCCGGTGGGATCGACCACCGCCATCTCGGCGAGCGTGCGTCGGTCGAGCTCGCAACCCATCTTCTCCAGGCCGGCGATGAACTGGCTGTACCGCAGGCCGCGCTCACGGCAGGCGGCGTTGATCCGCACGATCCAGAGCCTGCGGAAGTCGCGCTTTTTGCGACGGCGGTCTCGGCGGGCGTACACGCCCGCCCGGATGATCGACTCTTTCGCCGTCCGCAGCAGCCGACGGCGACCACCGACGGAGCCCTTCACCCGCTTGAAGAGACGCTTCTTGGCGCGAAGACGGGGAACGACGTTCTTGGTACGCATGGTGGTGCAGTGCCTCGGGAAGCGATGAGTGTGGCTGGTTTGGACCGATTTTCAAGGGCCGCGGACGATTCGCGGCCGGGGCCGGTCCCACGGATTCAGTAGCTGTAGCCGCCGAGCATTTCTACGATCTTTGCCGTCTCGGGCTCGGCGAGGACGGCGGTGCCGCGGAGGTTGCGCTTCCGCTTGCTGGTCAGTCGCACCTGGAGGTGGCTGGTGCCGGCGCGGCGATGCTTCACCTTGCCTCTGGCGGTGACGCGAAAACGCTTCTTCACGCCCTTGTGTGTCTTCTGCTTCGGCATGGCTGTCGCTCCGATCGATCAGGGGATGGGTTGGGGATGAATCAGGGGAGTGCGGCGACGGCCGCCGGTCACTTGGGAGTCAACGTGCAGA
>Ga0208783_10000256_pt1 | contig 33562 bp, 39 predicted proteins | sample DEB19_08_DNA_2_FD_184529 | JGI IMG/M metagenome (GOLD analysis project Ga0208783, IMG submission 184529) | Aqueous microbial communities from the Delaware River and Bay under freshwater to marine salinity gradient to study organic matter... | ecosystem: Environmental > Aquatic > Marine >... | reverse complement strand
GAAACATGCCACAGTTCGGATACGACTGGATGCGCAACAAAGCAGAATTCAAACAGACTGTCGCAAAACTGGTGGCTTATGGTTACCTGAATCTCTGAATCACACAGTGACTCTCAGAGACACGGAAACTCTTGGATAAGGATTATTATGGACAAGGCAAAAGAGTGTCACACAAATCAACGTCGTAATCCGAGGAGGTATCGATGAAGGACAGCAAGGGGAAGCAGTTGACCGAACAAGAGCGCAAGGTCCTAAAGAAAAAATTGACTCAAATACAGGAGGGCAAGTGAGACCCAAATTGTCAATGGAACAACTCTTATCTCGTTGGAAGGTAACTCAGGTAGGGGAGTGTCTGTTACCTCTCAAACCTAGAGGAAGTAGAAGTAGAAAAGCATTAGAGGAGCATGCAGGACCTCCTCCTCATCCTAAATGTGTGGCAATGCATATTTGCGAACACGATTCAAACCATGGTGGGTGTGTCAATGGGGCCCACCTACGATGGGGAACCGTGAAGGAAAACACCAATGACCTTAGAAACTATCCAGAACGATATGCTCAGGCCATTTCAAAAAGAAAGGAGAATGCAATGAAACAAAGACTCAAACGCATAAGTCCAACATTCTACAAATATAATGACCCACATCCCAGACCCAGTCCCTTGCCACCAGGACGGTTGTAAATGACTGCTTACGAAATGACATTCTGGGCATTCTGGCTCAGTCTTCTGTGGGGGGCCATTCAAATTGCTATGAATTGGTAAGTATGGACACAGGGGTGCCGGTATCACAGGACGTGTTATGCGGGAAGTGGGCCCTGCCCCCGCCTTCATTTAAGTTCCACCCGTGTATACAATTCTTTCATAGACAAACATTGTAAAACATTGTAAATTTTGAACAAAAAAAGTGTAATGCCTCCAAAACTGTGGTATAATGAATTTGTAAGGTGGAGGGGAAATGGACTCCCCGATGAAACCGTGGATACAAATGGAAAGGTATTACATTGTGACTTGCGGACAGGATGGTGGTTCCGGAAGCACTGAAGTCTACTCAAATCTCTACACAGACATCAATGTGGCACGTGAGGCCTTCATGGATGCCGTCTGTAGGTGGCACGAAACCTACTCAACAAGTGCAGTGTTGTATGAATTCATTCCTCAATTTGGCACAGGTTCCATGATTTCCATCAAGGAAGCGGTAGTCCTGGATGACGGCACCCTGGTGGTGTGGCAGTCCTTGGGCGAATCCAAAACGCCCGACGCAGAAGAGAGGGAACGCCTGGTAGAGGCTGGCATCGATCCGGACGATGTGCATCTCCCCCACAGTTATTAGGAGTAACAATGCCAGTTAGCAAAGAGAGACAACGAGAACTGAGAGAGGCACGCAAAGTGGTCGGTTTCAGGGGTGATACCGTGATACCTGTGATACCTGATACCTCGGTATCAATGATACCTGTGATACCTGTGGTACCAGATATTGGTACCATTGAGGCACGCTTGGACAAGCTGGAACAGGGGATGGCTTCCCTTGCCAAAGCTTTGCTAGCGTTACAGCGGGAAGTGGGGCTAATCAGAAAACAACAAAGGATCCACACGTCTGACTTCAACCCTGAGGCCTGGTAGGTGAGTGGATCCCTCTCTTTCGATGTGACGAAGTCCTCTAGCAGGAAGTGGGGTATAACAGAACACGCTGTCCTCCAGCGTTGTCGTGTCTAGCAGTGGGGGGCATGCCTTAGGCCCATTAGGTGGCTGCCCCCTACTGTTAGGCCCGTGTGCCTTAGGAAGACTAAATAGTATCTTGGAAAAGGTGTACAAACGCCAGGTCCCCCTCAAATGCGACCTGCATTTTTGAAACACTTGTTTACGCATTCCGAATGAGTCTTACTATGATGGTGAGGATGGTAAGGATGGTGTATGCGTAGCTTTCGTGAGTGTAGTGAAATAAGTGGTCTTCCTAAAATGACCATCTACTGGACCTGGAAGTCTGCCATGTGCAAACTCTCACAGGCCTTGACAGGCGAGACTCGTCACTGGGACGACCCCTATTTTCATCAAATTATTTGCGACGCCTTGTGCCAAATTCCCAGTGAGCCGCATATTTACACTAAGAGGCAGTTCAAAAGCCCGCCTGGAAGGCCAAGTCGGCCGAAGGTGGGAATCACCGAGGCCTCCTGGGAGGAGAAAGAATGAAGAAGCAAACAGCAAGATTTGCCCGCAATGAGTGGTTGGTCAAGCAGTCAGGTATCAGTGGAATCTATGTCATCAGGAACAGGCAGACTGGTCGTTGTTATGTCGGGTCCGCAGTGGATGTCGGCCGTCGTTGGCGTCTCCACATCAGTGCCTTCGGTCGCAAGAAGGGCAACAAGGAACTCCAGGCAGACTGGGATCTCCTGGGTCCCACTGCCTTCGACTTTCAGGTGGTGGAACAAGTCTGGGGCCTGGTGGATGACGACGGTCTCCTGGCCTTGGAACAGTTGTGGTGGGAGAGAGAGAACGGTAAGCAGGAGTGCTACAACAAGCGTCCCACCAGCAGAGGGCGTCAACCGGGTCCTGGCCAATACCGCCAGACACCTGCACACCGCAAGGCTCTAAGCAACGCAGTTAGCGACGGTTTCCGTGCAGTCATTGGTTTCATAAGCGAGGACGAAGCCAAGGAGACAGGGGTCTCCGCAACCGGCGTCTCCGACGCCTTCCTAACAAGAGGTGACAAATGAATGATGCAATTCCTACAAACATTGAAGTGTGGAATGAACTACAGAACATCAAGGTGAAGTTGATTGAGATTGACTCAAAGCTGGACGACTTCATCATTGGTATTGAAAACATTCGCCAAGGTTTCTTGGAAGCAGTGGAAGAGTTTGAAATGTCTCTAAAGGAGGACAATAATGGGTAGAGTCAGAAGCGGCATGGGTGCTGGCCACGCGGTCCGCAACGAAGAGCACCTGCAAGAACTGTGCAAACTGATGGCGGACCCCAACGCCTCAGTCAGGCAACTGAACACTCTCTATGCCATCAGGACTGCCTGGGCGACCAGAGGTTACCTGCTGGACAGAGAGCTTCTCATCGTCCGCACCGACTCTCAGGGTGAGTACATCAGTCGTGCCCAAAAACGTGCAGGCAAGGTCAACAGTGTTACGACGTTGTCCCAGGAGACACCCGTTTCCGAGGATAAGGATACCATTGGTAATGAGAAAGAAGTGTCATCTGAAGTCACAGAGAACACCGAGAGAGCCCAAATTGAGGCCATTGGAAGGAGAAAGAAGTGATGATAAATGTGTCAAACGATAGGAGCAAAATGCTAAGTGAAATTTGGATACCGTCTAAAGGTCGACCTAATGCTGCATTTTCTAATGCCCTTTGTAGGGAGGGAATACCTCACACGATCTGGATCGAACCTCAAGATGAGTTATCATACAGGCAAGTGAATAGTCATCCTTGTGTCACCTATAAGCTGCTTGATAAAAATGACCAAGGTGTAACATATGTTCGTCAAAAAATGCTTGATGAATGTAGAAATCGAGGCATCAAAATTTTCATGATGGATGATGACATCAAGTGTTTTCTTGAAGTTAGTGATCCAACTGAACCTGGAAAGTGGGCCAAAAAGAAGTCGGCAATTTCACTAAATGATGCGCTCAATAAATCTGAGTCTCTTTTTCTAAAGGAGGGACTTGCGTATGGAAGTTTTGTGTTTAGCGTTTTTGCCCATGCTAGCCGCGATACAGGCTTGATGAAAAGAAAAGCTGATACGGGCAGTATTTGGCTTGATGGCACTAAGATCCCAACAAGCGTGAATTATGATGATGCTCCAGGAAGAGAAGATTTGTACTTTGTCACAATGCTGATGCTTAGCGGAGCACTTTGTGGAAAATACTTTGATCTCGCAGTAGATCATGCACCTGTGGCCTTACCCTCAATGAAAGGAGGTCTTGCAGACTGGTATTCTAACTGGGAGAATGTCATCAACGCCAACAAAAACTGGATGAAAGTGCTTGATGAAAAGAAGGAAGAAATGGTATCTGCCCTTCCTTTCGAAGAACAAGCTAAATTTGCCGAAAAACTCCTGTACAGAGTAAAGACAATCAAGGTGGGCGAAAGAAAAGGCCTACAAGACACCATGCCAAATTGGAAAAACATTGCAAACTTACGAAATGCGTATTTTGCAGGTAAACTTCCACCAATTTAGGAGAGAAACAATGAGTAGAGTATTTGACGAACAAGGAAACGAACTCAAACCCCTTTACGAGTGTCCGGTCTGCAAGAAGAATTACAAGACCGAAGGTGGTTTCAAGAAGCACCTGGATGGGCACTTTGAGACGAACCAACACGGCACCATGGTCCAGATCTTTAGGGTCAATTCTACACCGCCTAAAGAGGTTGTGGATGCCATGTGTGTGGATGCCCTCTCAGAAATGTTCAAGACCTTCGCGGTCACAGCCCACGATGAGTACCGCAAACTGACCCTGTTAGAGTCTTTCAAGGCAGCGCTCAAAATTTCCTGCGATCACCTGGAACTCATTCGTGAGTGCCTGGATCCTGTCCAGGTTGCCACGCTCTCAATCAAACACAAGGTGGTCAAGGATGTGATTCCTACTTGGTGTGCAATTTCTGTCTCGCTCTGGGAGGCGCTCAAAGATGTTCAGGATGAAGATGCCTGCAAGGACGGTGCCAGAACCATATTAGCCCTCATCGGTGACTTTCACAAGATATTACACGAGGACACACCACAGAAAATTCGTTTACAAATTGCCAAGGAATGGAAGGAGAGTCTAAACCATGGAAGCGCCCAAGCTTAGAGTCAATCGTTGGGACAAGCACAGACTGTGCTCAGAACACGGTTCTCGTTATCTGATGTTGCCTGACTTCAACCATCCAGGACAGACGGGACTCTGTGCCCATCCTACCTGCCTGGAAAAAATGGTTCGAGCCACTGGTAGTTACCCACTTTGTGGTGGCTTGGTCAGGTTCTGTCTGAAGCTGGATGCTGACAATAGAACACCAGGTGAATTTGTGAATTTCGTGGTGGAAAGGCTCCTGGTGGGTGCTAAGGCAGGAAAATTGACCGTGATGAATCCTACTTTCATGCGATTCACGGCACTCAACTACCTCAACAATCTCAGAAAGGACGACAGAAAAAGAGCTGTAGAAAAAGAGATCAGAGACCAGATAGGTGAGATTTTGGACAATGAAGCCATTTATGGATTGGAAAACATGTCATGGGGTGCAATGGGTGCCCTGGCGACTCAAGGTTTCAGTTCTGACAATCCAGAAAAGACGGTCGCTAGTAGGCAAATCATTCAAATGGCCATTGCAGACTGGGGTGTAGAGACTTACCTGTGGCTTTGGGGAGAACTCAGTGACCTGGACTACCAGAAAGTGACAAAAAGACAACACAAAGAACTTGTAGGTATCAAAAAGTCTTTCAAAAAATGGTACAGAGAAAAAACGAACGAGTCATTTTTTGAAGTTTCTGTATAACGTAAGGAGATGCTGATGGACTCTCAAGCCAAAAAGCTAAAAAAGTTACTGGAGAAGCTCGAAGGGCCTTCACTGGACGAAGATGATCTCAAATCGATGGCTCTTGCCATCATTTCTGACATTGAGGGGACATCTGCTTACCACGCCAAGGCCAGAATTGAGGCACTTCGTCTTCTGAAAGACATTGTGATCAAGGAAAAGGCCAAAGACGGTGACATGAACAACGATTCCATCATGGCACTGCTAGGTGGAAAGTCAAAGAACGAGAAAAAGTCGAAAGAATTCGACTAGGAGATAGAAAATGCCAATTGGTGGTCAAAATCAAGCCAACAGAGTGGGTCACGGTGTCCTTCAGGCCAACGAGACGCTAGCAGGTCAGGTGGCATACGCCGCCCCAGGTGAAAAGTCACTGGCAACCATCATCGATGCTGTGGCCACGGCCAACGGTAAGCCGGCTTTTGCCCCTTACGAGGTCAGGTTACTGTTCAATGATGCTGTCGTAGGTGGCGAATTCAGAACGAAGACAACTGTTCCAGGTTTTCCTATCAACCACGAGCCTGCAGGTGGTCCTGCAGGCGATCCCAGTTTCCGTCCTACCACTTTCTACTTCGCTCAGAACAGTCAGGCCCCTAATGACTTTCTAATTTTTGCCAATGCTCCTGGAACTCTCTACGTACTTCTCATCGGATAAGGAGAAAAAGATGGTGTCAAAAAGTAAGATCAAAATTTTCGTGGCTTCGCTTGCAATTTTGGGTTGTTCAAAGGCTCCTGAGGTTTGTGTTGTGGATGCCGATGCCTCAGGTGCTGAGGTCGATGCTTCTTCTGCAGTTGATCTCAGCCAAGACGCGTCTCCAGATGTCGATCTATCGAAGGACGTCAGCTCTTCGGAGGAGAATTAAAGGTGAAAGAGTTTCTAAAGGAAAAATTCCTCTCACGTAAGTTTTTAGCAGCATGTGCTGCAGTTGCTGGTGCCGCCTTCGGCGTCATTCAGTGGTCAGATGCGGTCCATGTCGTGTTGGCCTGGATCGCGGTTCAAGGCGTCAGTGACGCAGTAGCTCAATTCAACAAGGAGAAATAGAAAATGCCACAGTTCCCATCAAACAACACTTGGAAGCCCTCATGGACGACTGTCGTTCCGATCACAGTTGCTCAGGCTGGCACCTCTACGCAGACGTTCCAGGCTCCAGTCAATTGCCGTCTTTTGGACGGATACTTTGTCAATGGCGCCGTCGCTGCGGTCCTCAATGACTCAGTCGCCGTAACTCAGGGTGCAACCACACTCCTGTCTTGTGTCGCTCCTGGTGCAAAGGCTGCCAACACCACAGTTCGTGCAGACGTCAATGCTCTAAACCTTCTAGTTTCTGAACTCTCTGGACCCAGTCTCAGCCCCGCAGGCTTCTTTGTGGCTGGTGAGACTTTCACCATTGTTGCTACGTCACAGGTGGGTGGTTTCACAGGTGGTCAGTTGGTTCTGATCTTCGAGCAACTCCCGTAACGTAAGGAGTTTATAATGGGAAAAGGAATGAAAGGTAATGGTAAGGGTGGAAAGAAAAACGGCGGCATGAAAGGCTGCAAGTAAGGAGAACAAATGTCTATTCTTGTTTCAAAGGAGGCATTGTATCGCCAACAGGAGAACTATGCGGCGGCAGAGAGCCATGTCATTCTGCCTTCGACTACGACTTCCGTTTCCGGTGTCACAATGACCTCACATCCCCATCACGTCATTGCGATCAATGTGCCCAATGCAACAGGTGACATTGATGTTGACGTGATCCAGTCAGGCTGGAAACTGTTGGATGCGTGGGCTGTGAAGAATACCAATGCTGCAGGTGCTGGTGATGATGTCATCATCAAGCACGTGGCCGTTGATGGTACCACGGTGACCAACGTTGCACTGTTCACAACGATCAACTTTCAGACTGCCATGGGCGCTGCAAGTCGTCGCCAGAATTTTCCAAACATTCTGGAGGCACAACCGGTCTTCACTGACAGGTGCAAGTTGCGTATCAGTGCTAACAGTGGTGTGAACTGTGGTTGCACAGTCTTCATTGCAGTTGGCTTAGTGTAGTGCAACATGAAGAAGAAACGTGACAAAGCGGCGGCCCGAAGGATGGCTGCAGCAAAAATGCTGGAGAAGAAGGCTAAAACCTTTGCAGGTAAGGAAGCCTATGTCGAGAAGAACATTCCCGGCATTGAGGATCCAGCAGCCTTTGTGGCCGCCGCTTTGAGGGAGAAAGGAGAGATACCATAATGAAACCCGAAATGAAGAAAATGATGGCTCAAAAAATGATGGAAAAGATCGGAAGCATCGATCCAGCAGACATTGAGGCAGTCACAATACAGTTGGTGCTCAGTGGTGCTCCGATGGAAGGCAAACCGAAGAAAGGTTACCACAAGATGCCTGACAAATCCACGATGGCTGACGAAGAGATGGAAGATTACAAAGAGGAAGAAGACGAAGACGAAGAAGAGGACTAAATGAACTATCCCGACCGGCAGATACTGCACGGGGAGGAAATTCTTCGTTGCAAGGAGGATTTTGTCTACTTTTGTGAGAACTATCTCAAAATTTTGGACAGAAACTCTAAAATTGTTTCATTCAAACTGAAGAAAGCCCAACTCAAGTTACTTTTAGAGATAGAGAAGAATCCCTGGCAATGTGTTCTCAAGGCACGTCAGTTGGGTTCTTCAACTCTAATTGCTGCACTTTTCTTTTGGCGAACTCTGTTCACACCCAATGAAAGAACACTAGTGATTGCACACACTGCAGCAGCTGTGAGCAACATTTTTAGAATCTACAAGAACTTTTATGATAATCTGCCAAAGTTTTTGCAGTTCAACATGAAGAACTCGTCTGCTCATGAAATGGTTTTCTTTCACGGTGGAACAATTCGAGTCAGTTCTGCTTCTGGCCAAAGCTTTCGTGGTGCGACTTACAACAATTTGCACTGTTCAGAAGTGGCATTCTGGAAGGACATGAGCACCACAATTGCAGGTCTGTTTCAGACTGCAACAGGTAACTCTCACATTCTTTTGGAGACCACAGCAAACGGTCTCAACCAGTTCCATGCACTGTGGGTTGATGAAGAGAATGGGTTTTCGAAGACATTCTTGGCTTGGACTGATGAACCTGAGTACATCAGGCGTGAGGCAATTGACATTCCAGATGTCATCAAAGAGTACTGTGATGAGTGGGAACTTACCGGTGACCAAAAACGTTGGGCTGCTGAAACTCTGTCAGTGAAATGCGCAAACTCGTTCGCAATGTTCCAACAAGAGTATGCCATCGATCCTGTCACTTGTTTCGTGTCTTCAGGTTCCAGATTCTTTGATGAAGCTTACCCACACGCAAAATTTGAAATCGGTTACAAACAATTTGATGAACCTATTCAGTACGGTGTCTACACAATGGGTGTCGATGTAGCATCTGGGTCACCTCACGGTGACTACTCGGCATTTGTGGTGATGGATGTGCTCAATCCAGAAGCACCTAGAATTGTGGCGACTTTTGCAGGTTATGCTACACCGATAGAATTTGGTAATATGATCCTGGAAGAGTGCAAAAAATGGAACTGTGTTGCGGTGGTTGAGTCTAACTCATACGGTCTCACAGTGCTTGAAGTTCTCAGGCGTGAAGAGTGGGGAAGAATCTACACACAGCAACGATTTGATTCTGTGAATCAATCGTGGACAGAAAAATTAGGCTTCAATACCAATGGCAATACTCGCTCGATATTGCTGAGCAAGTTACAATCGTACGTCAATGGTAAGTCTCTGTTATTGACTGACGAAAGAATCAGACACCAAGCAAACACTTTCGTCTATGATGGAACAGGTCGACCTGATCACATGAGAGGCACGCATGATGACCTCATTTTTGCCACAGGGTTAGCACTGATGGGAATTGATCAGGCTGTGATTGAGACTTACCAGGAAAAACGTCCAGCACCTAGAAGCATTCAAGAAATCATTGAGATTGAACTCAAAACCGGTCAATCGCTCAAAAAATTGAAACAGGCAGGATATTTTGATGAGGAATCTGGTCCTGAAGACCTCATCACACACGTTCCTTGGTCCTAATTTGATGCAAATTATCTGTATAAGTTTTAGGTGCCGCCGGCCTCTATCGGGCGTTCATTCACCTCAGGGTGTAAAAGGAAATAGTCATGTCGTTTTTGACAGATGATGCACGTGCTGCGTTAGAACAGAAGTTCCAAAGCATGCACATAGATGAAGAAAAAGCTCAGCCAGTTCAAAATGAACCAAAAGTCGAAACTCGCGCGGATGAGACAAGGTTCCAGGACAAAACGGACGTAAAGAGAGTCGAGGCTTCGTCCACCGACGACAAGGATGAGCAAGGGCACGCAGTTCCATACCAACGTTTCAAAGAAGTCAATGAGAGCAAGAAGCAGCTAAAGGCCAAAACTGCTGAGCTCGAAAGACAGTTGGCGGAAATGAAAGCCCAAGTTGAAAATTCGAGGAAGATCCAGACTAGGGATCAGCATGAACCTGACATCTTTTCTGACATTGCTTCTCTTTATGAAGCACCACAGGAAGATGACAAAGTATCAGCTCTAGAGCAGAGAATAGCAAATTTCGAAATGAGAGCTGCGCAGGTCGAACTGGAGAATGAAATTTCAGTGATAACTAAAAAGTTTCCGGATGTACCGGAAACCGTCTTGTTGTCAGCATGCATTCAGAATCCAGACATTGACCTTGTCACAGTTGCACGAGACTACTCGCAGTTCATTGCTGAGATCGAAGAGAGGGCACTGGCAAAGCACGGTAAACGTGCCCCATCAGCACCTCCAAGACCACAGTCGACAGGTTCCTCCTCAATTTCTAACTCACAGACCAAGCCGCGCTCGATGGCAGACGCTCGTTCTGCTGCACTTGCATATCTAAAACAACAAGGGCTATGACCCTGAGGAGAAATTGAACCATGTCAGCTACTATCGCAACCCTATCGGCGATCCTAAAGGAGTTCTACCTAGGACCCATCGCCGAACAGCTCAACCAGGAAGTCCTGGTGTACGACCTCTTTCAAAAGGCCACCGTGGATTGGTCAGGCAAGACGGTCATCATTCCTGTCCACATTCGTAGAAATACCGCAGTGGGTTTCACCTCTGACGGTGGTGCTCTGCCAACTGGTACCGATCAGGAAGGATACGAGAGACTGACCGTCTCCGCCAAGTTCCTCTACGGTAAGTTCCGCATCACCGGTCCTGCCATTTCCGCTGCTAAGGCTGGAGCTAACACCTTCATCTCTTACGTGGACGCTGAAATGAACAAGCTGGTGGAGGACGTCAAGATCCGTGCCAACCAGGCCGCCATTCACGGTGGTTCAGTCATCGGTTACATCTGGGAGAAGACGAACGCAGGTGCGACTCGTCAGTACTCAGGTCGTCAGGACCTGCTCTTAGGTGTAGGTAACACGGTCGACATCGTTCGACTCGACAACTACCAGACGGTGGTTGCTGCAGCTCAGATCAACGCTGTAACCCAGGACTCCATCACCTTCAACGCCGCTCCTGCTACCGCAGCAGTTCCTCCTGGTGTCGTCATGGCACTTCAGGTTGTTGCTGGTGTGGTTGACGGTGGCGCTGCTAACGAGCCCTCTGGTATCACCACGAACCTGGCATCTCAGGCACACTTCGGTGTGGACCGCAGCAACCTTGCTCCTCAGAATGCCGAACTTCGTTCAAACCACCTGACGGTTTCTGACGGTGGCGTTCCTGTCATCTTTGATGCTTACCAGGCTCTGAACCTGGACCGCATGCAGGCAGTCCTCGACCGCATTGCACTGCGTTCTTCCATGGCACCAGAACTGATCCTGATGAACCCCATCATGCGTCAGGAGTACACCTCCTTGCTGGTCGGTACGGCGGCTGCTAACCTGTATGTGCAGGCTGGCGATTCCAAGAAGACTGGTGACGGTGGTTTCACGGGTCTGAGTTACGGTGGCATTCCGCTCCGTACTTCTCAGAACTGCTTCCTCGGTTCATTCTTCTTCCTCACCCCCAAGGAGTGGAAGCTGACGGAACTGGAAGCTCCTGGCTTTGCGGATCTCGACGGCGCCGTTCTTGCTCGTTCTTTCAGTGGCGGTGCAATGACGGACTCCTACGAAGGTTTCTACCGCATCTACTACAACACTGTCTGCTTGCGTCCGAATGCAAACGGTGTTCTGACCGGTATTGACTTCTAAGAAGTGACCGTCTAAACGAGGGGCCGGCAGTTACGGGCAGTTGTACTGCTGGACTGTCGGCCTCCTCGTTTTCTGTGCATTTTCTGTATAGTCACTAGGAGGATCGAAATGGCTATTGACATGAAGGCGCTGGCAATGCTGCCTGACGCAGAAGCGGAGATCGAAAAGAAACGCATGCGTCGTGACGCTGCAGAAAAAAGAATGAAAGAACAGCAGCAGGCAGACGCCAAAGAAGGTGGTGACATCGGTAAAATTATCGGTGGCATTGCTGGTGGTCTCATCGGTGCCTATGCTGGTAACCCCATGATGGGATACCAGGCAGGCAGTGCACTAGGCGGTGCTGTGGGTGCTGGCATTGGTGGTGGAGAAGTGACACCTGATATCGTTGCTCAAGGACTTGGCGGTGCCATGCAAATGCCAGGTGGTGGTGAATTGATGGGAATGGAAGGTGCCAAACAAGGTTCTTCAGTCTCAGATGTGTACTCATCCAGACAAAATATCAAAAATTTGGACAAACAACTCGCTGCTGGCCTAATTAGCAAAGAGAAGTACGATCAACTCAAAATGCTGATGGGCATGTAATAGGGTGACAAATGCCGTTTATTGACAACATCAAGTCGAAAGTCGATGATGCGAAGACTTCAAAAGCAGTAGAAGAGAAACAGTGGGATCTCAACCTCAAATTTTTGGAAGGAAACCAACACCTCTCTTTTGACAAAAACTTGCAGTCTTGGCTCACTGTCCGTGACAATAACAACCTGCCAACGATCAACATGTTGCTTCCGCTCTATCGAAACCTCGTTTCGAGACTAGTGGCTGCTTATCCTGGTGTGGTGGTAATGCCTGCTTCTCCTTCGGCAGACGACATTGTCAAAGCTCAGTCTTCTGAGGCGGCACTTCGTTACTACTGGGCGGAAGAAGACATTGCCATGATCATCAATGAAGTGGTTCAGTGGCTTGTTCCGTGTGGTAATGTGCTTCTTCACACTTACTACGATCCAGCCAAGGGTAAAATTTGTCCTGAGGTCATCAAACCCTTTGACTTTTTCTACGAACGTGGCATTGTAGAGACCAGAGACTCTAGGTGGGTTGCTATCAGGCGCTTCTACACAAAGGAAGATCTGATCGAGTCATACCCAGACAAACGAAAAGAAATTGAGAAATACATTGAAGAGCACACCACTGACACTGGTGATGCTGGACCTGCCACCTACGTGGATGGAACTTCCTACTATTACGCCAACTATGTTCCTCCAGGCAAACAGGAAGTGTTTGAAGTCTACGATAGGAAAGGCAACCACGGCATTGTGTTAGGTGATGTGTGGCTTTACGAGGGTGAGACACCTATGAAAGTCTTCCCATGCCAACACATCAAGTGGACTGAACTTCGTAACAGAGTTTGGGGCCTGAGTCTTTTGACACCTTTGCTAGAACTGCAAGCTTACTACAACCGCGCTCGTGGTCAAATTCTACAGAACACTGAACTGATGGCCAACCCTAAGTGGCTCATTCCCAAAGGTGCTGGTGTGGCACCGAATGCCATCACCAAAAGAGCTGGTGAGAAAATTTTCTACAACCCGGCAGGTGGAACTCCACAACAGGTTCCTGCAGCACCCATTCCCAGTTATGTCATTGACAACATTCGTCAGTTACAGGCAGAGATCATGGATGTCTCTGGTGTGCACGGTTCTACATTGGGTAAGAGAGCAGTAGGTATTTTGTCTGGCAAAGCCATTCAGGAAATGACTGCTTCTGACCTCTCTACTTTGCAAATGACGCAGAATGGCATTGAGAAAGCCTGCCAAGAAATGGCAAAAGTAGTGCTAGTCTACATGAAAGCATACTACTCAGAAGCCAGAATGTACAAAATGATCGACCGCATGGGCAGCGTGGTATTCCGTTCTGTCTCTTCACAGGACATTGTGGATGTGCCAGAAATTTTCATTCAGGCTAACACACTCTTCCAAGCTGATGCAGTTGACAGAGAAGCCAGAGCCATTCAGTTGTTCCAGGCAGGTCTCATTGACAAAGACCAAGCGTTGCAGGAAATTGAGTTCAGAACTTCTAACTCTTGGATGATCGAGACTCTGCAAGGTATTGCTCATGCCAATGAAATGCTCGATGCTGTGAAGCGTGGTGCTGCAATTGAGGTCTTCGCCACTGACGACATTGAAGGTTTCAACAAGGTCTTCGGTGAGTTTATCAGGTCAGATGAGTACTACTCATTGCCTCAGGAAAGACAGGATTACATCAGAGATGTGATGATCGCTTTGGCTTCAGCAAAACAACAGAACCCAGAACAGTTCGCTGCTGAACTGGAAAACAGAATGAAGGTATTCCCAAGGCAAAGAGCTGCCACTGAAAACATTGCAACCGTAAGGTCGCCAATGTCTCAGTTCCAGGTTGCTGCCGAAGCTGCCAACAGAGTTGTTTATGATAAGACTGCACAGGCTGCTGAAGGAATGGCAGAAGCACCCACAAATGAAGCAATAACCAGCAACGCAGGAGCAATTAGATAATGGCTGCTAACCTGAAATATGTCTATCAAGTCACTGACTACTTTCGTAAGGTGATCGACGAAGCCGACCAGACTTTCATGTCTCAGGCAGATGTGGCGCAATTTCTAGAAATTGCTTACGATGAGTTTCGTTTCTTTGTCACAGATATCGAACCTAACATCTTTCACCGTGTTCAGGTAACACCTGTCATCACATTGAACGAGTTTGATTTAGCTGTGACTGCAGCACCGTTCAATGCAATTCTGGGACCCAATGCTTTGGATGCCGACAGAATGCAACAGATGATGAGAGTGACCACAATATCACAGGGAACATCACCTCCAGTTGGCACCATTTACGAACCAGTCTACTCTTACGAAAGTCTGATCTCTTCTGGTTTCACGTGGCCTAACCGTTACATGATCCAAGGGACGAAGATGTTGTTTCAGCAAGTTCCAAGCACCGACCTCAGAATTGAGTACATTCCACAGTCGGTGGTGGATTGGTCGAACCTCAATGTTCCTCCTGGTCCACCCGGTCCTGAGTGGATCGACGATCTCATTCAGTTCCACGATGTCATTGCCTTGATGGCAGCCAAGAACTATGCCATTGCAGACGGTGCCGACTCAAGTCAGGTGCAATTGCAACTCAAAATGAGAAGTGACCAGCTCAAAGAATTCCTGACGCGTGGTAGGTTGGTACCTGCTAACCGTTGGGTGGGTGATGATGATCCTTATGGAGCCTACTAGTATTATGACAATGGTCACCAGAGTTACGACGTTGATTTCAGAGACACTCAAATTCATTTTATGGTGGTAACCTTTATCGGAATAAAGAATGAACCAGAGAGACACGAGAGGGACTTGAATGGAAAGAGACAGACTGACAAAAATGCCGTCCATCATCGCAGGTGGAATGTCTCCATCCAAGGCAGACTCAGGGGTTCCTTGGATTCAGAACATGCAACTGAACAAGGACTCATTCGAAGTGAGACCAGGTGCTGGTGTCATTTGCCAATGGGACTCCATGTTGACTGCTGGCAAGTATCCGGATGATGAACTGAAGGTGGCAGATCTGGGATTAGAAAAACACCTGGGATCTCACCTCATCACCAGAACTTCTTTTGGTCACAAACAAGTGGTCTCAGTGTGGAGAGCAAAACTGGTGCCATCCAACATGCAACGTTCTGACGCTGCTGAGACTGCGACAGATGGGTCTCAAGATGAACTCATCTCCAAACGCAAATTGTATGTGGTCAAAATTTATGACTTGACAACTGACGAAATGTGGGAAGAGGTGCTGCACGATCACACAGCACAGGAAGAGAACCTGTTGTTCAGAAGGCACGGCAACTATGAGACATCGCTGGCCGCTCCTGGTTCTGGCAACAGTGACAGGCAGACGTGGACCGATGCAGGTGTCAATGAAGGTGAGTTCGGTCAACAGTTCAACAATGATGCAGAAGAGTATTTCTTCTTCACAGAACTGGAGGGGCAGGACAGGTCAGTCAGACTTTTCTTCGGTTCTGCCAGAGCAGGTGCTTGGATGTACTCACCGTGTGACTTCAAAGCATCTGACTACCAGTTCAGAGAGCGGTGGCCACAGGTAGGTGCCGAGGCGACATGTGACTGGAGAGAACCGTATTCTGAGTCGCCAGTTTGCACACCTGTCAGAGTCAGACCTGGTTCTTTCTTTGACGAAGGCAAGGGTCTCACGTATGTCGATCAGGCTACATTCGGTAAACCTCAGGCAGCATGCACTTTAGGAAACAGAATTGTCTGGGCAGTAGATAACCTGCTTTTCTTCTCAGATCCTGAAGTTCCAAATGCCATCATCACTACGAATGTCCAGGCATTTCCTTCTAAAATTATCGGTGTCGCACCCACCATTGGAAACTTGGTGGTGTGGACTGCCAATGCTTCTTACTACTACAATCCGACTCCTGGTGACATCATCTCTGGTGGAACTGTCACTACCATGTCTTCATCCACAGGTATTCTGAACCCTAATGCCTGGGTGACAGTCAATGGTGCGGTCATTTGGATCGACAAGAACGGCATTTGGAAGAACTATGGCAATGTCACGGCTTCAAAGATCAGTGATCCACTGGACATTTTCTTTGTAGAGTCTGGCATGTCAAACCCACTGACGAACTACTACACTCAAAACGGTGCAGGAAACCCAGCTCTTCAAGATCAACCTATAGTTTTCTACAACTGGACTCCAGACACTTGGGCAGGTGTCAATGCTGCATACAACCCAACGAAGAGGCAAATTTTCTTCAACATTCCTGTCCTCAACATTTGCCTGGTCTTAGAAGAAGACATGTGGCACTTGTGGAATTTTGAGTCTGTTGTGTCAGTGTTCGATCCTGGTGGAGAATTTGATCCGTTTCCCATTGTCAAAGGCCAGAGAAACATGCCGTTCTCTTGGATATTGACAGACTTCACCAAAGACGTTTACCTCGTGGCAGGTAAGGTGGAACAGGACTGGATCGATCAGACGAACCCTGGCGGACTCAGTCCTCCACCAGTTTCTGACCAGTCACAAACTGTCAAGTCAGGTTTTCTGTGCAAGTTTGGTAGGGGTGGCGCAGTTGACAGGACACTGGAATACCTCAGAGAAGACAGACGACGTGTCATTGGTGAGTACCAGAAACAATATGGAACTGCGGAAGAACCCGTAGAAGAAACTACTCGTAAACAACCGTGGACTTACTTTGATAAACTCAGAAAGATACCCACAAACTATGAGTTCAATTGGCCGAACATCTTTCCACCTTACACCAAGGTAGAACCTACTGACATCTCACCAGTTTGGCAACCCATCAGTTTTGTTCCATGGGAAAATTTCTTGTTGCCATCTCCTGGTTTCTTGAATGTGACAGACATTCAGATCAAGTTCAGGTTTGATAATACGCACTGGGAGCCATACATCAACCCAACTCCTGCACCTCCAGGTTCAGGTGCAGAAATTATCTACAATGTTCCACCTGAGAGACTGGGTTCTTTGGCAGCATACAACCTCAACACTGCAAACCCAGGAGGTCTTCCTCCGTTAGGTGTCTACGTGACAGATGCAGCAGGCGTACCTGATCCTACTGGTAACACTATTTGGATCAACATTCGTGGCTCTGCGGCACCTGCAGGTTCCTGGGCAGGTTGGCCATATTTCAACTTCACACCACGTTTCAAGAACCAGTTGATAGAACTGGCATTCAAACGTAAGGCAGCAACAATTACCGACAATGTCTATGACTTAGGAATTTCATTCCTCTATGCCGAATACACAATTGATCCTATTTTCATAACTTACTACACACCTGCATACGTCTGGAAAGAACACACACCTGCAGACAACCCATCATACCAACCTGAGAACAAGAAATTCCAGGCTGTGGACTGGTGCTATCAAGGTGAAAGCATTGACGGTGAAGATGAAACGGTTGTCAAACTTCGTGGCATCATGACAGTTTTGGCAGGATCTAATAACGGTGATGCTTTGGCAGGTCAGAACTGGTCTTCGTGGCCAGTCAGATTGTTCAATGCTCTGTTCACAACAAATTACAAACAGTTCTCAGCACAGTTTGTGGATCACAAGACTACGAACCCAACAGCAATTGTCAAATTTCTAAAGACTACGCTGAGAGATAGAGTGCAACCTGCGGCACTTCCTGCAGATCCAGCACAAATTTTGCAACCACCCATCTGGGGTCTAACACCTGACAATCAAATTGTTTGGGCATCACCAGGTTCTCAGGCCAACATTGACAACATGGAAATTGGGGATGCACCACAGGATGAAATTAGAGCATCAGCAGATGTGAAAGGTGAAAGAGTTGCGGTACAATTGTTCGGTCACATGATGAACCCGGCGGAAAAACTCAGAATTGCCTCGGCAAAAGCAGTGGTCAGGTTGACTGGTGCTCTGAGACGCAAAGGACGTCCGACAACATGAGAACAAGCAATGAAATTCGTGTGGTGGATGCTGCACCACGTGATCAGCTCAACCAACAGAAAAGGGATTTTGACTCTTACACACTTCAGTCTCTGAATGTGAGGACCAGAAAAAACCAGACTGTGGGTCCGTATGCTGAGAACAATGCTTACCTTCTTTCAGGTGAGCGTCATGTGTTAGGCACTGAGGTCAATGGAACACGGTACGATGGTGTGCCAGGATGTATCATTGACAAAGACGTGACCACATTCACGGTCGATACTACTACATGTCAAGGCATGGATTTTCGTGGGCAAGTATCAATTGCAGCAACGGCATCTGTTGTTTTCACAAATTGTAGGTTCTCAAACACTGTGGCAATGACAGCAGGTGCCAGAGCGCACTTTGTGGGTTGCTACTTTTACGAACAGGGTTCCGTAAATAATTCAGGTGTCGCAGCAAATGCCTACATTGTCGGTTGTGTCAGAAAGTCAGGCATTGCCAATGTCAACGTCACAACCATCGCGGAGACCACATGAGCACTAGAAAACTTACTTTGCAACAATTTGAAGACAAGACTGTGCTCGACACTGAGGGTTTTGAACAGGGCATTCATGACATTTTTGAAAGTCTCAACAACATCGGTCCTGACATTGACACATCATCCACCATTCAAAAGCAGGTGGTGTGGGGTGAGTGTCCTCCACAAATTGTTGTGCCAACATTTCCCATAAACGTAGGTGTTGAGACTGGTGTGGCGCCATTTTTGCCTGTGATACCAACCACGAATGCCTTGACAGCAATTCGTGATGAGAGGTTGAAGTCTAACGATCCTTATGGAGTCACATGCGTACCACCCAGTTCTCCCATTGCAGGAGTCGCAACGGGTTGGAACTGGCAAATGTCATTTTGGACAGAAGAACCGATCATAGTCACAGACCTCGACATATTTATGCACATGGCAGATCCTAACTATTCACAAATTTACACCGATCCTGCTGACTTCAAGTGGTACTCAAATGCACCAGCACCTTTGGAACCAACCTATCCTTTGGAAGACATTGTGGTCTCACTGACTGTAGACTCACCTAATAACCAGCAAGATGCTTCTCAGGTGGCATTGACAGTGCACAAAAATTTCTTTGCTATGAGTTCTCAACGTCTGTTAGAAGCTGACATCTGGTCCACACCTGACATGTTACCAACTTTGCCAGATAAATTAGAATACACTCGAGGTTTCGAAATTCAGGCAAAAGAGATCAACGCACCCATTCCTGCAAAGTCACGTGTCAGAGTCAACATTTTCATGCCAAACTACACACAAGTAGAAGGTGAAGAGGGGCCTGTCAATGAGTGGGCAACTGCTGTAGATGAAGGATATCAAACGTGGAAGCGTTTCATGTGGAGCAATACTCTAACATATCTGGAGAGAAAGACAAATGGCTAAGATACGTAAAAAAGATCTAGCTAGAGGAACAGCGCTCAACACTGACCACTGGAACTCTAACAAGTCGCAGATCGAAGACCTGATGTCAGGTGAAATTGACACTGAGAACATGACACTCAATAACGGTAAGTTCTCACTGACATTCAATTGGCCACGGTTGCTAGCAGAAGACTTTTGCTACACGGACCAAGTGCCGGCAACTGATGCTAGGTTCTCAGTAGATCCACAGGGTCTCAATGTTCCCATCATTTTGCCACCTTTGCAAGACCAGTGGCTCAAACAAATTGGTACCATTGAGATGCCAAACCTAGTTTCATTGTCTGTGTCATTTGACACCTACATGAACAATTTTGGTGTAGTCTCTGAGAACGATAACACAGGTGGAGTTGCGACAGTCAATCCTACTTTTGCTAACAGGTACACTTTTGAAATTGAGATCCGTGAGAAGATGCAGGCTTACAGCAACTACAATGCTTCGACTGCGGTAAAGTCTCAGAACATTGCACCCAAAAGCATCTACAAGACGACAGTTGGTGGTGAAGTTTTCAACTCTGATGTGGTGCGTTTCAACCCCTACTTCATCACAGGCATTGATAAACTGTTCCATCCGTTCAGGACTTACCTGCTCAAGATCAATTTTCCTGAACTCTACACTACTAGAGATGCTCTTGAGCGTTTTGCTCCGATCTCTTTGACAGTGAAGTTGGACTTTGAGACGCGGTTGGTGCAAAGAGACATTTTGCAAGGTGAATTTCCTGACTACTCAATTCAGAATTTTCCACTCAAGGAAGCCAACCCCATCAATGCCACACTGGCACTGGACACGGCAGTTGCAGGTGCAAACCCGACTGCCAGGGCAGGCATTGCTGACAATGGTAGAGTGCAAACAAACATTGAGAAAGTGGATGCAATTGCTGTCGAAGGCATTTCTTCTGGTTACGACCTTCGTTCGAACACACCGCCGCGCAAAAGAATTATTGAAGATGCTTCTTACTTTTGCATGGTGGTACCGATGTTTGGCGGGTGGCTTGATGTGAGGTCTTCAGATCTCAACCAGGTAGGCATTCCGTGGGGTCCTTCAGGAAACTTTGGCGGTGGAGAAGGCAGGTATTTCACATATCCCATTGCTGACCAACGCCTAATTCCTATTTCTCAACCTTTTGTCATTCACCATGTTTTTGCTGTACATGACTACGGTAGCCACGCGGTGACTGCAGGTGCTCCTCTGAACCCTGAAAGACCCAGGAATGGCGCAGCACAGCAACCCATCTCACCCACATTCAGAAGACGAATTGGTGTGGGCATTGCGTCTGGTCTCAGGTCAGAATCTAAGAAGTATGAACAAGTGGCTTATGCAGAATTTTTCAACCCAAGCAAATTCAACTTTTTGGTTGATCAAGTGGTTGACGGTCTTGTTCCACCTGACTTTGGTGAGATGATAGACAGTGGTGTGCCCAGTGGCCTGCCAGGATACCTAGCAGACCAGGAAATTTTTCAAATTCCATTGGTTCGTGATGTGACTGACGGAAGAGGCACACGTTCTTACTACGACGAAGGCAACCCATACTTTGTAGGCAAGTCTGACCTAGGAACAAAAAGCAGAACTTCAGTAGGTATTGTGGGCGCACCAGGTTCTAAAAGAACACCGCTCACTGTGGGAGAAGAATTGTTCTTAGATGTCAGGTGGGTAATGGATGACACTGATCCAACGTATGGTCTGTCTTATTCAGATCCTCCGTTTGCTAACGGTCCGTTTGAACAGACACAATATATTGGAACATCTAAGTGCTGGGTCTACATCATTGGAAAGATGTCGACTGCAACATAGAGAACTGTAAAGAATACAGGAGACGAAAATGGCAGAACAACAAATCGGATACGGTGCTGGTGGAAAGAGTTTCAAGACTGGCAAAAAGACAATTCCAATCGAAGACTACAAAAAGGCTTTTCCTGGACAACCCACAGATGAAGGCCTGACCGAAGCCAAAGCAGGTGAGGGTTATGCATTCTATCTCAACCCACAGACTGGAAAGTATGAGAGAAAACTAGACACTGGCATTTACGAAGAAGAGATGGGTCTTCTGGGTGAGACTGTCGGTGCTTTGGAGAAGCAGGTCGGTGCTGCAGAGAAAGCAATTGGTGCTGCTCAGGAAGCAGGAACCGCCGCACAGAGAGCTGCTAGGTTGAAAGCAGCGCAGGCACTGTCTTCTTACCGTGGACTCGGTGAGGGCGGTCGCGGTGTGGGTCTTTCTCAAATGGCGGCACAAACAGCGGGTGTAACCGAGGCAGGCATTCTTGCTGACACCGCCGCGGCAGTCGCTGCTAGAGAAGGTGAAGCCACAGAGGCCAGAACTTCTGCCACCATTGCTAAGAAGAAGTTGCTAGAACAGGAAAAAGCCTACGAGCAAGAAGCCATCGATGCTGCGTCTGATGCTCAGGAAACTGTCAACAGAATTGGTGGTCCAATGAGAACCACCGCTGATGATGTCAAGAAAATTCTAGAAGAGATCAGAGCAAAGCAGGTGGCAGCAACTTCTCCAAAAGCAAAAGCTGCATACCAGAAAATTATTGACTCCATTTACAATGGAACATTCGATGGACCAGGCATTGATACCTGGAGCAAGTCAGATCTATAAGGAGAAACATGGCGCGTGTAATAATTCCCTCGACAGAAGAGTTTCTCAAAAACTATGCAGGAACTGCTTACGGTAAGAAAATTTATGCACCTGACCAGACCATAGAGCGTATCTCTAAGTTGGTCGGTTTTGTGGATAAGATGGCTGAGTCTCCAGCCATGACCGTGTTGGCATCTGGTGTCAAAGCGGCAGGTGAAAAATTGGGTGGTGCCCTAGAAGGCATGGGCACAGAACTCAGGCGCCAAAGAGAGGCAGAAGAGAACAGACCTGTCAGTCCCGGTCCTGGCATGATGCCTGTCATTCCTGGCACTGCCACTGTTGGACCCGAAGGCATTGGTGGTTACGATCCAACTGTTGGCATGAGCATGCAGGAAAAGCAGGCGTATGCTGCAATGACACCTGAACAACGCATGAAATATGCCGCAGCAAAACGCAGAGCACAGGTCACTGCTGAACAAACAGACTTCGAACGCGCCAAAACAGAAATGATGGATGCACGTGGTGACTTTTTGAGAATGAGAGAGACTCAGATGTCTGCCGATAAGGTGGCAGCGGCAGCGGAAGCAGAAGCCAGAAAACAGGCAGGTGCTTCACTGCAAGGTTACACTCAGCAACAAATTGAGCAAGCAAAACGGGCAAAGATGGATCCATTGGAGGCCAACCAGATCAACCGTGCTAGGGTAATTGATAAGTTTTACGCTGATATGAGAGGAATGGTGCCAGGTAGTCAAGAACTCAAAGACACCATTATTGAACTCAATAATCTGATGGACGAAGACAAGGCCGAAAAGCAACTGATCGCTCGTATCAAAGCCTCTGGCGGTTACGATGTTCTGTCTCCTGAACAAAAACAGAAGGTTGTCAAGTATGCCGAAGACATGAAGAAAAGAATGGAAGAGAGGATCATGCCAGGTATCAGGTTAGAACAGGCAATGGCAGGTGGCGCAGCAATTCCTAAGGAGATGCCAGCAACTGCACCTGTTTCACCCACACCTGCAGCACCTCCTGTGTTCTCAGTTGCTGGAGCACCTGTTGCTACCGCACCTGCTGTTCCAGCAACTAGACCAGCACCACCTGCAACTGCAACCACGCAAGTTCCAACACCTGTCTATCCTGAGGGACAGGTCGGTGCTGGACCTCCGACATTCACAGGTGCTGAAGATTACCTGAAGAGAATAAGGGAAGCAAAAGACGACAAAGAAAGAATGCAACTCATCAATGAACTTGCAGCAAATGCTGTTGCAATGACAGCAGCTTCTGGTACTGAAGCGGTTCCAGCAACTGCAGCAACACCTTATCCTGCAGTCGAAAGAACTCAAATGAGACCTGAACTTGCCGAACGTGCAAAATTGGGACTTGAAGAAAGAGGCATCTCACCTGAAGACGCCGACCTGATGACACGTTATGGTCTGGACAAGGCAGGAGTTGAGAGGTACAAGTTCGTGTCAGGCCTTGGTTTGGAACCTGAACCTGGTCAAGAACCATACACTGCACTTAGAACCACTGAGGATGTGATGGGTGCTGCAAGAATGGCAGACACACCTGAGAAGCAACAGATGGTGTTACAAGCAGTCAGAAACCTAGAGTTCAGACCGAAGAATGTTTTCGAAGCATTTGGTTTTGGACAGACAGATCCTGAAAGACGCCTGGGTCTGGGCAAGGCAGTGGTGGAGATGTTCCCCAGAAAGACTGCACAGGACACTTACTATGACTTACTGTTGAAACAGGAACAGGCAAGAGCCAAAGCGGAAGCATCTGCAACTGCTGCAGCAAAGAGACCTGGTGAAGTGGCAAAGGGTGAAGCTGAAGTCAGAAAAACTGATGTCGGTACTGCTGCACAGATGGAACAGGCAAGAGCAACTGCTGCCAAGACAAGAACTGAAGATTACCTCAGGCAAGCAAAACTTGATGAGAAAATTGGCAAAATGGCAAATGACATCAAGAGAGCACAGGCTGCCTTGATAGCTGCCAGAAGACCAAGAGGTGGCGGTGGTGGTTTGACATTTGCTCAAAGAGTTTCATTGAATGACCAGACCGGTTTGGCAAATGACATTGTCAGAAATAACCAAGCAGCAAAAGACTTGGATTCTCAAGCTGCAAACATGGATAAAATTGCAGGTTACGCAGCAGATCCAAAACAAAAAGCCCAATTGGAGCGAGATGCAAAATACACACCACCTGAAAAGGTGCGCATCAAAGAAAAACCTGCAGTCGATGCCGCGGTCAAAAAAGCAGCAGAAGCCAGGAGACAATTGTCTGACATTCAAAGACGTGAACAGGATGCCAAAGCTGCTGCCGATGCTGCGAAGGGACTCAGAGACAGAGCAAATTCACATAGGCAGCGTGCTGAAGATAGTTTGGACATTTATGAAAAGACATATCCAGGCGCTGGTGCTGTTCAAAAGAGAAAAGAAGAAAAGAGAGAACCAGAAAAGAAATAATAATCAGGAGAATGCATGCCGCCTAAACCACTGCAAACAGTTGGATCACTTGTCCAGCAGTACAAAAAAGCTGGAATGTCTGAAGATCAGATTGCTAAGGAATTTGAAAAGCAGTATGGTGCTCCTCATTACAATTTGCCTGAAGGAACCACCTTACGTCAAGCATACGTACAATCTCCTAGAGCCATTAGAAAAAGAGGTGTTGCCGCAGCAAGACCTGAACTGGCTGAAGAGATCTATTTCCCATCTGCTGCAACTGGTGGCAGAGAGGATAGACCTGAGTTTGCATTAGAACCTGAACCTCCTGCTTTAGGAAGTGAAACGTTAGGCATTGAGGAAGAAACTACATCCACACCTGAAGAGACTTCTCTGTTGGGAGACGTTAGAGAAGCAGCGTTGGCTGTGGAAGAATCTAAGCGTGGAACAGAACTCCGTGGTGGCGTCACTGATCTAGGAGAGAGTCTTGCACGTACAGGTGGATTCTTTACAGGCATAGGTCAAAAGCTTTATGAAATGACACCATTCGGTGAAGAGGCAGAAAGAGTAGCCAGAGAACAACAACTGGCAATGGAAACTCCTGAAGCTGCTGTTGCAAGGAAAAGGCAAGAAACTGCAGAAAGAGAAGCTTGGCAAAAAAATGTAGTTGATAATCCAAAATCTACTCTTGCTGACATGATCAAAAACACACCTACTGGCCTGAAGATTCGTGCTGCGCAGGAAGAAGCCTTGAAAAAATACGAAGGCAGTTCATTGCACGGTGCATTCAGTGCATTCACTGAGGATGCTGGCAATCTGATCATGTTCTTGCCCAGACTAATCATGGCACCTTTTGAAGAATTTGAAGCTCCCAAAGAAAAATCTTCATTTGCCATAGGAAAAGAAACTGGAAAAGAAATGTTGCCAACCATGGCAACAGCCGCGGCACTCTCAGTTCCAGGTGTAGACTTCTACGATCAACTTAGAGCTGCACCACTGTCTACAATGTTGATGTACATTCCTGCAATAGAAGGTGGTGCTGCAGCACTAAAAGTTCTGCCAGGTGCTGGAAGAGTTGCTAGCAAATTAGGAGCGTGGAGACTTGCAGCAGGTGAAAAGTGGACACAGGCATTGGGTACAACTGCTGATGTGGTTGCCAGACGTTTGGGTCAGACTTCACAGTTCGTGATGGACAAGTTCTATAACAGAGATCCTAAAATCACAGCATTGATGGAAGAAGCCTTTGCTGAAGGTGCAGGAACTGAAAAAGCACTCAAAAAACTCAGTGACATTTTTGGTGAGAAAGTTGGTGGTGCATTAGAAGCAGGACCTAAGGGTGCAAAACCAGCGGTTGCTGCAACTGCAGATGTTGTCACTTCCTTGGAAGCAGGTGCTTTGGACAGACCAAGTACACTGTCTGGTGCCATTGCAGCAGGACAAGTTGCTGGGACTGCTGAAGAGTTCGGTAACCTTTCCAAGTCCAGTCTTGCCAGAAGATTGTTTGATGAACAGACACTGAATCAAGCCAGTTCAAAAGTCACACTTCAACGTTCCAGACAAGGATTACCTGTCTTAGAGAGAGAACTCAGAGATGCATCAGGTGCTCTCATCTTAGACGCAAATGGCATGCCAAAACTGAATCCTGAATGGGTAGTTGCTGCGGCAGAAGAAGCAGCAAAGACCGCAAAAGTCGGAAAAGGTTACATGCAAATGGCCAGGTTACTTGACTTTTCTCAAGATGCCATTGAAGTTCTTGTAAGAAATGGTTACACAATGGATGAAGCTGGAAAGGCTTTGCAATCAGCTCTTGGACAGAACAGAAATGTGAAAAGAGTCCCATTCGCAGACATTGAAGAGTGGTTGAAAGCACCAAAAAATGCAAGAGGAAATGCTGTTCAAGCTACTCCTGTAGAACGAGCTCAGTTCCTAGGAATGCTGACAGAAGAATTGAGTAAGTCTGGTGATGCACCCTATCGACTCAGGACAGTGGGTGGAAGTGCACTAAATCCTACATTTGCAGGTGCTTCAGAAGGTGTTCAACAGTTAGCCAGAGCTTTGGATGATGCACTGGGTGCTGGTGGTGGCCCAAATCAAAAATTCAAATTCACTGCCGCAGATTTGCAAAGGTCCATTCAAAGTGGATTTGCTAGGTTGGCAGATGAAGTACAAACAAGAAAACACAATGAAATTTTTAGAACTGCAGACGAAGCAGACAAAGTTGTGAGACTTGCTGACAACACCATTGACTTGGCACAGACCGCAGACAAGTACAAAACTTCACTACCAAATGTGCTAGGATTAGGTGCACAAGAACTCAACAATTTGACCTCTTACGTCAGAGGTGTAGCAATCAAGGATTCTTCTTACCGTCCACTTTTGCAGAGACTGGAAGAAATGAAACCTTTGAAAGGGGTTGCCACAGATGCAGGTACACCAATCAATGTCTCTAGACCACTGGCTTACCTGCAGGAAGTTCAAGAAAATCAAACAGCTTTCAGAAAACAGACAGAAACTCTAATGGGAAGATTGAACAGCTTCTTGAAGGCTGGTGCAATTCCTCTGAATCCACCTTCACTGATCTCAAACATTGTAGGCAATGCCATTGCTGCATCAGTGAAGTTTGGTACCACACCTTTCACTGAAATGGAGTTGGTCAGAGCTTACCTGGTAGACTATGCTAGGTTTCTAAAGGGTGAAGCACCTTCGAAGACCGTGTTGCAAGGAGCAGGACTTGGAGAACTTGGAAACATGGCTGACGATGCCACCAGAGCTAGAGCTTACCGCGCTGCACAGAGGTCAGGTCTTTTTGGTGGTGATAAGATGAATGCAGACTTAGGATTGCAATTCATGTTGGATGAGACAAGAAATCTCAACACAATGCCAGGACCTGTCAGAAAAGTTCTGAACAAGACATTTGATAAAGCGCTGGCGGCAGGTGGCAAATTGATGGAATGGGGTGACCAAGGTGCAATGTTGAGAACATTCACTGCCAAGTTCGATGACCTGGCTACCTATGCCTCAAACCTGGCAGAAGGTGAAAGCATCTCATTTCCAACTGGTGTCAACAGTCGTGGAACCATGACAAGACAAGGCAGTGGATACCTCTTCTCAGAAAGAGTCACAGGTGCCAAGTATGCCAGCACTCGTGCTCTCTCTTCGGCCGCGGCAATCGATGATGTGTTGGCCAAGGGTGCAGGTGCCATGGCAGGTGGCCTGATCTTTGACTACAGTAGAACACCAGGATACCTCAACTGGTTGGCAAGACAACCGATTGTCGGTGCTGGTTCTCCGTTCTACACTTACGGTTTCAAGGCACTGAGCGCACCTCCTTTCAAAAGGGGTATGTTGAACTTCATGTTGTCTTCTGCAGACGGTATTTCATCAACCTCTAATGCTGTCAACAGAGCAATCACACAAAAAGCTTTGCAAGATGCAGGAAGAAAAGCCATGATGGTGGCAGCATCAAAGGTGACTGCAGAAGATCCTGATGTCAGAAAACTCTACGGTGGTGATCCTGTCTCACCTGGAGCACTGAGACTCACAGGTAGAGGAACCGAAGAAGCAGCAAACATTGCTAGGTTCTCTTCGGCAAACTGGTTTGAAGGAACCCAAACATACCTCAACATTCTAGAAGGCATTGCAGACGAATTTGCAGAACGCACTGAAACTAGACAGGTCGACAAGTATTTGAAAATTGCCATGGATCCAAACACCAAAGCAACTAAAGAGGAAGAGACACTAGCATATAACCTGGCAGTTGCCGAGGTGAAGAGGCAAGGTCTCAATACACCTGAAACAGTTCCTGCAATGATGAAATTGTTAGGCATTGGTGGAAGCCAGGCATTCGAATTCTATGCCAAACTCAAAGATGCGGCAGAGACTGGTGACACTACAGACCTAGGAGAAGCAATGGTAGGGTTGGTGACCCCAGGTGGTGTCAGAAGGTTGGTGAACATTGGCAATGTGATCTTTGGAACTGATAAGGGTGTAGAACTCTTGGCCAAAGGAAGGCCAGATGATGCGAACATTGATTACAAAAATTGGCGTGAGAAGGCCAAGTATGCATTCACTCAAGCGACAGGACTTGGTGCGGTACCTGTGGACTCTGCCAAGACTGCCAAAAGAGTCAGTGAAGCCTGGAAGAAAGAGATGATGGATCGTCTGGGTGTGTGGAAAAAGAAACGCATGCAACAGATTGCAGACAAATACAAAGAAGGAACTCTACCAGGTGGTTACAAGAGCGCAGCAGAAAAAGCGGATAATGAATACGAAGAACTCAAGGATATTCTGGAAGAAGCAGTAACAGATTGGTTGAATGGATTGGATGAGAGGGGTGTGAAGGGTGTGGTGCCTGCTGAAGAGTATGTGCCACCGGCTGAAGAACCCACTCAGACCACCGAAGAAGACGCAGAAGCAGAAGCCAGGCGAAAAGCAATTGAAGATGCCAACAAAACTCTAGAAGGAACTCCATGATAGAACTCACTGCAAAAGACATGATACAAATTGCCACCTTCATCATGCTACTGGGTGGGGTGTTCTGGCGGTTCAGCACCATGTTGTCAAACATTCAGGCAGAACTCAAACTGATAGACCAGAAACTCTCACAAATGGTTCCTAAGTTGGATGACCACGAGACCAGAATTCGTGCATTGGAAAGAAAGTGTCTGAAACATTCTGAGGACTAGGAGCACCATGTCGAACAAAGCAGCAGTTGTGGTCGAAGGACAAAGCATTCCGACACCACTGGATCCAGGACAGTTCAGTGTCAGTGGTGGTTACATCAATGTCTCAGGTGCACCCCCTTCAGGTGCGGCAGGTGGTGATCTAACAGGAACATATCCTAACCCATCTGTGACCTATGCCGCCACGGCAGGTTCTGCGACCACTGCAACCACAGCAGTAACTGCTACTAGTGCAACCTATGCTACTACGGCAGGAACTGCAACAGATCCCACTAAGGTCGCAAAGACTGGCGACACAATGACGAATACCTTGACCATCGATCAACCTACAGGTACAACTGGTCTGGTTTGCAAGGCACTAGCAACCAATGGTATCGGTTCGGTCACCATTGCCGGCAAAGGAAATGGAACCGAGTTTTCTAACTTCTATCTGCAAGACGAGAATGGCTATCCAACAGGTAACCTGTGGTCATTTTCTATGCGTAATGACAAGAGTTTTCTGTTCTTTTCATATGGTGCTAGCACTTTTGTCAATGTAATGTCCTTGCAACAAAACGGAGGAGTCCGTATTGGTCCTTCTTTTGCTACTAGCACTGTGGTGTCATCAAATGTACTGGCAGTTGCACATAAAATTGGCGCAGGTGTTTCAGCACCAACAGCAACAGTACATATGAAAGCAGGCACTGCAACAGCAGGAACAGCACCTCTCAAACTCACCTCTGGCACTTTGCTTACTACCCCGGAAGCAGGTGCCATGGAATACAATGGCACACTGTCATTTACAAACAGCACTGTTCGCAAAGATGTCTGTCTCAAAACAACTTACACACAGACACTGACACCAACTGTGGTGAGTGCTGGCATGCCTGTGGAGCAGACGTTCACAGTCACAGGACTAGATACTACTGACACCGTCACTGTCAATGCACCCGGACCAGCGATATTCAATGCTCGTGTTTCTGCAACAAACACTTTAGCCATTACCTTCATGCCTCCGGCTGCAGGAAGTTACACACCTCCATCAGGAACCTACCGTATCGTTGCTATCAGGAGTTGATGATGATAAAAGAAGCGCAACAGATCATAGACAATGCCAGGTCCTGGATGGGGAAAGGAATTACCTACCAGATGGGTGCAGACAACCTGAAGAAAATGGACTGTTCTGCATTCATATGGAGATGCCTGGGTGAGAGGAAATACAACGGTAAGGTGTGGCGGAACACAGATCACCTGTGCAGTCAAAAGGCACTAACTGAATTCGTCAGACTTCCACATGCTGAAGACGGTTGCATTGTGGTCTATCCCTCATACAAGGACTCTAAAGGCAAGAGACGAGCAGGTCATGTTGCTGTGGTAATTGATGCTGAACACCACACAATCATTGATTGTTCCCAATCACAGAACGGAATCACTGAGAGGAACGGTGATTTCTTCTGGAAAAAAGACAAAACTATTTTTCTGAAACCTGCATAATTTTTGTGCCACTTTGCAAAGTGATGCATATTTAATTTTGTTGAGTTCGTTGCTTTAAAGACTGTTTGTTGTGTTCTTTTGATTGTGTTGAGTTACAGTTGTCATACTAAGATTTACCAATTTATGCTATTACGCTATTATGATTTGCAGATTTGGTCATCACGACCTAAAAAGTGGTTGGGACTTCAGGGATAGGGGACCTGAAGGTGAGGAGACAACACAGTCCTTGCTCTCTGACAACTAGCATTACTATTCGCCATCAAGCCAGGCAGACCGTCGTTAGCGAACCGACGTAATAGGAATCAGTTGCTATGCTGATTTGGGCTAAAAGGGATGGTTCCAGTTCCGAGGAGAGGGTTTCTACCGGGACTAGGATATGACTCATTAAAGGGCCAACACGTAAGAGACACAGTCGTGAGTCAGAGGATAGGGTGCTAGGAAACGGGTCGTAGTCTGCTTATATTGGCCCAGACTGTGGTTCGCTTTACTCAAAAATAGGAAGGAAACAGAATGGCAAAGAAGAAGAAACCATACAATGCCCAAAAGGAACTCGAACACTTGCGTAAGAAACAGGAACGATTGTTACACAGGCTCAATCAACAACACATCATCGAAGAGAATGAACGACAACACAAATGGAACCACAATGACTAGACAGACTGAACAGAGAAATGACGAGTGGATGACACCGTCCTGGATAACAGACATGTTGCCACACATAGACCTGGACCCTTGCGCACATTCCAGTTCGACCGTGGGTGCTGCAAACCAGTATGATATTAGAAACGGTGATGATGGACTCAAACTACCGTGGCAAGGAACGGTGTTCTGCAATCCGCCATATACCAAAACCTCAAGGTGGTTAGCAAAATGCCGCGAACACGGAGAGACAAATCAAACAGCAATAGCTCTGATTCCAGCAGTCCCAGGGGATGGACCGTGGATGAGGGAGATTTGGAAGAAGGCGACGAAGGTGGGGTTCATACTTGGACGCCTGCAGTTCAGAAACCCAGCGACAAACGAGATGGTAACAAGAGGAAGAGGTCACGCTCTGGTAGTGTGGGGTCCAATGCCACACCTTCCTCCACATCCCAGACTGGTGTGGGTGGATCCAAATGGGAGTTCCCCAAGCAACCAGATCATTTTCTCTGGGATGCAAGAGCTGCTCACATTCGATACCCGGAATCTGCCCATTGGCTTGAGACTGTCGTAATGCCACACTACGAATTGAGTCCTTACGATCGTCGCATACCACTGGCGCTTTGGGATATTTGGGAGAACGCCACACCGGGGTGCAACAATACATTGTAAAAGATTGTAAATTTTGAACAAAAAAAGTGCAAAGTCTTCAAACCTATGGTATGATAAATCCATAAGGAAATGGATTCCTTATCAAACCTGGAGGAAACAAAATGAATTACGTTCGAACCAAAAAACAACGCTTCGCTTTCTACCAGCAACTGAAGAATGAATTCGATCGTCGTGATTCCAATGACCTCTACACAAATCCTGAGGATAAAGACCTGAAATCCATTCACGGTACCTACTACAGAGGTCCCCGTTGCGAAGGCGTTCGAGTGGCATTCACCATCGACACCAGTGACAACAGTTGGTGGGTGACTGACGAACGCTACTCAGAATCAGAAATGGGTGGTTGGGGTGATGTGCATACTGAGAACCCTAAATGGAACATTGGAGCGCCGCCTGCATACAAACCCGGCCAGTTGCTACGTGACACCAGAACAGGTGCCATTGTAATGATTCTGACCGAAGCCTATCTATACACAGGTGGCATGTGGAAGAATGCCTGGTTTCATGATGTCCTTTACGAAGGTCAAATCGAAAGTGACACCATTCATGAATTGAAGCGTTCCTTTGTGGAGGCAAACTAATGGACATTAGCAACTACATTGCAAAGCAAAACGGTTGGTGGTTGGAAGAACTCACAGATGCCATCATCAACGAAGAACACTGTTCCATTCAAACGAATGCGCAACAACTGAACACCAACGACAGCGTTCTATTGTCTGACTGGATGGACGATGTCTCTGACGAACTGGATGACCGGTGGCGTTACTACAAGCGTCACACACGAAACATGCCACAGTTCGGATACGACTGGATGCGCAACAAAGCAGAATTCAAACAGACTGTCGCAAAACTGGTGGCTTATGGTTACCTGAATCTCTGAATCACACAGTGACTCTTAGAGACACGGAAACTCTTGGATAAGGATTATTATGGACAATGCAAAAGAGTGTCACACAAATCAACGTCGTAATCCGAGGAGCTATCAATGAGTAAGTGGAAGGCAAACGGTAACGGGACGCAACTAAAGCAGTCCGAGCGCTACATTCTTCAAAGATTACTACACCTGGTAGAGAAGGAGAAGGTGAACCAGGAGGAGAGCGAACACCTTCATAGGAGACGCATGACATCTGCAGATAAGAGGAGAGAGGAGAGGAAACGCGTGTTAGATGATGCATTCGCAGAACTCTACGGGGAGGACAACAGATGAACCAAATACCTGACACACATCCCAGGCCCAGTCCCTTGCCACCAGGACGGTTGTAAATGACTGCTTACGAAATGACATTTTGGGCATTCTGGCTCAGTCTTCTGTGGGGAGCCATTCAAATTGCTATGAATTGGTAAGTATGGACACAGAGGTGCCGGTATCACAGGACGTGTTATGCGGGAAGTGGGCCCTGCCCCCGCCTTCATTTAAGTTCCACCCGTGTATACAATTCTTTCATAGACAAACATTGTAAAACATTGTAAATTTTGAACAAAAA
>Ga0208783_10000255_pt1 | contig 33569 bp, 30 predicted proteins | sample DEB19_08_DNA_2_FD_184529 | JGI IMG/M metagenome (GOLD analysis project Ga0208783, IMG submission 184529) | Aqueous microbial communities from the Delaware River and Bay under freshwater to marine salinity gradient to study organic matter... | ecosystem: Environmental > Aquatic > Marine >... | reverse complement strand
GTCAGCACGGTGACTCCCTCAGCCACCAGCGCCGCGGTGACCTGCCGGGCGGCGTCCTCATCTTCGCGCGGCAGGACCCTTGCGCCCATCTCCACCAAGGTGACCGCGGCGCCCAGGCGGGCAAACGCCTGCGCGAGCTCGCAGCCGATCGGGCCACCCCCCAGCACGGCGAGGCGCCGCGGAAGCGCCCTCAGCGACCAGATGGTGTCCGACGTGAGCGGGCTGGCTTCGGCAAGCCCCGGGATCGGGGGCAGCACCGGTCGCGCTCCGGAGGCGATCACGATGCGGCGCGCTGTCAGCGTGCGCATGCTGGCATCCGGCGTGCGCACGTCGACCGCCCACGGCGACACGAGGCGCGCCTCGCCCTCCACGCACTGGACCCCCAACGCACGGTAGCGCTCGACGCTGTCGTGCGGGGCGATCTCGGCGATCACCCGGCGCACGCGCGTCATCACGGCCGCAAAATCCACCTCGCCTTCCAGCACTCGAATGCCGAACTCGCCCACACGCCGCAGGTCCGCCATGGCCTTTGCCGAGCGAATCAGCGCCTTCGATGGCACGCAGCCCGTGTTGAGGCAATCGCCCCCCATGCGATGGCGCTCGACCAGCACCACCTTCGCCTGCACGGCGGCGCCGATGTACGCGGTGACGAGGCCAGCAGAGCCGGCGCCGATCACGATGAGGTCGGCATCGAATCGCCCCGGACGCTGCCAACGGGCATACACCTTACGCGCCTCGATCCCCGCCAGCATGCGCCGGGCGACGAAGGGGAAAGCCGCCAGTAGCACAAACGCGCCGACAAGGCCCGGTGACAGGATGCCCGCGAGGGTCGTGAGCTGGCCGATCTGCGTGCCCGCATACACGTACACCACCGTGGCGGGAAGCATTCCCACCTGGCTCACCCAGTAATAGGTGCCCACCCGGATCGGGGTGAGCCCCATCAGCAAGTTCACGACAAAGAAGGGGAACGCGGGCACCAGGCGCACGGCGAAGAGGTAGAAGGCGCCATCCCGCCGCATGCCGGCGTCGATCGGCGCGAGCCGCGCGCCGAAGCGGCGACGAACGCTCTCGCGGAGCAGGAAGCGCGCAAACAGAAAAGCGAGCGTCGCGCCGAGGGTCGATGCGAACGACACCAGCAGCAGGCCCCACCCGAAGCCGAAAATCGCCCCGCCCGCTAGCGTGAGGATGGTGGCGCCCGGGAGCGACAAGCCGGCCATCACCACGTAGGCCAGGAAGAACACCGTTGCAGACGCTGCCGGGTGCGCAGCTACAGCAGCTGACAGCATCGCGCGGTGCGACTGCAAGTTGTCGAGTGACAGATACCGATGCCAGCCGAGGGCGAAGAACGCGCCGATGACGGCAAGGACAGCGCCGACGACGATGAGACGGCCGAGGCTCATGGCGATGAGTTGCCCGGCGCGGCGGCGGCGACGGGGTACGAGGTTCCCGAAGCGATGCGACGCCAATACGAAGCATGCGCAGGCGATCCCGGCGGCCATTGGCGCAGGAAGTCCCGAGCGAAGGCGTCAACGTCGTAACGCACGGGCAGCGCCTCGACGAAGGCGCCACCAGTTTGGGTGCGGTAGAGCGCGGCAGCGCAGGGCTCGATGCCAATGCGCGTGACGAGGCCCTGGCGCTCGCCGACGAAGTTGGGCATGCCGGCGGCGCCGTTGTTGGCCACCACGCCGACGCGGCCACCCAGATTGAAAGCGCGCATCACCGCGCGACAGGTGTGACTGCTCGCGAAGATGTCCAAGTTGCCATCGGCGAATATGCGGCCAAGCCACTCGCGCACACTGGGGCCGTCGAGGCTCGCGGCATCGAACCGCCAGCCTGCGATCGACTCCGCATCGCCATGCACGATGCCGATGGTGGCTTCGCCCACCCGTGCCACCGCCACGGCGGGCAGCCGCGCAAGGCGCGCCCTCGCCTCGGGATAGGCGCGCGCGGTGTCCCGCAGTCGCTCAAGAATTCGGTTTGAGCGCTCGACTTCCTCGTCGCGCACCCCGGCCGGGTAGGCGCAGGCGCACCCGAAGCCCTCGGGCTCCGCGGCGATCTCAGTCTCGACATTGCCCCGCAAACGGATGTGGCGCTGGGTTCCGGCCTCCACCGCGTCGAAGGCATGCGGGTCGACATCGAACCAGTGAAAGTCGCCGTTGAACACGAGCCGGGCGTTGCCGCGCTCCTGAGCGAGCAGCGCCTCGATGGCATCCAGGGCTGCGAGGTTTCCATAGAGGCCACCTGCGACGATGAGCGTCTCTGCCTCGATCTCGGGCGGCCGGCTGAAAACGCTCGGGGAATACCCGTAGTGCGCCGGGCAGGCGCGCCCCGGCGGTGCGGCCGCGCCCTCAGGCAAGCGCGCCCCCGCAGGAGGAACCCTGCCCCGCCGTGCAGCCGTAACAGTGGTTACGAACCACGATGGCACCCCCACCCAATTCCTCGCCCATCACATCGGCCACGTGCGTGCGCGCCCGGCCTCGGTGCTGAAGGGCAAGGCCGAGCATCTGGTTGAAGTCGCAGTCGTAGAGGAAACCCTGCCAATCCACTGACACAAGCGACCGACACATGACGGCATCGAGGTTCTCGTCGCGATGGGCGCCCCGCAACAACGCCATGTAATCGTTGAACTGCCCGCGCGTGACCAGCGTGGAGCCAAAGCGCTGGATAGGCATGTTGGCGAGCGTGAAGAGCCCGTTGAAGACGATGCCGAAGGCGTCGCCCAGCACGCGCTGGTAGTCTGCCTCGAGAGCAGGCTGCGGCGGCGGCAGGCTAGGCCCCTGAGGGTTATAGACGAGGTTCAGCAAGAGCCCGGTCCCCGGCTTGCCGTAGCCCAACGCGTTGAGGCGCCGGATGCCGTCGATACTTCGCTGATAGACGCCCTCGCCGCGCTGGCGGTCGACCAGCTCCTCCGTGTAACAGGGAAGCGAGGCCACCACCTCCACCCCAAACGCCGCAAGAAAATCGGCGAGGCCCTCCTGGCCGGGCTCGGAAAGAATCGTGAGGTTGCATCGGTCGATCACTCGCAGCCCGCGGCTGCGTGCCCACTGCACGATGCGACGAAAATGCGGGTTCAGTTCCGGCGCGCCGCCGGTCAAATCCACCGCCTTCGCCCCGCATTCCTCGATGAAGGCGAGCAGGCTGTCGACGGTTTCGCCCGACATGCTCTCAGTGCGGGTGGGGCTCGCGTTCACGTGGCAGTGCAGGCAGGCCTGGTTGCAGATGTAGCCCAGGTTCGCCTGCACGGTCTCGACCGCCCGGCGCTTCAGGGGCGGAAAGTCGGTACGTTCGAGGAGGGGAAGGGTGGCGTGCATGGGTCGACGCCTTGCTCAGGCAACTGACCGGCATGGTAGCAAAGGGCAAGACTGGCGACGCACGCGCACAACGGGGTGTTTCTTGCCATCTTGGCCCTCGCCGCCCCGCTGACGAGTAGGCCATTGTCGCGAGCATCCGCGGCCTCTTCGGGCCGTCCTGTTGAGCGAACGCAAGCCGCTCCTGCCCGCGAGCGTCAGGCTGTTGGCATGGATGCTCGCCTGCCAGCGCTGGTTCAGGTTCCTTCGGGCAGCATGGTGCTGGAAGGCTCCCTCGAAGGCCCCGAGGTCGCGTCGGGAATCGTGTTGTTCGCCCACGGCAGTGGCTCCAGCCGGCACAGCCCCCGCAACCGATACGTCGCCGAGGTGTTGCGCGGCTTCGGTTTTGCCACCCTGCTGCTGGATCTCCTCACTGTGGAGGAGGATCGCGATATCGAGCGGCGCTTTGACATTGCCTTGCTCGCCGATCGCCTTGGCGATGCCTTGGCATTTGTTCAGTCGGAGCCCGGCTGTCGGGGGCTGCCCGTCGGGCTGTTCGGGGCCAGCACCGGAGCTGCCGCGGCGCTGCGCGTGGCGGCTGCGCACCCCGACCTCATTGAGGCCGTGGTCTCGCGCGGCGGGCGGCCTGACCTGGCCGGCGAACAAGTACTCGCAAGTGTCCAGGCGCCCACGCTTCTCATCGTCGGTGGCGGAGACCGACAGGTGCTCAGCCTCAATCGCGCGGCCATGGCGCGGCTTGCCGGCGGGGCGTCCCTGGTGGTGGTGCCGGGCGCCACTCACCTGTTCGAGGAGACAGGCGCCCTCGAAGCGGTAGCGCGCCACGCCTCCGCGTGGTTCTCGCGTCACCTCCTGCGCGCGGGCGTGCCGCCTCCGCGCGGCTGAAGGAGTGACCCGCCTGCCCCGGGCTAGCGCCGCTCGGCGGCCTCCGAGGATTGCTCGCGGCCAATGGCGCGCACGATGTCGTCGAGTTCCTCGGCAACGATCTCGAGCAAGTCATCGAGCGTCACGATTCCGACCAGGTCGCCCGCTGCATCGACCACCGGCAAGCGGCGAATGCCATGGGCACGCATGCGGTGCAACGCCTCGAGCGAGCTCTCGTCCTCGGCGGCGCGAATGAGCCGGGGCGCCATGATCTCGCCCACGCTCACCGTTCGGTAGTCCAACCCCGCCGACAGCACCTCGACCACGAAGTCGCGATCGGTGACGATACCGACCGGGCGCCGGGTCCCGCCGCCATCGGCCACGACCAGGCTGCCAACATGGTGCTCGCGCATCAACTTCGCGGCCTCACCCACCGGTGTCGAGGGCGGAACGACGACAACCGAGCGGCTACAGGCTTCTCCCACTTGCATGGCAACCTCCTCGCGCGCTGCATGAACGAGGATAAATTGTCGATGGTGACCGCCTGCGCGACAATGCGTGAAAAGACGGATCGACACGAAACGCGACAGGAATCGACACCATGAACACTGCCACCCTTCCCTACGCCGGCGCAGTCGCCCCGCGCGAGGCCTGGCGCATGCACTGCGAAGAGGGCGCCGTGATCGTCGACGTGCGCACCAGGCCGGAATGGGAATTCGTCGGCGCCTACCCCGGGGCCACCTTCATCGAGTGGCGCGGCTACGGTGCACCCGGGCCGAACCCCAACTTTCTCGCCGAGCTGCGCTCGCGCTTCTCGCCGGACACGACGCTTCTTTTTCTGTGTCGAAGTGGGGGGCGCTCCCATCAGGCGGCCACGCTTGCCGCGGCAGCGGGTTATCCGCATGCGTTCAACATCCTTGAGGGTTTCGAAGGCGAGAAGGGCCCCGACGGGCGCCGGGGACACCAAGGCTGGCGTGCGGCAGGATTGCCTTGGCAGCAAGGTTGAGCGGCTGGCATCGAGTGGCGGCAGCGGCTGCGCTGCTGCTCGCCGGCGCGTTCGTGACTCGCCTGACGGTGGTCGTGTTCGGCGTCTCCAGCCCGCCTTTCGCTCCGCGACGACCCTGATGCATCTCTATTCCTGATCGCGCCGGTTGCTTCGCCAAAGGGAGAAAAACAGCCACAGGCCGCCCGCGAAAGCTCCCAAAAACCCCAGCAGCCCAAAGATGGGCAGGCCGAGCCAGGTCGGGCCGCCCGACACGGTCATGACGATCGACGATCCGATGATGAGCGCGGCAATCACCACGCCCAGCACCAGCCGATTGATGGCGCGGTCGAGCTGATTGGCGACGCGCTGCAGGTTCACCACGTCGATGTGCACCTCCAGCCTGCCGCGGCGCGCCGCCCGCAGCAGGCGGGAAAGGTCCTGCGGCAACCCTGCGATCAGCCGCGCAGCGTCGCGCACCGCGATCCAGCCGCGCCTGGCGATGGCTTTCGGGGCATAGCGTGAGCGCACCAGCCGCTCCAGCATGGGCATCGCCTCGCCGGCCATGTCGAATTCGGGGTCGAGCTCGCGACCCATGCCCTCAAGCGAGACAAACGCCTTCACGAGCATCACGGTGTCGGCGGGCAGCGTAATGTGATGCGAGCGCAGGATCGCCACCATGTCGGAGAGCATCGATCCCAGGCGCAATTGCTTCAACGGCACGCCGCGGTAGCGCTCCACGAAGGCCTCGATCTCGGCGACCAGCGCCTCTTCATCCACGGTGCTGCCCGAGGCCCACTCGAGCAGCACTTCCGCCACGCGCGAGGGTTCGTGCTGCACCAGGCCCAGCAGCACCTGGAGCAGCTGGTCGCGGCGCTCGTCCGTGAGGCGCCCCACCATGCCAAAATCGATGAATGCCAAGCGATTGCCGGGGAGGTAGAAAACATTACCGGGATGGGGGTCGGCGTGAAAAAACCCATCCTTCAGGATCATCTTGAGCACGGCTCGGGCACCGCGTCGGGCGAGGAGCTTGCGATCGAGCCCTGCTGCGTCGGCTGCGGCCAGGGCACGGCCCGGGATGCCCTCAACCCGCTCTTGCACGCACACGCGCTCGCTTGAGAGCGGCCAGTGGATGCGCGGGATCATCACGACAGGCAGCGCGCGCGCCTCGCCATCGACCGGGCCCGGCTCGGGATCGCGCCAACCCGCGAAGTTTTCTGCGATGCGCGCGGCGTTGCGGCACTCGACAGAAAAATCCATCTCGTCGCGAAGTGAATGGCGGAATCGGCGCACGAGCTCCTGGGGGTTGAAGGTTTTCAGCTCCGGGCTTTCGGATTCCGCGATCTGCGCGAAGCGCAGCATCCAGCGCAGGTCCGCCTCAACCACCGGAACGATGCCCGGGCGGCGCACTTTCACCACCACCTCGCCACCCTCCTTGAGTCGGGCGCGGTAGACCTGCGCGATGGACGCGGCGGCGACTGGCACCGGGTCGAACTCCGCGAACACGGTCTCCGGGGGCGCGCCGAGATCCTCGGTCAGCTGCGGAAGAATCGCCTCGTAGGGAACGGCGGGCGCGCTGTCCTGGAGCTTCGCGAATTCAGCAATCCATTCGGGCTCGAGCAGGTCGACGCGCGTGGAGAGCACCTGGCCCAGCTTCACGAACGTGGGGCCGAGCTCCTCCATGGCGCGGCGCACCCGCGCGGGCGGCGGCAGGTGCGCGTACTCGGCGGCACGCTCCCAGTGAAGCGCCCGGCCCGCGCGCTCGAGCGCATTGGCTAGGCCCAAGCGCCGCACGAGGTCGCCGAAGCCGTAGCGAACCAGGATCGAGGCGATATCGTGCAGCCGCCCGAGGTCCCGGACGGACGCAAGGGCCTGCCAGAGCATCAGGGTTTCTTGTTGCGGGGCTTGGGCTGCACGTGGTCGGCGAGCCCGCCCAGCATGCCGGCGGCGATGGCACGAAAGGTGTCGGCCGTGGCCTGCGCGAGCGCCATGCCCGCCTGGGCGTTCGCTTTGCCAGCCTCTGTCATCGAGTGCGTCGCGGCCGCGAGCGTTTGCTGCACCTGCTCGCCCGTGGCGGAGCCGGAGCGCTTGGCGTGCGTGGCGAGGTCGGAAAAGATCTGGCCGCTGGCATCGCGCGTGCGCGTGGCGGCCTCCTGCAGCGTCTCGACGATGAGCGACTGCAGGCTTCGTAAATCCTGCTGCATGCGCGAGAGGTCGGTCTTGGAAAACGCCTGGGCGCGACCGGCCGCCTCTTCCATCGCCAGGCGCGAAGCGTGCGCCCACTGGGAAAACGCGCCGTCCAAGCCCGTGACCGCATCCTTGAGTTGCTCGCGGGCATCGGCCGCCTGGGAGGCGGCGCGCTTGAGAGAGGGCTGCACGCCCTCGTGCGCGCCCCTGATCACCGCCTCGGCCGTGGCGCGAAGCGAAGCGAAATCGGCCTGCCCCGAACTCAGATAGTGGACGGTGAGCGCACGAACGCGCTCCTGAACGTCGAGCCCCTCCTCCACGATACGGCGGACGTCGGCTTCGAGTTGCTCGGTTTCGGCAGCAGCGCCGGATGACTTGGGGGTGGGCATGGGGCTCTCCTCACGAGCGGTGGGAAAGCCCTCTTCTACACCTTTTGCGCTCAGGCGACTTTGATCTTGAGCGTTCCCACACCCTCGACGAACCCCTCGAGGACGTCGCCTTTCTTCACGGGGCCGACACCCGACGGCGTGCCGGTGAAAATGACATCACCAGGCTGCAGCTCGAAGTAGCGCGACAGGATCGCCACCTGCTCGGCGGTCTTCCAGATCATCTGGTTGAGGTCCCCCTTCTGCTTCTCCTCACCGTTGACCTTGAGCCAGATGGCGCCGTGATCGGGATGGCCGATCTGGCTGGCGGGCACGATTTCGGTGCAGGGCGCGGAATGTTCGAACGCCTTGCCCACTTCCCACGGGCGGCCAAGCTTCTTCGCCTCACCCTGGAGGTCGCGGCGCGTCATGTCAAGGCCCACGCCGTAGCCCCACACGCAGGCAAGCGCGTCGGCGACCGCAATGTTCTTCCCACCCTTCGACAGCACCGCGACCATTTCGATTTCGTGGTGCACGTCCGAGGTCTCGGGCGGATACGGGAAGTCCGCGCCAACGATCAGGTTGTCCGGGTTCTTCTGGAAGAAGAACGGCGGCTCCTTGCTCGGGTCGTGGCCCATCTCCACCGCGTGCGCCTCGTAGTTGCGGCCGATGCAGTAGATGCGGTGGACGGGCAGGCGCTCGCCCGACCCGCGCACGGGCAGGGTCGGCGCAGCGACGGGGGCGAAGGCAAAGGTCACGGTGGTCATGCTCACTTCTTCATTCCAGCGACGATCTTCCCGTAGACCTCCAGCTCGCGGGAAATCAGCTTGGTGAAATCCCCCGACGACATCTTCGAGGCTTCGGCACCGGCAGCTGACAGGCGCTTGGCGATGTCCGGGTTGGAGATGGCCGCATCGAGTGCCTGCGACAGGCGCGTGATGACCGCGGGCGGCGTCTTTGCGGGGGCGGAGAGGCCCAGCCACAGCGTCGCACGATAGCCCGGCACACCGGCTTCGGCGATGGTCGGCGCATCCGGCAGCTCCGGCGAGCGCGCGGCGGAGCCAACCGCCAGCGCCTTGATCGAGCCCGCCTTGATCTGGGCGAGCACCGCCGGCATGGAGCCGAAGAGTACCTGCACCTCATCCGTCATCACTGCCTTGGTGGACTCGGCGTTGCTCTTGTACGGGATGTGCTCCATCTTCGTGCCGGTGGCGTTCAGGAACATGAGGCCCGCCAGGTGCGTCGTGGAACCTTCACCGGCAGAGCCGTAGTTGAGCTTGCCCGGGTTCTTCTTCGCAAAATCGATGAGCTCCTGCACGTTCTTCACCGCCAGCTTCGGGCTCACCACCAATACGTACGGCGTCTCGGCAATCATGCCGACGTGCTCGAAATCCTTCACCGGGCTGTACTTTGCCGAGGGGAGCGTGAGCGGTCCTACCACGTGCGTACTGGTGGTGGACATGGTGACCGTGTAGCCATCCGGCTGTGCGTTGGCGGCGGCTTGCGCGCCGATGGTGCCGCCGGCGCCGGCGCGGTTGTCGACCACGATCGATACGCCCAGGTTCTTCGCCATCGCCTCGGCGGCGATGCGGCCCACGATGTCAGTGGAGCCACCCGCGCCGAACGGAATGATCATGGTGATGGTGCGGTCGGGGTACTTCTGCTGCGCGGAAGCGGACGCGGCGGCCACGAGGACGAACGCGCCGAGCGTGGCGGCGGCCAGGCGAGTGATGGTTCGAATCATGGGTTAACTCCTCTCGATCTTGTGTGATTGAACGCTAGCGGGGTGGGTGAAATCAGGCGCTGCCCCACGGCTTGATCGCGGCCTTCAACTGCTGGTAGCCGTCGACGTAGCGCGGGCGCTTGCCGGAGTAAAGCTTGTCGAACGTGGCGAGCTGCGCATCGAGCCACGCCGCGAGCTTCGTATTGCCGGGGTTGGCGGCCTTGTAGGCCTCGTTGATGAGCACGAAGTGGATCCGCGGGTCGTAGGGTTGCTTGGTGCCGCCCACCGTCTCGTCGCCATCCAGCAGGCGAAGGAGCATCGCGTCAGCCGAGCCCAGTGTCTGCTCGTAGATCGGCGCGCCGTGGATGCGGTACATGACGCTGGTCATGTCCTTGCCGTTGGTCATGGTGAACCCCATGTCCTTCCACAACTGGCCCATGTCAGCCTTGGCACCCGCGCGGTCGATCACTTTCTGGCCCCAGGCGCGCAGCACGTCGGCGGCATCGGCCATCAGGTCCGTGAGGCGGTCGCCATCGAGGTCCGTGGAGTAAACGATGGCTGGTGTCTGGCTGATCATGTCGTGAAGCATGATCCCGAAGTTGGTGTCGGAGATGTGCTCGTAGATGTCGCCGCCCCAATTCTCCATGCCCGCCTTGAAGTCCTTGGGCAGCAGCGCCACGATGGCGTCGACATTCGCCTTGTGTTCCTCGTAGGCGTCCACCGTGTAGCGGCGCTTAAGCTTGAACTTCGTGCCCTGGAGCAGCCAGCGCACGATGCCCGCGTTCACGGCATCTTCCTGCGCCTGCGTGGGCTTGGTCGCCACGCGGCCAATGTGGCCTGTCTCGTGAACCATCTTGAGGAAGAGGCGCGCGGCGTACGCCATGCGAATGCCCGGCGTGTTCATCTCCGAATGGATGATTCCGGTGTCCGGCTCGACGCGGAACCTCTTCTTGTCCTGCGAATACGGCAGGCCCGGCATGAAGCGAATGTTGGTGATGCCGCCGTACGGGCGCACGTTGCAGTAGACACCGGCAGCGGTGCGCAGCGGCGCGTTGGCGGACTTTCCCGCCACCACCACTTTCTTGCCGCCCTCGTTCACCATGAAGTCGCCGGCGGTGGACCACTTGAGCGCCGTGTAGTCGAGCTTGCCGAACCACTCCAGCGACACCAGCTTCGTGTCGTGGCGGAACTGCGCCATCATCGGCACGCCAAGAAAGGGCAGGCCCAGCACGTCCAGCGCCATGATCGTGCCGTTCAGGGCGAACATGTCGGTAAAGGCATGGGCAACCGGCTTCACGTCACCCTTGAAGTTGCCGCCCTCCCAGATGATGGCGTCCGGATAACCCGGCGGACGCGTGGCAGAGCGCTTGTAGATGGTGTCGAGAAGCTTGAAGAGGTCGCCCGTCTGTTCTTCCTGGGCAATCTTGAGGAGGTCGATGGTCGCGGACATGGTCGGAGGCCTCGTCTTGGGCGGTCGGAGTGGAAAGCCTGCAATTATCGCACTGCAGCACGAAAGGACGCATCCCAAGCCAGCTCCCGGTCGGCAGCCGCCCCGTCAGCTTCCGGCGATCAGCTGCTTCAAATAGCCCACTTCGCGCTCGGCGGCGAGGGCTCCCTGCTCGAGCAGCTCCGGCACCCGGTGCGTGTCCTTGAGGCCAACGGTGTAATCGAGGCGCGGCATGATTGCCACGACCTCCGCATGATGCGCGAGGTTGTAGAAGGCGAACTGCGACCGATACAGGTGGTTGCTGACAATCGACGTGAGGTGCACCAGATGAGCACCTGCCGTACCGAGGCTGGTTGCGAGGGTGTCCTCGAAGCCAATGGCGATGATGACATCGGCTCCCTCGCGGATCGCCACGTCGACGGGAAGCGGGTCACACAGCGCGCCGTCCACCAGGGCCCGGTCGCCGACTTTCCACGGTGGCAGCACCAGGGGGATCGAAATGGTCGCCCGCATGCCGTCGAAGAGCGGCCCCCGCGACACGACAACCTGCTCGCCGGATGCGTAGTCCGTGGCCACGAGGTGCAGTGGCACTTGCAGCGATTCGAATGTCCGGTCTCCGGTGTGCTCGCGGATGGCGCGGTTGAGGCGGCGATCATCGATCAACCCCAGCCGCCTGCCCCGCCGGAAGTTGCGCGGCAGCACGGCCCTCAGGAGCGAGCCGTACGAAATGCGGTTGAAGGACCCGTCCCAGCCCTGCACGAGGCGCTGGCAGAAACCGTCCGGGTCCTCGCCACCTTCGGCCACCCACAGGCCGCAGAATGAGCCGCCGCTGCAGGCCACCACGAGGTCGATGGGGATCGCCTCGCGTCGCAGCACCCGCATCACGCCGAAGGCGGCCAGGCACTTGAGCGCCCCAGACCCCACAACAAGGGCGACCCGGGGCCGCCCCGCCCCGTTGGCCGGTGGAGGGAAAGCCGACCGATGAGACCCATGATTGGGAGAACCGGCTTCCGACATGCGGGGCAGGATAGCAGGGGATTCACAGCCGACCCGGCCAACTCCCCCTAGCGCCAATCGAAGTAAACTGAATCCTTGAGGAGTCGCCCCGCCGCAAGAGCGGGCGATCTTGAGGGGGAGTCAATGGCCGCATCCATGTACGAGGTGGGGCTGGACCGCAACGCCGCGAACTTCGTCCAGCAATCGCCGCTCACGTTCATCGAGCGCTCGGCGCAGGTCTACCCGGACCGGCTGGCGGTGATCCATGGCGCCACCCGCCGCACCTGGTCGCAGATGTATGCCCGCTGCCGCCAGCTTGCCGCCGCCCTCACCCGGGTCGGCGTGAAGCGCTTCGATACGGTGGCCGTGATGCTGCCCAACACACCGCCCATGGCCGAGGCGCACTTCGGCATTCCAATGACTGGCGCGGTGCTCTGCGCCTTGAACACGCGCCTGGACGCAAGTGCCATCGCCTTCATGCTCGAGCACAGCGAGGCCAAGGTGGTGATCGTCGACCGGGAGTTCTCTGTCGTCATGAAGGGGGCCCTCGCGGCCCTCAAGGCCAGTGGCCGCCCCCTGCCGAAGGTGATCGACGTCGATGACCCCCTCTACAGCGGCACGGGCGAGCGCCTGGGCGATATCGAATACGACGATTTCCTCGCGAGCGGCGACGCGAACTTCGCCTGGTCACTGCCGCCCGACGAGTGGGACTCCATCTGCCTCAACTACACCTCCGGTACGACAGGGAACCCGAAGGGCGTCGTCTATTCGCACCGCGGGGCTCATAGCAACGCCGTCTCCAACGTGCTCGACTGGGACATGCCGCGCCACCCCGTGTACCTGTGGGTGCTGCCGATGTTCCACTGCAACGGATGGTGCTTTCCCTGGACGATCGCCGCTCGCGCAGGGGTGAACGTATGTCTGCGGAAGGTGGACGCCCAGAGCATTTTCGACGCCATTCGCACGCACAAGGTCACGCACTACTGCGGCGCGCCGATCGTGCACAACATGCTGATCAACGCCCCGGCGGAGATGAAGCAAGGCATCACCCACAAGGTGCGCGCGCTCGTTGCGGGCGCCGCGCCCCCCGCCGCGATGATCGAGGGCATGGAGCGCATGGGCTTCGACATCACGCATGTCTACGGGCTCACGGAAACCTACGGGCCCGCTTCTGTCTGCGTGAAGCAGGACGAGTGGCTGTCGGAAGACGCGGGCGAGCGGGCGCGCCTCAATGCCCGCCAGGGCGTGCGCTACCACCTGCAGACGGGCATCACCGTGATGGATCCCGCCACCATGACACCGGTGCCGCACGACGGCGAAACCATCGGCGAGATCATGTTTCGCGGCAACATCACGATGAAGGGCTATCTCAAGAACCCCTCGGCCACCGAGGCCGCGTTCGCCGGCGGCTGGTTCCACTCGGGTGACCTGGCCGTGATGCATCCCGACGGCTACGTAAAAATCAAGGACCGAAGCAAGGACATCATCATCTCCGGTGGCGAGAACATCTCGAGCATCGAGGTCGAGGACGTTCTCTACCGGCACCCGGCAGTGCTCGCCGCAGCGGTGGTGGCCAAGCCCGACGACAAGTGGGGCGAGACGCCCTGCGCCTTCCTTGAAGTGCGCCCCGGCGAGGACGTGAAGCCCGAGGATATCGTCGCGCATTGCAAGCAGCACCTGGCCGGGTTCAAGGTGCCGAGGGCCGTGGTGTTTGGCGAGCTGCCTAAGACCTCCACGGGCAAGATCCAGAAGTTTGAGCTGCGCAAGCGCGCAGGCTCGGCAAAGGCGATCGATGTCTGAGGCTGCTGGAGAACCCATCCTCCAGACCGAGGGCCTCACCAAGGAGTTCATGGGCTTCGTTGCCGTGAACGACGTGGGCCTTACCGTCAAGCGCGGCACGATTCACGCCCTCATCGGACCCAACGGCGCTGGCAAAACCACTTGCTTCAACCTGCTCACCAAGTTTCACAAGCCGACCTCGGGGCGCATCGTCTTCAAGGGCGCGGACATCACCGACAAGACGCCTTCGCAGATCGCGCTCATCGGCATGGTGAGATCCTTCCAGATTTCCTCGGTCTTCCCGCACCTGACCGTCCTCGAAAACGTCCGGGTGGGCCTGCAGCAGCGCCTGGGCATCTCGATGCACTTCTGGAAGAGCGAGAAGACGCTCGATCGCCTGAATGACGAGGCCATGCACTGCCTGGGCCAGGTGGGGCTCGCGGAATTCGCCGACCGCACGGCCGTGAGCCTGCCCTACGGCCGCAAGCGCGCGCTCGAAATCGCGACGACGCTCGGCATGAACCCCGAGCTGATGCTGCTCGATGAGCCCACGCAGGGCATGGGCCACGAGGACGTCGACCGCGTGACCCAGCTCATCAAGAAAGTCTCCGCTGGCCGTACGGTGCTGATGGTCGAGCACAACATGAAGGTCGTAGCCTCCATCGCTGACACGATCACGGTGCTGCAGCGCGGCTCGGTGATCGCGAGCGGCACCTACGCCGAAGTCTCTGCCAACCCGCAGGTGATGGACGCCTACCTCGGCACCACCACCACGGAAGGCCTCGGGGCGCACTGAAAGCCGTGGCCACTCCCGCCCTCGAAATCCGAGACCTGCACGCTTGGTACGGCGAATCGCACGTGCTGCATGGCATGGCGCTCGAGGTCGCCCATGGCGAAGTCGTTACCTTGCTTGGGCGCAATGGCGCCGGCCGCACCTCCACGTTGCGCGCGGTGCTGGGCCTCACGGGGCGGCGCGCCGGGAGCGTGAAGGTCAACGGCGTCGAGACCACCGGCATGCCCCGCCACACGCCATCGCGCCTGGGCATTGGCTATTGCCCCGAGGAACGCGGCATCTTCGCGAGCCTCACCTGCGAGCAGAACCTGATGCTGCCGCCAGTGGTCGCCGAGGGCGGCATGGCCATCGAGGAGATCTACGCCATGTTTCCGCAGATCGCGGAGCGTCGTGCGAGCCCGGGCGGAAGGCTCTCCGGCGGCGAGCAGCAGATGCTCGCGATTGCGCGCATCCTTCGCACGGGAGCCAAGCTCCTGCTTCTCGATGAGATCACCGAGGGCTTGGCCCCGGTGATCGTGCAGCGCCTGGGTCAGGTGGTCACCGCGCTTCGCGAGCGGGGCTTCACCATCGTGCTGGTGGAACAGAATTTCCGGTTTGCCGCGCCGCTCGCGGACCGTCACTACGTGGTCGAGCGCGGGCAGGTCGTCAAGGTGGTGAGGAAGGATGAGCTCGCCGCCAACACCGAGGTGCTCAACGAGTACCTCGGCGTCTAGCTTTCTCATTCGCCAACACAACACGCAGCCAAACCCAGGAGGAGTAGAAAAAATGAAGCAAAAGACGCTTGTGAAAGCTCTCGCCGCCCTCTTTGTCGCTTCGGCGGCGGGAGGGGCATTTGCCCAGAAAATCAGCGACGACGTGGTGCGCATCGGCGTGCTGACGGATATGTCCGGCACCTATTCCGACCTGGCCGGGAAGGGCTCGGTCGTTGCGGCCGAGATGGCGGTGGCCGACTTCTCCAAGAACAAGACCGTGCTCGGGAAGAAGATCGAGATCGTCTCGGCCGACCACCAGAACAAGGCTGACATCACCGCCAACAAGGCGCGCGAGTGGATCGACAAGGACCGCGTGGACGTGATTGTCGACCTGGTCACCACCAGCGCCGCCCTCGCCGCCATGGAGATCGCCGAGCAGAAAAACAAGATCACGCTGGTTTCCGGCGCCGCCTCTCTCGACATCACGCGCTCCAAGTGCACGGCGAACAACGTGCACTGGGTGTACGACACCTATAACCTGGGCAAGGCGCGCGAAGCACTGGTGAAGGGCGGCAAGAAGACCTGGTTCTTCGTGACGGCCGATTACACCTTCGGCCACAACCTCGAGCGGGACACGGCGGCGATCGTCACCGCCAACGGCGGCACGGTGGTGGGGAGCGTCCGCCACCCCTTCCCGGGCAGCGACTTCTCCTCCTTCCTCTTGAAGGCGCAATCCTCGGGCGCGCAGGTGATCGGGCTTGCCAACGCGGGCCAGGACACCATCAACTCCGTGAAGCAGGCGGCCGAGTTCGGCATCAGCCAGAAGCAGACAATCGTGCCGTTGCTCACCTTCATCACCGACGTTCACTCGCTGGGCCTGCGCGCGGCGCAAGGCCTGAGCGTTTCCGAGTCCTTTTACTGGGACTTGAATGACCAGACGCGAGCCTGGTCGAGGCGCTTCTTCGACATCCACAAGCGCATGCCGTCGATGGTTCACGCCGGGGTGTATTCCTCGGTGATGAACTACCTGAAGGCCGTGGAAGCCACCAAGTCGGACGACACCGCCACGGTGATGGCGCACTTGAAGTCCAAGCCTATCGACGACGGCCTCTTCAAGGGCAACATCCGGGTCGACGGCAAGTTTGACCACGACTTCCACGTCTTTGAGGTGAAGAAGCCGGCGGAATCCAAGGGCCCGTGGGACTACTACAAGCTGGTGGCCACCATCCCGGCCAAGGATGCCTCCGCGCCGCTGGATGCCTCCTGCAAGCTGGTGAAGAAGTCCTAGGCAGGCGCGCGCCGTGTTCGAGTGGCTTGGCATAACCCCGCAAGCGCTGGTCGCCCAGCTGCTGGTGGGGCTCATCAACGGGTCTTTCTACGCGATCCTGTCGCTCGGGCTCGCGGTGATCTTCGGCCTGTTGAATGTCATCAACTTCACGCACGGCGCGCAGTACATGATGGGGGCCTTCCTCGCCTGGATCGGGCTGACCCAGCTCGGCGGGTGGGTCGGCAAGCCCGATTGGGAGGTGAACTACTGGGTGGCGCTGGTGGCCGCCCCGCTGATCGTTGGCGCCATCGGCATCCTGATCGAGCGCTTCATGCTGAAGCGGCTCTATCACCTCGATCACCTGTACGGGCTGCTGCTTACCTTCGGGCTCGCGCTGGTGATCGAGGGGATGTTCCGGCATTGGTACGGCATCTCGGGCGAGAGCTACTCGGCGCCCGAGGCGCTGCAGGGCGGCATCCGCCTCGAGGGGCTGGGCCTCTTTCTGCCCAAGTACCGTCTGTGGGTGATCGTGGCCTCGCTCACCGTGTGCCTCGGCACCTGGTTCGTGATCGAGCGGACCAAGCTCGGCAACTACCTGCGCGCTGGCACTGAAAATCCGAAACTGCTGCAGGCGCTCGGCGTGAACGTGCCATTGATGATCACGCTGGCCTATGGCTTTGGCGTGGCGCTCGCAGCGTTCGCCGGCGTGCTGGCCGCGCCGGTTTTCCAGGTCAATCCGGTGATGGGGTCGAACCTGATCATCGTCGTGTTCGCAGTAGTGGTAATCGGCGGCATGGGCTCGATTCTGGGGTCCATCGTCACGGGAGTGGGCCTTGGGCTGCTCGAGGGCCTCACGAAGGTGTTCTACCCGGAGGCATCGAGCGTAGTGATCTTCGTGATCATGGCGATCGTGCTGCTGCTGCGGCCCGCCGGCCTGTTCGGCAAGGAACGGTGAGCCTGTCGTGAGCCCCCGCACCAAGGCCCTCTACCTCGTTCTGCTGGCACTGCTGCTGATCGTGCCCTTTCAGAACATGGTCTACATCGTCTTCGTGATGAAGCTGTTGTGCTTCGCCCTCTTCGCCTCGGCGTTCAACCTTCTGCTGGGCTACACGGGGCTCTTGTCATTCGGGCACGCAGCCTTCTTTGGCGGCGCAGCCTACGTGACGGCGCACGCCTGCAAGGCCTGGGGCTGGACGCCAGAGATGGGCATTCTTGCGGGCATGGCGTACGCGGCCATCACCGGCTGGGCATTCGGGAGCCTCGCCATCCGGCGGCAGGGCATCTACTTCGCGATGATCACGCTGGCGCTCTCGCAGCTCATCTTTTTCCTCGCGCTGCAACTCAAGTTCACGGGCGGCGAAGATGGCATACAAGGCGTGCCGCGCGGCAAGCTTTTCGGGCTGATCGACTTGTCGTCAGATACGGCGCTCTACTATTTCGTGCTGGCGCTCGCGCTGTTCGGCTTCCTCGCCATCCAGCGCGCCATCCATTCGCCTTTCGGGCAAGTGCTGAAATCCATCCGCGAGAACGAGCCGCGCGCGATTTCGCTGGGTTACGACGTGGCGAAATTCAAGCTGCTGGCGTTCGTGATCTCCGCAACACTCGCCGGCATGGCGGGCTCGGCCAAGTCACTCGTGTTTCAGCTGGCAACGCTCACGGACGTGCATTGGCACATGTCCGGGGAAGTCGTGCTGATGACGATCCTCGGCGGCATTGGCACCATTCTCGGGCCTGTCGTGGGCGCCGGGGTGGTGATCGGGCTACAGAACTACCTCGCAGGCATCGGCTCCTTCAGCACCATCGTGCTCGGTGCGATCTTCGTCGTATGCGTGCTCGCCTTCCGGCGCGGCATCGTGGGCGAGTGGCTTGCGCTTCTCGAGCGGCGCCGAGCAGCGAAGGCCGAGGCTGGCTACCGGGAGTCCTGAGGCGCGTACAGGGGTGCCAATCGCCCGCTCCCCCGGGTCACCTCTCACGACTTCCCGCACTCGGCACCCGCACCCAACCCTCCATCAGGCGGCGGGCGCTGCGGCTCATCAGGACCTGGGTCACCATCCACTGCCCGTCGGCCTGGCGCACTTCGGCACCCACTGTCAACGTGCCCGAGGGGTGGCCGAACACCGTGCGCGCCACGTTTGCGTTTGGGCGACGAACTCGGTGCACGAGCGTTCCTGGAATGGCGGCGGCAGCAGCGATTGCCACGGCACCGGTGCCGGTCATGGCGTGATGCAGCTGGCCCATCGACACGATGCGTGCGGTAAGGCCAATCTCATCTTCTCGAACGGGCTTGCCGTTGGAGGCGATGTAGGACTGGGGCGGCGAGACGAAGGCAACCTTCGGCGTATGGAGCTTTCTCGCGGACGCTTCCTCGAGGTCCTTCGCGACACCCATCCGCACCGCACCCTGCGCCCGAATGGCCTCCAGTGCCGCAAGCAGCGTGGCGTTTCCGTTCACTTCCTTCTGCAGCTCCTTACCATCGAGGCCGACTTGGTTGGCGTGGATGAACACGGTGGGGTTTCCGGCATTGATGAGCGTCGACTCGACTGCGCCAACGCCAGGCACCTGCAGCGTGTCGACGAGATGCCCGGTGGGAAAAAGCGCGCTGTCGCCCCCTTCCTCTGCGCCGCCCGGGTCGACGAAGGTGATGGGGATCTCGGCGGCTGGGAACGTCACGCCATCCAGCTCGAAGTCACCCTCCTCGACAACCTCCCCTCGCCTCATCGGCACCTGCGCGATGATCATCTTTCGCGTGTTGACCTGCCAGATGCGCACGGTGGCCATTCCATCGGCAGGCGCCTCGACGATCGCTTCCGAGATCGCGAAGGGGCCCACGGCTGCCGTGAGGTTGCCGCAATTGCCGGACCAATCGATGAAGGGGCGATCGATGGCGACCTGGCCAAAGAGGTAGTCGACATCGCAGCCCGGGCGGGATGACCGGGAGAGGATCACGACCTTGCTGGTGCTGGAGGTTGCGCTACCCATGCCGTCTATCTGCTTGCCGTAGGGATCCGGGCTGCCGACCACGCGCAACAACACGCGCTCCCGCTCGCCGGGATCGGCGGGCAAATCCTTCGCGTGGAAGAAGACGCCCTTGCTGGTGCCGCCACGCATGAAGACGGCGGGGATACGACGTTGCGTCATGGTCAGGATCGGAGCGGTGGAACAGGTTGCCATTCTGTCAGGTTCAGCCGAAGCCTCAACTCCGCGATAATGGGACACTCCACCGCCAGCAGCGGCACCCGACCCTTCTTGAGGAGCTCAAAAAATCATGTCTGGAACACACGGCCACCACAGTGATGGCAACAAGAAGATCGGCCTGCTGATTGCAGTCCTGGCGCTCGTCCTCGCCATATCGGAGACGCTGGGCAAGGGCGCCCAAACCTCCGCGCTCAACTACAACATCGAGGCGGCCAACCTGTGGTCGTTCTTCCAGGCCAAGACGATTCGCATGACCACCCTTCGCGCCGCTGCGGAGCAGGCTCAGCTGGGCCTGCCACAGGTGGCTGGCAACCCCGTTGCCAAGGAGGCGCACGAGAAACAGATCGAGTCGTGGAAACAGGCTGCCGCGCGCTACGACAGCGAGCCGAGTACGGGGGAGGGCCGCAAGGAGCTGATGGCCCGCGCCAAGGAAACTGAGCAGAAACGGGACCGCGCCCTCGCCGCGTATCACAAGTTCGAACTGGGCTCCGGCGCCGTGCAAGTGGCGATCGTGCTTGCATCGGCCGCCATCATCACCGGGCTCACCGCGCTCATATGGATCGCTGGCGGGCTGGGGTTGGCCGGGGTTGCGTTCTGCACCATGGGCATTTTCTGGCCGGCAGTACACCTGTTCTAACGCTCACGGGCAGCAAAAAAATAGGCCCGACCTCCGGGTTGGGCCCCTCTCGCCCACCCCACGAAGAAGGCGTTCCATGTCACCACGACACCCCCTCCGCAAGCCGCTGGCACTCGCCGCGGCGGCTGTGTCCCTCGGCATCCCGGCCCACGCTCAGACCCCCGCGTCTCAGCCCGTCAACCCGGCTGCGATGGTCGACCAGTTCGAGGCCACCGGGGGCAAGTTCGAGGGATATCGACGCTCAGGCGCCAAGGGCATCTGCGCCACGGGCGAGTTCATCGGCAGTGCGGAAGGCAAGGCGATATCCAGCGCCTCTGCGTTCAGCGGGCAGAAGGTTCCCGTGATCGTTCGCTTCTCCGTGGGAGGCGGCAACCCCAGGGCGCCCGACAACGCGAAAACGCAGCGCAACCTCGCGCTGCAGTTTGACTTGCCGGGCAACGAGGTCTGGCAGATGGGTAACATCTCGGCGCCGGTGTTCGGCACCTCCACGCCACAGCAGCTCATGGGGCGCCTGCAATCCCTGCAGGCGGATCCAGCCACCAAGGCGGCCAACCCGGAGAAGGTCAAGGCCTTTGCCGACGCGAACCCGGAGGTACTCATCCAGGGGCGCCACTTCGCCTCGCAGCCAGTGCCCGCGAGTTACGCCGCCCTCAAATACTGGGGTGTGCACGGCTTCGGCTTCACCAACGCCAAGGGCGAGAAGACGTGGGGCAAGTGGGTCTTCGAGCCACTGGGCGGGGTGCAAAGCCTCACGGATGACGAGGCGAAAGCGAAGGGTCCCAACTTCCTGTTCGACGACCTGAGACAACGCGTCGCAGCTGGACGGGTCGCGTTCAACTTCAATCTGGAAGTCGCCCAACCGGGTGACCGGCTCGACAATGCGACCGTGCCATTGCCGGAGGGGCGCAGGAAAGTGACCCTCGGACAACTCAAGGTCACCTCGGTGGCGACGGATGCCGGCGGGCCGTGCCTGACGATCACCTTTGACCCGAACCGGATGCCAAAGGGCGTCGAGGGATCGTCGGATCCGATGCTGGCGGCGCGTGCGGCCCCGTACGTGATTTCGCTTTCGAGGCGGGTCACCGAAGGCGCCAAGCAGCAGTGACGCCCGCATGGACAACGGGCGCGCTGGATGAATTCACCACTGCTTGACTGAGAGAGTGGTGGCCTGGGGCGGAATCGAACCACCGACACAAGGATTTTCAGTCCTCTGCTCTACCAACTGAGCTACCAGGCCGGAAATGCGTCGCGAATTATAGCCGCCCCCGGCAAATCACGCGATGCGATGACCATCCGGCACCGCATCGGCGACAATCCGCCACCGTGAGCTTCCCCCTGTTGATGCCCATCGCGGGCGCCCTCACCGCCGCTACGGGCGCGGGCGTGGTTTGCGCCTGGCTCGGTACGCCGCTGCCGTGGATGATCGGCCCATTGGTGGCGTTGGCCGTGCTGCAGTTCAGCGGAACGAAGCTTCGCGCGCCCCCGCTGGGCCGCGAGGCAGGCCAGCTCTTCATCGCGATGGCGCTGGGGCTCTATTTCAGCCCCGCGGTCGCGCGCGAGGTACTGGTGCACGCGCCGATTCTTGCAGCGCTGGCCATTGGCGTATTTCTGGTGGGCGTGGCCTCCAGCGCCTTCCTGGCCTGGGCCGCCGGGGTGGATCGCGCCACGGCGTATTTCGCAAGCGCCATCGGCGGCGCCTCCGAAATGGTGACGCTTGCCGAGCGCAACGGCGCCAAGCCCGACCGGGTCGCCATCGCCCACTCGCTGCGCATCCTCGTGGTCGTCACGAGCGTCCCGGTGGCAATCACAGTCCTTGGGCAGACCGGCACGGACGATTACCAGCCTATCGCCGCGCCCTTCGAGCCCACGACGTTGGCGTTGCACACGCTCGCTGCCATCGCCGCCGGCCTCGCCTGGAAGCGGCTTCGCCTGCCCAACGCATTCATGATGGGCCCGCTCTTCGTCACGATCGGTCTCGCCGCCACCGGGGCACCGCTCTCGACCATCCCGGCCTGGGCCGTCAATGCGGCGCAAGTGCTTCTGGCGTGCAATCTGGGCGTTCGCTTTGAGCAGCGCTTCCTGCGCGAGGCGCCGCGCTTTGTCGGCGCCGCGCTCGCCTCGATTGCCGTGATGATCGCCCTCGCCGCGGCGCTAGCCATCGCAGTGGCCCTCCTGTTCGGCGTGATCCCTGCCACGGCGCTGCTTTCCGCGGCGCCAGGCGGCATTGCCGAGATGGCCATCACCGCCAAGGTGCTTCAGGTAGGGGTGGCGTTCGTCACGGCCGCGCACGTGCTGCGCTTCGTGATCGTGATGCTGCTCACGGAACCGGTGTGGCGGTTCTTTGCCCGACGAGCCGTTCGCTGAGTCAGGCTGTTAACCACCGGGGGCTGCACGCCCGCTCGAGGCGATCCTGCGCGCCTCTCTCGGGAGGCGCCCGAACATGCGGTGGTAGTAGCGCGAAAACCGCCCGAGGTGCGCAAAGCCACAGCGAGCGGCCACTTGAGAGACGCTCAACTCATGGCCTTCAGCGCGAATCATCACGTGCGCACGATGCAAGCGCACGGCGTGGCTCATCGTGCGGAAACTCACGCCGAAGTACTCGCTGAAGGCCAGCTGGACGGTGCGGCGGGAGACGCCCAGCGCCTGCGCCACGTCATCCAACTCGATGCCGTTGGCGTTTGCAGACTGCGCGCTGGCCCAGATCATGCCGGCAGCCGAGCGTGCCACGTGCGCGCGGCGGTGCGCCGGGCGCGATAGCCGCTCCACTTTGCCCGCAAGGATTTCCTTCACCACCTCGCTCGCCAGCGCCTTTAGCCTGGCGAACGTTGCCGGCTCGGTCGCGGACTGCGAGTGCTGGTGCCCTCCCCCGGTACGCAGGATGTCTTGCAGCAACTCGTGAAATGCCCGGGCGGTCCCGGAGGGCGCAACCGTGATCGTCCCGCCTTGGGCAATCTCAGACAGCCCGGCGATGCACGCCGCAGTGCTTTCGCCCATGAGGTCTCGCAGAGCAGGCCCGGACAGGTGCGCGGCCTGCCAATGTCCACCGCGGGAGCTGGAGGCGTCCCACCGCGCGCCCGGGGGCGTCACGCACACGTGCGGGGAACGGATGGCCGAGCCCTGTAAGCGCAGGTCGTTACCGGTGAAGAGCCCGATGAGCAGGCTGTCCGGACGCACGTGCGCCTCAAGGCTCACGGACCCGGAGAGCCATGTCTCGTCTATGTGAATACCGTCCGCGAGGTCTGCGCCATTGATGCAAAAACCCAATTCGCCGGAGCTCAGGCGAATCGCTTCCTGCCGCCACGCGGTCATTCGCTGCTGGTTGAACAGGTTGAAGTCGTAAGCGTCCGACGCACTGAAGGCTTGGCTCGGGGGGCGCTCGTCAGTCGCACCAAACATTGCGCAGGAGGAGGGGATGGCGTCAGGATTTGCGTTTTATACACGCTAGACCCTGCGTGGATTGCGCCTTTAGTTCCACAATATGGGGGTTTCCCCCATTTACTGGCGACCCACGGACTATGGCCGCTTCCAAGACCGAAGTCGCCACTCACCCCGCTTACGGAGCCACGCCGTGACCGCACTTCTCCAAGTTGGCGCCCTGATGCCATCCCTCGAACAAAGGCTCGCGGCGCAATACGACCTGCGCAAACTTTCTGCGGGGCCTGCAGCCACGCGCCTGCTCGGAGACTGCGCCAACTCGATCGAGGCGATCGCGTCTTCCGCGCGGGCACCTGTCACGGCAGAAATCATGGACGCCCTGCCAGGGTTGCGCATCATCGCCAACTTCGGTGTTGGCTACGACAATATCGATGTCGAGCGAGCCCGAGCCCGCGGCGTGGTGGTGAGCAACACGCCCGATGTGTTGACGGAATGTGTTGCAGACCTTGCCATCGCCCTGATGATTGACGTCGCGCGCGGGGTGAGCGCGGGCGATCGATTCGTGCGCGCGGGCCGGTGGCGTGAGGGGCCGAGGCCATTTGCCACGCGCGTGGCCGGCCGCAGACTTGGCATCGTCGGATTGGGTCGCATCGGTCAGGCCGCCGCTCGCCGAGCCGAGGCCTTTGCGCTCGATATCCGCTACACGGGTCGCGCCCCGAAGCCCGGTGTGCCCTACGGCTTCGAGGCGGACCTCCAGGCGCTCGCCCGCTGGTCGGATTTCCTGCTGGTCTCGGCCTCTGGCGGCGAGAACACGCGAGGGCTCATCTCGGCTGCCGTCCTCGAGGCACTGGGCCCCAAGGGTTACTTCATCAATGTGGCTCGTGGGTCGGTCGTCGACGAGCCTGCACTTGTTGCGGCACTGCGTGAAGGCCACATCGCTGGCGCGGCGCTGGATGTGTTCGTCGACGAGCCGCGCGTGCCCGAAGCGCTGCTCGGGCTCGACAACGTAGTGCTCACGCCGCACATCGCGAGCGCCACCCAGGAAACGCGAGAGGCGATGGCGCAGCTGGTGCTCGACAACCTGTCGGACTTTTTCGCTACCGGGCGGGCACGCACACCCGTCTGACGACGACCCGCCAGCCGCTCAGAAACGGTTCGGGGCGTAGGGCGACAGGTCGATGAAGGGCCGGGCGCCCGCGACAAGGTCGGCCACGATCTCCGCGGTGGCGGGCGCGCCGGTGAGGCCGACGTGGCCGTGCCCGAACGCAAAGAACGCGTTGGGAATGGTGGGCGCGGGTCCGATCACCGGCAGCGCATCGGGCAGTGAGGGCCGGTGGCCCATCCACTTCGTCACCTTGCCGTGCGCCAGGCCTGGCAGAAAGCGCTTGCCCGCCTCCAGCAACGCATCGGCGCGCGCGTAATCGGGCTCGGCGTCCAGGCCCGCGAGTTCCACTGTGCCGGCGATGCGCAGGCCCTGTTCCATGGGGGTAGCAAACCACTTGCCCTCGCCCGACATCACCGGAATGCGCGGCACGACGGTGGGACTCTCCAGCATCACGTGATAGCCGCGCTCGGTCTCAAGCGGCACGCGGCTACCCAGCTGTGCCGCAAGCGGCGCCGAATGCGCGCCGGCCGCCAAAACCACGGCATCGCACTCGACGGGGCCTGCGTCCGTCTGGACAGCGCGCACGCGCGAATCGCCAAGCTGAAAGCCTCTCGCCTTTGCCGCGAGGAGCTGCGCCCCGCCCGCCTGGAGCCTCGCCGCGAGCGCCTGCGACAGGCGCAGCGGATTGGGCACGTGGCCCTGCTCCGGCAGCCACACGAGATGCGTGATCGACGGCGACAGCGCCGGCTCGAATTCGCGCACAGTACCGCCCGTGAGCACCTCGATCTTCACCCCGCGCGCTTCCCGCAGCCTTCGGCCCCTCGCATCACCCAGGAAGGCCGCTTCACTTTCGTAGGCGAACGCGTAGCCCTCCTGGCGAATCAACTCGGGCACGCCCGCATGCGCCGCGAGTGGCCGCCACTTGTCGATGGTGACCGTAAGGAGCGCATGCAACGCGTCTGCCGTTCGCTCGACTCGGCTGGGCGCGCTCGCGCGATGAAACTGCCACAGCCACGGCGCGATGCGAGCCCAGTAGCGAGGCGGAATGGAGAGCGGGCCGTTCTGGTCCAGCAGGTAACTTGGCACCTTCTTCCAAACGCCGGGCAGGCACAGCGGCACGCAGGAAGCGCGGCTCAGGCACCCGGCGTTGCCGAGCGAGCAGTGCTCGCCTGGCGGACGCGGGTCGATCACCGTCACCGGATGGCCGCGCAGCTGCAATTGCGTGGCGCAGGCCAGGCCGACAACCCCGGCGCCGATGACCGCGACGTGCGGCTGGCTCATGCTGATGGCCTTCCGGGCAGCCTCAATCCAGCTTCGTCTTGGCGATCTCGGCGATCTTCTTCCACTTGGCGTTCTCGGCGCGCAAGAATTGGGCGAATCCATCGGGGTTGCTGCCGACGATGTCGAAGCCCAGTTCGGTGAAGCGCTTTCGCACATCAGGCATGGCGAGGATCGCGGCCGTCTCCGAGTAGAGCTTTTGCGTGATGTCCTTCGACGTGCCGGTCGGCGCCGCAATCCCAAACCATTGAACGGCGTCGTAGCCGGGCACGCCCGCTTCCGAAACGGTCGGCAGGTCTTTCTGGGTCGTCGAGCGCGCCGGGTTGGTGACCGCGAGCGCCACGAGCTTGCCGGACTTCACGTGCGGGAGGAACGCAACGGCCGTGCCGAAGATCATGCTCACCTGGCCGCCGATCAAGTCCGTGAGCGCCGGGCCATCGCCCTTGTAGGGCACATGCAGCAGGTCCACGCCCGCCATCGACTTAAAGTACTCGCCCAGCAGGTGCGAAATGGAGCCGTTGCCGCCCGAGGCGTAGGTGAGCTTGCCGGGGTTCGCCTTCGCGTAGGCGATGAGCTCCTTGAGGCTCTTGGCGGGCACGTTGGCGTTGACCACCACCATGATGTCGGCCGTGCCGAGCAGCGTGACCGGCGCGAAGTCCTTGTTCGGATCGTAGGGCGGCTTGTTGTAGAGGTAGGGCAGGATCGCCATCGTGCTGCTGGTGCCGACGAGGAACGTGTAGCCATCCGGCGCGCTTTTCGCCACCGCATCCGAGCCGATCGAGCCACCCGCTCCGGCGCGGTTCTCGACGATCACCGGCTGCCCCAGGCGAGCGGTGAGTTTTTCACTGAGGATGCGCGCCACCGTGTCCGTGGAGCCTCCCGCCGCGAACGGCACGACGAGCTTCACCGGCTTGGCAGGCCACGCCTGCGCGGACACCAAGCCCGGCAATGCCAGCACAAGCGCCGCGAGGGCGCCCAAACAGAAGCGACGGCTCATTTCCACACCTCCTTGAGAACACGGATGAAGTTGTCGCCGAGGATTTTCTTGATGCGCTCGGGCCGGTAGCCACGGCGCAGAAAGCCGTCCACGACGTTGGGCAGTTCCGGGCGAGAGGCAAAGCCCACCAGGCCCAGGCCGCCGTACTGCTTGCCCTGCGTCACCTCGGGGTAAAACCACGGCGTGGCCCAGTTGGCCTTGGTCTTGCCGTCGAACCAGTCGGTGGCGAAGGTGACATGGTCCTCGCCGATCAGGTTGATCGCGTAATCGAAATGGTCGAGGTAATCCTCGAGCGTCGGCTGGCGATCGGTTCGGATGAACGGCGAGAAGGTGGTGATGCCGATGGCGCCGCCCTTGTCCGCCACGGCCTTCATCTGCTCGTCCGTCACGCATCGCGGGTTCTCGGTGATGGCCCGAACTGCCGTGTGCGAGATGACGATGGGCTTCCTCGACTCGCGAACGGCGTCGAGGGTGGTCTGGATACCCACGTGCGAACAGTCGATGAGAATGCCCAGCCGGTTGCACTCGCGCACCACCTGCATGCCAAAGTGGGTGAGCCCCTTGTTCTCTGGCTCGAGGCAGCCATCACCCACGAAGTTTCGCTCCATGTAGGTGAGCTGGAGCGAGCGCAGGCCCCACTTGTAGAGGAGGCGGATGCGCTCGCGCTGAAGCTCGATGCAGCTCGGGCTCTGCACGCCGAAGATCACGCCCAGCTGGCCGTTCTTCTTGGCAGCGTAGATGTCGTCCACGCATTCGATGTGGCGCACGCCGGGGCTCATCTCGAAGTTGAGCAGATTCTCGTAGATCGCGCGCTGGATCTGCTCCCACGTGGGCGTGTAGGAGGGCTCCGAGACCAGGCAGCCGTGCAGGACATTCCAGCCCCACTTCACCATGTTGCCCTCGTACGTTTCGCCCGGGGGCATGTGCGGCGTGGGGTGCACGACCGCGCCGCCCAGGGTGTCGACCACGATGGCGTCGTCCAGAATGCGCTTGGCTTCGGGGCTCATGTTTCCTTCCTTCGTCGGGAGTCCGAAGCATAGCGGCAACGGGATGCCCGCGACAACTGCGCGCGCGGCTTGGGGCAGCGAGGGGCGCCGGATTATCATGCCTGCAGGGCAGCGCATCCAGGCTGCCGACGCCGAGCGCCGCCCATGCCGATTTCCTTATTTTCCCGCTCCGAATCCGCACCCGACCTTGCCGCCGTCATTGCCGCGTGGCGGGCTGCCGATGCCACGGCACGCGATGGCCTGCGCGATGCGCTGGTCGAGCAACTGGCGACTGCCGCAGAAGCCGCCCTCGCAGGCGATTTCCTGGCAGGCGCAGATTGCCCTGACGCGATCCGCGCCAAAGTCGCCATGAGCGCCGCCGACGGCGCACGCAGGCTGGCTGCCGTGACGGCCATGGGCGACGAGGCGGCCTTGGCCGACGTGGCCCTGCACGCCGAGCACGCGGATACCCGGCATGCAGCCGCGGAGCGCGTTCACGCCGAACGCCTGCTCGAGCGCCTGGCCGACGATGCGCAAGGCCGTGACCGGGGTGTCGCTCGCCTCGCCAAGCAGCGCCTCCTCGCCCTCAAAGGGCGCGCAGGCCAAGAGGCGCAGGCTGATGAAATCCTCACCGCCCTCGAGGGCCTCGCCGCGCAGCCCGGCGCCATTCTCTCGGCCGTGGTGGAGCTGAACCGCCGGTGGCAGGCACTCGACCTTTCGGGCGACGCTGCGCGGCTCTCACGGCTGGAGGCCGCGCGCATCGCGCTGCAAGCCCGTTTCGATCGTGAGCAGGCCGAGCAACTGGCGAAAAGCAAGGCTGCCCGGCGTGTGCAGGATTGGATGGCAGCCCTGGCGCCGCCGGAAACGCGCGAGGGCCTCGACGCGCTGCGGGCCCAACTCGTCGCGCTTCGCGAGGAGGCATCAGCCGCCGGCGAATCGGCCAGTGTCGCGAGCCTCGAAAGCGCCGCCGTGCGCCTGGCGAATTGGGAGCGCGAGCTCGCCGCCCTGTCGGTAGCGGAGGCGCTCGTGCGCGAGGCCGAACTGCTGGCCGACGGCACGTCGGTGGACAACGCCCAGCTTCCGGAGCGATGGCAGGCGCTGGATCGCGGTGTGCGAACGCCTGCGCTCACGCGTCGATTCGAGGGCGCGCTCGTGGTGGTCGAGCAGCGGCGCCTCGCGCAGGTGCAGTCGGCTGAAAAGGAAGTCTCCGGCGCCCGGGGGCGAATACACGCACTGCTGCTCGCCGCAGAGGAGGCGCTCGCCGGCGGGCACGTCGCTGCGGCCCGGTCCGCGGTCGACGAGATGAAGGCGCTCAAGCCGTCGGCTGGCGTGTTGCCGAAGCCGTCGCTTCAGCGCATGGGACGCATCGGCCAGCAATTGGGGGAGCTCGAACGCTGGGCGGCGTTCGGCCAACAGACGGCACGCGTCCAGCTGTGTGAGCGTGCCGAAGCACTGCTTGCCGCCGCGCCTGGCCCCGCCCAGGCGGCAGCCGAGGTGAAGAAGTTGCGCGACGAATGGAAGGCGCTCGACCAGCAGCAACCCGGGGTGCCGAAGTCGCTCTGGGAGCGCTTCAACGGCGCGTGCGAAAAGGCCTACGCGCCCGCAGCCCGGCACTTTGCCGAACAGGCCGCGCAGCGCAAGGCAGCACGCACGCAGCGCGAGGCCTTCATCGCCGACGCGGCCGCGAAGGCCGCGACCTTCCCGGGCGATCCGCCCGATTGGCGCGCAGCCGAGAAGTGGCTTCGCGAAACCGATCGCCACTGGCGGGAGGGCGGGCTCGGCAGCGTCGACCCCGCACAGTGGAAGAAGCTCGACGCGCAGTTTCGTGAGGCAGTGGGGCCGGTGCGGCAGGCGCTCGCCGGAGCGCGTGAGCAATCGAAATCGGGCCGTGCCGCACTCATCGCCGAAGCCCAGGCGCTTGCCGCAAATGCCAACGACCGCGACCTCCCGTCGAAAGTGAAGGCGCTGCAAGCGCGCTGGCAGGTGGAGGCCAAGGCCTCTCCCATCCTGCAGAAAGACGAGCGCGCGCTGTGGGAGCAATTCCGCGCCGCCTGCGATGCGCTGTTCGAGGCGCGTAACGCCAAGCGCAAGGAAGTAGACGAGAAGAAGCAGGAGGGCCGCAAGGCGCTGGACGATGTCTGTGCCGCTACCGAGCAGCTCGCCCGAGCAACCGAGAAGGATGACAAGACCGTCCGGCGCGAGCTGGCCGAGCTTGAGAGCAAATGGCGCGCTGCCGCTCGCGGCTCGGATCCCGCGTTGAAGGGGATCGAGAACCGCTTCCGGCGGGCGAAGAGCGCCGTGGACGATGCGCTGCGCGCGAAGGCGAAGGCGCGTGAAGCCGCCGTGTGGTCCACACTCGCTGGAAAAAACCGGCTCTGCGAAGCGCTGGAGGCGCTGGTGTCCTCAGGCGCTGGCAGCGACGATGCAGGCGAGCACGAAAGCGCGTGGGCGTCGCTGCCGGAATTGCCTGCGGCCTGGGAGAAAAAGCTCACCTCCCGGCGCGACGCGGCCTTGTCGGTGCTGCGCGGGGAGGCCGATGCCGAGGCCCCGCGAAGCGCCATCGCGCAGGGAACCGCAGCGCGCGCCGAAGCGTTGCTGTCTTTGGAGATGACGCTCGGTCTCGACAGCCCGGCGGAGCTGCAATCTCAGCGACTGGCGCTGCAGGTGAAGATGCTGAAGGAGCGTTTCGGCGGCAGCAGCCCGGACGCGGGCGCCAAGGCCGAGAAGGTGGTCGACTGGTGCGCGAGGCCGGGACCGCTCGCTGGCCGCGATGCCGAGCGCCGCGACCGCGTCTTCGCCGCCATGGGGGCCGCCTCCCGGTAACCGGCGCCGGTCGCATTGAACGCTTTGATTACAAGGAGAATTGCTCGATGATCACGACCGCTTCCGGTCTCCAATACGAAGACACCACTCCGGGGAGCGGCGCCACAGCCGCCGCCGGCCAGCGCGTAAGCGTCCATTACACAGGCTGGCTCTGGCAGGACGGCCAGCAGGGCCGCAAGTTTGATTCCAGCAAGGACCGGGGCCAGCCCTTCGCCTTCCGCCTTGGTGGTGGCGAAGTGATCGGCGGCTGGGACGAGGGCGTGCAGGGTATGCAAGTCGGCGGCACGCGCGTGCTGATCATCCCGCCCCACTTGGGGTACGGCGCCTACGGCGCCGGTGGCGTGATCCCACCGAATGCAACGCTCAGGTTCGAGGTCGAGTTGCTGGCGGTCTAGCCGGAACGCAAAGCCCCCGAGGCTGGACGACTCAGTCGACCGTGACGTTCAGGTCACGCGCAACCTTGCCCCACTTCTCCGTCTCAGCGCGCACGTAGGCACCGAGCTGCGCACGCGGCTCGCCTCCTGGCCCGCCCCCCTGCTTGGCCCACGTACCCGCGAGATCTTCAGGGTGAATCCTCTTGGGGGTTCTTGAGTTGCCGCGCGATCGGGTGCGCAGTCGCGGCGGATGTCAGCAAAGAAAAAGAAAAGGCCCGCCAAAGCGGGCCTTTCCGGTGCAGCGATTCGCCGGGTGGGGCGAATTACATATCCATGTCGCCCATGCCACCCATGCCGCCCATGCCGCCACCGCCGGGCATCGCCGGCTTGTCGTCCTTCGGCAGCTCGGCAACCATCGCGTCGGTGGTGAGCATCAGGCCTGCCACGGAGGCCGCGTTCTGCAGCGCGCAACGCGATACCTTCGTGGGATCCAGAACGCCCATGGCGACCATGTCGCCGTACTCGCCCGAGGCAGCGTTGTAGCCGAAGTTGCCCTTGCCTTCGAGCACCTTGTTGACCACCACGCTCGGCTCGTCACCCGCGTTGCGGGCGATTTCGCGCATCGGCTGCTCAATCGCGCGCAGCACGATCTTCACGCCGGCGTCCTGGTCGGGGTTGTCGCCCTTCACCTTGGCGATGGCGTCACGAGCACGCAGCAGCGCAACACCACCACCCGGGACGATGCCCTCTTCGACAGCCGCGCGGGTCGCGTGCAGCGCATCTTCCACACGAGCCTTCTTTTCCTTCATCTCGACTTCCGTGGCGGCACCCACCTTGATCACTGCAACGCCGCCGGCAAGCTTCGCCACGCGCTCCTGCAGCTTCTCCTTGTCGTAGTCGCTGGTGGCTTCCTCGATCTGCTTGCGGATGGTGGCCACGCGCGCCTTGATCTGGTCTTCCTTGCCGGCGCCATCGATGATCGTCGTGTCTTCCTTGGCGATCTCGATACGCTTGGCCTTGCCGAGGTCCTTCAGCTGGACGTTCTCGAGCTTGAGGCCCAGTTCCTCGGCAATGACGGTGCCGCCGGTGAGGATGGCGATGTCCTCCAGCATGGCCTTGCGGCGGTCGCCGAAGCCCGGAGCCTTCACGGCGCAGGTCTTGAGGATGCCGCGCAGGTTGTTCACCACCAGGGTGGCGAGCGCCTCGCCATCGACGTCTTCGGCGATGATCAGCAGCGGCCGGCCGGCCTTGGCCACTTGCTCGAGCACCGGCAGCAGGTCGCGGATGTTGGAGATCTTCTTGTCATGCAGGAGGACGAACGGGTCCTCGAGGATGGCGATCTGGCGATCCGGGTTGTTGATGAAGTAGGGCGAGAGGTAGCCGCGGTCGAACTGCATGCCTTCCACGACGTCCAGCTCGTTGTCGAGGCTCTTGCCGTCTTCGACGGTGATGACGCCTTCCTTGCCCACCTTGTCCATCGCGTCCGAGATGATCTTGCCGATGTCGGCGTCGGAGTTGGCGGAGATGGAGCCGACCTGGGCGATTTCCTTGGAGGTCGTGCAGGGCTTGGAGATCTTCTTCAGCTCGCTCACGGCCACGTGCACGGCCTTGTCGATGCCGCGCTTCAAGTCCATCGGGTTCATGCCGGCGGCAACGTACTTCATGCCTTCGGTGACGATGGCCTGGGCCAGCACGGTGGCGGTGGTGGTGCCGTCTCCGGCGACATCGGAGGTCTTGGAGGCGACTTCCTTCACCATCTGCGCGCCCATGTTCTCGAACTTGTCCTTCAGCTCAATTTCCTTCGCGACCGACACGCCGTCCTTGGTGACGGTGGGGGCGCCGAAGGAGCGCTCGAGCACGACGTTGCGGCCCTTCGGGCCAAGAGTGACCTTCACGGCGTCGGCGAGCACGTTCACACCGGCGATCATGCGCACACGGGCGCTTTCCTTGAATTTGACGTCTTTGGCAGCCATTGCGGATTCCTCTGCTTATGCGTTGATTGGGTGGGATGGGCGCATCAGGCCACGACGGCCATGATGTCTTCCTCGCGCATCACGAGCAGTTCCTCGCCGTCGATCTTGACGGTGGTGCCCGAATACTTGCCGAAGAGGATCTTGTCGCCGACCTTCACGTCGACCGGGGCGAGCTTGCCCTCGTCGTTCTTCTTGCCGGGGCCGACGGCGAGCACTTCGCCCTGGTCGGGCTTTTCGGCGGCGGTGTCGGGGATGACGATGCCGGAGGCGGTCTTGCGCTCCTCTTCCAGGCGCTTGACGATGACGCGGTCATGCAACGGACGCAGCTTCATGGATCTACTCCTTAACGTTGGACTTGGGTCTCACGGGTTGCGCCGGGAGTTCCGGCGCGGATGGCGTGGCGGGCTATTAGCACTCACCCGCAGC
>Ga0208783_10000254_pt1 | contig 33596 bp, 55 predicted proteins | sample DEB19_08_DNA_2_FD_184529 | JGI IMG/M metagenome (GOLD analysis project Ga0208783, IMG submission 184529) | Aqueous microbial communities from the Delaware River and Bay under freshwater to marine salinity gradient to study organic matter... | ecosystem: Environmental > Aquatic > Marine >... | reverse complement strand
GGTTATTCGAACCCCCACACAAATCTAGCGATAGAATCTTAACAACTTAACGTAATATAGGGAGACTTCTTTATGCCCCATAAAACAGTGAGAGAGATCGCTGAGTTCTACGGATTGCACTACAACACGGTGAGGGACTGGATTAAGGCTGGATGCCCTTATGTCCAGGCTGGTAGGAAAGGTGGAGGAGAGGGGAAGGAGTGGATTCTTGACCCGTACGAGGTTGAGAAGTGGCAGATTGAAAGAAAGGTTAAGGAGCTTACTGGCGGCGGTGAGTTCATGGAGCTTGATGAAGCCAAGAGAAAGAAGATGACTGCCGAGGCTGGGTTAGCTGAACTTGAGTTGATGAAAGAGCAGGGGGTGTTAATCGAGATTGATAAGGTCGCCACGGAGATCGGCGAGCAGTTATCCAACTTTCGAGCGAAGATGTTGTCTCTTCCTTCAAAGGTATCTGCCCAGGTATATACCGCAAAAGATATAAAAGAGATAAAGTCTATACTTGAAGACGCTATATACGAGGCATTAAATGAGATTAGAGGCTACGGTTCAGGCATTGCAACTGACGAATTTGAAGAAGGCGATTCAGGAGCAAATGAAAAAGAGGCTGAAGCCGCCTCCTAAGTTAACAATTTCTGAATGGGCTGACGAATACCGAAAGTTAAGCCCTGAATCTTCTGCCGAACCTGGAAGTTGGAATACTTCGCGGGCTGAGTATCAGCGCGGGATAATGGATGCGTTGTCTGATCCTTACATCGAGACTGTGGTGGTCATGTCATCTGCGCAAGTTGGAAAAACGGAGATACTTAACAATGCTGTCGGTTACTTTATCTCTCAAGACCCTTCTCCAATGCTTGTTGTACAGCCTACATTGGATATGGCACAAACTTGGTCTAAAGATCGTCTTGCTCCTATGTTGCGTGACACTCCTGTTCTTGGGGGTCTTGTTAAAGACCCTCGATCTCGTGATTCGGGGAATACTACTTTGCATAAGGTATTCCCTGGTGGTCACGTTACTGCTTGTGGCGCTAACAGTCCTTCTAGTCTTGCTTCCCGTCCTGTACGCAACGTATTTTGTGATGAAGTTGATCGCTACCCTATTTCTGCTGGTACTGAGGGCGACCCCGTAAGTCTTGCAAAGAAGCGTTCTGCGACATTTTGGAATCGAAAGATTCTTTTAGTTTCTACTCCGACCAACAAGGATGCGAGTCGAATTGAGACTGCATACCTAGAGTCTGACCAAAGAAAATACTACGTCCCATGCCCTCACTGCCATGCTGAACAACCTCTTGTGTGGGGAAGTGTTAAGTGGGAAATAGATAAGCCAGAAACGGCGATGTATTGCTGTTCTGAGTGTGGAGGGATGTGGGATGACACTCAAAGAGCCAGGGCAATCAAAAGAGGAAAGTGGGTTTCTTCTGAGAAAACAAGAAAGGTTGCTGGATTTCACTTATCTGCACTTTACTCACCTTGGACGCCACTTGAGGACGGTGTTAGAGACTTTCTTGAGGCAAAAAAACAACCAGCGACCTTGAGGGTTTGGGTTAACACTTTCCTTGGAGAGACTTGGGAAGAATCTGGTGAGCAGGTTGATGACTTTGACTTGGCAAACAGAGCTGAAGAGTGGCACGCAGTCCCCGAGGATGTTGTTCTGTTGACAGCAGGTGTGGACGTTCAAGATGATCGCTTAGAAGCTGAAATTGTTGGATGGGGCAGAGATGAAGAATCTTGGTCTATCGCTTACAAAACTATTCATGGCGACCCTTCTAGTCCCGCTGTTTGGCGTGATCTTGATGAGTTTCTTAGCCAATCTTTCGAACATGAAGTGTCTGATGACATGATTGTGAGGGCTACTTGCATCGACTCTGGTGGTCATCACACTCAGGCGGTTTACAAGTATGTCGCACCTCGGGAGGGAAAGAGAATCTTCGCAATCAAAGGTATGGGTGGAGAAGGCAAACCGATTATGGGCAAGCCTTCTAAAAACAACATCGGGAAAATCAAACTCTTTCCGGTTGGTGTGGATACTGCGAAACTTTTATTGTTCTCTCGATTCAAAATAACAGAGCCTGGACCTGGATATTGTCACTTTCCTGTCGGACGGGAAGATGAGTATTTCAAACAACTGACCGCAGAAAAGATTGCTACAAGGTATCACAAGGGTTTTGCGAAACGAGAATTCGTTAAGACTCGGACACGAAACGAGGCTTTAGACGTTCGCGTTTATGCGATGGCTGCGCTGTCTCTTTTGAATGTTAACTTAACGTCATTGGCTAAACAAATGGAGCACAGGAAAGAAGCGAAAGAGCACATTAAGGAACAAAAACCAGTAATCAGACAGAAACAATCTAGTTTTGTGAACCGCTGGCGTTAGAATCTGTTATATTTGCAAAAACTAGGGGCTTGCATGGCTAACCTATTCAATGCTTCAACAGCGCCCACGAAAGAGCCGGAAATTATTGTTCCAGGCGACTATTTGATTTGGAAGCGCGTAGATTTAGGCACTGATTACCCGAATAATCTCTATACAGCTACCTATGTGGCTCGTATCACTGGCGGTGGCAATACAGAAGTTCAAGTTGTTGGAACTGCCAGCGGTTCTGACTATCTGTTTACAGTCACCAGCGCAACCTCCGCAGACTTTGTTGTCGGTCTTTACCATTGGCAGCTTGAGATCAAGCGAAACTCTGACAATAACCGAATCGTTGTTGACCGTGGAAATTTCACTGTAATCGCTGACCTTGATGTCAACGGAGCAGACCCTCGGACTCATTCCGAGATCATGGTAGGAAAGATTGAATCAATCCTTTCTGGCAAGGCTGATTCTGACGTTTCCTCCTACTCAATCGCAGGTCGCAGTCTCACCAAGATGAGTTTTAACGAACTACTCCAAGCGCGTGACTACTACAAGAGAGAGATGCTCAAAGAGGAAACTGCGGAACTAATCCGGCGCGGTGAGGCTACTGGCGCGACCATAAAAGTTCGTTTCTAAGGAAAAGACATGGGATTACTAGACATTTTCCGAAAGAAAACACCTAAGAAGCGAAACTACGCCGGAGCCAGCACCGGGCGTTTGTTTAACGACTTCGTGACCACCTCTTACTCTGCCGATGAAGAAGTAAAGTCTGGTCTAAAAGTTCTGCGAAATCGTGCGCGTGATTTGTCTCGAAACAACGAATATGCTCGGCGCTTTCTGAATCTCTCCAAGGCAAACGTGGTCGGTGAGCGTGGCGTTACCCTTCAGGTCAAAGCGCGAAACGATAACGGCTCAATGGATGTGATTGGAAACGATCAAATCGAACGCGCCTGGAAGCAATGGGGACGCTTGGGAACTTGTACAGTAGACGGTAAACTGTCTTGGGTTGACGCTCAGAGGCTTTTTATCGAAGCGATGATTCGTGACGGTGAAGTCTTGGTTCGTTTGGTGCGTTATCCCAACTCATTTAAATTCGCTCTTGAGTTTATCGAGAGTGATTTACTAGACGAGGAATATAACGTCACCCTGCCGAACGGGAATCGGATTCGCATGGGTGTGGAACTGGACAAATTTAATCGTCCGGTTGCCTACCACCTGTTTACTTCTCATCCTGGTGACACATCCTCAAGTTGGATGGGCAAAACTTACAACCGAGTGACAGCAGACAAGATGCTGCATTGTTTCTTACCTGAGAGGGCAATGCAAACTCGCGGTGTGACTTGGATGGCTCCGGCAATCACCTCTTTGAAGATGCTTCATGGTTATCGTGAGGCTGAATTGGTTGCCGCGCGAGTTGGCGCTTCTAAGATGGGTTTCTTCACCTCTCCGAATGGTGACGGATTTATCCCCGATGACTTGGACAACAAAGTGCCGATCATGGAAGCCGAGCCAGGGACGTTCCAACAACTTCCCGCGGGAGTGAGTTTCGAACAGTTTGACCCGACTCACCCGACCAGTGCTTTTGCTGACTTTGAAAAAGCGGTTCTGAGAGGGATTGCTTCGGGCTTGGGTGTTTCTTATACCTCGTTGGCAAACGACCTAGAGGGCGTGAGTTATTCCTCGATTCGTCAAGGCTCGTTAGAAGACAGAGATCAATGGAAGGTTGTTCAAGATTATCTTGTGCAGCACTTTGTCGAGCCTGTCTATCGTGCGTGGCTGATGTCGATTATGGAAGACGGGATTGTTAACCTGCCGGCGAGTAAATTCGACAAGTTCGCCGAAGCAACGGTTTTCCGTGCTCGCGGATTCTCTTGGGTTGACCCTCTGAAGGAAATGAACGCTGCTGTTGTCGGATTGAAGAACGGCATTCTGTCGATGCAGGATGTGGCGAATCAATACGGTCGGGATGTTGAAGAAACCTTCGATCAAATTCAGGCTGAGAAAGCAATGGCAGAGGCTTATGGTCTGAAGATGGCTTTCGAGCCGTTTGGTGATAAATTGCCAACCGAAGCGGAGGTTTCAAATGCCAACGCCCAATGAAGCCATGAAAGAAGAAGCCCAGAGAGGCTTAGACTGGCGCAATGAGTTTGGGCGTGGTGGCACTGAGGTTGGAATCGCTCGGGCGCGAGATATTGTCAACGGGCGTGACCTTTCTGAAGAAACGATTGGGCGCATGGTGAGTTATTTCGCACGTCACGAAGTTGATAAAGAAGCTGAGGGTTTCCGTCCTGGTGAGGATGGTTATCCCAGTAACGGAAGAATCGCCTGGGCTTTATGGTCTGGCGACCCAGGTAAAACCTGGGCAGAGCGTGAGTGGGCAAAGATCAAAAATGATCGGGATTATCGTCCTTACCCGAATGAACACGCTGCAAGACTAAAAGACCCAGATCAATATGACTCATTTAGGCGTGAAAATGACGCTGGAGGACCTGGAATTGATTTCATCTACGGTATTAAAGATGGCACTACGGAGATTCAAGCAATTCGTTTCGACAAAAATAGATATTCTGTTGCCGAAGCGAAAAAATGGTTAGAATCACACGACTTCAAGCCTATTTTGTTTGAAGAAGCAACCGAAAGGGAAGCTATGGAAGATAATCGCGCAATGGTGAGTGTTTCGGTTCATATTGACACCGAAGACCAAGCCGATGTTATTGAAGCAATCGCAAATATGCCGCAACCTGAACCTACTCCGGTTGACGAAAATGGCAATGAGATTGTTATGGACCTTACCGATGACCGTAAGGCTGGCGAAAGGGTCACTCGCAGCGATGCGATGGAGGCTCGCGTGGAAAGTGTCGATGATCGGCGCGTTTCCATGTCTATCTCCAGCGAAGCCCCTGTGCAGCGGTCTTATGGTGACGAGGTTCTCGACCATAAACCTGAATCAATCGACTTGAGTTTCATTAACTCTGGTCGTGCGCCTTTGCTTTTGGATCACGATCCTGAGAAGCAAATTGGCGTGATCGAATCTGTGAGCCTTGATGCTTCGGCCCGAAAGTTGAGGGCAACGGTGCGCTTTAGTAAAAACGCACTGGCTTCAGAGGTTTACAGTGATGTCGCTGACAACATTCGCGGCAATGTCTCCATCGGTTACTCAATCGCCAAGATGGTGAAAGAGAACAATGGAGCCATTTATCGCGCAACGAGTTGGCGACCGATGGAAGCCAGCATAGTTTCTATACCTGCCGATGTCACGGTTGGGGTGGGGCGAAGCGATGCGACCGTCACCTCTGAAGCCGAGCCGCAAGGCTTAATCGAAACTCCGGCACAAGTTGCCCCAAAGGAAACAAAAATGGAAAACTCCGTGAATGTGGCTGTTGAGAGCCGCGCTTTTGACGCTCCCGTCCAGCAAGACGTTGGCTTGAACCAAACCGAAATCAAGCGTTTCAGCCTGATGCGTGCTCTGCGTGCTCTGGCTAACCCCACTGATCGCGCTCTGCAAAAAGAAGCCGCCTTCGAATTCGAGTGCTCCGAAGCCGCTCAACGCGCTTTCGGTCAATCGGCTCAAGGCATTCTGGTTCCCGCTGACGTTCTGCGCCAGTGGAACAAGCGTGATCTGAATACCACCGATGACGCTGGTTTGGTTGGTCAGAACTTCCGTCCTGACGCTTTTGTGGATGCCCTGCGTAACGCTTCGAGCGTGATGCAAGCTGGCGCCACGATGCTGACTGGTCTGCAAGGCAACGTCAAAATCCCGAAGAAGTCTGCTACTTCGTCCGGCGGTTGGTTTGCTGAAGGCTCTGCTGCCAGCGAGAGCGAGGCTACTTTCACCTCGATCACCATGTCTCCGAAGACTGTTGGCGCATTCACCGATGTGACCCGCAATCTGATGATGCAAGGTTCGCCCGATGTTGAAAGCCTGATTCGCAATGACTTGGCTGCATCCCTGGCAATCGCCATTGACTTGGGCGCTCTGAGTGGTTCGGGTTCGTCTGGTCAACCGACCGGCATTCGTGCTACCTCTGGCATCAACACCAAAGACTTCGCCGCAACGAACCCCACGTTCGCCGAAATCGTTGGCATGGAAACCGAAGTTGCAGCCGACAACGCTCTGCGCGGCAATCTGGCTTACATCATCAACGCTGCTATGGCTGGCGCTCTCAAGACTACCGCTAAGGACAGCGGCTCTGGTCTGTTTGTGCTGCAAAACGGCGAGATGAACGGCTATCGCACCATCGTGTCGAACCAAGCCGCAACCGGCGATGCTTACTTCGGTAACTTTGCCGACCTGCTGATCGGTATGTGGGGCGGTCTGGATATTCTGGTTGACCCCTACACCTCCAGCACCACCGGCACGGTTCGTATCGTTGCAATGCAGTCTGTTGACGTTGCAGTGCGTCACGCTGTGTCGTTCTGCTTGGGTGATGCGGACATCGCCTAATGCTGACAACTGAGAAATTCTCTGGGGCTAGTGAATCTGGCTCCATGAAAATAGTCTTTCTCAGGGGGACTATGACCAGTCTGGGCAATGCTCGGGCTGGTCATGTCCTTGAGTTGCCAAAGAGCGAGGCTCGCTTGATGATTAAGAACAATCGTGCAAGTGAGTTCGTAGAGATTGAGGTGGTGGAAGTTGATCGCTCGATTGGGCTTGAGACTTCAACTGAAAAACCTGTCCGTAGAGGACGCCCCAAAAAGGCTGAGTGATGGCTGTCGAAACCGCTGCTGATCGTTTGGTTATGTTGACTGATTTCGGTCAGTCTGTGACCTATACAGTACAAGGTGGATCGCCTGCCACGATAACGGCTATTTTTGACAACGACTTTTCTGAGATTTCTGCTGGTGGCGATGTTTCTTTTGCCATGCAGCAACCAAGATTGATGTGTCGCACCTCTGATGTTGTTAACTGCACAGAGGGTGACACTTTTGTTGTTTCTGGTGTTACTTATTTATCCAGGATCGTTCAAGATGACGGTACTGGTATGACAATGATTGTTCTGGAACGTCAATGAGTCATTTAAGACAACTTATCAGAAACAACGTAGTTACCACCTTAACTGGGTTAACTACAACTGCCGGACGTATATATCGCTCTAGGATTTATCCTTTGGAGCAATCAAAACTGCCAGGGCTTTGCATATTCACTCGAAGCGAATCGACCGAATATGTAACGATAAGCCCACCTCGACGTCAGCAAAGAACATTAACTCTTGCTGTTGAAATATATGCAGCAGGTACATCTAATTTGGATAACACATTAGATACAATATGCAAAGAAGTTGAAGAAGCGCTGTACACTGATTTGACAAGAGGTGGATACGCTAAAGACACGCAGGTTATTGCATTTGAGGCTGACTTTGATGGCAGCGGAGAGCAACCTGTCGGCGTTGGACGTTTAACGGTTCAGATTTTGTATTCTGACCGAGAAAATGAAGTTGAAACCGCCGCATAATGTGGCAAAATTAAACCTTGAAAGGGGTTAAAAATGGCTAACCATACCGGCTCTGAAGGCACAGTCCACGTTGGCACTTCTGCCATCGCTGAGATTCGTTCGTATTCTGTCAGCGAGACTGCTGACACTATCGAAGATACCTCGATGGGCGACACCAGCCGCACCTATAAATCGTCTTTGAAGAGCTTTACCGGCTCTGTGGACGTTTATTGGGACGAGACTGATACCACGGGTCAGGGCGCTCTGACTGTTGGCTCTGAAGTCACGATCAAGTTCTATCCTGAAGGCACGACCAGTGGCGACACCTACTATTCTGGTAGCGCGATTGTGACTGGCTTGACCATCAATGGTTCTTTCGATGGCATGGTCGAGGCTTCGATCAATGTTCAGGGTACTGGTGCTTTGACTAAGAGTACCGCATCCTGATGAAAGCTATTGATCTAGCAAAAAATCATTTCAAATCGCTCCACGTCAAGAAAATTGAGGTTCCTGAGTGGAGTGATGGCAAAAAGCCTTTTGTCATTTATGTGCAGCCATTTACCTTGAGGGATCAGGGTAAGCTGCAAATGGCAACCAAGAATAGTAACGAAAGTGAAGTTCTTGCAGAGCTGATTGTGATGAAAGCATTGGACGAAAAAGGTGAGAATCTTTTTACGATTGATGATAAAGTTGCTCTCAGGACTCAGGTTGATGCTAATGTAATCGCTAGAATTGCTGCGGAGATAATGACTCCGGCGGCATCGGAGATTGAAAAAAACTAACGCAGACTCCTGAACGTCAATTCAAGTTCTATCTTGCTGAAAAGTTGGGTAAAACAGTCCAAGAACTTGAAGACACAATGAGCGTTGAGGAGTTCATAGAATGGCAAGTATGGACTAAATTGCAAAACGACAGGGCTAAAAATGGCGCAAACAACAGAAGTTAAATTTAAGTTGGGTGCGGAAGATCAGACAGCCCAAGCGTTTAATGCAATTCTTGATCGGCTAGATAGGGTCGATAAATCAGCACAGCAAGTAACTACGAGTTTCTCTGGAATTACTCGTATATTTGCTGGCTTTTCTTTTTATGCTATCTCAAAACAGCTAGGTTCTCTTGCTGATGAATTCACAAACGTCAGTGCGCGTTTATCTAACGTAACGCTTGACTCTGCGAACTTCGCAAAAGTCCAGCAAGACCTATTTAAGATTTCGCAAGACAACAGGGTTTCTTTTCAGCAAACCACTGACTTGTATAGTCAATTAGCTCGTGCGACTAGAGATTTAAGAGTACCTCAAGCGGAGCTTTTGCGTCTTACCGATGGCATTGGTAAGGCTCTTATTGTTTCTGGTGCTTCTGGTCAATCTGCAAGTGCTGCATTGATGCAGTTGGCGCAGGGTTTTTCTGCTGGTGTCTTGAGAGGTCAGGAATTTACCTCTGTTCAAGAACAAACGCCTCGCGTTCTCCAGGCTGTTGCACAAGGCTTAGGGCTTACGACTGGTCAACTTAAATTGTTGGCTGAAGAAGGCAAGCTCACCACGCAAGTGTTTATTGATGGCTTCAACAAAGGTCTTCCTGGCGTTGAGGCTGAATTCAAGAAGATGCCCTCTACTATTGGGCAAGCTATCACTCAAGTTGCTAACTCGACATTCATGTTGGTTGGCACGATTGATAAGCTGACTGGCACAAGCCCAATGATTGCATCTTGGGTTAAATCATTCTCTAACGGAATTGATTTTCTCAATCAAAAGATAGTTGATTTCAAGCCTATCACGCAAGCCACTGTTGACATGGTTCAAGCAAAAGATGAGCTTGACAAGTTGCGTGCGATGAAGGGAATTGGTCCTGAGCCTATTCGTCAAATGTATGACGAAAAGATTTTGCAGGCTGCAAAGAAGTTCGAAGAAGCTAGAGGACGATATTTAAAAGAACGCGCAAGCCAGGGCGAGGATCAAAGTCCTGCTGAAACGGCTCGTTTGCTTACCTCTGGCAAGCCTGTAAAAATTGAAACTGAAGAAGAGAAAAAGGCGCGAGAAAAAGTTGCCAAGATGATCGAGGAGCTTCAGGACAAGACAAACGAAATCCTTTATGGAAAACAAAAAGTCTTTCTTGATGAGGTCAGAAAACTTGGTGGTGAATCCGCTGTAAAAGCTGCACAAGAGCAATTTGATATTCAAAACGCATATCAGGTTGCAAAAGACCGTGCGGCGATGAAGAACAAAGATTACGAAGCTGCTGACAAGGCGTTTCGTGATAACCAATTAGCCGCTCTTGAAGACAAGCGAAAAGAAGAAGAGAAAAATCAAAAAGCTCAAGATAAAGCAAATAACTATCTTGATGAATTCAAAGCTAATCTTGATGCGGTCAATGATCGTATCGCTTTGAAGAATGATGGAATCTTCAGAACAAATGAAGAGCTGTTGATTGAGAGTTCTCGTCTTGATTTGTCTGCAAAGCTCTATGAGACTATCCGCAAGGTCAAGAATCTTGACAATCTCACAGCAGATCAAAAATTGCTTAAAGAGCAAGAATTGACTGATGAGTACAACATTCAACTTGAGCGAATCAAAGAGATTGCAAAACAGCGAAAGATTGACCAAGCTGACTTTATGAAGGGCGTTGGCATTGGTATCAAGAAATACCGCGATGAGATTGCCGATGTTTCCAATTTGATGGAAGACAGTGTTGTTGGCGCTCTAAGGGGTATTGAAGATGCTTTTGTTAAATTTGTAGAGACTGGAAAACTGAGCTTCAAAGGTCTTGCAAACGCAATCATTTCCGATCTCATCAGAATCAATGTGCGTCAAAACATAATGACGCCTCTGAGTGCTGCACTTGGTGGTATGTTTGGCACGACATACGGTCAACTGACAACTGGGAGTGGAGTTGCAAATCAATTTAATCCTGATGTGAACTATCGAGCGATGGGTGGACCTGTGACTGCCGGTCAACCTTATATCGTTGGTGAGCAAGGTCCAGAATTGTTTATGCCTTCCAGCAGTGGGACAATCATTCCCAATGGTCAGTCTGGAAGCTCTGTTGTTGTTAACCAAACAATCAACGTCACCACTGGCGTACAGCAGACGGTTCGCGCAGAGGTGATGAATATGCTTCCGCAAATTGCAAATGCTGCCAAATCCGCAGTGGCAGAGGCTAAACTTCGTGGTGGCTCCTTTGCCGCTGCAATGAGGTAATCATGTCGATAAGTTACCCAGTTTCATTCCCGAATCTCGGGATTAAGAGCATGACAATCCGAGCGAGATCGGTTGTCGGGATTTCTTCTTCACCCTTCACTTTTCAGCAACAGGTCTACCAACACGCTGGACAAATGTGGGAGGCTGAAATCACCATGCCTCCGATGAAGCGTGAGGACGCCGAACAACTTATTGCTTTCATGTTGAAGCTGAATGGAACTTATGGGACATTTACTCTGGGCGATCCACTTAATACTTCTCCTCGCGGCATCGGGACTGGGACTCCTTTGGTAAACGGAGGTTCTCAGACTGGAAATTCTCTCGTCACGGATGGCTGGACTGCCAACCAGACAGGAATTCTGAAAGCTGGTGACTGGATTCAATTAGGCTCAGGTTCTACCTCGCGGCTTTACAAGATTCTTTCTGACGCAAACTCAAACGGCTCAGGACAGGCTACGTTCGATATATGGCCAAATCTAAGGTCTAGCCCTGCGGATAACGCAACGATCACTGTAAGCTCTCCTAAGGGGCTTTGGAGGCTATCCTCCAACGATATGCCCTACACCATTGATGAGGCATCCTTCTACGGCATCACTTTGGCTTGCATGGAGGCTTTATGAGCCGAACCCTGACCACGGGCGTTATCTCTGCGATTGAGAGTTCCCAGGTTCGTCCCTTCTATCTGTATCAGGGTGAATTTATCTCTGGAACGGTGAGAGCCTGGAACGGAATTGGCGATCTTTCTTGGAACAGTCAAACGTGGGGTGGTCTTGGGTCTTTTTTGAGTTTTTCTCAGATCGAAGAAACATCGGACGTTAAAGCCGCTGGAATGACTGTGACTCTTAACGGAATGTTAAGCGCGAACATTTCTCTGGCTCTGCAAGACTGCCGACAAGGATATGACGGGAAAATCTATCTTGGGTTTTTCGACACATCGAATGCGATCATTTCCGATCCGTATCTGATTTTTCATGGTCGATTGGATACTGTATCGATTGACGAAGGCGCAGAGACTTCGGTGGTCACGCTTAACTATGAATCTCGTTTAATTGATCTTCAGAGGACAAGGGAAATTCGGTACACTGACCAAGAGCAACAGAGGATGTTTTCTGGTGACTTGGGGCTAGAATTCGTTGCTGATCTTCAGGATAAAACCTTGAACTGGGGCAGAGGATGAGTTTTCTCTCGGACATTGTTAAAGTTGCCGCAGTTTATGCCGGAGTAAGCACTGGCGTTGCATGGTTTACAACCGGATTCGCTGGCGCTGGTGCTTTTTTGGGTGCTGCGGCTGGAACGGCTGGTGCTTTCTTTGCAAGATCATTTACTACCTCTTTGGTTCTCGGTGCGCTATCTCGTACTCTTGCGAAAGACCCTGAAGAAGTTATCACCTACCAAGACAAGACAGTCACCACAAAACAAGCAATATCTCCGAGAACAGTCATTTATGGTCAAACTCGCGTTGGTGGAACGATTGTTTACATGGAGACAACCGAATCGAATAAATATCTTCATTTAGTCATTGCTTTTGCAGGGCATGAGGTTAGCGCATTTGATAACAATGGAACGGATGGCATTGTTTATTTCAATGAAGAATCTGTTTCTTACAGTTTGAGCACAGGTCTTGTATCGTCCGGTTCTTACTCTGGAAAAGCAAAGGTTCAAGTAAAACTTGGAACTGATAACCAAACAGTTTTCAGTGACCTTGACTCGGCATCTACTCTGTGGACATCTAACCATCGACTTCGCGGGATTGCTTGTGCATATATCCGGCTTGAGTACGATGCAAACGTCTATATGAATGGCATTCCGAATATCAGCTTTAAGATCAACGGGAAAAAGGTCTACGATCCTCGAACGGCTACGACTGTTTTTTCTCAGAATCCGGCGCTGTGCTTGGCTGACTATCTCTGTGACACGCGATATGGTCTTGGCGCTGATTACGCAACAGAGATTGACGAAACCGCGCTAACTGCTGCCGCGAATATCTGTGACCAGAACATCACTCTTGCCGCTGGTGGAACGGAAAAGCGCTACTCCTTAAACGGAACATTTGACACTTCCGTAGCTCCAGAGACTGTTATCTCAGATATGCTTTCCGCAATGTCTGGAAAACTTGTCTTCACAAATGGCAAGTGGACGATTCTCGCCGGCGCATATAACTCGCCCTCTCTGACTTTTGACGAGGATGATCTTCGCTCTGGTTTGAAGATTCAATCTCTTGTGTCTCGCAGGGAATTGTTCAATGGCGTTAAGGGAACCTTCACAAGCTCTCTTGATAACTACATTGCATCAGATTTCCCACCTGTTATTTCTGACACATACATCGCACAAGACAACGATGAAGAAATAACAAAGAACATTCAACTCCCCTTCACTACATCTCCGTCTATGGCTCAGAGGTTGGCGAAGATTGAACTTCTCAAGGCTCGACAACAGATCAGTCTTGTTTTGCCCCTGAAGTTGATTGGACTCAAGGCAAACGTTGGTGACGTGATTTATGTGAGAAACACTCGGCTTGGATGGGTTGATAAAACCTTCGAGGTTGTCTCGTCTACTGTTGTTTTTGACAATGACGCCATTGGTGTTGATTTGGAATTGAGAGAGACAAACGCAGATATTTATTATTGGAATAGTAGTGAAGAATCTGCCTATGATGCCTCGCCAAATACAAGCCTTCCGAATCCGTTTACTGTTGGGTCGGCTACTAACTTTGCCTGGACACAAGACAAATTCTTTATCAACGGTTTAGGGTCACTTTCTTGGACTGCGCCGACTGATTCTTTGATTGCTTTTTATAAGCTAAGAATTGTCTCAAACGAATATGTTTCTTTCGGTCCTAAAACAGACGCTCAGATCGTTGATATTGATCGAGAAACCGCAGTTTATGGAACCTCCTACACAATCACCGACTTGCCTTCGGGGTACTACACTGCTTACCTGACATCGGTGAATCAATTAGGCGTCTCTGGAAGTGCTGTAAGCCTCGCGGTTTATATCCCACCGCCTCCGATGATTCCGAGGGTGTCTGGTCTTGAACTTGATCTCGGATTAAATGGAGAGGCACATTCTCTTGAGTTCACCGGAAAAGATGTCAAACTGAAGTGGCGTCATGCTGCTATCAACTCGTCATTTGAGATCAACGACGAGGAGCCGTATGGCGCTGATTCTGGGTTTCCTGATTGGTATCTCAAAGACTACCAAGTTGAAGTTTATAACTCCAGCGATGAGTTGTTAAGGCAAGAATTCACCCAGGACAACTCTTATATTTATTCTCTGGAAAAGAACCTAGAGGATGCAAAAAAACAAGGCGATTCTGTCTATCGCACGTTAAAATTCAAGGTATACGCTAGAGGGCGTCAAAACCAACTTTCTGACCAAGCGGCTATCCTATGAGTGTCACTAATCCAGCACCAGTACAGATTGCCAGCGGAGAGTGGGATGTTGAGCCTGGAATCAATAAATTCACAGTCTCAATTCCTACCCGTCCTGATGACAATGACTTGGCTGGAATCATTGTTTTAGCCAAAGAGGGAACTGGTCAAACCTTAGCGTATCCTGACGATGTTTTTTATCGAGGTCCGTGGTCTGACCTGATAGTCGTAGACACGGATGACGATAATCAAGCTCTGCTACCGAATCAGGCTTATACAGTGGCTGTGGCTGCTTACGATGAGTTTGGGACGGATTCTCTTAACTTCAGCACCACAAAGAACGTCACGACTGCCAGGGTTGTCACGGCTGACATTGTTGACAATGCTGTTTCAATCGTCAGTAGAAGCAACGCCTCGGATTTCAGCAACACGAATCCTACATTCACTTTTACTTACGACATGCCCGAAGATGGTGTCGTGACGTTTATCGCTGTGGTCATTCCTCAAGGGGACGCGAGCACAACTTCTAACTTTCTTGTTGAGTTTTATGCCGATGGCTCTGGGACTCGGTTTGATTTCCTGAGCAATGATGGATATATCGCGCCAGCGGTTAAGACTTACACAAATGTCGGCACAAGGGCAAAGGGTACAGGTTACTCGATAGCTGTTGAATGTACCCTGACCAACATGACTGTAAATTCAAGCGGTCAGCGTGGTGCGCGAGTGGACATGATTTTTATCAGGCGCTTCAAATGAAGTTCACGACCTACATTAAAAACAAACCAACTGGAACGCATGAATGTCCAGATTGGGAAGTTAACACTGTCTCTCAAGGGCAGAGTTATGTTGAAGGTCACGCCTTAGAGAATCAATATATTCTGAATGGGCGATTTGTTGATTTTCCTGCAAGACCATCACTTAGTCACATTTGGGATTGGGACAGTCTTTCATGGAAAGTTAACCAAGAACTTGCAGAGAATCTTGCGCTGCAAAAAAGAAAAGAGTTATTGTCTGAATCTGACTGGACTCAATTATCTGATGTCTCAGTTAACAAGACTCTTTGGGCTGAATATCGTCAAAGCCTTCGAGACATCACAAAACAATCAGGTTATCCTTTTGAGATAATTTGGCCTGAAAAACCGAGGTAATCATGGCTCAATACAAAACTGGAACTGTCTCCGTTACTAACGGCTCGGCAACTGTCACAGGGTCTGGCACTTTGTGGAGTGGCGAGATTGCAGCGGGTGATCTTTTCACAATCGTTGGCGACAACGCATGGTATGAGGTTGCCTCTGTTGGATCGAATACCTCAATCACTCTTTCTGCGAACTACGCTGGAACAACTGGCTCGGGTAAGTCTTATGCGATTTCCCGTGACTTCACTACTCGCTTGGCTTTGCCTTATCCGCAAAAAGGTGACATCGAGACTGCCTCGATTATTAAGAGGGCTTTCGAGCAGATCGACACAGAAACGAACATCGCAACGGCTAATTATTCTGCGACATCAGCTCCCACGGCTAACGATGATTCAGGGGATGGGTATTCGATTGGATCGTGGTGGGTTAACGTCACATCGGATGAGGCTTATCTGTGTGTGGATGCGACTGTTGGCTCTGCTGTTTGGACGAAGATCAGCGTAGACGTTCCCAGTGAGATTGTTTCTTTGTTGGCTGGTCAAAGCGTGAGCATGGCATCTCTTACGCTCTCCGGCGGCACAGCTAACGGTGTACTGTACTTAAACGGCTCTAAAGTTGCTACCAGTGGGTCTGCGCTGACGTTTGATGGTACTAATTTTGCAACGACAGGAAAAATTGGTGCTGGTGGAAATCCAGGAACATATACGCAAATCTGGAGCACCGGAAATGTCATGGCTGTTGATGGTTCACAGATTGGCTTTTTAGCAAGCTCAAGCGGTGCGCCAGCGAATTACATGACTGGAAGCAACGCAAGTAATTATCTTGCTTGGATTGCAAACAACTCCGAAGCCATGCGACTGACCAGCATTGGCTTAGGCGTGGGTACAAGTTCGCCGGGGTACAAGGTTGATGCCACTGTAAGCACAAACGGCGTTAACGGCTACAACGCCTACGGCGCAAACGGTGGCGCAGCCGAGCAAATTGGCTACCGTGCAGTAAACGCAAACAACACAGGTCTTTTTGCGGGAGTGAACGGCTTTAATTACTCAGGCAGTTTTGGCACACCAAACGGTGCCGTCATCACCAGTATTGGGAACGTGGCTCTAGCGTTTGGAACCAACAACACAGAACGCCTCCGCCTCGACCCCTCCGGCAACCTGGGGCTGGGAGTTACGCCGAGTGCTTGGGCGGCTTCTGCGCTTGATATTGGAGGATGGTCTTCTTTTGCTCAACGAAACACAAACGGCTGGACACTTGTTGGCGGCAATGTCTATTGGGACGGCAGCAATTACCGCTACAAAAACAGCTCTACTGCGGCGCTTTATGAACTTCGTGGGCCTACTGGGGTTCATGCTTGGTTCACCGCAGCCTCCGGCACAGCAGGTGACGCCATAACGTTCACTCAAGCAATGACGCTGGGTTCTGATGGGACGCTTGGTGTTGGAACAACAAGTGCTGTTGCCGCTGACGGAACTTTAGTAGCCGCCGGTTCTAATGGAACTGGTCAAGGCGCAGCCAACACTGTTGCTCAAATAAACATTTGGGAAACAACATCCGGTAATAAAGCTGGACTTTGGTTTGGTGCAATGACCAACAGCAATGTTGGAGTTATTGGTTCTCGCACTGCATCAGGCGCTATTGCATTTCAAACATACAACGGAGGATGGGGAGAACGCGCTCGTATTGATAGCTCTGGTAACCTGTTAGTGGGGGCTACGAGTTTTTCGTTTGCATCCAACGGAACACAAATTGCTTCAACAGGACGTATTTTTAATACGTCAAACACCGATTACAACTTTGAATTATCTGGGTCTAGCAGTGCCAGAATTCGCTTTTACTCATCTGCTGGCGGTAATGGGACTACCGCTGGAAGTATTACTGTTGATACCACAAATACGCAATACAACACTTCTTCCGACTACCGCCTGAAGAACATCACCGGCCCTATCACCAATTCTGGAGAATACATTGATAGCCTAAATCCCGTTGAAGGTACATGGAAGATTGATGGCTCTACGTTTGTTGGCTTGATTGCCCATGAAGTGCAAGAAGTCTCACGCACCAATGTGGCAACAGGTGTTAAAGATGGTGAGCAAATGCAAGGCATGGATTACTCCAGTGCTGAAATCATTGCAAATCTGATTGCAGAAGTTAAATCCCTCCGCGCCCGTGTGGCATCTCTCGAATCTTGAAAGGAAAATCATGACTACATTCACTTGGACCGTTAATCCCCTTGAACGCGATATTGCAACAGGCTTTGTTAAGGTCGGGCACTGGAAATGCGTTGGCACTGACGGAGAATATTCCGACTCTGTTTACTCGACTGCATCGTGGACTGGTGAGCCTACCGTTCCTTATGACCAACTCACCGAAGCTCAAGTTCTGGCATGGGTTTGGGAATCTGTTGATAAAACCGCAACCGAAGCTGCTGTGCAAGCCAAGATTGATCTTTTGAAGAACCCTGTGACTGCTCAAGGTGTGCCATGGTAAGTAACGTAGAGGCTCGTTTAGACACGCATGAGGCGGTTTGCGCCCATCGTTACGAACAGATCAATGCGCGTTTAAAACGTCTAGAAGGCATCATTATCAAAGCCGCAGGGGTAATGCTCTGCGGCATGGCTGGTGTTATCTGGGCGTCTATCTCTAAGGTTTGAATGAGTGGACCCGATAACCCTCATGATGATGGCATCCAGTGCGGTGTCAGCAGTCAAGAAGGGTTGTCAACTCTATAAGGACATAAAGAGCGCAGCGGGTGATGTGTCATCAGTCCTTAAAGACATTGACAAACAATTCGCCGGAAGAAAAGTCTCCAAGGAGCAAGCTGAAAAGATAGCAGAGAAAAAAGCAGAATTCAGGGAAGCGGCTACAACCGACCCGAATGACGTGATCTCTCGAATCGGAAATCAACTTGGGGATTTCTTTGACGCTTTTGACAAGATCGAGCAACTTTTCTATGAAGAAGAAAAACAAGCTCATCAGGTCTACGAAGGCGAGGATTCAGTCAGCAAGAGAGCACTTCAGAGGGTTTTGATTCGTTCTCGACTACAAATGATGGAGACTGAAATGCGAGAGATTATGATTTATCAATCGCCTCCAGAGTTGAAAGATTTGTGGTCAAGATTTGAAGTGATGAGAGCGCAGATCGGTCAGGAACAAAAAAGAGCCTGGGAGAAACTGAGGATCGAAAGACAAAAAGAAGCCGCTGAACAAAAGAAAGAGCGAGACTTTTATTGGGGAATTGGAGCATGGCTGATTTGCGGAACAATCGTATGGCTGTACCTAATGCTCCTCCTTTGGGCAATCGCTCGACACAGAGAAGGCTCGTTCTCGCTATGGTGGGTAACGTCATCTTGATGTTTGCTTTGCTGATGTGTTTGACTTTCGGAGGGTTTCTGTTCATGGACTATAAGATTGAAGAAGCCAGAGCCAAGAAGATGGATAAGAGAGTTGTCGAGTTGCGTAGACAATTTGAAAAAGGATGTGAGAAGGAATAAGATGCAAATATTAGTTTTTTTCCTGATTATTTTTTTGCTTTTTGGCTGCGAAGATCGTTATCGCTATAAGTGCCAAAACCCTGACCATTTCCAATCTTTAGAGTGCCAGCGTCCTAAGTGTCTGTTCACTCAGCAGTGCTCAGATTATCTTGTAGCCCCTATCTTGGAGAAGCAAGTTGTACAACAACAAAATCAACCGCCTTCTGACAAGTGAAGAAATCGAAGTCCGAGTTTGGGCTATCGTTGTCATCATTGTCACCGTGATCCTCGCGGGAATCGTGGGGTTTATGCTTTACTCTGTGACGTTCGTTACCCAACCGATCAAGAGCATGGCTCCGATTGACCAAGCCTACACAAAGATGTTGAACGACATTGTTCTGCTCATTGTGGGTGGTATTGGTGGCGTGATGACCAGAAAAGGCGTCCAGGCTGTGAGTGACAAACTGCACTCTAACCAGACGCCTCCTCCCGCGGTAGCTCCAGCGGTAACTCCCGCGGTAAGTTCTTCATTGCCTAACTTCAACTGGATGGGAATCACGAATCCCGCACTAGACGAAGAATGGCGTCCCCCTCCACCTCCCACGACTCCCCCCGATTACGTTGATCCTGCGAAAGAGGAAATCGCCGTAGAAAGAGCCGCTGCGAGGTCTGAGGCATGAAACCTAACCCTTGGCTTATCCTTGCGGTTTTAATCGCTCTGGGGGCGTTTTATGGCTACGGACACCACAAAGGTTGGACACAGCGCGATCAGGAAATGCAAGTAGAGATCGCCAGGAAAAACAACGAAGCAAGAAAAACCGAGCAGGAAATGACTCAGAAACTTGCTGAAACTTCTAACGCTTTACAGGAGGCAAACAATGTTGTCACTAAAAAACAAACTGCTCTTGACGCTGCTATTCGTGCTGGCAGGGTGCGGCTCCCCGCCCCAAGTTGTGTATCAACCCCCCAAAGTGCCCCCACTCCCGCCGGGAATACAGAAACAAGAAGTGAACCTGACCGACCGACTAACGAAACTTCTGATGCCGACAGAGCAACCCTCGCAGCCATCGCAGAAATAGTCGCTCAAGGTGACAGGAATACCGCGCAATTAAATGCTTGCATCGATGCTTACACGAAGGTTATGGAGAGCATAAATGGTCAACGCTAATCAACTACAAAGACTCAAAATCGGTCCTGAGTGGGTCGATCCTTTGAACGAAACATTCGAGCGTTTTGGGATTGTCTCTGCCAGACAACAAGCTGGCTTTATTGGTCAATGTGGACATGAGTGCGGAAACTTCAAAGTGCTTGAGGAAAATCTAAACTATCGCGCTGCCACTTTGATGAAGCTATGGCCCAAACGCTTCCCTACCCAAGAAATTGCAAATGCTTACGAAAAGAACCCTAAAAAGATCGCTAATATGGTTTACTCAAACCGCATGGGGAATCGTGACGAATCCTCTGGTGATGGGTATCGCTTTCGTGGTCGCGGGTGTATTCAGCTTACAGGTCACGCTAACTACTTCCACGCTTCAAAAGCTCTGGGAGTCGATTTTGTTATGGACCCCGATCTTGTCGGAACGCCTAAGTATGCTGCACTGACCGCCGGATGGTTCTGGTCAACTCACAAATGCAATGAGTTGGCAGAGGTTCAAGACTGGATTGGTCTAACCAAGAAAATCAACGGAGGCACGATTGGGCTTGCTGACCGAATCAAACACATCAACGAAGCGCATGATGTGCTTCAGACGTAAACGTCAATCCTAGAACCCAGATTTTTGTAATACTTGTATTCCTCAGTCTGGGTTTGCTTATCCAACACTTCGGCAACCTTGTTTTGAACAATTTGTTCACGGTTGATTTGCTTCTCTTTGATCTGCACTTGAGAAGGCATCGGGTGAAGGTTTGAATAAGCGATTTTCACATCAGACCTGCGAACGGATTTTGTAGATTGACCCAGGCTTTTCCAGTCCTGATTCTACACACTACCGACCTATTCACTCCATACTTCGCAGCGATCACCCTTGAAGGACCTTCTGAGGAACGGATTTCGTCAGCCATTTCCTGCGTTAGTTTGGCGTTTGTGGCTCTCTTGTATATCTGGATTTTTAAACGCCTTGTAGGGCTTTGTAGAGCCTTCCTGTTGCCTTTTTTCATGTGCTGCTTTGGGTCGTTGTATGTCGTGTGCTCTGGATTAACACAAAGCCCATTTTCACACTTGGCGACATAGTACCCGTCCCGCAGTTTTCCTCCAAGAAGCTCGGTAAACAGTCTGCGAACAGCGATCATCTTTCCTGCGTGAAACACATAGGGAGTGCCGTTTGCACAATACCCCTGCCACTCCCAACAGTCTCCATCCTCAGTCGTTCTTTCTTTTAGAGTTGTAATCGTGTGAATCTTTTGTTGTTTCATACCAAGCGAATATGTAAAGAATGACGGATAGGGCAATGATTAGCCCTATCACTAAAATTCCGATGATGAGTGCCAAGTTAATCTTGTAAGTCCTGAATCATTTTTTGATGATGATCTGGGACTAACCTTTTAACCTTCAGATAAAGATTGTGGTCAGAATCGAAAGTTATATCGTCCTCACCATCAAAGATGTTTATATCGTAATCGTCAGCTAATCCCACATCAGGATCGCCCGGCTCAAACGTATAAAAAACATCAACAGGACCGTCATCAGTTTCGTACTCAAAACTTCCGGTCGAGTACCTTAATGCGTCAATGCGTTTCATTTCATGACCTTTCCAATCTCGGCAGCGGCTCTTACGATTGCGCGTCTGGTGGAGGCGTACGGGTCAGTGTCTTGATCAAATATTTGAATTGCTGTTACTTTCTCTGTTGATGCCCATGCTTCACTTAAGCTGTTGGTGATATGAATGCCTAACTTCACAGCCAGCCGTAGTGCCTCGCCATCGTCAGTAAGGGGGTTCCATTCAAACCCAGTGAGCATGTTGTGGTTGTCGTAAGGTACATTGAAATACCAACGCTCTTGCTTGAAGTTGTGGTCGCGTTCCCATCGTCCTTCAATCCCAGCCGCCTTAGCTGCTAGTTCCAGTAGTTCTCTGTCACTCATACTGACCACTCCCTCTCGTTACGACCTTTGGAAGATTTGACAATGTTTCCTGTGAGTTTGACAAGCCCCATCTTCTGAAGCTCTGGAAGACGCCTGGAAACCGCAGAACTCTCCAGATTAAGACGAGAGGCAATCCCGTCCTTCCCCATTGGTCCGTGAGTTGATAGGCAATCCACAATCATCGCGAAATGCTTTTCTGGTTGGAATTGTTCAGCAGCCTCGAAAGAGGTGACTGGATCGGTTGATCGTGCGCGTTTAAAAAGGTCAAAAAGTTTCATTGCTACTCCTAAAGTTTGAGGTACTAGGTCTGCGTCTGTGCTTGTCACCATTACAGTGCTGGTCACCGGCAGCTTTCCCGATAAGGCACAGCATCCGTCCGTTCCCTCAGTTAAGTTTACTCTGTTTTTTGTTCTTGTGCAGCTTTTTGTTGCCCAATTTTTTGAAGCAACAGGAAAGCCCCTGACTTCGTGGGAAGTTCTCCCAAGATGTTCATCAAATACACGATTTCGTTTTCTTCAAGTTCAAGTTTCATAGTTACCTCAGAACGGGATTTGGTCGTCAATTTTGTCGTCATCTTCAAGCTGTGGCAAGCCTTCATACTTTTCAGGCTTTTCCTTATTTTCTGGACGCTTCAAGATTGTCATTTCGCTACAAATTATTGAAGTTGAATTGATCTCCACTCCTTTCTTGTTTAGGTACTTTTCATATTTGATTGTTCCCTCGACATAGACGAGTGCTCCCTTTTTCATGTACTGACCAACAATGTCAGCCAGCTTATCAAAGAAGGTCAGACGATGCCACTCGGTGCTCTCGATCAGATCGCCGTTCTTGTCTTTCCGGCGCGAGGTGGTGGCTAGGGTTGCGTTTGCAATGGGTTTACCTGCCGCGCTATAACGCACTTCAGGGTCTTGACCGACATTGCCTACTAGATGAACTTTACAGACGCTTGCCATTTTTTTCCTTAATCTCATTGAGTTTTTGAATCATATTTTCCAGGTCTTTTAAGAATGTCCTAACCTCATCCTCCATTTGTTTGATTTTTTCTTCGTCACGATGCAACCTCTTGACGAACAACTGAAGACCCTCTGGTGCTCGATCATCGAAGCAAACGTAATCACACCATTTGCGACCAGTACAGCACATTTGCCAAAACATTTGCGCCTGGTGGTCTGGGTCAATCCTGTCGTTCAGAATCGAATCAAGGTGATTGTGAATCTCTTTACACTTGATCTCAACGAGACCGTGTTCTCCCACGAGACCATCAGGTGAGCATCCCGAAAACGGAATAGTCGGATGCTCGACCCAAGCGACTTGTTCGACTGAGGTAAGGTTTTCTGCTTCGTAAGCTGCTCGGGCGATTGGCTCAATTTCTGTTCCTCTTTGCATGGCTTGTGATGTAAAAAACTCGGTTGGCTCACCAGTCATTCGTTCACAAAGTAACTGAGCCATGTACTTAGCCCTACTTGATGCTGGCGCACCTGACTTTACTTTTGCAAGAAGCTCTGCCATGCGGGAGGCACTCACCTTGCCTAACCTGAGCAACTTCCATGCTTCACTGCCCTGTTCAATCATTTGCAAGTGCTCCTACCAAAACCTTCTCTTGTTCTGCTGTCAGAGCAAAAGTCTCTCTCAACTTGTCTGTGGTGTACGCGCCTTCTTTTATCTTCTGGATTGCTTGGGTCAGGCGACTGTTTTCGATTGAAGGTTTCTTTCTGGCGACTTCATGCGTGTGTGCGTCTGCATCGTTATCACCTTCTGTGGGGATTGCAAACGTCTGAAACGCCATGTATTTATAGGCTGCTGACATGGCTTTGTTGGTTGCCTTGTCTCCGCTATCCATCGCTTCGCCAAACGTCCTAGCGGTGTGTTTAGAGCCATCCTCTGCGGATACCAGATCAAACTCTGCCTCTACGGTGACATAGAACAAAGCCCCACCGGATTTCGAGGTACGTTCTTCACAAGTCCTGCCCAACATTCTCGGAACAATCACTAGACCATTCTGAGCCATGATTGAAGACAGGACGTTGTAAACAGCGTCAATTCCTCGGAACTTGTATCCAGCGCCTTGTGTGTTTGTTGAGGATTTTGCGATGCCAATTTTGCAGAGTTCTGCTTGGACTGCGTTGATTGCTTGATAGACTTTCATTACTACTCCTTTAAGTTAAATTATCAATCTGTTTCTTCAATGCCGTGACTTCAGCTTTGTGGTCTTCAGATTGAAATTGCATCATAGTACAAATTTCACGGATTTTCTGCTCCAACATTCCTACTCGATAAGCAAGACGATCTTCTGCCTGTCCTTCACGATAGTGAATGTCTGAGGTTTGTTTAATGCTGTTGATGATGTATTCAGGGTTCATTTTTTTATCTCCACAAATCTAAACGATCCCAAGTTATATCTAAAGATTGATGTTTGTTGCATTTTTTACACTTTCTTTTCATATCAAATAAAGAATAATATATCCATCTGTGCAAACCTATTTTGCATAAGAAATTCATTTTTTCTCCACATAGTTTGCTAATAGCCATTTGTCACCCAAGGAACGCACAGAACGAACCCAGGCGCGTTGATTGTGGCGATTCTGTTCTCTGGGTATGTAGTCAACATTAAAGAGCCTACGGACTGTTTTAAGGGCTTGTGTTTTCATTAGCCTCTCCATGCAAACATGACACCGATGGCGATCATGGAAAGGATTGTGATGATTGCTGAGATTGTTTCTTTCATTTGCTACTCCTTGTTAAAACCTGTTAAGGTCTAGTAATCTTAACGACTTGTTAAGTATCTTGTCTAGTGGTTTTCCCTAATCCCGACTGATTTGTTAAGGTTACAATGTTAAGGCTGGTCAGAAAAGGGTTAGCGCCTTGTGGCTCAATGTGTCAAATTTCAACCACCACTCTGCTTTATGAGGCTGACCAGCACCAACACGCATGGGGATTGGCTGACTTGCACCAGTTCCGAAAGGATAGGGTGGCGGAAACGCCGGGAACGCCCAACAGTCCCCAGCCGTGTTGGTGGCAACGTAGCCATAACGGATGACGCTTAGTCTGTGGATTCACGGATGATGCGCCCATCGAGGTCGGGAGCCGACTTTCAAAGGCTGTAACCTTGGGAACCCGTGCGGGACTGGATGCATACAGTCTGCCACCAACAACCTTTAAGGAAAACCATGAATTTACAAAAAGCCATTGAAATCGCCGGATCAAAGAGTAAACTGGCGACCCTTCTCGGAGTGTCTCGCGCTGCTGTTACTCAGTGGGACGAACTTCCTGAGAAGCGTATCAACCAGCTCAAGGAAATCAACGAATGGCAAACCCATTTCAGTGGCGAACAGGCGAACAATCCATTGGTGTCGAACTCCAACGTCAGCGAGACAAGTCCACAATGACCACGGTTCGCAAGGACGATCAGAATAAAGAAGAAACAATTACCAAGTTCAGAAAGTCAATCACGATTCTTCCGTCAGTACATCGTTTACCAAGCAAGGCAAAGATATGAAAAAACTCATCGCGGTTTACCTAACAGTCCTGGCATCAACAGCATGGGCTTGCACGACTCACACGGTTGTCTCCGGTGGTCGGATCGTCACTTGTACGACCTGCTGTTACGGAAGTAATTGCACAACCAACTGTTTTTAATATAGAATGTTTTGAAACACGGCTAGGTCTGAAGTCATGAGCAGACCGAAAAGGGTTACACCTTCCCCTGCCGATTGTTTCTTCTAAAGGTGGTAAAAAAGGTGAAATTCAATGCACTACTACAAGAGAAATCTTGGTGACTATGCCAAGAAAGCAGGCCGTCTGACAATGCTTCAGCACGGAGCGTACACGCTTCTTATAGATTCGTGTTATGACAGAGAAATATTTCCAACACTAGAACAAGCACTTGAATGGACTTGGGCTTCAACTGATGCTGAAGTTGATGCTGTCAAATTTGTTCTTAATAGATTCTTTGTGTTAGATAAAGATGGCTGTTATGTGCAAGATAGGATTCTTGAAGAACTTTTGCACTATCACAAAAATGCAGACACAAACAAACGAATCGCTGAAGAAAGAGAAGCGAAGCGTAGAGAAAAACGCACGAACCGTGCACAAGTTGTAAACGAAGCGCCACCTAACCATAAACCACTAACCATTAACCAAGAACCATTAACCAAGAACCAGATAAAGAAAGCAACTGTCGTTGCAACGCCTGACGGCGTTTCTGAAACAGTTTGGCAAGAGTTTGTTAACCATCGAAAATCCAAGAAAGCACAGATCACTCAAACAGTTATTGAAGACATTGCCAAACAAGCAACGATTGCCGGATGGACGCTTGAGGACGCATTAAAGGAAACGATTGTCAGAAACTGGCAATCATTCAAAGCTGATTGGGTTTCTCAAAAGATGAGCAAGTCAGCACAGACAAATAGCTCGGTTATGCAAGGCTTAACACGGGGACTTATCGGAGGTGGCTCAAATGTCAAGTTACTTGGAAACTGACTTTTGCAAACCTGATGACGGTCTTGACTACATCTTTGTGATGATGGGTGCGATCTACGGTGCATCGTTCAACAGGCATTGGGATGGAATGGACTTAGCCATTGTTCGACAAGTCTGGAAAGAAAAGCTCGGTCGCTTCTTAACTTACAAGCCATCATTGGATTACGCTCTTAACAAACTCAAGGGCGAGTTTCCTCCTAGCGCAATTACCTTTCGAGACTTGTGCAATCTTGGTCCTGAGATACCAATGAAGCCAGTGGTGATGATTACAAAGCAAAAAACTCAAGCTGAGATTGCAGAGGCTGAAAGACAAAAACAGATTGCTTTAAAAAGTTTGGCAGAGTTGAAAAAACATTTTAGGAGTAGTAATGACAAAAACTGAAGCCCATAACTTACTGGACATGGTGAAAAATGGAATCCTCATCGAAGCCCACCGGATCAGAAAAGCCCTCATCATCACCGGAGACATTCCCCACATACTTGGAAGACCTAGAAAACAGATTGGTGGAGCATTATGCTCAGATGGCAATCAACCACATCGAACATTCACGATACATGGTGAAGATTTTTCAGAAAGACTTTCCTGACTTGGGGAAGAAAGTAGCAAAGAGACTAGGAGAACTGAATGAACAAAGATGACATTATCCGCATGGCGCGAGAGGCTGGAGCTATGCCCGTAGTGGAATTAGCTGGATGTTGGATCACTTACGATGAGCCGCTTCAACGCTTTGCCGCCCTTGTCGCCGCCGCTGAACGTGAGGAAATTTATGAATTAGTTATGTTTGAGCCATTAAAACAAGATGCTGATTTGTTAATGCCAGAAAGTGAAGTTGAAGAAAATCCATTTGATGATTATTTCAAAAGTGCTGAATTCAGAAATTCAATAAACAATGCAGTAAAAGCCACGCTTTTTACCATTTGTAGTGAAATAAAAAAAAGGGGACAAGCATGACTCCACAAGACGTAGTCAAAACCTTAATCATGGTTGGTTGGAAGCAAATCGAAATATCCAGAGCCATTGGGTTAGCGCAACCAAACATAAGCCGCATTGCCGCAGGTTCACAAGAGTGTGGCTGGAGAACCATGGATGCTTTGCGTGAACTGTTAAACCAAGTTCCACCAAGAGCAAGGAAAAACCAATGAGATACGCAGCAAGGGTTGACGCTAATCAGGATCAGATCGTGTCAGCACTCCGAGCCGCTGGCGCTTATGTCTGGATCATTGGTCTACCTGTTGACCTTTTAGTAGGGTACAAAGGTAAAACAATCTTAGTTGAGATTAAAAATGGCTCTAGGAAGCGTTTAACCAAGCTACAAGCAGACTTTTTCGAAAGTTGGACTGGAGGTACGTTGCTTAGGGTAAATGACGCTGAAGGCGCTTTAAGAGCATTAAGGATGATAGATGGCTTCCTTCAAACTGCATAACTACCAACAAGCATTCCAGCTAATTGACGATTTACGCCCAAGAATAAAAGCTAGATTGCAAGCTGGAAATGTGTTAACCTTAACAATCACAGAGGACAATAGAAGCCTTGACCAGAACGCAATGTTTCACGCTCTCATTGGGCAGATAGCTAAACAAGCGCAGCACATGGGGGCTCATTGGGATTCTGAGACATGGAAGCGATTGCTCTGCCATGAGTGGGCAAAAGAGACTGGTAGACAAGCTGGAAAACTGGTGGCAAGTCTTGACGGAAAGGACATTGTTCAACTGGGAATCCAAACAAGGAAGTTTAGTAAGCAAGAAGCAAGCGAATTCACAGAGTGGGTTTTAGCTTGGGGATCACAAAACGGAATCACTTTCAAGGAGTAGTAAATGAGCATAGAAGCAATGATGGATGTATTGCGATATGTACCAGAAACTGGAGAATTTTGGTGGACTGACAAAGCCCCAAAAAAAGTTGCTGGCAAGTTGGCAAACGCAAAAGATCGGCTTGGTTATGTTTGCCTCAAGATTAGCGGCAAAATGCATAAGGCGCATCGTTTGGCTTGGGCTTTTGTTCATGGCAAATTCCCAGATCATGACATTGACCATATCAATGGCAACCCATCTGACAACAGAATTTCCAATCTCCGATTGGTGAGTCATAGCGTTAATTTGCAAAACCAACGTAAGGCAAGAGCAGACAGCGCAACAGGTGTTTTGGGTGTTCGCAAAAATGGATCAGGCTATCGCGCAGAGATTCGTGTTGGTGGCAAACGCATCAATCTTGGCACATACCCAACAACAGAATTGGCTCACATCGCTTATGTTGACGCCAAGCGAAAACACCATGAAGGATGCACGTTATGAACACATTGATTGAAGCAGCACGACAGGCGCTGGCAGCATTGGAATACGAGGCAGGCAAAGGAAATGACAATGCCTATGAAAAAGAGCGTGTCGCACTACGCAAAGCCATAGCCAACGAAGCACTTAACAGGATGGCAGAGAACGCCAGAGAACTTGGGCTGGACTATGAACCTGTGCAGGCTGAGAAGCAGGAGCCGGTGGAAATGCCTACAATAAAATTTTCGCAAGTGGCGGATGGTATTGAGGTCGGATACGACTTGTTTGGCGGCGTTGACATTCGACTTGGCGGCGAGTTTGTTTATGTCCACATCAATTACAACTACAAATATACCGACAACGCAACGCGAACACATCTCGCAAACAGTATTGTTGAATTGCTTACCAACAAACCACAGCATGAATGGGTTAGCTTGACACTAGATGAAATCTGGGAAATCTGCAAAAAACACGATCCTTTGCAAATAACAGCATACGCAAGAGCGATTGAGAAAGCCTTGAAAGAAAAAAATACATGAGACACGACATTGACTACAAGAAAGTTCACTGCAAGGTTGGCGACAATGTTCCAGTCTACCCATTCAAGGGCGAGCCATTTATAGGATCGGTTCAAAAAGTTAAGATAAATACTTATGGAAGAGTGAGCTACGTCATTGGTCACAGAGAGGTGTTTGCCGAAGAATTGTTGCCTGCGGTTGGTCAGCCAAAGTTAAAAATGAGAATCTCCAATGAGTGCTCACAAAATCCTGTCCAACAAGGCTGAAAGACGCCTGCAATGGTGGAAGCCAGAGGACGGTGCTTGGATTGATATTGTGTCGCTGATTAACGCTTTTCCTGACATTTCAAGCAATATCTGGTTGGCATCTTTGATTGGGTCTAAGGTCGGTTGGGAACAAAGCCAAGTTAAGAGATTGCCTCTTGAGGGCAGAAAATACCGAACCCGCACAGTGGTTTTGGTAAGAAGTCTCAGGGATTGGTTGCATCACTACAACCCAGGCAAAGAAGCAACCGTTAACAAACTGGTGGATGATCTTTTGACAGACTCAATGAGTTACCAGACCTACCTTAAGGACCTGAGAACTCAGACCAGATTAAAGAGTGGTGTTAAGCGAGAGAAAAAAGAAAAAGAAAAAACAGAAAAAATCGGAAAGATAACAAGCCGAGAGGTTTTTAACGTATGGGGTTGATGTATCCAAAAACTGAGTACATCCGCAGTCAGAAACTCTTGAAGGCTGTGGCATCGTTAAGGTGTATGCACTGCGGAACCAGCGAAGGCGTCCAAGCAAGTCACGCTAACTGGTCTGAGTTTGGGAAAGCCAAGAGCCTGAAGGCATCGGACATTTATGTCGCAGCACTTTGTCAAAGGGATCATTACGAGATAGATCAAGGAAAGAACTTAACAAAGGATCAACGCAAAGAAATGTGGCTTAACGCTCACAGAAAGACCGTAGAGACTCTGGTTATGAATCGGGAATGGCCGTCTGGTGTTCCAATTCCAAACGTGGGAAAATCAGTCTGACCGATGCTGTGGGTTTCTCCTCCCTGGGTACAGTCTGAGGTTGGGGAGGCAACTCCCCTTTTTTTTGGACTGCCATGTTAAAAATTGCCTCAAACACAACTGTTGTAAAGCAAGCCTTAAAAAAGGTGAATCAGGCAAACAAGTCTGCGTTTGTGTCTGCGCTTAACAAAACAGCTTTCGACATCAGAGACATGGAGAAGTATGAAATGGAGAAGGTCTTTGACAGACCGACCCCGTTCACTCTTAACTCTGTTTATCTTGGTTACGCAACTCAATCAAAGCCCGAGGCTTTCGTTGCAATCAAGAGAAGCTCTAGTATGTATCACTACATCAGACCAAACATTTATGGTGGAGATCGCCCTCAAAAAAGGTTTGAGTTAATGCTTAGACGAATCGGCATCTTGGGTCAAAACGAGGTGACGGTTCCAGCTCCAGGCTCAGGTGTAAGACGAGATATGTACGGAAACATGGCAAGGGGGCAGTATGTTGAGATACTTTCGCAACTACAAGCCTTCTACCTAGCGGGTTCTCAGCAAAATGAGACACCGAACTCAAGAACAAGAAACGTAAAAAAACACTACAAGGCTCGATACTTTGTTGCCAGAAAAGGCGAGTCAAGAGTTGGAGGAGGAAGCTGGAAGGGTGGCGAGAAGGTTCAGCATCTTAAATCTGGAATCTGGGCTAAATACAAAACAGTATTTGGTTCGGCAATAAAACCTGTATTATTTTTCGCACCAAAAGCCAGCTATAAAAGGATATACGATTTCTACGGAGTTGCAGAAAAAACCGCAAATAAAAGGTTCGGACCTCAGTTCATAAAAGCCATGGACAAATTCATAAATCGTCAACTCGATACTTCAAAAAAAGGAATGAAATGGTATTGAGAAAAGAGGAGTGACTTTTCTGGAAACTGATTTCCAAAAAAAATAGGTTTCAAAAATTTTGGTACGGGCACTTTCCCAATATAGTGATTTTTAGCCCAAACCCACCGCCCCTCAGACCCCCCTGTGGACAACCTGTGTGAGTTGGCACTCACTTCACTGTCAGGGACGTGAGCGCTCACTTACATTGCACAGAAAATAAGCAGCCCACACTTTGAACCCTAATAGGGAAAACCCCTACAATTTATTTCATGGGTTTATTTTGCTTGATTGTGCACCGGTGAAATTGACCCAATGCAAGCCCCATAAAACCCCCGTAAAACGTTTATTTTTAAAGTGTATAGGGTAGTGGCTTAACAGTGAAAAAGCGCTCAAAACGCCGATTCCAGGATGTTAGCACTCACTTCGCAAACACTTACAAAAAAGCCCCAAATAAATGGGGCACTTATGTAAGGGTTTAGAACGTTTCTAGCAAAACCCAAAAATCGGACAACTCACCGATTAGGCGTGATTGTGGATCGTCAATCGGGGCAAACGCCGCAAGCCCGTCGCCAAGGTTTTCAAGTAGCTGGAAAAGTGGAGCGGGCCAGCGGGTATCCGAAAGAAAAACGCCGATCATGAAAAGCCCCGCATGTTTTCAAAAGGGCAAGAAAAGTAGCGATTTTCGCTACGCCCCTTGCCGCTAAAATCCAAAATCGATAAGGTAACGCGTTTAAAACCGTGTTTTAGTGCAGTTTCTTTTTTGATATGCCCGTTAAAAATTCTCATTTTCTCACCAGAAAAAGCATAAGATTTTTTTAAGTATTTCATTTTTAACCTTTGAAAATTGGAATAACTTTCCGGGCCTTTTGATCGGTTATCTTTGCCCGCGTACCATGGGCACGAAAACCTACAATCACTGCCCTATTTTGACGCTGGCACAATCCGCAAGTGGCGCATGTCACCCCTTCGCGTGTTTGCGCGGGGCAAACGACAATGTCGCGCCCCGCGGGCGTTTTCGTTCTTTCCGGCGTGTCACTTGGCACGATACAGACAACCGGCCCGGCTGCAGTATCGGCGAGAATGTCAGCATGGCCAGCATCGTCAGCGCTCAAATTGACTGTAAACCCCCATTCATTGGCATGCCGGATCCACTTAAGGGCTTCGGGGGTGTGTTTATGGGTGTAAGTAAACCCGCGTTTTCCAATGTTTGCGCGTACTAAGTAACCCAGCGCCACCGGGTCTACAGTCTCATTTTCGCCGGGTAAATCGCCGGCGACATTGTGACGCCATAATTGCCCCGCGGGTAGGCTTGAAACAGACATTATTAGATCGTGCCAGTCTCCACCGCGTGTAGGAACCTTATTCCATACCATGCGGGTATAATAGTCTTCGGCGTAACAATCAGATTGATAATGCGGGCATGATATCGGGCATGTAGCCCGCTCCGAATAGGTTACCGGGATCGGCCCGGTTTTAGAATTACTGGAAACCGGGACAAAATGCACGCGCATGGGGGATTGTGAAAATTTAGTAATATCCATTTTTAACCCTTAATAATTTGACATTTAGACACTTGGCAAGCCTTGGCACGATATAGCTGGACATTGGGCGCCCCGTGCAGTTTTACATACCACCCAAGACGCGGGCCAGCTGGCGAGATCAATTCAAATTCTCTGCCATTGTCTGAAAATTTGACGATGTCTCCGGGCTTAACTTTTGGAGCGGGTTTGCGTTTTGCATTCTCTCTGCAGCGTGCACGCCATTGGAGCGCCCATTGTGCAGATTGACGCATGTCAGCGGGATCTATCGGATTAAATTTGTCCAGCATGTCAACTATACGGAGCGGAGCGCGCGAAGCATTGGGGCCGCATGTCTCTGCCATGTCCTTATAGGCAAATTCTCCGTTCTTTTTGGAGCGCCTAAAAATGCACACTAAACCGTAATAAATTGGAGCATTACCCGGTGCAGTAAATTTGCAAACCGCGTACCATTCATTAGATTTTGTCGCACTATTGACAATCTCCCATGTTGCCCCGCTATCGTTCTTGCCCGACATTTCACGGATTAAGATAGCATTAGCCGTTAAACCCGGCATGTCATTAAATGATGTCCAGCCCATGATCACACCCCCGCAAACATGAAAGCTGCAAACATGAGGCCCATGGCCACCGCGGTCAAATAGTCAAAAAGATCGTTTCGCATAACTGATTCTCCAAGTTAACGGGCAACCCGTAGCCCAATAATGCACCAAGACACCTACCCGTTGACCCGTGCAAACCCTACATTTTTGGTAAGTAAGTACTCACTATCGCGAAGTTGTCCACAGGCGGACAGTTATCCACAGTGGCGAAGTGAGCGCTTACTACGTTCAAAGGTACTGTGAACAATTCGCGGATTGAGGGTTATTCGAAC
>Ga0208783_10000252_pt1 | contig 33635 bp, 49 predicted proteins | sample DEB19_08_DNA_2_FD_184529 | JGI IMG/M metagenome (GOLD analysis project Ga0208783, IMG submission 184529) | Aqueous microbial communities from the Delaware River and Bay under freshwater to marine salinity gradient to study organic matter... | ecosystem: Environmental > Aquatic > Marine >... | reverse complement strand
GCGGGCGACCCGGCCGGGGAGCATCCCGTCGTCCAGGAGCCCGAAGGCGCGCCGGAGGATCGCGTAGACGGGTGCCGCGCCCTCCTGGTCCTCCACCGCGCGCTCCGCGAGCTCGGCGAGATACCAGGCGGTCGCCGCGCTCTCCAGGCGGTCCCGGAAGGCAAGCCAGGCGTGCGTGACCTGGACCTGGCTCACGACCTCGAAGGTCCGGCCGCGGGCGAGCGCGATCTCCAGCTCCGCGAACGGCTCCACGGAGCCACCGATCCGGCTTCCGGGCCGGCGGACGCCCTTGGCGATCGCCCGGATCTTCCCGTGCTCGGGGCTGAGGATCACGAGGACGCGGTCCGCCTCGCCCAGGTCGAACCGGGAGAGGACGATCCCGGTCGTGCGATAGACCCGCGGTGTGCCCACGGACGGAGGGTAGCCGCCCGGCGGACAGGACGAGCGTGCCGTGGGCCGACCGGCAGGAGGGAGATCGCCGGGCACGGGCGCAATCCGACCGCGCGGATGCCGCGAAGAACGGGATGAGTCGCCGGTGCGGACGCGTCCCCCGCACCGGCGCTCCTTCTTTCCGCGGGAAGCGGCCCGGCCCCGGGCTCCCCCGGCCCGACAGCGAGGCTATCCTGTGGCCGTGCTCTCCTCCGCCCAGCTCGACGACCTGATCCGCGATACCGAGCGCGAGATGCTCGCCCTCATCGCGACGGTGGAAGGTCCCCGGACCACTGAGCTCTACGACTGGATCCGCTACCACCTCGGGCTGGACGCGGACGCCAAGCGCGGCAAGCGGCTCCGGCCGCTCCTCGGGCTCCTCGCCTACCGCTCGATCACCGGCGAGCACGAGCGGGCCCTCCCCGGTGCCTCCGCCGTGGAGATGGGGCACAACTTCAGCCTCGTCCACGACGACATCCAGGATGGCAGCCCGGAGCGGCGCCACCGGCCCGCCCTGTGGACGATGATCGGCCTCGCGCAGGCGATCAACACCGGGGATGCGCTCTTCACCCTCTCGCGGCTCGCCCTCCACCGGCTCACGGAGATCGGCTTCTCCGCGGAGCGCGTCCTCGCGCTCATGCGCCTCTACGACGAGACCTGCCTTGCGCTCTGCGAGGGGCAGTTCCTGGATATCCGGAACGCGGACCGGAGCGACTGGCCCGCCGTGGACGAGTACTTCGACATGATCGGCCGCAAGACCGCCGCGCTCATCGCCGCCTCGGTCCAGGCGGGCGCGATGCTCGCCACGGAGGATGCCGCGCTCATCGAGGCCTTCCGCTCCTTCGGCTGGTCGCTCGGGATCGCCTTCCAGCTGAACGACGACCTGCTCGGCATCTGGGGGGACGAGGCCGCCACCGGCAAGGAGCCCTCGGATATCGAGGCGCGCAAGAAGACGCTCCCGCTCATCCATGCGCTCGCGCACGGGGCCCCCGCGGACCGCGCTCGGCTCGCCGCGATCCTCGCTGGCACCCCCTCCCCTGCGGAGGTCGCGGAGGCACGGGCGATCCTCGAGCGTTCCGCATCGGATGAGTTCACCCGGAGCCGGGCCCACGCCCACCGCGACGAGGCGATCGCGTGTCTCGAGGCGACCGGCGCGATCGACGAGGACGCGATGGCCCGCCTGCGGATGATCGTCACGAGCGCGATCTCGGCCTGACCGGCCCGGACGCGGGATCCGCCGCGTCCTCCGACCCGGACCCGCCCGTCAGCGGCCGGCGTTCTCCTCGCGCTCCCGCTCCGCGGCATCCTCCGGGCGCCGGAGGACGGCACGCACCTTGGCCACCCGCCGGGCGACCACGGTGACCACGGTGAGCTCCAGGCGGTCCCCCACGAGGACCTGGTCCCCCGAGCGCGGGATCCCGCCGATCCGGTGGTAGATCAGCCCGCCCACCGTGTCGTACTCGTCCCGGTCCTCGAAGTCGAACTCCAGCCCGAAGTGCTCCGCCAGCGCATCCACGGAGGCGCGCCCGTCCACGTGCGCCTCGCTCTCCGAGACGCCGACGACCATCGGCTCCTCTTCGTCGTACTCGTCCTGGATCTCGCCCACGATCTGCTCCAGGAGGTCCTCGATCGTGATGAGCCCCGCGGTCCCGCCGTACTCGTCCAGGACGATCGCGATATGGACGCGCTTCCGCTGGAGGGTGTGGAGGAGGTCGTCCACGAGCATCGATTCGGGGACGTAGATCGGCGTGCGCACGAGCGCCCACATCTGGGGCGGGTCGTCATCGCCCTTGAGGAAGGGCAGGAGGTCCTTGGCGTAGAGGATCCCGAAGATCCGGTCGATCGAGCCCTCGTAGACGGGGATCCGCGAGTGGCCCTGCTCCACGATCGTGTCCACGATCTGGTCCAGGGTCGCGGTATCCGGGAGGCCCACGATGTCGATCCGGGGGACCATCACCTCGTGGACCCGCCGCTGGCCGAGCTCGAGGACCGCGCCGATCATCTGCTCCTCCTCGGCCTCGATGATCCCCTGCTCCCCGCCCCGCTCCACGAGGATCATCAGCTCGTCCGCCGTGATCCGGTCGCGGTCGATCTCGGCGACGCCGAGGAGGCGGGTGGTGACGGTGGTGATCGCGGTGAGGAGCCAGACGATCGGCGCGAGCAGGCGTCCGATGACGTCCACCGGCCGGGCGAAGACGAGGGCGAAGCGCTCGGCATGGGCGAGGGCGAGCGTCTTGGGGACGAGCTCACCGAAGACGATCGTGACGAGCGAGAGGATCACGGTGACCGTGATGAGGGCGACCGCCTCCGCCGATTCGCCGAGGATGGGCCGGAGGATATCCGCGGCGCTCTCCGAGATGCTCGCGCCCGCGAAGGCGGCGGCAAGGAACGAGACGAAGGTGATCCCGGTCTGGATCACCGCGAGGAGTCGCTGTGGCCGGTCGATGAGCCGGGTGACGCGGAGCGCCCGGGGGTCGCCGGCTTCCACGAGCTGCTGGAGCCGGCTCTTGCGCACGGTGACGAGCGCGATCTCCGCGGCCACGAAGAGCGCGTTGACGACGATCAGGACGACGATGACGAGGAGCTCGGAGAGGCCGTTCACGCCTCCTCCTCGCGCGGCCGGAGCGGGCGGGCGGGGACGCCGGCAACGACCGTCCCGTCCGGGACGTCACGCGTGACCACGGAGCCTGCCCCGGTCACGCCCCCTTCGCCGATCGTCACCGGTGCACGGAGGATCGTGTCCGAGCCGATGAAGGCACCGTCCCCGATCGTCGTCCGGTGCTTCCGCCGGCCGTCGTAGTTCGCGGTGATCGTGCCCGCGCCGATATTCACGTCCGCCCCGATCTCCGCGTCCCCGAGGTAGCTGAAGTGGTGCTGCTTGCTTCGCGGGCCCACCCGGGAGGCCTTCACCTCCGCGTAGTTCCCGATCTCCGCGCCGTCGCCGATCTCGGCACCGGCACGGAGATGGGCCCACGGTCCGAGGGCGACGTCATCGCCCACGATCGCGCCCTCGAGGACGCTCCGGCGGACCTGGCACCGTTCCCCCACGACGCTGTCCACGAGCTCCGAGCCGCTCCCGATCGTCGTGTCGCGACCGACCCGGGTCCGACCGCGCAGCTGGACACCCGGCTCGAGGAGGACATCCTCGGCGAGCTCGACCTGGGCATCGATCCACGTCGACGGCGGGTCCATGACCGTCACGCCGGCGCGCTGGTGTCGCTCCACGATCCGGCGCCGGAGGACCGCCTCCGCCTCCGCCAGCTGGACACGGTCGTTGATCCCCGCGAGGGTCCCGTCATCCGGGACCCGGAGCGCGACGACCGGCCGCTCCGCGGCATCCGCGATCCCCACGAGGAGCGGGAGGTAGAGCTCCCCGGTCACCGGCGAGGGCGGGACGAGCGGAAGCGCGGCCCGCAGCCATGACGCATCGAAGGCGTAGATCCCTGCGTTCACCTCGCGCACGGCGAGCTCCGCCTCCGTTGCGTCCGCCCGCTCCACGATCGCGCGCACGCGGCCGCCGGCGTCGCGGATCACCCGGCCGAGGCCGGCGGGGTCCGTCGCATCCACGCTCACGAGCGCGACTGCCGCCCCCTCCCTCCGTCGTGCGTGGAGGAGGGCACGGACGAGCTCGGGGTCCACGAGCGGCACGTCGCCGGAGAGGACGACGACCTCGTCCGCCTCCACCGGCAGGTGGGGGATCGCCGCGGCGACCGCGTCCGCCGTCCCCCGCGGCACGGCCTGGATCGCGACCCGGTCACCGGGGTCGAGCACGCTCCGGGCGGCATCCGTGGCCGGGGAGAGGACGACGACCGGAGGGAGCGCCGCCACGGAGCGAGCCACGTCGAGGACGTGCCCGATCATCGGGCGGCCGCAGACGGGGTGGAGGACCTTGGGGAGCCGCGAGCGCATCCGCGTCCCGAGCCCGGCGGCAAGGACGACGGCGACCGCCCGTTCGGCGGGTTCGGCGCTCATGCGGGGCGGAGCCCGGCGCGGCAGGCGTGGGGTTCGTGGGGCATCGGGCCCGTGCATCGTAGGGGTGGCGGCTCCGGGGTGTCAACGGAGCCGGGGGTCCACCCCACGGGTCAGCTGCGCTCCGAGCGGACCGCGATCGCCTCGATCTCCACCCGCGCGCCCAGCGGGAGCGCCGCCACCTGGAAGGTGGAGCGGGCCGGCGGGGCGTCCGTGAAGAAGCGTGCGTAGGCCTCGTTGAAGGCGGCGAAGTCCGCGATATCCGCGAGGAAGCAGGTCGCCTTCGCGATATCGCCGTAGCCGAGCCCCGCGGCACGCAGGACGGCACCGAGGTTCGTCAGCGCCTGGGTGGCCTCCGCCGCGGTCCCGCCGGGGACGAAGGTGCCGGTCCCGGGATCGATCCCCAGCTGCCCGGAGATGTAGAGCACGCCGCCGGCCTCCACCGCCTGGCTGTAGACGGCGCTCGCGCGCGGGGCTTCCGGGGTGGCGATGATCCGGCGGGTCATGCGGGGTCTCCTCTCCTGCTCTCGGGCCGGGCGTCGGCCGTGGCGATCGTACGGAAGCTGGCTCCGGACCCCGTGGCGAGGCCGGCGAACGTCTCCGCCGCCCTCCGGGCGGCGTCCGGGGAAGGATAGAGCCCCACGAGCGTGGAGCCCGATCCGGTGAGCAGGAGCGGGATCCCGAGGGCCGCCTGCGCGTGCTCCCGGTCGCGCGCGAGCGCCGGGTCGAGCGTGGCCACCGCGGGCCACAGGTCGTTCGCGGTGGCGAGCTCCGCGGCCATCGCCGCGAGCTCCGGCCCCCCGAGCGATGACCACCCCTCCGCGAGGCGGCCGGCGATCCGGGCCGCGCGACCGTCCGGGGGCGGACCCGCATCGTGGGTGCGGAAGACCGCGGGCGTCGCGAGGCCGCTCCCCGGCACGAGGAGGAGGATGCCGAGCGGGCTCCGGAGCGGCGGGAGCGGGCGGATCCGCTCGCCGATCCCCTCGACGAGCGCTGCCGGATCCCCGCCCGCGAGGAAGGGGACATCCGCCCCCACGCGCTCCGCGGCCGCGAGGAGCTCCTCCCGCGGGAGGACCCGCCCCCACGCCCGGAGCGCGAGGCGGAGGGCGGCTGCGGCATCCGCGCTCCCGCCCCCCAGGCCGCCGCCCACGGGGATCCGCTTCTCGAGCTGGAAGGCGAGCCCGGGGAGATCCGCCCCGTCCGGGAGGACCGCGCGCAGCCGGGCGGCCGCACGCAGGACGAGGTTCCCCTCCACGGGGAGGCCGGGGTCGCCCGCGATCGCGAGGGTGTCCGTGGCGTCCTCCCGGAGCTCCACCGTGAGCGCATCGGCGAGGGCGATCCGGAGGAAGAGGGAGCGCAGCTCGTGGTAGCCGTCCGGCCGGATCCCGGTCACCGCGAGCGCGAGGTTGATCTTCGCCTCCGCCGCGGCCGCGATCCGGGCGCTCACCGGCCGGCCGGGGGCCCGAGCGGGCCGACCGCCTCCGCGAGCGCGAGCCACTCCTCCACGGAGAGCGTCTGGGGGCGCCGGTCCGGGGCGATCCCCACCTGGGCGAGCGCCGCGCCGAAGCGCTCCCGGCCCACCGCCGGCAGCTGCCGCGGGAGGACGTTGTGGAGCATCTTCCGGCGCTCACGGAAGCCCGCCTGGACGAGCCGCCAGAGGTCCTCCTCCGCCTCGGCCGGGAGCCGGCGCGGTCGGGTCTCGCCGGCGATCACCGCCGAATCGACCTCCGGCGCGGGCTCGAAGGCGGCCGACGGGACGACGCGCACGATCCGCACCGCCGCGTGGTACTGGACGAAGACCGAGAGGTAGCTCATCCCGCCCGGGGGCGCGGCGATCCGCTCGGCGACCTCCCGCTGGACCATGCACACGAAGCGCTCCGGGCGCGGCTCCATCCCCAGGATGAGATGAAGGATCGGGCTCGTCACGTGATAGGGCAGGTTCGCGACGAGGTCCCAGGGCGCCTGGACGAAGTCGGACGGCTCGAGATCGAGGATGTCGCCCTCGATGAGCCGGAAGGCCGGGATCGTAAGGAAGCGCTCCCGGAGGTGCGCCACGAGCCGCCGATCGATCTCCACGGCCGTGACCTGCGCGCCGGCACGGAGGAGCGCCGCGCTGAGGATCCCCACCCCCGGGCCGATCTCCAGGACGTTGCGGCCGGGGACGATCCGCGCCGCCTCCACGATCGCCTCGAGGACCGTCCCGTCCACGAGGTGGTTCTGGCTATAGCGCCTCTGCGCTCCGAGACCGTGGCGCCGGAGGTAGCGGCGGACCGCCTCCGGGCCGAGGTGGACGGCATCCAGCTCGGCGAGTGGATCGGGCTCGACCGGCGTGCTCACGAGGCGAGCCGGAGGGAAGGGCGCGCGTCGAGCTCCGGTCCTGCCCGGACGCCCGCGAGGAAGCGCCGCCAGCCGGCGGCCCCGATCATCGCCGCGTTGTCCGTGCACAGGCCGGGGCGCGGCACGACGAGCGGGATCCCGAGCGCCTCCGCCCCCGCCGCGACGCGTTCCCGGAGCGCCCGGTTCGCGGCCACGCCACCGCCGAGGACGATGCTCCGCACCCCGTGACGGCTCGCCGCCCGGACCGTCTTCGTGGCAAGGACGTCCACGACCGCCTCCTGGAAGGCCCAGGCGAGCTCCGCCACCACCTCGGGGTCGAGCGCCGCCCCGGCCGCCTCGGCCGACTCCTGGGGGACGCCGGCACCCTCCGCCACGGCGCGCCGCACGGCGGTCTTCAGGCCGCTGAAGCTGAAGTCGTCGCTCTCGCCGAGCCAGGCGCGCGGGAAGCGGAGGTCCCGCCGCGTGGCGCGCTCGGCGGCCGCGGCGATCGCGGGGCCGCCCGGGTAGGCGAGCCCGAGGAGACGGCCCACCTTGTCGAAGGCCTCGCCCGCAGCATCGTCCACCGTCCCGCCGAGCCGGACGTAGTCGAGGTGGTCGCGGATGAGGATGAGGAAGGTGTGGCCGCCGCTCACCACGAGCCCGAGGGCCGGGAGGGGCGGCTCCGGCCGCTCGGCATCGTCCGGGTCCAGGAGCCAGGCCGCATGGAGATGTCCCTCGTGGTGGTTGACCGGGACGAGCGGCCGGTCGTGGATGAGCGCGAGCGTGCGAGCGACGGAGATCCCCACGAGGAGGGACCCGGCGAGACCGGGCCCCTCGGTGACGGCGATCGCGTCGAGCGACCGCAGGTCGTCCACGCCGGCCCGGCGGCAGGCTTCCTCGAGGACGGGGAGGATCCAGCGGAGATGCGCCCGGGCGGCGACCTCGGGGACGATCCCGCCCATCGGGGCATGGAGGGCGACCTGGCTGGCGACCACATCGGCGAGGATCCGGCGCCCGTCGCGGATGAGCGCGACCGCCGTCTCGTCGCAGGAGGTCTCGATCGCGAGGATCGTCCCGTTCATCCGGCTACCTCGCCGTCTGCGTCCGGCTCGTCATCCGCTTCCGCCTCGCCCTCCGGCGCGCCCGGGGCGAGCGCTACCCGGATCCGCGCGATCCGCGCCGCCATCGCCGGGTCATCCAGCCGGTCCGTGGTCATGATCAGCGCATCCTCGCCGTTGTCCGAGTAATAGCGCGGCCGGATCCCGACCGGGCGGAAGCCGAACCGCCCGTAGAGCGCGCGTGCGGCCTCGTTGCCGAGCCGGACCTCGAGGGTGAGGACGGAGGCGCCGAGCTCCAGCGCGAGGTCCGCGAGCGCGAGCATGAGGCGCATCCCGACGCCATGCCGGCGCCACGCCGGTGCGACCGCGAAGGAGGTCACGTGCGCCTCGTCCACCATCATCCAGATCCCGCCGTAGGCCACGATCCGGGGCCCCGCCCGGACGACGAGGTAGCGCGCGAGCCGGTTCGTCTCCAGCTCCTGGCGGAAGGCGTAGGCGGGCCACGGGACCGGGAAGCTGACCCGCTCGATCTCCTGCACGGCAGGGATATCCGCCACGGTCATCGGGCGGATCCGGAGCGTCAGCGGAGCTCGGGTGACCATCGGTCCCTCCCCTCCCCCGGCGCCACGCCGCGCGGCTGCGCGACATAGGCAGGCTCGAGCACGGCCGGGTCGTCCGTCCGCCCCGCCGCGATGCGCTCCGCGAGGAGCGCGAGGAGCGCGTCCGCGAGCCCCGCCTCGGCGATCCGTCCGAGGCCCGCGGGGTCCGCGCCGGCGAGCCCCGCGAGACCCGCCCATTCCTCCGCGGGGAGATCGAGCACCGCGGCCGGATGGTCCCCCACGGCCGCCACGAGGTCGCTCCCCGGGGGGAGGAGGATGGGGTCCGCACCCGGCAGGGAGAGGTAGCGGTCCCGCAGGCCGGCCGGCCGGAGGATCGCACAGCGCGCCGCGTCCGGGCCGAGGCGCTCCCCCAGGGCGCGCCGGAGCGCGTCCGGACCCGGGATCCCGGCGAGCGGGCAGCCGAGCGACCAGGCGATCGTCTTGGCCGCCGCGAGCCCCACGCGCAGCCCGGTGAAGCTCCCGGGTCCGGTGCCCACGCCCACGGCGCGGACCCCCGCGAGCCCATCCGGCAGGGTGGAGACGGCGGCCCCGATGAGGAGGGTGAGGTCCGCCCCGACGCTCGTGCCGGGGCGGCCGAGGTGGACGGTGGCCGGGCCACCCGCGGTGGGGGCCGTGGCGACGACCGCCCGGCTCCCGGAGGTATCGATGACGAGGAGGCTCATCCGGGCCCCGCGCCGGCACGCCGCGCGCGCTCCAGCCACGCGCCGTAGCGCACCGGATCCTGCGCCGAGAGCCGGAGCTCCCGCTCGTCCTCCCCCGTCACCCGGATCTCCACGAGGATCGCCCCGACCCCCGCATCTGCGCCGAGCCGGTCCGCCCACTCGACGAGCGTGACGGCCGCTGCGCCACGCTCATCCAGGAGGCCGCTCTCGCGGGCGTCCTCCGGTCCCGTGAGGCGGTAGAGGTCCTGGTGGTGGAGCGGGATGCGGCCGGCGTGCTCATGGAGAAGGGTGAAGGTGGGGCTCGTCACCGTCTCAGGGACCCCGAGGCCGCGCGCGAAGCCCCGGGTGAAGGCGGTCTTCCCCGCCCCCAGCGGACCGATCAGGGCCACCCGGTCCCCGGGTCGCGCGACCGACGCGAGATCCGCCGCGAGATCCTCGGTCTCCGCCGCCGAGCGCGTCCGGAGGAGGACCGTCCCGGGCCGCCCGGACGCTCCGATCGTCATCGTGGCTCCGCTCAGGCGAGCCGCTCGAGGTCGGCGAGGGGGACGATCCGCCGCCGGACCTCGCCCTCCGGCGTCTCCTCCTCGATGAAGCCTCCCGGCAGGTAGCCGGCACCGGCCACCCGGACGGGACCCGCCAGGCCGACGAGCCGGACGATCCGTCCCGCTGCCTCGCCGCCCGTGATCACGGCCGCGCCGGCGGCCGGGGTGAGCGAGGCCGGCTCCGCGGCATCCGGCGCGAGGAGGACGAGCGACTGGTCCGGGAAGAGCGCGACCATGGCGCCCTCCGCGGCTACGAGGCGCTCCCATGCCGGGCCGGGGATGATCCGCCGGCCGTAGCCGTCCAGCGCCACGACCGCGAAGGGCGAGGCGGCATGGAGGGCAGCCCGCTGGCGGCGATCCGATTCGGCGAGGAGGCCGAGCTCCCGCCCGATCATCCCGCCCGCGATCACACCGGCGACCCCGATGGCGCGCGCCCGGGTGAGCGCCTCGATATCCACGCGCGCCCCGGCGACGAGGATCGATCCGGCAGCGGCGATATCGATCGCGGGGGCGCGCAGCTCCGCGTCCGGGGCCGGGACGCCGATGACGAGCCGGCCGATCACCGGATCGCCCCAGCCGACACGGCCGGGAAGCCCCGTGCCGCGTGCGCCGATCGAGAGGCGACCGGCGGTCAGCCCGTCCACGACGCCGGGGACGGGGCAGGTGATCACCTCCGGCGAGCGCCCGAGGACGACCCGGGCGATCCCGTCCGGGCTCACCGAGAGGAGCCGGGCACGGTCGCCGGGACGGTTCTGGTGGCGCTGGATGAGCCCGCCGGAAGGAAGGAGCGCGGGGTCGATCACCGAGCCCGGCGGGAGGAGGGCGAGCTCGCCACGCGCGGGGAGCTCGATCGCCTCCACCTCACGGCAGCGCTCCACGATCGGCTGGCCGGGCTCCACCGCGTCGCCCGGCCCCACCATCGGCCGGTCCGCGGGACCGAGCCGGAAGTGGACCTCGGGGTCGGCGACCGGCCCCCGGGCACGGGCGAGGAAGGCGAGCGGGTCGGAGCCGTGGCCGGGTCGCACGTCGCTCATGCCGGGACCTCGCCCCAGACGGGAGCTTCCCAGGCCTCGAGGAGCGCACGCCGCCGCTCGGCACGCTCGGGGAGCTCCAGCGGCGTCTCCCGCGCATCCAGGAGGAGGCCTCCGAGCCCGCCCGTCACCTCCCAGCTCGCCACCGGGGCGGGGGCTCCGCCGCGCGATCCCCCGGGAGCGGAGAGGAGCTCCACCTGCCCCGGGACGCCCGGCGGCAAGCCGGCGAAGCGAAGGTCACCGGCGTCGACCCGCGTCTCCTGGACGGAGAGGGGGCTCCCCACGCGGAGGAGGGCGCCGCCGCGTGCTCCCTCCGGGATCGGGGGCAGGCCGATGAGCGCACCGACCGGCAGGAAGAGGTCGTCCAGGAGGTCCCCGAGGATCCGGCGGCGGTCGTCCGCGGATGGCAGGCTGCCGATCGCGGCGATGAGGGCCACGTGGTCCGCGAGGATCGTCCGGGAGCCCGGACGGCGGACCGTGTCCGCCACGGCGAGGAGCGCAGCCGCGGCGGGAAGCCCGGTCGCCACGCCACCCGAGAGGACGAGGACCGGGGCGCCGAGGCGGCCCTCCGGGTCGGCAGCACCGCGCCAGGCCCCCTCGATCCGCTCCAGGGCGCCGCGCAGCGCGGCATGGCGGAGGCGCGCACCGTCCCCGGTGAGCTCCCGCCACGGCGAGGTCGCCAGGTTCCGGAGCCGGTCGTGGAGGGTGAAGGGGTCCGCGCGGAGGGAGCTCCAGCGGACGATCCGCTCGAGCGCATCCTCGTCGTCCAGCGCCGCTGCCGGGACGAGGGCGCCGAGCGCCGTGACGAGGTGGGCGACCGCGCCGTCCGGGCGGGCGAGGACACGCGCGCCGGCCGCGACGCCGACATCGATCGCCTCGACATCGCACCCGAGGAGCTCCGCGAGCGTGGCGACCCCCGTGGCGAAGGCCGCCCGGCCATCCGGGAGGGCATCCGGACCGGCCCCGCGTCCGGCGAGATCGAGGAGCGCGGCGCGCAGCCCCGGCTCGAGAGCCGGCGGCATCTCCCCCGCGGCGGGCAGGACGATGACGCGCTCCGGGGGGAGCGCCTCGTCCCAGCCGCCCGCGGTCCCGCAGACGAGGATGCGGAGCGTCGGCCGGCGTGCGCCGGCAGCGGCGATGAGCGCGGCAAGAGCCGGGAGGGCGGCCCGCTCCTCCGGGGACGGCTCGTCCGGGGCAGCAAGGGCGACCGCAGGCGTGAGGGGATCGAGGAGGCGATCGGTCGCGGCCACCGGGTCGTCCGCACCGGCCACGATCTCCCCGACGACCTCCCAGCCCGCGGCACGGACCGCACGGACGAGGAGGGCGAGGCTGCGCTCCGAGGCCGCCGCGCAGACGACCCGCGGCCCCGGCGCCGTCTCGGTGGCGAGCCGCGGCCAGGAAGCCCAGCCGGCGGCATCCGGGAGGAGCCCCGGGTCGATCTCGATGACCCGGTGGACGAGATCGGCGAGGAGGGCCTCGGGATCCGCATCGCGAGGTGCGCTCGATGCGGCAAGGAGCCGGTAGCGCCCCTCCACCGGCGCGATGAGCGCGGCCTTGTGGGCGGCGCTCCCGCGGTCGACGGCGAAGAAGGCAGGCGAGGTCGGGGTCACCTGCAGATGGTAGCCGTGCGGGCGCCGGACGGCGCGCCGCGCGGCGCCTCAGCCGGCGTCCGGGGCTCCTTCCGGCCGCGCATGGGCGAGGGCGCGGAGCCCATCGCCCCCCTGGGCACGGTAGAGGCGCGGGAGCCGCCGGCCGAAGGTGGAGAGGACCTCCCAGGCGATCGTCCCCCGGCGGGCAGCCAGGTCGTGCGCACCGATCCGGTCGCCCCCCTGCTCGCCGAGCAGGACGACCTCGTCCTCCATCCCCGCCTCGGGGATCGCCGTGAGGTCCACCATCAACGCATCCATCGCGATCGTGCCCACGACCGGCGCGCGCTGCCCCCGCACGAGGACCTCCGCGCCGGGACCGGTCGTCCGCGCGTAGCCGTCCCCGTAGCCGACCGGGATCGTCGCGATCCGCGACGGGACCGGCGCCACCCAGCGCCCACCGTAGGAGACGGCGGTCCCCGCGGGGACATCGAGGATCCGGATCGGGCGTGCCCGGAGCGAGAGGACGGGCCGGAGCGCCGCCGCGGCAGCGGTCCGCTCCGGCGGCACGACGAGCCCATCCGGGAGGACCCCGTAGACGGCGATCCCGGGCCGCACGAGCTCGAGGCGGGGGATGCCGCCCGCAAGGAGCCCGCCGCTGGCCGCGAGGTGACGCTCGGGGCGGGAGCCGGTGGCGGCCTCCACGGCGGCGACCGCACGCTCCAGCGCGGCGACCTGCGCCGCCACCCGCTCCGGGTCTCCGGGGTCGGCGATGTGGGACCAGACCCCGGCCAGCCCGAGCCCCGCAGACGCGGCGATCCGCCGGGCTGCCTCGCCCGCTTCCTCGGGGAGGACCCCCATCCGCGTCAGGCCGGTCTCGATCTCCAGGTGGATCCGGAGGCCCGGACCGGCCGCGTCCGGGCCGGCCGCGAGGTCCGCGATCCCACCGAGCGTGGAGACGGGCGGCTCGACACCGAGCCGGCGCAGCTCCCCCGCGCTCCCGGCAGGGGCCGGGTAGAGGAGGAGGATCGGGATCCGGACCCCGGCCGCCCGGACGAGGATCGCCTCGTCCAGGGTCGCCACGCAGAGGGCCGCCGCCCCGGCGCGCTCGAGCGTGCGCGAGACCGCCTCGATCCCGTGACCGTAGCCGTCCGCCTTCACGACCGGGGCGAGACGGGCCCCGTCCGCGAGGCTCCGCAGGAGGCGGAGGTTGTGCGCGAGGGCGTCGAGATCCACCTCGAGCCAGGCACGCTGGCCGAGGTCCGCGGGAAGCGGCCGGCCCGCCATGCCGCTCACGCCTCCACCGGGGAACGACCCATGACGAGCGACCGCCGGACGAGGGGGAGCTCGGGGAGGAGATCCGAGGCGAGGAGACCGGCGTCGCCGAGGCGCTCGGCCACTCGCTCCCCTGCCCGCGCATGGAGGTGGACGCCGGCGCACGCGGCGTCCCACGGCGCGAGGCCCTGGGCAAGAAGGGAGGCGATCACGCCTGCGAGGATATCGCCCGTCCCCCCGGTCGCGAGCGCCGCGTTCCGGGAGGGGGACCGGGCGAGGCGGCCGTCGGGAGCGGCGACCACGGTCCCGGCGCCCTTGAGGACGACGATCGCGCCGCTCCGCGCAGCGAGCGCGGCCGCCCGGTCCGCACGGGATCGATCGTCCGGCTCCGGCGGCCGGCCGTCCAGGCGCGCGAGCTCACCGGGGTGCGGCGTGAGGATCGCCGGACGCCCGATCGGCCACGCGGCGTGGGCCGGCTCGGCGAGCACGTTCAGGGCCTCCGCGTCGATGACGGCCGGCGGCCGCTCGGCGCCGGCTCCATCCGGGCCGACAAGGGCGCGCACGAGCGCCGCGCTCGCCGCGCCCGGCCGGAGGCCGGGGCCCACGAGGAGCGCGTCTGCGCGACGGGCGGAGATCATCGCCACGGCGGCGGAGGGATCCACCTCCCCGGGAGCCTGCTCGGGGAGCCCCCAGGTGACGAGCTCCGGCACCCGGCCCGCGATGACCGGCTGGAGCGACGCCGGGACCGCGAGGATCGCGAGCCCTGCGCCGGCGCGGAGGGCTGCGCTCGCGGCGAGGAGACCGGCTCCGGCGTAGTCGAGCGAGCCGCAGATCGCGAGGACCGTCCCGAAGCTCCCCTTGTGGCCGGCCGGGTCGCGGCGGGGCAGGAGCGCGGCGACCTGTGCATCGTCGATCGGCTCGATCGTCACGGGGCGTCGTCGTCCGCGGGCGCCCCTGCCGGACCGGCAGCGCCCTCGGCGGCCCGGGCCTGCCGCTCGAGGTCCCGGATCCGCTCGATCCGGCCGAGGATCATCCGCTCGCGGTCATCGAGTCGTGCCTCGACATCCACCGGGAAGACGTAGGCGCCACCGCGCGTCCGGATACCGAAGGCGATCGCGACCGCGTACTCCCGCTCATGGCTGATCGAGACCGCGATCCGCTCCATCCCGAGCTGGTCCGCGCGCCGGAGGGCGCGGTCATGGAGGCGGACGGTCGGCTGCCCCGTGGGGAGCCGCACGATCTCGATCTCCCGCCAGCCGACGCCGCGGACGCCGAGCCCGAGGACCTTGCTCACGGCCTCCTTGGCCGCCCAGCGCCCCGCCAGGGTCTCGGGGCGGTCCCGAACATAGGCCTGCTCCGCGTCCGTGAGGATCCGGCGCGGGAAGCGCGGCCCGAACCGGCGCAGGGCCGCGCTGATCCGCTCGACCTTGATGATGTCGATCCCCAGCTCGGTCGTCCCCTCCGGCGGGACGGGTGCGACGCTCACGGCAGCGGCCGCCGCGGAACGACCGGGGTCACCGCAGCCGCTCGCCCGCGAGCGCAGTGAGCTCGTCCGCGATCCGGCGGACGAGCCCGGCATCCGGCCCCTCCACCATGATCCGCAGGGAGGGTTCGGTCCCGGAAGGACGGACGACGATCCGGCCCCGTCCGGCGAGCTCGGCTTCCGCCTCCCGGATGGCGGCCACGAGCGGCCCGTCCTCGGCCCACGCCTCGCGGCGGGCGACACGGACCGCGCGTTGCTCCTGCGGGTAGAGGGGGATCCGTGCGGCGAGCTCCGAGAGCGGCCGGCCGGTGCGGGCGAGGATCCCGAGCACCTCGAGCGCGGTGACGATCCCGTCGCCGCACAGCGCGTGCTCGCGGACGATGACATGGCCGCTCTTCTCGCCCCCCACCCCAGCGCCGGTCCGGAGCATCGCGTCGAGGATCCAGCGGTCCCCCACCGGGGTCCGCTCCACGCGGCCGCCCGCCGCCTGGATGGCGTCCACGAGACCGGCGTTCGAGAGGATGCTCACCACCACGCTCCCCGCGTCGAGGGAGCCGCGCGCGAGCCGGTCGAGCGCGATGATCCCGATGAGGCGGTCCCCGTCCACGACCTCGCCCCGCTCGTCCACCGCCACGCAGCGGTCCGCGTCCCCGTCGAAGGCGAAGCCCGCCGCCGCTCCCTGGGCCGCCACGATCGCCGCGAGGGCTTCCGGGTGGGTCGCGCCGCATCCGTCGTTGATGTTCCGGCCGTCCGGGTCCGCATACCGGAGGTCCACCCGCGCCCCGGTCGCCGCGACGATCGGAGCGGCCACGGCCGACGCCGATCCGTGCGCTGCGTCCAGGCAGACCGGCAGATCGCTCCGGAAGAGCCCGGCGATCCGCATCCGGTCCGCCATCCAGGCGGCCAGCGGGGCGGCGTCATCGATCGGACGTCCGAGCCCGTCGTTCCCGGGTCCACCGAGGCCCGCCTCGTCCTCCATCAGGCCCTCGATCTCCTCCTCCCGGGCCTCGTCCAGCTTGCGGCCGTCGGCATCCAGCACCTTGAGGCCGTTGTCGTCCGCGGGGTTGTGGGACGCGGAGACCATCACCCCGGCACGGAAGCCGAGCGCCGCGGTCGCCCACGCCAGCGCCGGCGTGGGCACGACCCCCATCCGGACGACATCGACGCCCATGCTCATCAGGCCCGCCGCGAGCGCCGCCTCGAGCATCGGCCCGGAGCGCCGCGTATCCCGGCCCACGAGCACCTGCTCGCCCGGGGCCGCAAGCCGCGCAGCCGTCGCCCGTCCGAGCGCATAGGCGAGCGGCGCCCGGAGCTCCACGTTGGCGACGCCGCGGATCCCGTCCGTGCCGAAGAGGCGGGGCAACTCAGCGGTCCTCGTGCCGGGGTCGCCGCGACCGCGGCTCCGACCGGGGAACCGCCGGCGTCCAGCTGCATCCACGGACGGCAGGAGCAGCCGGGCAGGATCCCGTGGCCGCTCCGCCGGCCGGATCGACCGACCGAGGCATCCGCGGGAGTCTACCAGCGGAGGCGCGCGTCCCGGGGCGGATCAGGCCCCTGTGCCGGGGGGCTCGTCCGCGTCGCGCGGGAGGCGCTCGAGGATCGCCGCGCGCTCGTCCGCCCGGGCGACCCATCCGCGGCGACGATAGATCCGCTCCATCACCCGGTGGGCGGCGGCATCGCCCGGGGCGATGCGCACGGCGCGCGCCACCGCGTCCAGCGCGGCGTCATGCCGGCCGCTCCCCTCCCAGGCGAGCGCCGCGGCGAGGTAGGCCTCCACGGCCGCTGCGGATGCTCCCTGGCGCTCCCGGTCGTGTCCGATCCAGAGGAGCTCCTCGGGCTCCTCCTGACCCGTCAGCGGGTCCACACGGATGACCGGCACGGCCTTCTCCGCGGGCGTTTCCGGACGCGCGCCCCGCCGGAAGCGGTCGCGGAACCCGTGATGCTCGGAGGAGGACATCGTGCGGTGGAACGGACGAGGCGCCGGGCCTTGCGGTCCCGGCGCCTCCATCGATCAGCGCTTCGTGTACTGCGGCGCCTTGCGGGCCCGCTTGAGTCCGTACTTCTTCCGCTCCTTCATCCGCGGATCGCGGGTGAGAAGCCCGGCCTGGCGGAGCGGCAGACGCGCACCCTCCGGGTCCGACTCGAGGAGCGCGCGGGCGATGCCGTGCCGGATCGCGCCGGCCTGGCCCTGGCTTCCGCCGCCCTCGACCTTGATCATCGCGTTGTAGCGGCCCTCGGTCCCGGTGACGCGGAAGGGCATCATCAGGTCGCCGAAGTCGACGGCGTTGCCGAAGTGCGCCTCGAGCGAGCGGCCGTTCACGACGACCTCGCCCTCACCCGGGATGAGGCGGACGCGGGCGACCGCCGTCTTCCGGCGGCCGGTCCCCTGGTAGAACGCGGCGGTGCTCACTCGGCATCAGCTCCCGGCAGCGGCTGCGGCCGCTGCGCATCGTGCGGGTGCGAGGCCCCCGCGTAGACCTTCAGCTTGCGCAGCTGCTGGACGCCCAGCTTGTTCCGCGGCAGCATCCCCTTGACGGCGCGGCGGATGACCTCCTCCGGCCGGCGAGCGAGAAGCTCCCCGAGGGTCTCCGAGCGGAAGCCGCCCGGATACCCGCTGTGGCGGGCGTAGAACTTGTCTTCCATCTTGCCCGGGCCCACCTTGATCTTCGCCGCGTTGACGACGATCACGTGGTCCCCGGTGTCGATGTGCGTGGCGTACGTGGGCTTGTGCTTGCCCTCGAGAAGGCGGGCGACCCGGGACGCGACCCGGCCGAGCGTTTCGCCGTCGGCGTCGACGACGAACCACTGGCGCTCGATCTCCGATGCCCGCGGCGTGTAGGTCCTCGTCATCCTCTTCCTGTCCCTGTCGGTTCCCGCCTGAGGATCACCTTCCGCAGGGTCAGACCCTGGGGAGGGGCGATCGCCCCGGCGAAGGCTCGACCCGGAGACCGCAGCGCGGCCTCGAGGTCCTCGGTCGTCGCCTCTCCCCTCCCGATACGGAGGAGCGCAGCCACGATGCTTCGCACCATCTGGCGCAGGAACGAGTCTCCGACCACGTCGATCGTGATCGTCCGGCCCCTCCTGCGGACCCGGACCGCGTAGACGGTCCGGATCGGTTGTCTCTCCCGTCCCCCGAAGGCCGAGAAATCGTGGCGACCGACGAAGACCTGTGCGGCCTTCTCCATCGCCTCGGCATCCAGCACCTCGCGGCATCCGAGCGCATAGCGCTCGCGGAGCGGGCTCCGGGGCCCGTTCCAGATCGTGTACCGGTACTCCCTGCGGATCGCCCGGTAGCGCGGCTGATAGCCGTCCGGCACCTTCCCGATGATCTCGACCGAGAGATCGTGCGGCAGGACCGCCACGATCGACCGTTCGAGCTCGGCCACCCGGGTCTCCCGTGGCCAGCTGAATGCGATCAGCTGCCCGAGGGCGTGGACCCCGGCGTCCGTTCTTCCCGCCCCGTCGATCCGGATCCGGTCCCCTCCGCCGATGAGCGCAAGGGCCGCCTCCAGCTCTCCCTGGACGGTCCGGCGTCCGGGCTGAGCCTGGAAGCCGGCGAAGTCGGTGCCGTCATATTCCACCCGGGCGAGGTATCGCCCCGGCCCACCCTCTCGGGTGGTTCTGCCCGGTGACCCGTCCCGGCTCACGCCGGGCCCGATCACCGACCGCTCAGACGAGCTCGAGCTGGACGATGGGCGCCGCATCCCCGGCCCGATTGCCGATGTGGATGACCCGGGTGTACCCCGAGCTGCGGTCCCCATACTTGGGCGCGATCTCGTTGATCAGCTTGTCGATGACGAGCGGCTCGTCCGGAAGCTCGGCGATGATGCGCCGGCGGGACGCGAGCGTCCCCTGCTTCGCGAGCGTGATCATCCGCTCGACCTGGCCCCGGACCTCCTTGGCGCGCGCCTCGGTGGTACGGATCTGCTCGTAGCGGAGGACCGCGACGATCAGGCTGCGGTAGAGGGCCTTGCGCGGTCCGGTCTTCCGGCCGAGCTTACGCCCGTCGATGCCATGGGCCATCGCTCAGTCCTCCCCGTCGTCCGCGTCGTCGTCCGAGTCGTCCAGCGCGGCGTCCGAAGCGCCGGCGGAGCCGGCCTCCTCGGGGCCGATCAGGCCGCGCATCCGGAGGCGCTCCTTCATCTCGTCGAGGGACTTCTTGCCGAAGTTCCGCATCCGGAGAAGGTCGTCATCCGTCAGCTGGAGCAGCTGGCCGACCTTGACGATGTTGTTCCGCTTCAGCGAGTTGTAGGCCCGCATCGGCAGGTCGAGGTCCTCGATCGGCATCTCGAGCACGGTGGCCGAGATCGCGCCCGCAGCGGTGCCGGTGGCACCGGCGTCCGTGGCCTCGCGGCCGCGGGAGGTGAAGGGCCGGAACTGCTCGACGAGCATCTCCGCGGCGCGCGAGAGCGCTTCCTCGGGGCTGATCGTCCCGTCCGTCTCGACCTCGATCGTGAGCTTGTCGAAGTTCGTGGTCTGGCCGACCCGGGTGTTCTCGACCTGGTAGTTCACCCGGCGGACCGGGGTGAAGATCGCGTCCACGGGGATCACGCCGATCGGCGGCTGCTGGTCCGAGCGGTCCGCGGAGAGATAGCCCACGCCGCGCTCGACGGTGAGGTCCATCTCGACGGTCACGTCGTCCGCATCCAGGGTGAGGATCGGCTGGTCGAGGTTGACGATCTCGACCTCCGCCGACTCCATGATGTCGGCCGCCGTGACCGGGCCCGCGCCGGACTTGACGAGCTTCAGCTGCACGGGGTGCGCTGCGTAGCTCTTCAGCCGGAGCTTCTTGATGTTGAGGACGATCTGGGTCACGTCCTCCTTCACGCCCGGGATGCTGCTGAACTCGTGGTAGACGTCGCGGATCTGGATCGACGTCACCGCCGCTCCCTCCAGGGAGGAAAGCAGCACACGGCGGAGGGCGTTGCCGATGGTGACGCCGTAACCGGCGGCCAGCGGGCTTGCCTCGTACTTGCCGTAGCTCTGCTCTTCGGCGACGGGCTCGATCTGCGCGTTCTCGATCTCGATCATGAGAGGACGATCACCTCGAGTAGTACTCGACGACGAGCTGCTCGTTGATCTCGGCCGGCATCTGATCGCGCCGCGGGAGGGCGGTCACCGAGCCGGCGAGCTTCTCCACGTCCACGCTGACCCAGTCGGGCCGGGGAGCGGAGCGGAGCGTCTCCTTCGCCGTCTTGAAGTACTCGCTCTTGCGGCTGACCTCGCGCACCTCGACCCGGTCGCCTTCGCGGACCTGGATCGACGGAACGGTCACCGCGCGGCCATTGACCGCGAAGTGGCCGTGGCTGACGAGCTGGCGCGCCTGGGCGCGGCTCGTGGCGAAGCCCATCCGGAAGACGACGTTGTCCAGCCGCGTCTCGAGGAGGCGGAGGAGGTTCTCACCGGTCACGCCGGGCCGCGCCTCGGCGACGTCGAAGTAGCGCCGGAACTGGCGCTCGAGGACGTGGTAGACGCGGCGCACCTTCTGCTTCTCGCGAAGCTGCGTGCCGTAGTCCGACATCTTGCGACGTCGCACGCCGTGCTGGCCGGGCGGGGTGGCCCGGCGCTCGAAGGAGCACTTCTTGGTGTAGCAGCGCGACCCCTTGAGGAAGAGCTTCATGCCCTCCCGGCGGCAGAGTCGGCAGACGGGTCCGTTGTAGCGTGCCATCGTCCTGTCCTAGACCCGGCGCCGCTTCGGCGGGCGGCAGCCGTTATGCGGGATGGGGGTGACGTCCGTGATCGCCGTCACCTCGAGGCCGGCAGCCTGGAGCGAGCGGATCGCCTGCTCCCGACCGGCCCCGGGGCCCTTCACGAAGACCTCGACCTGGCGCATGCCGTGCTCCATGGCCCGCTTGGCGGCGCCATCGGCGGAGAGGGCGGCGGCGTACGGGGTGCTCTTGCGGGAGCCCTTGAAGCCGGCCAGCCCGGCGCTGCCCCAGGCCACCGTGGCCCCGGTGGGGTCGGTGATCGTGACGATCGTGTTGTTGAACGTCGCCTGGATGTGGACGTGCCCGACCGGGACGTGCTTCCGTTCCCGGCGCCGCACCTTCACAGCGCGCTTGCGTTCCGCCATGCCGGCTTCCCTGCTCCTGTCTCTCGACCCGGCGCAGCGCTCCCGTGAGGGGCGCCCGCCCGGTGGTGGGTGGTCTGTCTGCTACTTCTTCTTCTTCGCGCCGACGGTCTTCTTGACCCCGCGGCGCGTTCGCGCGTTCGTCTTCGTCCGCTGGCCACGGGCCGGGAGGTTCCGGCGATGCCGGAGGCCCCGGTACGAGCCGATCTCCTGGAGGCGCTTGATGTTCAGCGCGACCTCGCGCCGGAGATCGCCTTCCACCTTGTACCGGCGGTCGACGAGCTCGCGCAGCCGCGAGACCTGCTCCTCCGTCAGATCACGCACCCGGGTGTCCGGGTTGATGTTCGTCTGGGCGAGGATCTTCTGGCTGGTCGGCAGACCGATGCCGAAGATGTAGGTGAGGGCGACCTCGACGCGCTTCTCGCGCGGGATGTCGACGCCCGCGATCCGTGCCACCGCTCCTCCTAGCCCTGGCGCTGCTTGTGCTTGGGATTGGTGCAGATCACCATCACCGTGCCGTGCCGGCGGATGATCTTGCACCGCTCGCAGCGCGACTTGACCGATGCCGAGACCTTCACGATCGCTCCATCACTTGAGTCGGTAGGTGATCCGGCCGCGCGTGAGGTCGTAGGGCGACAGCTCCACGCGGACCTTGTCTCCGGGAAGGATGCGGATGAAGTTCATCCGCAGCTTGCCGCTGATGTGGGCGAGGACCCGATGCTTGTTCTCGAGCTCGATCGCGAACATGGCGTTCGGCAACGGCTCGATGACCGTTCCCTCGACCTCGATCGCATCCTTCTTCCCCACAGGCGGGCGTCAGCTCCTTCTTCCGCGACCTGCACGGACCGCATCCCACCCCGAGAGGTGGAGCGCCCGGCCGGGGCGGCAATCAACGCCGGGCAGCACCCGGCGCACGAAAGCGGAGTGTACCAGAGAGTCCCCGATCACGGCAACCCCTGACTTGCCGGGGGCCGGCGATCAGGGAGAGCACGCTCCACGGCGGGCGTCCGCTCGCTGACCGTGAGGATCCTCGGCCCATCCGCGGTGATCGCGATCGAGTGCTCCCACTGGACCGCGAAGGCACCGTCCACCGTCTCCACGGTCCAGCCATCCGGCCGGATCCGGACCTCGTGGCCCCCGAGCGTGAACATCGGCTCGATCGCGAGACAGAGCCCCACCTCGATCCGCCGGCCCTTGCTCCCGGTGCGGTAGTTCGTCACCTGGGGCTCCTCGTGCATCTCGTTGCCGATCCCGTGACCGACGAAGGCCCGCACGACACCGAAGCCGTGGGCGAGGGCGACATCCTCGATCGCCGCGGAGATATCCCCGAGATAGGCACCCGGCACGGCAGCGGCGATCCCGGCGAGCATCGCGTCGCGCGTCGCCTCCACGAGCAGGCGGGTCCGCGGCGGGACCTCGCCCACGATCCAGGTCCGCGCACCGTCCCCGTGCCAACCGTCCACGATGGCACCCGTGTCCACGGAGACGATCTGACCTTCGCCGATGCGGCGCTTGCCCGGGACACCGTGGACGACCTCTTCGTCCACTGCGATGCAGGTCGCGTGGCGGTAGTCGGAGACGTGGCCCGGCACGCCGATGAAGGAGGGTGTGGCGCCGGCCCGGCGGATCGCCTCGTGGGCCACGGCATCGAGCTCTGCGGTCGTCACCCCGGGGGCGATCGCCTCGCCGACGGCGGCGAGGGCATCCGCCACGACCCGGCCGGCGACGGCCATCTTCTCGATCTGCGCGGCGCTCTTCAGGACGACCCGCCGGTCGCGGAAGCCCATCGTCAGGCTCGCGCGCTCCGCCGCTCGACGGCGCGGACGAGCTCGCGGGTCACCTCGTCGATCGGCTGGTCGCCGGCGATCGTGCACAGGGCACCGGTGCCGTTGTAGTGGTCCACGACCTCGTACATCGGCGCGAGCTGCTCGCGCAGCCGGGCGCGCACGGTGGCGGGCTTGTCGTCCTCGCGCTCGTGGAGCGCGGTCCCGTCCACATCGCAGCGACCCGCGACCCGGGGCGGATTGCCACGCGGATGGAAGGAGTGCGATTCGGGGGCTCCGCAGACCTGGCGGCCGCCGAGCCGTGCCACGAGCTCCTCGAGCTCGACGTCGATGTAGAGGGCCGCCAGGACCGACATCCGGCGCTCGGCACACAGCTCGTCGAGCGCCGCAGCCTGCGCGCGCGTCCGGGGGAACCCGTCGAGGATGATCCCCGCGGCCGCGTCCGGCTGGGTGAGACGGTCCGCGATGACCTGGACGGTGATCTCGTCCGGAACGAGCGATCCGCGCTCGATGTACGGCCGGACGGAGCGGCCGAGCGGGCTGTCGTCACGAAGGGCCGCGCGGAAGAGATCGCCCGTGGAGACCGAGGGCAACCCGAGGCGGGCGGCGAGCCGCTGCGACTGGGTCCCCTTCCCTGCTCCCGGCGCCCCCACCATCACCAGGATCCGAGTCTCGGTGGTCGATCCACCGCGCGGCGCGGTCACCCGCGTCGCATGGGTCATCGGATGAAGCCCTCGTAGTTCCGCATCATCAGCTGGGCCTCGAGCTGCTTCATCGTCTCCACGACCACGGAGACCACGATGAGCAGCGCCGTACCGCCGAGGCTGAAGGACGCCACCACCGTTCCCGCGAAGGGGATGGAGATGAGGATCGGGCTCACGGCGACGATGCCCAGGAAGAGCGCGCCCGCGAGGCTGATCCGGTTGACGACCCGCGCAAGGTAGTCCCGCGTGGGCGCACCGGGCCGGATGCCGGGGATGAACCCGCCGTTCTTGCGCAGGTTGTCCGCCGTCTCATCCGGCTTGAAGGTGAACGCGGTGTAGAAGTACGTGAAGCCGACCGTGAGCAGGAAGTAGAGGACCACGTAGAGCGGCGCCCGCTGGTCCAGCGTCCCGATGATGAAGTTGCTGATGTCCTTGATGATCTGGACTTCCGAGTACTGGAAGTAGCTGGCGAGCTGCACCGGGAAGAGCAGGATGCTCACCGCGAAGATGATCGGGATGACACCGGCCTGGTTGACGCGGAGCGGCAGGAAGGTGGCGCCGCCCTGGTACATCCGCCGGCCGCGGACGCGGCTCGCGTACTGGATCGGGATCCGGCGCTGGCCCTCCTGGATGTAGACGATCACCGCGACCGCCACGATGCCGAGCGCCAGGAACGCGATGCCCGCGGCGAGGTCCGGCGAGCGGAGGAAGGTGAGGATCCCGCCCGGGACCTGGGCCACGATGCCCGCGAAGATGATGAAGCTGATGCCGTTGCCGATGCCGCGCTCCGTGATCAGCTCGCCGATCCACATGAGGAGGATCGAGCCCGCGGTCAGCGTCGCGATCTGGGTGAGCGTCTCGAAGCTCGTGAGGTCGAAGTTCGCGATCACCGGGGCGCTGCCGCCCGTGGAGACGGAGAGGATCGCGAGGTAGCCGTACGCCTGGAGGAGCGCCATCGGCACCGTGAGGTACCGGGTGTACTGGTTGATCTTGTTGCGCCCGTACTCCCCTTCCCGCTGGAGCGCCTGGAGCCGCGGGACGACCCCGGTCATCAGCTGCATGATGATCGAGGCGTTGATGTAGGGGTTCACGCCGAGGGCGATGATCGAGAAGGTCGACAGCCCGCCGCCCGAGAAGAGATCGAGGAGCTGCAGGAAGGCCTGCGACCCGATCAGCTGCTCGAGGGCGTCGCGATCGACGCCCGGGACCGGCACGTGCGCCAGCGCCCGGACGAGGACGAGCATCCCCAGGACGTAGATGATCCGGCGCCGGATATCCGGCGCACGGAACGCATTGACGAGCGCGTCGAACACGGGATCAGCCCGCGGTGTCGCTGCCGGCCGCGGCGGGCTCCGCGGGGGTGGCGGGGGCGATCTCCTGGACGGAGCCGCCCGCGGCCTCGATCTTGCTGCGCGCGCCGGCCGTGAAGCCGTCCGCCATGACGAAGAGCCGCACCGTGACGTCGCCGGAACCGAGGATCTTCACCGGGAGGCGGTCGTTGGAGATGAGACCGGCCGCGCGGAGGGTGTCCGGGTTGACGGTGTAGGGCGCCTTGCCGGAGACCTCGCCGAAGCGACCCGCCTCTGCCCAGGCGGAGATCCGCCCGACATTGACGACCTGGTACTCCACGCGCCAGAGGTGGCGCTTGAAGCCGCGCAGCTTGGGGATCCGGCGATGGATCGGGGTCTGCCCGCCCTCGAACCAGGACGGGACGCCGCCACCGGCCCGGGCCCACTGGCCCTTGGTGCCGCGGCCGGCGGTCTTCCCCTTGCCGGAGCCGGTACCACGACCGACACGGACCTTCTTCGTCCGCGAGCCGGGCGCCGGGGAGAGATCGTGGAGCTTCACCGCTTGGCCTCCGGGCTGCCGGCCTTCCCGCGCGCCGGGGCCGCGCTCTCCGCGACCTCCTCGGCGGTGACCAGGTACTGGACGGCGCGGACCATGCCGCGGGTCGCCGGGTTGTCCGCGACCTCGACCGTCTCGCCGATCCGATGCAGCCCGAGCGCGCGGACCGTGCCGCGCGCGGACTGGTTCGTGCTGACCGTGCTCTTGCGCAGGGTCACCCGGAGCTTACCGGCCATCGGAGCCCTCCATGGGCTGCCCCGCGATGAAGGAGCGGAGCGTCTTGCCGCGGCGGGCCGAGAGCTCCTCCGCGCTGTGCAGGTTACCGAGGCCCTCGATCGTCGCCCGGACGACGTTGACCGGGTTCGTGGAGCCGAGGGACTTGGAGAGGATATCCCGGATCCCGGCCGCCTCGACCACTGCGCGGACGGAGCCGCCCGCGATGACGCCCGTTCCCTGGGAGGCAGGCTTGAGCATCACGGTGGAGGCGCCGAACTGCTGGCGGATCTCGTGCGGGATCGTCGTCCCCACGAGCGGAACGCGGATGAGGTTCTTCTTCGCGTCCTCGACGCCCTTGCGGATCGCCTCGGGGACCTCGCCGGCCTTGCCGAGCCCTGCGCCCACGTGGCCATTGCCGTCACCGACCACGACCACCGCGCTGAAGCTGAAGCGGCGTCCGCCCTTCACGACCTTCGCGACGCGATTGATCTGGACGACGCGCTCCTCGAGGTTGAGCTTGCTGGGATCGATGCGTGCCATCGCGGCCCCTCCCTAGAAGTCGAGGCCGGAGGCACGCGCGCCTTCGGCGAGCGCTGCGATCCGTCCGTGGTAGCGGAAGCCCGCGCGGTCGAAGACCACCTGCTGGACCCCTGCCGCCCGGGCGCGGGTGCCGATCAGGGCGCCGACCTGGCGAGCCTTCTCGGTCTTCGTCCCGCTCCCGCCGCGGAGCGACTCGTCGAGCGTGGAAGCGCTCGCGAGGGTCCGGCCGGTCGTGTCGTCGATGACCTGGGCGTAGATCTGGTTGAGGCTGCGGAAGACCGCCAGCCGCGGGCGCTCCTGCGTCCCCGCGAGCCGGAGGCGGATCCGCGAATGGCGCTTCTCGCGTGCGGCGCTGCGGCCGACGGTCTGGGCCATGGTGACTAGGCTCTCCTGTCAGGTCCGGCGAGGCGATGACACCCCGACGGTCGTGGTCCTTGGATGCGGCCGAAAGGCCGCGGGAACCGGGGCGCACGCTGGGCGCGCCCCGGGCTTCAGGCTACTTCTTGCCGCCGACCTTGCCGGCCTTGCCGGCCTTGCGGCGAACGACCTCGCCCGCATAGCGGACACCCTTGCCCTTGTAGGGCTCGGGCTTCCGGCAGGCGCGGATCCTCGCGGCGATGAGGCCGACGAGCTCCTTGTCGATCCCCGTCACGGCGAGCCGCGTCGGGTTCTCGAGCTCGAAGGCGATCCCTCCGGGAGGGTCGATCTCGATCGGGTGACTGTACCCGAGCGCGAGCTGCAGCTTGCGGCCGACGAGCTGCGCGCGGTAGCCGACGCCGTTGATCTCCAGGCCCTTTCGGAACCCGGTCGTCACGCCGACCACCATGTTCGAGACGAGCGTGCGCGTGAGGCCGTGGAGCTGCCGCGCCCGGATGCTCTCGTCCCGGCGGACGACCCGGAGGACGTCATCCTCGCGGACGACGGAGACCTCCGGGGCGATCTCCCGGCTGAGCGTTCCCTTGGGCCCCTTCACGACGACGGACCGGCCGTCGATCGTGACGTCCACCCCCGCGGGAACGGGGATGGGGAGGCGTCCGATCCGTGACATCTCGACCTACCAGACGTACGCGAGGATCTCGCCGCCCAGCTGGCCCCTGCGGGCCTGGGCGCCGGTCATGATCCCCTGGCTGGTGCTCACGATGACGATACCGAGTCCGCCGAGCACGCGCGGGATCTCGGTCTTGCCCGCGTAGACACGCAGGCCGGGCTTGCTGACACGCTTCAGGCCGGAGACGACCGGCACCTTGCCGACGTACTTCAGCTGGACGCGGATCATCTTCGCGGGACCATCCTGGGCCTCGGTGAAGCCCTCGATGAACCCCTCATCCTGGAGGATGCGGGCGATCGCCAGCTTCGTCCGGGAGGCAGGGATGAGGACCTCGGTGTGGCGCGCCCGGCTGGCATTCCGGATGCGGGTCAGCATGTCCGCGATCGGGTCGGTGACGTTCATCTCGGCTACCAGCTCGACTTCGTGATCCCCGGCAGCTCGCCGAGGAGGGCGCGCTCCCGGAAGCAGATCCGGCACAGCGCGAACTTGCGCATGTAGGCCCGGGGCCGGCCGCACACCGAGCACCGGTGATAGGCGCGCACCGGGAACCGCGGGGTCCGGGCCGCCTTCGCGATCATCGACTTCTTGGCCATCGCTCCGTCCTCCTGCGCCGTCAGCCGGCGAAGGGCATGCCGAGGAGCGCAAGCATCCGCCGCGATTCCTCGTCGGTCTCCGCCGTCGTGACGATGCTCACTTCGAGCCCGCGCAGACGGTCGATCTTGTCGTAGTCGATCTCGGGGAACGCGAGCTGCTCGCGCAGCCCGAGCGTGTAGTTGCCGCGCCCGTCGAACGACTTGCCCGGCACGCCGCGGAAGTCGCGGATGCGCGGGAGAGCCACACGGGTGAGGCGCTCGAGGAAGTCCCACATCCGGTCGCCCCGGAGCGTGACCTTGATCCCGATCGCGTTCCCCTCGCGGACGCGGAACTGGGCGATCGACTTCTTGGCGCGGGTCACCACCGGCTTCTGGCCGGTGATCAGCGCCAGGTCGCCGACCGCGTTGTCGATCGCCTTGCCGTCGCGAAGGGCCTCGCCCATCCCGATGTTGACGACGATCTTCGTCAGGCGCGGGACCTGCATGACGTTGCTGTACCCGAACTCCTTGCGGAGGGCGGGCACGACCTCGTCGGTGTACCGCTGTCGCAGCTGTCCGCTCACTTGCGCTTGCTCTCCACGCGGGTCACGGGCTCGCCGCACTTGCCGCAGACCCGGACGCTCCGGCCATCCGCCGCCTCCTGGTGCCGGACCCGGGTGGGGACCGAGCAGGCGGGGCAGACGACCATCACCTTGCTGATGGCGAGCGGCATCGCGATCTCGAGGATGCCGCCCTGCTGGATGCGGGGCTGCCGCTCGGTGGCGCCGGCCCGTGCGCGGGGCTTGGTGTGGCGCTTCGCGATGTTCAGCCCGTCGATGACGACGGCCGCGCCCGCGAGGGGCGAGGTCCGCTGCCAGCCCGAGCCGTAGCGCTCCGTGGAGCGCTTCCAGCCCTGCTGGTTCGTGACGACCTTGGTGACGGTCCCCTTCCGGCCCTTGTCCTTGCCGGTGAGGACGATCACCTCGTCACCCACGCGCACGTCCGGGACCCGGGTGGCGCGCTGGGGGCGTGCGACGGGGGGCATCAGAGCACCTCCGGCGCGAGCGAGATGATCTTCATGTAGTTCTTGTCGCGGAGCTCCCGCGCCACGGGCCCGAAGATGCGGGTCCCGCGCGGGTTGCCCTGGTTGTTGATGAGGACGGCGGCGTTCTCGTCGAAGCGGATGTAGCTCCCGTCCGGGCGTCCGAGCTCCTTCGTGGTCCGCACGATGACGGCCTTCACGACGTCGCCCTTCTTCACCCCGGCGTTCGGGATCGCCTGCTTCACCGCGGCCACGATCACGTCACCGATCCCTGCGGTCGTCTTCTGCGACCGGCCGAGGATGCGGATGCACTCGATCGTGCGGGCCCCGGTGTTGTCCGCCACCTTGAGGCGCGAAGTGGTCTGGATCACGCGGACGCCTCCTCGGCCTGTGCGGCGTGGTGCGCCTCACGGCCAGGGTGCGCCGCCATGTGGATCACCTCGGTGGTGGCGGCCTCCTCGGCGACCACGGGCTCCGTGGAGCCCTCCGCCGCGCGCTCGAGGATCTCCACGAGCCGCCACCGCTTCGTCGCGGAGAGCGGCCGGGACTCCTCGATCCGCACGGTGTCACCGATGCGCGCCTCGTTCAGCTCGTCATGCGCCTTGAACTTGGTCGTCAGGCGGATGACGCGCTTGTAGAGGCGGTGGCGGCTCATCCGCTCGACCGAGACGACGATCGTCTTGTCCATCCGGTCGGAGACGACGCGCCCGACCTTCGTCTTGCGTGCCGTCCGGCCGGTCGCCTGCGCGGCGCTCATCGCTTCCCTCCGGCGGAGCCGGCGGCGGCGCTCCCGGCCCCGAGCGAGCGCTCGGTCTGCACGGTGAGCAGCCGCGCGATCGTGCGCCGCGTCTGCGAGATCTGGCTGTAGTCGGTGAGCTGGCGGGTCGCCAGCTGGAACCGAAGGTCGTAGAGGTGCCGTCGAGCGCTCTCGATCTCGCTCGTCAGCTCCGTCTCCGAAAGCGTGCGGATCTTACCGATGTCCATCGCCCGCTCCCTCCCGAACCAGGAACTTCACGTCCACGGGCAGCTTGTGGCTCGCGAGGCGCATCGCCTCCGCGGCCTCCGCCTCCGGGACGCCCGACATCTCGAAGAGGATCCGGCCCGGCCGGACGACCGCGACCCAGTGATCCGGAGCGCCCTTGCCGGAGCCCATGCGGACCTCGGCCGGCTTCTTCGTGATCGGCTTGTCCGGGAAGATGCGGATCCAGACCTTGCCACCGCGCCGGACGTAGCGGGTCATCGCCCGCCGGGCCGACTCGATCTGGCGGCTGGTGATGTAGGCGGGCTCCTCCGTCACGAGGGCGAAGTCACCGAACGCGATCGTGGTGCCGCCCTTGGAGGGACCGCTCATCCGGCCGCGCTGCTGCTTGCGGTACTTGACGCGACGAGGCATCAGCATGGCTAGGCCCCTCCCGCCGCGACCGGCGCGTTCTCGCGGGCCGCCTGCCGCTCGGGCATCACGTCACCGCGGTAGATCCAGACCTTGACCCCGATCGCGCCGTAGGTGGTGCGCGAGAGGACCTGGCCGTAGCTGATATCCGCGCGCAGGGTGCCGAGCGGGATCCGGCCGTCCTTCTCCCACTCGCGCCGCGCCATCTCCGCGCCGCCGAGCCGCCCGGAGACAGAGATCTTCACGCCCTTCGCGCCGGCCTTCATCGTGCGCTGGATCGACTGCTTGATCGCCTTGCGGAAGGCGATCCGGCGGGCGAGCTGCTGCGCGATGTTCGCGGCCACGAGGACGGCGTCCAGCTCGGGCTGGCGGATCTCCTTGATCTCCAGCTTGACCTTGCGGGTCGAGATCTTGCCGACCGCCTGGCGCAGCGACTCCACGTTGGCGCCGCCCTTGCCGATCACGATGCCCGGCTTGGCCGTGTGCACGGTGACCGTGACATGGTTGATGCCGCGCTCGATCTCGACGAGGCTGACGCTCGCGTTCGCCAGGCGCTTGTTCACCAGGCGCCGGATCGCGATGTCCTCCTTGAGGAGATCGGTGTAGTCCTTGTCGGAGTACCACTTCGCGTTCCAGGTGCGCGAGACACCCAGCCGGAAGCCGTTCGGATGGACCTTGTGACCCATGCTCAGGCCTCCCGGCTTTCGACCACGATCGTCACGTGGGTCATCGGCTTGTGGATGGGGAACGCGCGACCCTGGGCGCGCGGGCGGAAGCGCTTGATGGTCGGACCCTCGTCGGCGATCGCCGCCTTGACGACGAGGTCGTCGGGCGACAGGTCGAAGTTGTTCTCGGCGTTGGCGGCCGCGCTCTTCAGGACCTTCGCCACGTCCTTCGCTGCCCCCTGGGGCATGAAGCGGAGGATGGCGGCGGCCTCATCCACCCGCTTGCCGACGATCGCCTGGGTGACCAGGCGCGTCTTGCGGGTGGAGCGGCGGATGTACTTCGCGGTGGCTCGGACTTCCACGGTCTGGCCCCTACTTCAGCGAGGTCGAGCGGTCCGTGCTCTTCCCGTGCCCGCGATAGTTGCGGGTCGGGGCGAACTCGCCGAACCGGTGGCCGACCATGTTCTCCGTCACGTAGACGGGGATGTGCTTCTTGCCGTTGTAGACGGCGATGGTGTGTCCGATGAAGTCCGGGAAGATCACGCTTGCCCGGCTCCAGGTCTTGACCACCTTGCGCTCGTTCTTCTTGTTCATCGCCTGCGCGCGGCCAAGGAGCCGCGGCTCGACAAACGGTCCCTTCTTGAGGGATCGCGACATGTCGCTCCTCCTTGACTACTTGCGATGCCGGGAGCGCACGATGAGCCTCCCGGACGTCTTGTTGCGGCGGGTGCGATGCCCCATCGCCGGCTTGCCCCAGGGCGTCTTGGGGGGCATTCCCGTGGGGGACTTGCCCTCGCCGCCGCCGTGCGGGTGCTCGCGCGGGTTCATCACGACGCCACGGACCTCCGGGCGCCGGCCGAGATGGCGAGAGCGACCGGCCTTGCCGATGCTCTGGTTCTCGTGATCGAGGTTGCCCACCTGGCCGACGGTCGCCATGCAGCGAACGTCCACGCGGCGGACCTCACCGGAGGGGAGCCGCACCTGGGCGTAGGCACCCTCCTTGGCGAGGAGCTGGGCCGAGGCGCCCGCGGAGCGGACGATCTGGCCTCCCTTGCCGGGGATGAGCTCGATGTTATGGAGCTGGGTACCGAGCGGGATCCCGGAGAGCGGGAGGGCATTCCCGACCCGTGCCTCGACGTTCGAGCCGGCCACGACGGTGTCTCCGACCTTCAGGCCGTGCGGCACGAGGATGTAGCGCTTCTCGCCGTCCGCGTAGTGCAGAAGGCCGATGCGGGACGACCGGTTCGGGTCGTACTCGATCGTGGCGAGCTTCGCGGGGACATCCCACTTGTCGCGCCGGAAGTCGATCCGGCGGTAGTGCTGCTTCTCGCCGCCACCCCGGTGCCGGACGGTCATCCGGCCCTGGTTGTTGCGCCCGCTGCCGCGCTTCTGCGGCTCGAGGAGGGGCTTGTGCGGCTTGTCGGTCGTGATCTCCTCGAAGGTCGACCGAGTCATGAAGCGCCGACCCGGGGAGGTCGGCTTATAGCTGCGCAGCGGCATCGCTAGACCCCCTCGAAGAATTCGATCTTGTCGCCGGGGGCCACGGTGACGACGGCCTTCTTCCACGGTGACGTGAAGCCCTGGACGCGACCGCGCTTGCGGTTGCGGCTCTTCTCCTTGCCCTTCGTCGTGAGGACGTTGACGTCCACGACCCGGACCTTGAAGAGCTCCTCCACGGCCGTCTTCACCATCAGCTTGTTGGCGTCGTCATGGACGGCGAAGGTGTACTTGCCACGCTGCGTCTCGTCCATCGACTTCTCGCTGATGACGGGGCGCAGGACGATCTGCGTCGCGAGGAGCGTCATGCGTAGACCTCCGACATCAGCGCGATCGACGGCTGGGTGATGAGGAGGACGTCCGCGTCGAGGACATCCACGACGTTGAGCGAGTCCGCACGGATGACCGTGACACCCGGCAGGTTGCGGGCCGAGAGCTCGAGGCGCTCGTCCTTGGCCGCCTCGACGACGAGCACCTTGCCGGTCGCCTTGAGGTTGCCGAGGTAGCCCACCAGCTCGCGGGTCCGGATCGCATCCATCGCGAGGTCCTCCACGACGCGCACGGCACCATCGCCGAGCTTCGCCGTGAGGGCGCCACGAAGCGCGAGCCGCTTCATCCGCTTGGGGAGACGCTGCTCATAGGACCGCGGGTGCGGGCCGAAGACCACGCCACCGCCGCGGTAGTGCGGGGCGGTCGGCGTGCCCTGGCGGGCGCGGCCGGTCCCCTTCTGCCGGTACGGCTTCTTGCCACCACCGCGGACCTCGCCGCGGGTCTTCGTGTCGTGGGTGCCCTGCCGGCGCGCGGCCAGCTGGGCGACGACCGCCTGGTGGAGGACCGCCGTGTTCACGGGCGCAGCGAAAAGCGCGTCCGGGAGATCGACGGTGCCCGTCTGGGCACCGGCCTTGGAGTAGACGGGTGTCGCGGGCATCGCTACGCCTTCCTCACGACGATCAGCCCGTTCCGCGCCCCGGGGACCGGCCCCTTGACGAGAAGGACGTTCCGCTCGGCATCCGCGCGGACGATCGTCGCCTTCTTCACGGTGATGCGCTCGCCACCCATCCGGCCCGCCATCCGCGTCCCCTTGTAGACGCGGCCGGGGGTGGTGCCGGCACCGATCGACCCGGGCTCGCGATGCGAGTCCGAACCGTGGGTCTCGGGACCACGCCGGAAGTGGTGGCGCTTGATCGTGCCCGCGAAGCCCTTTCCCTTCGACGTCCCCGTGATGTCCACGGTGTCGCCGGGGGAGAAGAGGCTGACGTCCAGGGTCTGGCCCACCTGGTAGTCCGAGACG
>Ga0208783_10000251_pt1 | contig 33646 bp, 43 predicted proteins | sample DEB19_08_DNA_2_FD_184529 | JGI IMG/M metagenome (GOLD analysis project Ga0208783, IMG submission 184529) | Aqueous microbial communities from the Delaware River and Bay under freshwater to marine salinity gradient to study organic matter... | ecosystem: Environmental > Aquatic > Marine >... | reverse complement strand
TTACCCAAGCGTTCAGCTCCAGGCTCCTGCAAAAGCTGATCAAGCTCCTGCATTGAACCAGCCTGTAGCGCCTTTGTAATGTAAGGCTGCATAGCTAGGTTTTCAGACATAGATTCTTGGCGAGCTTGGTATCCCAACAAAGCTGCGGTCAAAACGCCGCCCAAACCAATCCCCAGGTTTGCCCAGGGGTTGCCATACGGGTCGATCATATTAGGCAGGTTTTGCGTAACAGTGAGTGCGCCAACTCCGTAAGGAGTTTCAATAGGAGACCTATTGAGGTTTAGCAACGCTTGTAAAAGAGTGTCAGCCATTATTTTGTGTTTCCCAAATAGTAATCAGTTAAAATAGCGCCGCCACCTTGCACTACGCCACCAATAACCGCGTTCCACGGATTAGGCTGCCTCGGCTGATTTTGGTACTGACTGGCTAGTTCCATAGCCGCTACGTCCCGCGCCGTCTGACCTTGAATGTTTGCCACACCGATTGCGCTTCCACCACTCATGCGGGCAGCAGCAAGTTGCGTTTGACGATTGAGTTCCGCTTGCCGCGCTTCCTGCTCTGTACGATATGGCACCATAAACAGGTTTTCAGTAGCAGCGTACTGCTGGAACGGCATCATGGCAGCTTGCGCGCCCTGACCAAACCCTTGCTGCTGATAGGTAGCTCCTAGCTGAAATGCGTTTGACATGGCACTTTGCCGCGCTTCATTTTGCGCGTTCTGCAAAGCTCTAAACTGCGCCTGGTACGCCTCGCTATTAGGATCAATCCCTTGTTCCATCATGCTCTGTTGGAACGCCATATTCTGACGCTGAAACTCCGGTGCCATAGTGCGCTCAAATTGACCCATGACGGATTCACGCGCACGGTCAAGTTCGCCAGCAAACGGCTGCTCGTAGCCTACAAATGGGCGGTTTGGGTCAAACCCCATAGCATTAGCAAACATCTGATTAGCAAACGCACCAACGTCGCTGCGAAGCTCTTTTACCTGACCTTCAGGCGTCAGTCCGCGAAACTTTGCCTCGTCTGAACCCCGTTCGGCGGCTGGTATGCCACGATTGCGGCGGCGTGGTTGTCCGGGCTTGCCTGGTGAACGTTGCCCTGGCAAACGCTGAACTAGCTTGCCGCTGGAATCACGGTAAATGCCAGGAGAAACTCTGGTGTATTGCTGCGGCTCTTTTTTAAGTGCTGTTGCCATAAGTTAGACCTGCCCACCCACATCGAATCGTATTTCAAAGCCAAAAAGTTGTAACGGAGAATTTTTGACGCTTCCACCAAACCGTATGGCAGCACAATGCCCTTGTCCCGCTGCAGCAAAGCGGTCAAAAACGTAATCCACGTCGCTGCTCCAAAGGCTACCCCAAGGGCTACCCCAAGGCGTAAAAGCACCCGCTCCCGTAGTGACAGACGTTACTGTTGCGGCTCGCTTAAAATCAGTATCCAATCCCAGGTTTAGCGTCAGTCCGCGCTTGCCTCGCATGAGGGGACGAATATCTTTGAACGCCTTGTAGTTCCCTCGACTCCCGTAAAATGAAAACGCCATACGTCCAGCAAAACGTATGCTTTGCGAATTAGTACCATCATCGGCATCGGCGTAGCCCGTTTCGCCCTTGTAAATGATGCCAGTGCTTGAGCCATAAAAAGGAAGGTCAAGAAACTTGCCACTCGAACAACAATGATTGCCTGTAAACAAAGCAAACTGCGTCCATGCCTTGCTGTCTAAACTGTAAACGAGCAGCGTTGCAGTAGTACCGGAGTCGGGTAGCTGCACGTATACGCGGCGTCCTGCTGCCCAAAAAAACCCATTCCAACGCTCGGACAGGCTTACTTGAGTGCCGTACTGCGTAATCAAAGGGTTTACGTTGCCACTAACAACTAAACTGGCTTGTTCCGGCGAAAGTTCAAACAGAGCAGATACGGGAACGATTCCCTGTTGTGTGAAGATCCACACATCCTGATTGTAGCGCGTATATGCACGTGGACCTAACGGCTTGCCGATAATAAAATGAGCAACAAGAGTCCACGCTGGATCGTCAGGCGAATAGCCGGAATACAGGACGACTTCGCCTTCAGACGACACCGCCATAAACAGGTCTTGGCTTGTGACGTTTTTTTGATTAGTGAAACTTCCTATAAAAAGTAGGTAGCCACCGCGCCTGAAAATGTATTGGAAGTCATAACTTTTAAGTACTGGAGAACCAGACGTAAGCGTAGCGCCAGCGGTAGCATGAAACCACATTTTGCACGAGTTGCGCTCTACAAAGTAAAGCCGCTCTCTGTAACTGGCTACGTTTATTAAATCGGTAAGTGCGTATCCGCCACCACCAACAGAAATGTTGGCGCATAGTCCAGTGCCAGTGTACACCTGTGGAGCATCGCCGCCATTGTTAGCCAGGTAAATGTTGCCGCCGAATAGTTCCTTGTTCCAGTATCCTGATAAATAGCCGCCTACTTTGCTGATGTTAGTGACAGTACCGGCATCACTTATTGAGTAAACTTTGGTTGCTTGCGCGGCAATTAGTTGCGCTGTCCCGTCTTTTAACGGGTATTCGTGCATAAACAAAATTGGCGAAGCCGTCCCAAGGTTAGCAAACGTTTCGTAACCTAACCGAACGGTAGGAGCACCCGCGCCAGGAAAAATGTTTACTAGTTCCAACGCCGCCGCTGGCTCCATTGAGTCAATCGGACTCACAAGATCCAACCCCAAGGAGGGCGGCGGCATTGTAACGCCTTGGTGTGCCATCTCAGCAACTACCTATTTAGGTCCGTACATGACAGGACGTTGCGGGATGGGCATAGTCATGCCTTTGCCGATATAAACGTCTCGCGGTGGCGGCTGATACATGCCGTATTGTTGAGCGGCTTGCATCGCTGCTTGTGTCGGATCACTCATAGCCGGATTGCCGTACTGACCAGGAATCGGTGTCATTGCACCATTGGCAATCTGTTGTGCAACATTAGATGGGTATTGCGGATTCATACCGCCTCCAACTTGTTGCCCAGAAAGATACCACTGTGGATTAAAGGCACCTGAATTGGGATTTAAATTTTGCCCAAACGGACGGCTAGGTGGCATTGGGGAAGATTGTGGCGGCATCGGCTGACGTTGCGGCTGATTCGGCAACATGCGTCCGCCACGATCCACTAGAGATCCATCAGCACCACGATACACCCCAGGAGACAACCGCTGCATTTGCTGCGATTGCGCTCCTAAAGAGATATTAGCTAGTGCCTTGTCGAGATCAAAATTTTTGTACGCCTGTGGTCCAGTAAACTGACCAGTGCGCTCGTCAAAATACGGATTGCCTCCGGCGTACGCTACAGGCTGATCGCGGTAGTCCTTTGGCATAGTCCTTCTGGGCATCGGTCGCATGTCACGCGCTAAAGCACCTGCCAGTCGCCCACCCATTCCTCGTGAATTATTAGCCATTTGCTTTCTCCTTTTGCTTTCCATAGGCTTTTTCCAATGCGTCCCGCATCGAATTAGAAACTAAAAGTTTGCCAGTGTCGTCGCGGTATACACCTGGCGACACTCGCAACACTTCCCCTTCTGGCGGTCTTATTGGAATCATAGGTGGCTCAGTTGGCGTAGCTGCTTGAGTTTCCGTTGCAGGAAATTGGGTAGCCAAACTCATATAGGTGTCATACTCGGATTGACTAAGATTACCTTCGTCGAAAAGTTTTTGCGTGTTAGCTCGAATTACGTCACCTGTGATTCCGAGCTGGTTTGCAAAGTGCAAAATGTTGCTTTTGGCAATATTGAAATCGTTTTTAGCGTTACTTTGTGCGGCGCGTGAGAATAACAAGTTTACGTTTGAGCCAGTCTGCCCACTCAAACCCATGCCAGTCACCATAGCGCCAGTCAAAGCCACAGTGTCGCCATACGATGGGCTATCCACCAAACGCTTATCAAACTCGCGCCAGCTCAGAGGCTTGCCGTCTACGCCAAAGTCAAACTTGCTCCCGTCTGCGAGCGTTCCCATCCATTTGTCGTCAAGGATTCCTGCTTCTTTCATGCCAGAACGCACTTGATCGCGTTCCATTTGCCCCTGACCTTTTTTACTTCCAAACCATGAACTCGCAGCTCCAGTTAGTGCGCCTACCGCTGCGCCAATGCCCAATCCTACAGGACCAAAGTAAGAACCGATCATCGCTCCCGCACCGGCTCCTTGCAGAGCACTTGATCGCGTTCGTCCTGCTCCCGCTGGTGCATCGCCAACGTAGTCTGCCATCTTATACATACCATACGCGCCAACTACTGGACCCGCATACGGCAAAGCAGCAGCAGCAGATTCGCTACCCAAAAGACTTGCTGCGCCCAAACCTGCATAGGTGCCGTAAAGCCCGGTGCCTACATAGTCTTTTTCTTTAGCTGCGTTGTACGCCTGATAGGCTGCTAGAATTGTAGTCGCACCAGTTGCAACATCACCCCAGTTTACGCTGCTTAAAAAGCCTTGATCATTTGCCAGGGAATTCGGAACTGTTTGCGGTCCTGCTGGAGTGTTTATAACTGAGGTTCCACCAGATAAATCGACAACACCAGCACCAGAAGCATCGACAACACTAGTAGGTGGCGGTATAGCTCGACTAATTGTAAGAGTGCCGCTTTGTGCAAACTGTGGCGTCTTTGCAGCTATATTCGACAGTTGCTTCGCACCTTCTCCCGCTACTTCAGCACCGGAAGGATCTAGCCATTTGCTAAGGTAGTTATTCCAAACGTACCTGCCAGCTATAAGACCACCAATCGTCCCTACAGTGCCACCAATGGCAGCAAGACTTTGATTCCTAGAAGCATCCTCTTTTTGCTGCTGGTTATAATCGCCGGGTGAGCCGTAATACTGCTGAACGTATCCATACGCCTGTTGCGGCGGTATGCCCATGTTGTAGAGACTTAGGAAATACTCTTGAGGACGTGCGCCGCTACGTGGAGGTGGAACGTTACCTTGATAAGCCATAACTAAATCCAAGTTCCAAAGACAGCAGTACCACTACGAGCAAACATTTCAGCTCGCGAATGACCACCTGCATAAACAATTTTACCCGGATTGTTACGGGAAAAATCCTCGTTCATCTGCGTTACGAATCGAGGTTGCACCGTCGTCAATCCGTGGATTTCCGCAAACCGCTCTAACATTCCCAGTTCAAGCGTTTTCTCATTAAAAATAGTTACGTCTGAGTCAGCTAGAAATTCCTTGTATGGTCCATCATAGTACGCCCACAACACGCCACCATCGCTGACTGAGCCACTTGTATGCGTGGGTGCCGTGCTACCGCTGGTTCCACCTGCTATGGTTGTATAGTAGTTGCCATTGTAGAACGTGTAAGAGCCAGCAGCGTAGGTTGTACTAGCTGCCCAGGTCGCAGGACGAGCGCAACGATCAGCAATATACTCAAATATGATGACCTGCCCGTTGTTACTAGCTCCTGGTGTGGGGCTGATCAAAAGCTGGCTATTGCTAACACCTCGGATCTGGAATCGCTGGTAAACGGTGGTATTTAGTTGGTACCCACGGATTTCCGCAAGCTCCTGCGGCGACATTGGACCAAGGATGCGCCAGCGAGTTGAAGAATTCCAAAACGTTTCGTAATGATAAAATGAAAAGGCGGCGGGCAAGGTATAGTTAGCCTGACCCGCCACCAGTGTAATAGAGCCGCTGGCATACATCGTAGTCCACGGATACTGATCCGCGATCTCCTGATTTATGCGATTGGCTATAACCCGCAGTTGCTTGGTTGTGGTTTCCGTAGAAGCTGTAATGTTAGCTTCAACGGTGTAACCCGCCTCATTTGCAACGTTAGTAACTGCGGTTTTTAGTGTCATACTTTTCTTGGACGACCTCTGCGCTTAACGGGAGCAGCTTCGACTACCATTTCCTCTACTGCCTCTTCTTCCTCGTACGAATCAACCTCGGGCATTACCTCAACCGAACGGACAGATTGGATCACCTCCCTTCGCTTGGTGTTTAGGTTTATTCCTTCAGTAGCCTCAATGCGCTGCATCAAAAGCTCTACTTGCTCTTCCAGTTTTGCCGTGCGGCTACGCTCGCGCTCAAGTTGCTGCTGCAAAGCTACAACTTGGTTTTGTGTGGAATTGGTTGCGCCAATCCACTCAATGGCTAACTTCACAAACTTGGAAAGCGGACCCATGCGGCGCTTCACGTCATCATTTGCTTCAGCAAGCTGCTCGACAGTGCGAAAGCCGAGGTAGTTAAGCTCCTTTAGCGCCGATGCTGTAATAGGAGTCCATTCATGCAGCGGCAAGCCAGACTCCACTGGCTGATTACCAGCCGTAAACGCAGCGTATAGCTCCGGGTAATCAGTTACGTCCTGTGGCTCAATTTTGCGTACTGTTTCGTCGCCACCTGGGTATTGAATAGAAATGCTAGGGATCTCGTCAAAGACCGCCCTGCCAGCCAATAGGCTCTTTTCGCGGTTTTCATTGGTAGCTATAAAAAACTTTACATTAGCGCCTGAGTAACGCTTCTTAGGCTGCGAGTTTCCATTCATTATTGAGTGCCAATCGACTTGTGCCATTACCGTAGTCTCCTTATAAAAAGGGTAACGTTTTGGTAATGCTTGCACAGAATAGGCTGTTGTACTAGCGACTTTGGACTAGCCATTTACAATAGCCTCCAACGCCTCGACCTTCGCGCTTAGTTCTTGAATAGCTTTGCACAATACAGCCGTAAGGCGATCATAGCTTACGGCGTCTGGCTGCTGATGGGCGTTCTTGGTAACCAGCTCCGGCACGACGTTTACGACTTCCTCGGCAATAAACCCTACATCCTCACGCCCACTGTCTTTATACGAAAACTGTCGTGCTTGCAGCGCGTTGACTGCTGCCAAGCCATAACTGGAATCGCGAACGTTGTCCTTGTAACGAATGGATGAGGTGTCGTAGGTCCACTGGTTATTCCCAGTGTCATATTTCATCGCGTTTGTGCCAGCACCCGTGCCAATACCAAGAACCTTTGGCGTGGCGTTAAAATAAAGAGTCGGTGCAGCAGAGTAAGCGCCACCCGAATAAGCAGCAGAGTAGTTGCCGATACCAACAACGGTTGTGCCGTTGTTACGAATCAAGACACCAGCACCGTCGCCGGTATTGGTTACGCCGCCATCGACAGTGACAAAATTTTGTCCGGTGGTATCTCCGGCGGCAATAGCCTCGGTATTGAACACTGGAGCGGTTGTACGCTTTGCCAGCAGTTGTCCACCACTGTTAAAACTGGCTAAAACCGTTGCGCTGGAATTGCGAACCTCAAAAATGTTGCTGGTCTGGCTTGCGGCACCCTGAGCAATCAACGCCTGTCGAGAGGCTAAACCAGTTGTCGCGTGAAGTTGCGCCACCGGAGCCGCCATGTTTACGCCAAAACGACCGGACGAATCGCCTTGCAAGCGATCTGCATTACCCCACCGGATCACCGCGCTGTTTGCGGCTGCACTCGCTGATTCTCCAAGTGCCAGTGCATAGTCGCCAAGAGCTTTTGCAGCATACCCCACGGCGGTCACGCGCTGTGCGCCAAATACTCCGCCGGTTCCAATTCCCGAATAATAACCAACAAATACGTTGCGCGAGCCGTTTGAGGTGTCGCCAGCATTTGAGCCAAGATATGTATTCTCAAAATAGGACGTGCCTGTTCCGCCAGCCTGATACCCAACCGCGGTATTAGAATAGCCGCTGTTGCCGCCGTTTGCAGAGTACCCTATGAGAGTGTTGCGGTAGCCAGTGCCAACGTTACTGCCAGCATAGTCGCCGATTGCAGTGTTAGCATCTGCGCCGCTTGCTGAAGCGTTCAGCGCATTTCGTCCAACCGCAACAGAATTAGTGCCAGAAGCGGGAGCGCCAACGCGCTTATTGCTGCTAACGGTCAAAGTGCCAGCAGAGTTGATCGACGCTAAAACAGTGGCGGCTGAATCCTGTGCTTCAAGCAGATTGGCGGTTTGCGAAGCCGCGCCTTTTACGATTAGTCCCTTTGCCGCTGCAATTCCGCACACCCCGTTAAGTGCTGCAACGTTAGAGCCAGTGCTTGTAAACGTGCTTGGTTTGGCTGCTATGCGACCAAAATGATCCATAGTTGCCCAGACTGTTCCAGCAGAATCTTGCCACTGTTGTAACGTGCCGCTGGGCGACGCTGGACTCTTTACGACCAAAGACGGCGTAGAAGCAGAATCAGATTGAACGGTTTTGCTACCCAAAAATGTCTGCGCGGCGGTGGTAACAACACCGCGAGCTGTTGTGCTGGCGCTAGGCACGTCAAGAGTGTGTGTGTTGCTGGAAGATGAAAACGCAATATCTGTACCAGCGGTGCCTGTTGCAAACGTTTGCGTGGCTCCAGTCTGCGAATTTAGCGAGGTAATTCCGCTGCCACCTGGTTGCAAAGTTACTATTGATTCGGACGCGCCCTGGACCTGTTTGAAGAACAGCTTGCCGTCGTAAACATTGACCGCTAATTCGCCTTCACTAAGCTGTCCAGTGGTAGGCACGGCGCTAGTTGTAGTTGAGCGACGGACGCGAATGGTGTTTGCCATAACACTCAAAAAAGGGGATGGGATGCAGCGCACCCCACCCCCGTAATTACCTAGAACGTACCGCCATCGAAAGTGATCCCGTCAATGGAACCGCCAGTGATGTCAACGTTGTTTGACGCTTGGAGAGCCATGCTGTCAAGTTCAAGCGAAGTGCGCGCTGCACTTGCATCAGCCGATCCACCAAGAGTGCGACCGAATGACGACAAGTCATATACAGCCGCAGTGCCGGAACCAGTGAAGTACATTCCCTTATCGGCTGCGCTGGTGAGTCCGGCGAGCGCGTTAAGGTTTGAGCTGTACTCCTGAACGTCCGTACCTGGGACCAACTCCAACGTAGCCTGTGCCGATGCAACATCCGCATCGTCCATGAGGCTGCGTCCAAAGATGGTGGTGTTTACGTACTCAGCGGTTGAGCTGTCGGAGTAGCCAACCAGCTTAACGTCGCCAGCGGCAAACGAACCGCTCAGGTCAACAATCGCCTGGAGCCGCGCGTCCTGCGCTTGAACGTCTACGCCAATCTCAACACCAAGGTTTTCCCTTGCTGTTGCAGCATCACTAGCACCAGTACCACCGTGCGCTACGCCAACGTCCGTACCCTGCCATTCGCCAGCGGTTACAACGCCAGTGTTGCTAACAGTAAACAACGAAGTTTCATCGCTGTTTTGAAGCTCCATCAGGTTTGCTGACTGACTTGCCTTAGCAGTAACAACAAAACCCTTGCTAGAAGCATCGCTGATTCCAACATGCAACTGCGCTGCTGGTGTGTAGCGGTTTAGACCCCAAGAATTAGTCTCAAGGTTGATAGTTGCTGGCCAGTTCCCACCAAGGTTTCCACCTGAGCGAGTGATGTAGAGATTTCCCGAAAACAAACCAAACGCAGCACCACGTCCACCCTCAGTGTTGGTAAGGGTAAGATTCGGATTAGCAGCATCAACAGTAACACTTTCCGCAAAGGTCTTAGCACCAGCAAGTGTCTGCGCTCCCGTTGTTACAAGACCGCGATTGCTTGAAGAAGCATCGGGAATGTTAAACGTGTGCGTAGAACCAGACGAGTCAATGTTGAAGTCCGAACCACTTGTTCCCGTGGCAAAAGACTGCGAATCAGCCGTCAGACCGTTTAGGGTCGTGATCCCAGTGTCCTCTGGAGTGGACCACACAGCGTCGTTGCCGACCTTTGTGAGAACCTGTCCAATAGACGCACCGGACACTTGCGTAAGGGTGTTAATGGCATCCTGCTCATTGTCAGCGCCAGTACCACCATGCGCGACAGCGATCTCAGTGCCTTGCCAAGTACCTGAGCTGATAGTTCCAACGCTTTCAAGCGAAGAACTAACAACACCAGAACCAAGTGCAGTGCTGGAAAGAACGTCAGTGCCATTGATCTTCAGCGACTTGCCAGACGCTAGATCAATATGCTCTGAGCTGGTCCACGAATCGGACGCATCAAGCCAAAGAATGCTTTTGTCGGTGGTTCCTTTGAGGATAATTCCACCGCCATCGGCTGTAGCATCGGAAGGTGTCGCAACAACACCCATCTCAATGTTCTTGTCCTCAACCTCAATAGTCTGAGTGTTAATGATGGTCTCAGTACCATTAACAGTAAGGTCGCCGTTTACGACGAGATCCTGCATGGTGACTGAACCACCTGCAAAATCTAGGTCTTTGTTTGCATCGACAACAAGTGCTTTAGAAGCTGACGCGGTACCTGCTGTTACGTCGTCAAGCTGGTTAAGCTCGGCAGCGTTTGCAGTAACCTGCGCGCCATTAAGCTGTAGCGAGTTAATGTTTGTAGTCGCTACAAAGTTCTTGTCGCCATCTACGGTCTGGTTGCTAGTAAGATCCACATACGCACCAGGTCCAGCAATCGGAATGATGCTGGCTGCTGCTGTAGAGGTTCCACCCTTACCGTAGTAAAGCGTATTATCTACTTCGTTGAATGCTACTTCGGCGTTAGCCAGCGATGCTGGTGCGCCACTCGATCCTGTTGCGCGCCTTTTGAGGCGAATTACTGATGCCATTAAAAGTTTCCCCCGTCTGTGACGTTACCCGTTACCCATGCGTCCAAAGCCAAATCATATTGCAAAACGTCGCCGTCTATTAGCTGCGCTTGCTCCACCACTGGCTTTCCTGCGATTGTTCCTTGTATTTCCTGTGACAACTCGACCGCAACTTCAGCGGCGATGCCCAAACCCATTAGTTCGCTTGTAAAACTCATAGTTCCAAACGAAAAAGGGGGCTCGTACTGACGCCCCCATTTGGTTAATTAACCTTCATTACGTCAGTGGTGAAGATTTCCACCGCTGCGGCTGGCGTAGTCGAAGCAACTCCTACAACGCTCTTAATGAGAGTAGTAGAAGTGTCATCTGCAACACCTGCTGTCGCCGTAGTGTTAAGGTTAGCAAGAGCTACGTAGCTTGCGGCTACCTTGCCCTTAATGCCCTTACCTGTTCCACCACCGCGAACACCGCCGACAAACACCCAACCGTACTCGTTATCAGCGAGTGCGACCTGGGCAGCACCAACCATAAGGTTGTTGGAGCCAGCGTTGGTAGTTGTCATTTCAGCCGCCTGTCCATCCTTGTCGATGGTAACAAAAGCGTACTGAGCGATTGCGCCGTTTGCCTGAACAAACACGAACTCGCCCTCTGGGCATGATCCCTTATCGCCAACCTTCGCTGGCATAATTGCTGGATCTGTTCCAAAGGTCTTCTTGTAATTGATTCCGAATGATCCTGATGCGCTCATCGTTTCCTCCTAAGCGTAAATAACAGCCTGAAGTGCCGGAGCAGCGCAGCAAAGGTTGCCTTCTACGATAATTACCGTGAAGAAAGCATCCTGATCTACTGGACGAGCCATCTCTGGCGCGAGGGGCTTGAAGTCAGCTCCACGAACCATGTCGAACGACCAATATTTGCTGTTTAGCAATCGGCATGAGTTGGACTCAAGAACCGACGAGCCGTAACCGCCATCGAACACGAACGAAGCCCCATCGTACTCAAGCACGCGGAAGCCAGCGATTGCCTTCTTTGCAGGAAGGTTAATGCGCTGAATCGCGGTCAGTGAGCTGTGGAGGAACTTCCAGGCAGTACGATCCATGAGACCAAGATCCGGCATCTCATCGCCACGAGTTACCTGTGATAACGTATCCGTAATGGTCTCCTGAACGTTTGAAGCCGAAAGCGTTACGTTTACAGCGAGGTTTCGTGCAAACGTGTTAGTGCTACGGTCAATCTGCCCATAGGTTCCAGACGATGGTGAAGTGCTGACAGCCTTCTTGATGCCGTCAAACTCAAGACCACCAGATCCGGTGCCGTCGCCGCGAAGCGAGGTCGAAACTGTGTTCTTGAGGCGAGCAATAGCTGCCTTCATCTTCATCTCAGCGAGGTCAAGCAACTGTGCCTGGTCGCGGTTAGCACGACGATCACGCCCTGCAATCGCTACCGGTTCATAAACCTGCTTAATGCCGAAACGAAACGCTGTAGCATCGTCAATCGAATCTAGATTGAACGAGCTAGAGCCTGAGTAGAAACCGCCTACAGCCGAATCATTGTACATGATCGGCTTGCGAAGCTCGTATCCACCACTAAATTTACGAATTAGTCCCTGTTCGTCCAGCGTTGCCAGAAGCGGATTGTGATGCAAAATCTCGTCCGCGATGGCATCCGACTGATCGAAGAGGGTTGCTACGATTGCCTCTTCCAAATTAGCCATTTTGAGTTGTCCTTTTTAGTTTGGGGACAACCCAATACGACTATTCGCCACTCATGCGGCGTCGCAGGTTGTCCCTCATATCTTTGACTTGTATTCTGGGAGTCCCTGAACCAGCGGAGCCAGTAATTGACCGCGAAGCCGCCTTTGCTTTTCGCGCGACGGCTTGTTTTTGTTCCGCAACCGACTTTGCAGCTACAGCGTTATTGATGCTGGAAAAAGTCGGATTACCTGCGACCACATAGTTATACGCCGTTTCTAGGATCTCTTCGGGAGAGCTATAGCGACCTGTGGAAGCCAAACCACTCACTACGGGAGCCATTTCAGCTTCTAACTGCGAAGCGGTTTCTGGATCTCGAAAAAGCGGCTTTGTTTTCAGAAAAGAGTCTACGACCCGCTCATTATAATAGGCAACGGCGTTTTTCTGCTGTTCTGCCTGAATAGCCTGGAACTTCTCTTCCGCTATACGCTCGGCATCTTCACGGGTAAGGTAGTTTTGCTGCTGCGGAGGGTAAGCATACCCATTCATGTTTGGGTCAATTTGCCCCTGCTGCATTAGATCGTTTACCGATAACCCATAGGCGTCCAGCCATTCAATCGCGGTAGCAACAGGATTAGCTTGCATAGCCCGATCCCACGCGACTGACCGCCTGGTTACGTCCGCGATGCTAATACCCTGCTTGGCATAGTCTTGTTCATGCTCCTTTAGAACGTCATAAACTTTGCTCGTCTGCTGTTTTAGATCATTTACCTCCTGCATCCTGCGCTGGTAGTCGCTACGAAGCTCGTAAGCCCTACGATTCATGTACTGCTGCAACACATGCGCGTTTTCCGATGTAGGGTTTAAGAAAGCCTCCTTTTCGGCTTTGTTCATGTCAGCCGGGGGAACGACAGGGATACGCTCCATGATGCTTGAGGGAGTCTCTTCTGCCTCGGTAGGTGTCTCATCCTCTGCTACAGCTTCCTTTTCGGGCTCAACTCTTTGCGCCTCTTCTTTTGCGTCGAACTGCTGTTCTAGTGCGTCACGAATTGAACGCTCTTCAGTATTGCGCTCAGGTGTTACTTCCGTTTCTGTTGGGGTGGTTTCTACATTATCCATTTAGTCTCTCCCGTAGGTTTTGCATAAAATTAGCCACGACCTTCTTCTCTCTAGATTCGGCGTTCTTTTCAGGGGAATAGCCCCGTTCGTAGGCATCACCTACCTCGACAACGCCAGCGGCACGGTAGGTAGCCCGTAGTTTTGACTTGCTAGTGTAAATTTCTTTAGGGTTTAGCGGATTGCGAGTCGGCGGCATTTCATCCTGAATGAAGTAGTCCCGCGCATTAGACTGCACTCTCTTTTGTACCTGGTCGATTGGAACGACTTTCTTTTGATCGTGACAATACTGGAACAGTTTATACTTTGACATGCTGCCTCAGTTATACGGCGCAGTAATACAAAGTTTTTACCTACCGCGCCATCGGTTTTACGAGCGAGGAACTATGTTATTTACCACTACAGGCTGTTGTCCTTGTGGTTGAGCGTTTAAGCTCCCCTGGAACGCCTCGGCTGCCAAACGTAGTCGCTCTAGCTCCTGTTCGCTTGCTAAACGCCGCTCTTCCATTAGCTTTTCAGACTCAGAAAGCCGCACGCGAAGCTGCTCCAGCTCGTTTTTCTGCACATCTAGCAAGGCTCCCAAACGGATAGCTTCCTGGTCAATGGCTTGCTTGTTGGCTGCGGTAGACGCATTGGATTGAACCTTGAGCAGATCCACCTGAACAGCATTAGCCTTAACCTGCGCCTCTTGCTGTGCAATACCCAACTCTTGCTGTGCTAACCACTGGTCAAACTGCTGCTTTTGAACCTGGATCTGAGCGTCCAGCGACTCACGTTGCATTTTTACCTGATGCTCTTGAGCCACGAGCATATTCTTTTCGTGAGCATCCTGCATTTGCATTTGAGTTGCTGAAAGGCGTGCCTGAGCCTCGACTTGCGCGATCTGCATCCGAGCTTGCATTTCTTGCATGATTGGGTCGGGTGGCGGGGGCTGCTTGGCAGCTTCTTCTTTTGCTTTGGCAATTTGCCCGATTTCACCGAGTGCTTTCGTAAAGATCCCATCAAGCTCCTTACCGCCTTTGAAGCGTTTTATAACGTTTTGGAACAGGTCAATGCTAAAGCCAAGAAGCGGCGGGTACTGCTCGATGAGGCTTTTCATCTGGTTGAAAAACTCACCTGCTGACGTGATCAGTTGCATCCCTTCGGCTTGGTCTTGAGCCTGATCAATAGCGATCATGGAGTCCGAAGCGATCTGTATTCGGTAGCAGAACTGATGTTCTGACCGCAGAAAGTCTAGGATCTGCTGCTTCATGCCTTCCATGATCATCATAGGATCTGGCGGCATTGGAGCTGGCATAGGTTGTCCGTCTGGACCCATTTGCGGGGCTTGCTCTGGCGGTGACGGTAACAGCGGCATTAGAACGTTTGTGGCATCGCCAATCTCAAAGATGCGTTCGCCTTCAAACGTGCTGGCTATGATGATGCCTAGCTTTTCAATGGCATCACTTACGAACTTGCTAAACATGTTTTGGCGCACCACCAGTCCAAGACTCGACCATGCGTTTTCCAAACGGTTCGCCGTGGCGCTCTTGTACTGATCCGATGTACCGCGTAGCAGATCGCTAACTTTTAGCGTTTCGTATAGCTGCTCTAGTGCGGTCTGGCGTGCTTGCTGAAGAACTTGCAGCGCGTTGACGTACGCTGCGATATCCATTGTTTCAATTCCAGCACCGAGACCACCGCGACTCTTGTAACTAGGCCAATTCATTACAGGAATCATCTTCAGATCGCCAGTCATTAGCTGCTCGATCTGGTTGCCGAGCGTGGCGTCATAAAGCGTGTTGGTGCGAATAGCCTGAGTGACGGCATGAATACGAGTTGTGAGACGCTCAACCTCTAGGATCTGGTCTCTTACATGCGCGTAGTCAGAAACAGGCAGCACGCTGTCTGGGTCTTGGCTCTGAGCGATAACGGAGCACGGATAGAAGTTTGGGTACTCTATGGGAGGTTCTGACTCAGACACGATGCCTTCTTCTGCATTAAGGTGCAGCCAATAAACCTTCTCAGTTTCCTCGCACCAGATTTCCCAAAGTTCTGCTTTGCCTTCGTACTTATCGTAATCGCGCTCCCAATCGCGCTTGTCCTTGTCAGGAAACGAATCGTACGTGAGCTTATCAGCTACTTCCTGCCCAAACAGTTTAGTTGCGTTGTAGCGAGTTAGGTACGCTCGTTTAGCTCGCCACTCTACTTCTGTTTCGTTTCTAGCATCGCTACAGAGGTAGTCATTGTATTGGACTACATCAAGAATAGCTCTCTCTGACTCTTTGCTTTCGACAGTAGTTTTAACCAGGACTAGACCGCCTGGGATTTGTTCGGCTTCAGAGGTATCGCCGTCATACGCTTCACCTTTATCGTCTACGAGTTCCCCTTCAGGGCTTTGGAATAGCGCGATCTTGGTTTCCTCTTCCCCGATTTCAGCGTCGTAGCGAGCCCACAGTACAGACCGCCCTGTTAGAAGGAACTGTAGGGCAGCATTGTAGCCTACGAGATCAAACGGAAACCCAACGTCCATGTTGTATTGGATATTGCGCTCTAGCAGAACTGCGCTTACCTCTTCGAGCGTCCCGCCCGTTCTTTTGCGGAGCGTGACCTCGGCTTTTGGCGTTGACGAATAGTAAGCAGGAAGAAGAGTATTGACACAATACCACCAGCTATTAAGTCGTCGTTCAGCATCGTTTAGGATACCTACCCTTTTTTGAGCGTTGTAGACGCGGATACTTTCTTCAGCGAGCTCAATGAACCGTTTGCTGCGTTCCTGCGCCCGTGTGATCTCTGTTTTCCAGTATGGTCCGGTGAAACGCTTAACTAACGGCTCAGGGTTCATATTTTTGCGCGTCCTTGTTCGGCTCTTACACTAGCGATGTACGACTCTAGCCGTATCAAACCCTTGTTAAACGTTGGTGGTACTGCTTCGTATTTGCTGTCCAGCAATCGCTCTTTGCACAGGTAACGTAAAGCATCGCAAGCGTGATCATCCCCTGCTGAGTCAGCATCTTCGGGGTGTCGCTTGTCGATTGCCAACGCTGGCAAAGTTTCCAGCAGGTACGGACAGTTGGTGCTAATATACAGCATCGCAGGTTTTGCAACCAAGCGTTGTCTGATCTGGGACCATCCGCCGATGCGATCATTGTCGGCAAGCCTGAAATTGGGATGTTTGTACCTAGCAAACACCGAATGAAACTGATCGGCGATGCTAGGACCGCCTTGATGATTAAAAATGCTAGGGTCTGCTACGGCATGGACGTTTTCACCAATCGAAGCGGCGGCGATTCTATTGGCTTGCTCGGTGTTATCGACTCCTTTGCCGTGCAGCTCACGATAAATAACAATGGAGTTTTTGGGGTAGGGTAGTTCGTTTCCTGAATCGTCTTTACCGGACGAGACTGCGCCCCAGATCGCTGCAAACGGCGACCGATAGCCCCAATCATAGCCCAAGTAGCGAGTCCAATGCTTAGGGAGGTTAAAAGGACGAATAATGTGCCGACTACTAAACTCAGGGAAATAACTTCCTTCATGGATCTCCCAATCGCCTTCAAGCCAAGCACGTACTAGCTCCGGTGAGCCTACCATGTGTAGGCGGTTTATATATTCAGGGTCTTTTGCCAAAAGGATCTGATTGTCGTCGATCCTAGAGGGAATGTAGATGTAGTCAAAGGAACTTCCGTTAGGCAGCTCTTTTGTAAGCAGTTTTTTGCCCTTTGGTGCTGGACGTATGAAGAAGTCTTTGAGCCAGGTGTGACCGACACCGCCGGGGTTAAACGTTAGGATGATTTGAGGGTTTCCCTTGCCTCGAAGAGCGCCGAACAGCTTAAAGATAGGGCTTGGATTAGCGAAGTTGCCAGCTTCTTCGATGCAGCACAGGCTAAGGTTCTGACCCTGATACTTTTCAGCGTCTCCGTCGTCGCCTAGCGGTCTAAACCTGACACGAGCACCGTTTGGAAAGGTAAACTGCTTCTTTTGATCTGCCCAATGAGCCCTTAGCGGGAGGTAAATTTGCTTTGCGCGTTCGATTAGGTCGTCTGCTTGAGGCAGTTCTTTGCGGAAGAAGATGGCGTTAAAGTCTCGTCCGTATCGCTGCTGATCTACGGCGATTTTGCCTAGTACCCCATCGGTTTTACCCCCACCTCTAGCGCCGCCGTAGCCTATGAGCGTTATGGGACAATTAACCAGCATCTCCTGGGGACCGGGTTGTGGTGACCAAACTACCCGATCCTCGTGTTTCTTCATGCGGCTGTCAGACCCCTACCACCGTTAATCTTCGGGTAATCCACAAATGCCTACCGGAGCAGGAAACGGTAAAAACGCTCGCCATTAGACAACCAGCCGATCTTTTGTGTACCACGCTTAGTCACTTACGTCAGTCTTTCCCCGAATTGCCTCATACTCTGCTTTGGTCATTGTGCGCCCACGTAAGCCAAACCGACGACGACAAAGCCCACAGGACGAATAGTACCTGTCTGTCACCACAATGCCCACATGGTTACAATCTGGGCAGCGATAATAGTAAACGTAATCCTTGTCACGCCGAGCACCGCGCTTACTCATAGAACGGTGGCGCAGGAAGAGGCTGCCAATGCGGGTACTGACTAAACCCTATAGGCTTATCCCCAACTACCCAGTGACCCCCAAAGCAATCTAGGTAGCCTACAGCGTGCTTATGCACTGGTCCACAGATCAAGACCTCCTGAAACGGCTGTGGGCGAACCTCGTTAATACTAACCCAACCAACCCTAGCCGGACCCTTTAAGCCTTCTAGGTACTCCCGCTGCAAGAACTGAGCGTCATAGTCCATCGTCTTCTTCCTGAGTCAAATACCGCGCAGTAAACTCTTCCTTGCTCATCGGCTTAGACGACACAACCGCATGTATAGCGCCTGTGTGCTCCACCACGTTGTTTTCTGTCCAGCCTAGCCTTGCCTTGCATAGGTACTGAATCATCTGCGCGTTGCCAATCCTAACCTGGTCCATAGCCGCCGCAGCAACCTCATACTGAAAGCTGCTCTGCGACTGCGTAAGCTCGTCAGGGTAAATGTTGTCCAACTCCCGTGGAGTCAGCTTCAGCGCAATACTAATCTGGTTCTTGGTAAGCCCAACCCTAGCCATCTCCCGAACCTTGCGACTTACGTCAGCCTCCCAATCAGGATGACGCTCCGACACCACAGGAACCCCAACTACCTCTATAGCTACCTCGTCAGACATAGAACAGTGTTTTTGAATAGAGTGGTTTGGATAAAATTACTAGGGTCGGTTGTGAGGGTAGAACGGTGTTTTTGAGGGCTTGGTGTAGCCCATAGGTATAGCTGGGCGTAGCTGTTGTCGAAGGTAGAACGGTGTTTGTGGAGGGATGGGAAATTTTACGTGGGTGATTAGATGCCGCCGCCGCTCCACAGCGCCCCACTTTCAAACCGAAAACCTTTTGGAAAACCAGGCTCTTAGCTGGCAAACACCTGAAATGGTTTAGGAATCTGATAGTAGTATGCAACAAGTATGCCACCCCGTCGGGAGGGTAGGCTAACCCTGCGGAATTATTATTATAATACCCAATTAGTTTTCTAATTCTCGTAAGGTAAGATAGTGCTAACGATTCCATATAGTTAGCCTAGCATCTGTAGTTATTCCTTTGGCTTAGCTGCTTCGTCTAGGATAGCGCCGTACTGGTCCCAGGTGAGCCCGCTCATATCCCGAAGTACCGCAAGTTCGCGAATTGTATAGACATTTTTCTGAGTCTCGAAACGAGACCACCTCGGCTGGTCAACACCGACCATCGCTGCAGCTTGCAGCTGGGTTAGCCCAGCACACGTGCGAGCGGTTAGGAACGGCAGCCCGCGCACCTGCATACGTTGCGTAGCATCTAGATAATCTAACCTATGCCTCATCTTTTGCATCGATTGACCGATAACTACACCACCAACTACGCAAACTTTGCATAGCTGTAAAGGGAAAAGTTGCTGCACTTCAGCTATTCCTATGTAGACATAGCACTCCCGACATGAGACTATGAAGGGGTAGCATGATGCTACCGACTGACCAGGAGACTAACCATGACAACGACAGACAACACGCCACAATTTCCGAGCGAGAGTGAAGAGCACGAGGTAGAGCGTCGCCGCGTTGCACTTGTTTCGCAATACGAGAAAACAATGAACCTCTTAACCGAGTATCTCGCGTACGTTCGGACCATGGGTGGCAAATTCGGCTACAACGAAAATATTGGTGAGCGTTTGATCGGCGACCTTGAAAGCGACATTTACGGGCAACTCAAACGACTCCAGACTTTGCGCGACGATGCTGACGATCTGTCGTGTGTCGACAACAACGATGACCACGCTTAAAGACGAAGGAGACTAACCATGAGCATGGTAAAACAAGTGATTTACGACAGGTGGGCGGAGATCGACACCACTCACGGAATTGTGTGGGTGCCTTTTGACTTGGTGTGTGCAGGTAAGGGTAAAACAACAACCCTGACAGCTAACGATGTTCGAGACTTTATAGACGGCGACTTCGTGAGCTGTCGCATTGTCGACGGGTATGGGGCTCGCTTCAGCATGCCTGGATACTTGGACTGCACCGAATGGTCGGTGTTTGCGACAGAGGACGAAGCCCACGATCATTTAGGAAACGACGACTAAGGAGACTAACTATGAAAACCCACCATGTGAGATGGATTACGACCCTTTTAATCGAACGGGCAAAGGAAGAAGTACTGTCTTGGGAGTCTATAGGCAGAGCGTGCTTGCGCTACATGAGCGAGGACGAAGTAGCAGATATGGCACGCCGCGAAGGGCTTATAGAAGAAACTGACGAAGATGATGATGAGCAACTAACGGACCAAGGAGACTAACCATGAAAACAACCCTTACCTTATTACTTGCTCTCATCCCATCGGTAGCCCATGCGCAACTATGGGAAGAGTACGAGCCAATGCCGAGCCGACCCATCTACAACCCTAATGTGGTGCCGGTCGCGCCTCCGTTCGGTCCGAGTTTACCAATCCCAAGGCAAGGGGAGGTTAATTCGGCGGGTTGGAACACGGGCTACAGTGTTGTGACGACGACACGGGAGAGACCTGATCCTCTGCTGAGCCAAATATATGATCGGGACGTAACGACATCAGAGACTGTGACGGCGATTGTGCCGAACAATGCGCTAGGTCAGCCGATGATGTGGCGTGTGCCTGGGCAGTAACGATCTACAGGCTATCCCAAGGGGTAGCCGCTAGATCGGCATGGTGCCGACGATTGTGACTAGGAGACTTATGACAACTCGTTTTGAATTTGACCAAGGCTACTATGATGAGGTCTTACCAAGATGGCAGCATCCCACTGGCTTTGATTCCGATGCTAACTTCATAGGTACCAAGCCCTCGGGCTACGTTATTGCAAGCCGAACCCGTGACTCTAGTTTGCTAGAGGAAAGCAATTTTGAAAGCATCCTAAAAGACTTGGGAGGCGAATCGGATAGTGTAGAGGTGATTCGTCATGGGCATTGGGCGTGCGGATGGGTTAAATATCTGATGGTTAAGCGTGACGCCGAGACCAAGCTGTTAGACCGTTGTGTTGAGATTGTGCGAGACTTGGCGAACTACCACGTGCATGACGAAGATGACTACTGCAACCGACAGTATGAAGCTATCTGTAGCTACTGGGAAACTGCTAACCTTGGACAACGGGTTAAATTGTGCCAAGAATCGAAAGTCACTGTTTTTGCAGCTCGTAGGGATGAGATCCCAGAACGAGTGCTAGATGCACTTACACAAAACGATAGTTTCTTTTAACCCGCCTACAAGCCCCACCACGGGGCTTTTTTTATACCCTGGGGGTTGCCTATGACATGACCTAGATAATTCAACCACGAGGCTTATAGAGCCTTGGGCTCACTGTCCGTCTTAACTGCATGATGCAGCTTAGGGCTAGTGTACCCTTGTTGCGCGCTAACTACGTGTAACGTGGTTAAGTGCCTGTACCCTGGTTTTGGGGTTGCGTGCGCGTGCGCGTGCGAGCCCTCGCCTTGTAACTTTGGTGTTTCACGTAAGGCGTTCCTTCCGGTAAGACTTGATCGGAAAAAAGGCTATTTGTTTTGGACTGACTTGATCGGAAAAAAGGCTATTTGATGGGGACTCGCAGGAAATTCTTTTCGGAAGGCTATCGCTACCGGACGGTGGCGATTGTTGGCGTTGAGGAAGATGAGGCAGTGGAGTGGTACCTGCGCAAGCTGTATGCGAAGCAAACTGACCACGACGCATTGGCGGATTTGGCTGAATACCTACGCAGCGTAAGCGACGGATCTGGTCCAGTGACGCTTGAGTGTCCCTATGAAAACGACGGCTTTGAGGCGGTCCTGGGCGACTCTGAGGGGGTCTATGTTTTGAGCTTTGAAATTGGGTGCGACGGATTTGCTGCGCTCACAGAGATCCTTGACCAAGACCCATAGCTATGTTTACATAGTAACAAGATGCCACTGACGGCATGACTGGAGACTAAAAATGCTAAAAAACCTATTTGGTCTGTTTCAGACCACAACACCTGTTAAAGAAGTTAAGCCTGTTAGGGCAAAGAAGCGCGAAGCGGCAAAGCCTGAGGCAACGACCAAACTTTGCACAAAGTGTAACAAGACGCTTCCCCTGGAGGCGTTTAACCGCTGTGTGGTTGGCGCATTGGGACGACAGCCGCAGTGTCGGGATTGTCAAAAAGAATACAATGAGACCAGGCGCAACAAGACTCGTGCGAAGGAAAAGCAGCGCGAGCGTTACGGCAACACCCACACGTTGTCGGTTCATTACATAAGCGCGAAGGATTTTGCGGCATTTCAGGAATTGAAGGCTCGCAAAAAGATGACGACCCAACAGCTTTTGGAAGAGGCACTTTCAAACCTCTTTATCTTAAACAAGTAACCATAAAAGGAACGAAATGACTGACTTACAAAAAATTGATTACAGCAGCCGAGAGGTTGTTTCGGTGTTGCGAAACACTGTCGCGCAGAACGCCACGGACGCTGAATTTGCGATGTTTGTGGAGTACTGCCGCTCAACGGGACTAAACCCGTTCAAAAAAGAGGTCTGGTTTATCAAGACCAAAGGCTACCAAAGGCGCGACGGCACTATGGTAGAGGGCAAAGTCCAGATCATGACTGGCATTAACGGGTTCCTAGCGATTGCCAACAGACACCCAGAATACGACGGAATGGAGAACGAGTTGCTCGTCGATGGTCAGGGAAAGATCATGGGAGCTACGGCTAAGGTCTACCGAAAAGACCGTAAGTTTCCGTCAGTAGCTACGGCTCTCATGGCTGAGTATTACAAGCCAAGCCCAACGGGAAAGCCTGGAATTTGGGAGCAAATGCCATCAATTATGATCGCTAAATGCGCTAAGGCTTTGGCTTTGCGTGAAGCGTTCCCACAAGAACTAAACGGCTTATATACCTCGGAGGAAATGCCCCATGATTACGGCAACAATAATTTTGGTAACGGGAGTGACCTCCCTGTGGTTTTGGGTCAGGCACGAGAAGCGCAAGCGCAAGCAGGAGGCTTTGAAAGAGCGAGCGCGGTCTCTGGTGACGAACTCCCCTGGGAACGTCAGGATCGTCAGGAAGTGGAACCACAAACGAGGGCAAAGGAAACCCGGTACGACATCCGTGAATTAGCTCCTGACGTTAGGGAGAAGGCAGAAGAGTACCTGCGCGACAACGTATGTAAACTTGGCTCAGACGGAATTTGGACATGCCCAATCAAATTAGAAAAGCTAACAAGTTGCATCGTCGCTTAAGGTACGATCTTCCCAAAACGGGCTACCGCCGTTGGACGGTCCACGTAAGCATTAAGCTCCTTGAAGAGTTTAAAACGATTGCCGAACAAGAAGGCAAGAGTCATGCGGCTGCGCTTGAGGAAGCATTGAAGAACTGGTGTGGGCATGAAGAGTGACCTAAAAACCACTGACCCCGAGGTGCAGCGGCTACGGCGTCGGTGGTTTAAACAGGGCTACCGAGCCCATGAAACGATCCTTAGCCAAGAGGTTACCCGGCTGCTAAAACTCCTGGAGGGCGAGCAATCGCTCTACAGTAAAGGGCAAGCTGACGGGATCCGTTGGCTGCATCAGTCCATGCAAGAGGTTTTAACCCAAACTGGCGAGTAGCTCAGTTGGCAGAGCGCAGGATTGTTAATCCTGTGGTCGCTGGTTCGATCCCAGCCTCGCCAGCCAAAAAAAACGGCACCAACCGGGAGACTAATCTCGGCTGGTGCCAACGAAGACTGTGACTAGCAGTTCGGAGAACAACCCCAACAAGTTGTTTGTCGCTCTCCCCTGAAGGTTATCATATACCCACGATAACCACAATTATTAAGTCCTAATTCTAATCAGATCCCTAATAATCCTAATAACTTATCCTAGTTATCCACAGCTTTTCCACAGGCTCAAAAAACACCCTCAATACACGTGTTCCTACCGTAACACGCATCGAACAGCCGATCCGTTACGTCGTTAGCTCTAATCCGAACCTCTATTTTGTTTACGATGATCCGAACAACACTCCGAGCAGATCAAGCCGCATGAATCTCACAAGTGATCCGAAACTGCATCAAGGACATATTTTAGGGGGGAAAAAATACAAGGAAAAAGACAGCCCTGTAAACGAGCAGTTTCGTAACTCAAAGGCTGCTAAAGTACCCATCGCGGGTTGGGAGAGCGTAATGCGAGCGAAGCGAGCAGGAAAGGGGGGTGTTTTGGGTCCTAGGGTATTAGGGGGGAAAACCACGGGTCTGTCAAGAACTTTATTTACTTGGTGGTATATACCACACATAGAAAGTGTAGCAGGGGACTAGCGGTAAGAGTTCAGATCAGGTACACATTGGGCATGACGGAGACTGAAATTAGGCGATTGCTTGGCGTTTTACGCGCCGAATACGGGACTAAAGTATCCTGCTCCGATGAGCGGGTTACACTGTGGAGCATCGTCCTGGGACACGCCAGCTACACAGAGACTCAAGTTGCTATCGCAGAACTCCTTAGCGAACCACGAGCGTTTCCACCCTCTGTTGGCGAAATTAATGCCGCAATTCTGGCAAACCGCAGAGGCGGTAAAGACGATTGGTCTAGCGCCTGGGATGCCGTGCTGTTCGCTGGAAAGCGAAGCCTCTACTACGCGGAGGAAGAAGCCGCTAGGCTCGCTCCAGAAGCCCTAAAAGCTATTGGTGGGGTTCCTGGGTTAAAGGAACTCGCGCACGCAACCAGTGACCAGCTAGGCGTCCTCCGGGCGCAGTTTAGACAGCGGTACGAAACGGTTGAAAAACGAGCCGAAAGCGACGACATTAAAGCCGCACTGCAAACAGTTTTACCCTCTGTGCACATAAGGATGATTAAATGAGCTACGCTAAGAAAAGCCCAGAACAATGGAACCGTGAAGCACTGGAAAAAGAAGCCGTGAGCCTCATCGAGTACCAGACCTCCTTTGCCCCAGTACTGGCTAACCAGTCCGGCATGGTTGCTCTTCTTTGCCACGAAATTAGGCAGCTCAGGCAAGAGGTCAAGTGGTGCAGCACCTACCTAAAGCGCATGGCAAACGCCCCCGCCGGGTCTGACGAAAAGGTGCCGTTCTAAAGCATGAGCTGGTCAACCCACACAGTCTACGACGGCAAGTGGAAGGTTACCGTCCATGTAAGGGTCGGTGACGGCTACACCTACCGCCCACACGAACACCCAGAACTACGGGTTCTCTTGGAAGAACACTACCAAAGCGAGCCCCAGGTGCTTGCAAAAGCTATTCTGGAAAACGTCCTTCACTGTGACTCAGTACACGTAGAGACCCTCTCTGGGGATGGGTTCTACATGATCAAGTGCCAAAAAAACGTTGTAGCTAACCAATGCTCCGACTGGCACACTTGTCCTGCGTTTGCTTGCACAGGAGCCTGTGATGCCACTGACCAAAAAGGGTCTTAAAATTAGACAAGCCATGGAAAAGTTCTATGGCAAAAAGCAGGGTGACGCCGTGTTTTACGCGTCGGAGAACGCTGGCAAGATTAAAGGCGTTACCAAGAAAAAGAAGTGACGCCAGACTGGAAACACTTTGAAGCCTGGGAAGACCCACCCGTCAGCTCTCCGTTCTGGATAACAATCAAACACATTGACGTAAACGGCTACGAAGTCAGGTACGTCCGCGAATACTGGTTTGACCTCGGACAAACCGAAAGAGACGTTTGGCTTAAATGGGACCGAGGATGGTTTGAAGAAAACCCACGCACCTCCCGTGTTATTAGAGAAGCCTACCCAAACACCCTATGGCTCGCCTGGGCTCCAAAAGATGAGATCAAACCGTTTGAAGGGTAACTTTCGCCACGGTCCCGAAGAAGCCGCCATGATCGCCTTCTTCGACTATTGCCGCCTTCTAAGCCATAGACACCCCGCTTACCATCTCGCGTGGCACGTCCCAAACGAACGTAAAGCAAGCGTTCAACGCAGAGTCACTATGGCTCGCGCTGGCGTTAAAAAAGGAGTGCCTGATATCTCAGTGCCAGTGCCAAACAAAACGCACCACGGGCTCTACATCGAGCTTAAAATAAAGCCCAATAAGCCGTCCCCAGAACAGCTCAAAATCATAGACGAACTAAACAAAGTCGGGAACTATGCGTGCGTGTGCTGGAGCGCAGAAGAAGCTATCGCCACACTGGAAGCGTACCTTGCCGACAAGCTATGAGCGATCATCGCAAAACCAACCCATTCGCTGTCGATCAAGAAGCCGCTATCCTAAAAACCCCCGAACGCGAACTATGGTTTGCCGTCATCGAAAGAGCACTTAAAGACTACTGCTTCTTCTTCGACAAAATCCTAACCACAGGCAACGGACACCTAATACGCTACGATGAACTTCACAAAGTTCACCGCCAATCGTTCAACCTAAAAGCCATCGCGGAAATAAACCGACTGCGATGGTTTCTATTCGAGAAACAACCAGTTCCGTTTAACCTCACATTCCTGCTGGAACAACTTTACGAGGACGATACACACGTGGCAGCCCACATACGCGAACAAGCCGCAAAGCAATTCAAACTCCACTGTGCCGAAATCGAAGCTCGCGGGATGTTCCAAGCCGTCATCTCCTACGTCACAAACACTACTGAGGAAACACACGGAGCCCCTAGCGCGTCATTCTCAACGCTAAAGACCAAACGCTACCGCAAAGACTGTTAAAAGAAGTTACGCTTCTTGTCCTTAATCGACCAAAACTGCGAAAGTCCGTAAAGCAATGCGCCGGACAATACAGGCGTCACAGCGTCAGCCAGCTTGTCAGCTTCGGCATCGCCAACTCCAATGACTAACAACCCGCCCGAGGCAAGGCTTAAGAGGTGCCTTACTACCGATCCGAGAAAACGGTCCATGCTCTGTCTCCTGCATTTTGCATACGCTTGCCAGTTGAATGACATACCCGCTGAGACGGCTTAACGAACAACTGCCCTTCAACGTTGCAATTCATCCAATGCGACCAATAAAACCGCAGATCGCACTTAGCAGTCTTCTTGGCTATCCGCCGCAAGTCAACCACAGAATTAACCTCTGTCCCGTCTAAGTCATAGATACACGGCTCACGCAGATCGGTGTCGGGTCCGTGCTTTTCGCACACCGATTGGGACAAGCACTGATGCCTAAGTGGATTATCCACAAGAACGCAACCAGGCAAACGAGCACGTACAATCCGAGACAGAACTTTTCGAGCGGGTCCATTGAGATCACACTCCAAACAAGGGCTTACATAACACTGAACGGCGTTTCGAGACTGCAAGAGACGCTGCCTAAAGCGGGTTACCACCGCAGCAAAACGCCGACGCATCCGACTGCCAGGACGCATAACAGCTTTATTAGCTTGCGTAATGGTCAAGCCAGCAAACACGTCGTGCGGCTCACATCGCTGGTTTCTTAGACACGGACCATTTGCTAAATGCACCCGGATAACTTTGGGGCGATCTAAACGCAGTAATTGGTCGGCGCATGAGCACTCAGCGCCAAACGAACCTTCTAGCCACCCCACACTTATGTCACGTTGTCGCCAGGTCTTTAACGTGTTTTCACAGTTCCACGTCTTATTGCATAACCCAATGTAACTTACGCCTTGGGCATGAGCGTTCACAGCACACAGCAACAAAACTGCAAAAAGCAGTCTCACTTCAATGCCTGGTCTAGCTTCTGTTCCATGCGTTCAAGCCGCTGGTTCATGCTGCGAAGTTCTATTTGCATGACCTCTACTTGCATCGTTACCTGGAACTTGTGGCTTTCTAAGTCCTCTAGGCTTTTCTTTAGGTTGCGGTAATCCATTCCGACGATTGAAACAACAATGCCGATGAGTCCCTTGATCGCTAGGTCAAGCCAGTAACGCAACTCCGTAATGTCACCGCCAGTCATACAATCTCTAGCTCCGCTTCCTTTACGTCCTTTAGCTCGTTCATTAAAGCCTCAAACGCTGTGCGGCTGCTTAGAATTGCACTTTGAGCCCCAAGAACTCCAAACATTAGCCCGACAAGAATACAGCCCTGAGTGTCCTCATGCGTGTTGCCAGCGTGAATAAGAATTTCAGACCTATCAGGCACGTCCAAAACTTTGTACGTCTTGCCAAACCTTGGGCTCTTATGACGCACAATTTTGTACGTCCCCGTAGGAATACAGGACACCTGCTTGGCATTGTCCTTCCAAGCATCTTCTAAAGTTACAAACGACGGCTTACCATCAATAAGCAAAACGCCATACGTAGCGTTCTGGTATTCAGTAATGCGGCGTACCGTCAGTTTCACAACTACCGCTCTAGTTTGGCTAGGCGGGCTTGCAAAGAAGCGACTTGAGCGGCTAGTTCCTGAATGGCTTTTATAAGTCGCGCATCATTTTTGCCCAAGCCGGTTAACGTTAAAAAACCGTTGGAGCCTTCGCCCACGAGATCCGGGTAGACCTTGGCAACTTCTTGAGCAACAAAACCTATCTGATGCCCTGTGCCGTCTTTATAGTCAAATTCAACAGGTCGCAGCGAAGCAATAGCTGACAACTGAGGTGACAGGTCAACTATGTTTTCCTTCAATCGCTCATCGGAGTAAGCACCAAACGCAGCTTGCGAAGCTCCGTTAGCGTTAATTTGCCCCTGTCCAGTAGCCGCTGAATTCATTAAAAACTGCACTAACGTCTGCGATGTTGTGCTGTTGTTATCTTTTTTTCCGACAACTAATGCAGCCGTGGAAACGTCTCCAGCCACGCTGCTTATGCACAGCATTGTGTTCAACGTGCCACTTTCGGTATTAACTATATGGACCGGAGTAAGCGGGTTAATTGTGTTAATACCGACACGACCAGCGTTGGTAATTCGCATCCTCTCCACAGTGCTTGCAGAGCCATTGGGTGTCGTTCCAAACACCAATCGCCCCGGCATGTCAGACGATGCGCCAGGGGTGGTATCAATTTCGGCTCCTACGTATGCAGCGCGATCATACCCAGTTCCATTAGCACCCCAAAAGTTAATTACGCCTAGTGGATCACCAGTCTGCACAATCACATTGGTTGGACTCTCAGTGCCACGACTTTTGAATAGGTCTAAAGTTCGTGCGGTAGCAGCATTGTCAAAGCTGGCAAGTCCTAAACGAGAGCCGTTACGCTGAATAAAGGAAGTGCCATCATACAACACCTCAATTAGCGTACCCTTCATAAACGACAGAGACCCCGTTGCCGTTCCGAGTTGATCTGCAATTATGCTTTTAGCGCCTACGCCACTCACGTTAAGAGTGACAGTGCCAGTAGGGGTAAAACCTGCAATAAACCGAAACACCTGACCAGCAGCATAGGCAGTAATCGCAGGGCTTGGGGTGAGGGTCTGTGCGTTCGCAGTTCCACCGGAGGTTCCACACCAGATAAAGGAACCGTCTTGAACCTGACCAATCGCAGCATAGTTGTTACGCGCCGTGCCATTTGCCACATTAGTGTGCTTGTACCCGCCCATTGGGAGATCAGCAGTAGCGCTGTTTTGTCCGTCTTTGGTCAAACACGTGTTAATGCCACCCTCAAAATCGTCGTCCTGATCATCGTGGCGGCTTGCTTCAATGCCAATGCCTAACGAAGCATCACCAGTCCAACCGTTGCTGCTGTAATTACCCTTGCGATACGTTCCACCTGACCAGCTCATTGTTTAGCCCTCGTATTGTCGCTTTTTCTGCAAAACATTCTCTACGTATTTTGCCGTCTCGTCCGGCACGGAAGTATAGCGCAACATATTTGCCCATGTTGCTTCACGATCCTTTGCTAACAAACGCTCCTGCGCTTTCATAACGTTTGTTGGACCCCAGTTGTAAGCCGCTAACGCAAGCCGCTCGTCCTTAAACTGAGAACGAAGCTGGTTATAGTATCGCTCACCCGCTTGTACGTTTTGCTCAGGATCAAACACGTCGTCTACGCCTAAACTTTTGGCAGTACCGGGCATAAGCTGCATTAAGCCACCCGCACCCTTTTTGCTTTTAGCTTTAGGATCGAAGTTACTTTCCTGCTGAATCATGGCTTTGATGATCGGCGGCTTGTCAGCTACTAACGCTGCAACATCTTGTTTCTTAACAGGTGCAGAACCCAATCGCTTCTTCATGCCTAGAAGTTTTGCTCGCTGCTCGCGTGTCAAGGTTGACGAAGCAGACGGACTTGCTTGCGGTGTTGGTGTAACTTGCTGTGCTTTTTGTTGCTCAGGCGTAACGGCGGCAAAATAACCTGCTTTGGTTCCAGCCTCTAAAAGCTGCTTCAATCGATCAGGTGTAGGCGGCGCAGAAGCTAAATCAAAAAGGCGCGGGTCGGCAAGCATTTGCGCGACAAACTTATCCATAGTTGCTAAACGCATTTGCCCTAGCTGTCGCGCATAAATGCCACCGCCGATAGCTAGAACTGTAGCTGCTGGATTACCTCCCACACCAAGCAGAGTGCCAAGTACGGCACCGGAGGGCACGGAACCCCCTTCTAAGGTACGAAACACGTTTCGCATGGACGCAATTTGCCCAATTGTGGTCAATCGCTGCGACGTAATTGACTGCCTACGACTCGCAAGAGACTCCAGTTCCTGTGGCATCCGCGATGCTTGCACATCTGCCAGCACCTTTTCTATTTGAGGCAACCTGTCGCCGAATAATTGCTCGGCAACTGTTCTGTTCTTTTCTAAATTAGTGACGATGTTTCCACGCAAAATGCGCTCGTCAATAAACTTACGTCGCGTCCAATCCACAATGGGTGTATTTTTGAAACGACTTACAAAAACTCCGGCGCTGTCAGCATCGTTAAACACACGGGACGGAATTGCTGAATCGGTGATGTTTGCATACTCTTCAAGAGCGGCGCCACTTTCCTTCAATGAGGCGTAGCGTTTTAGTTGATCTAACTCTTTGGGCATCGTTAGGTTAAACGCATCGGCGTTCTTAGTTAAGAACTCTGACGGTTTTGAGGATGCTTGTAGACGCTGAATCAGCTCGCCGCGTATCTCTGCTAACTCCGGAGCATCGGAACCGAATTTAGTAATTAGCTCCAACACGTTTTCTGGCTTGCGTAGTAACTTGTTTACAACCTCACTAGGTTTTGTGATTGGTTCAAACCGACGAGTTTTTAGCAGCTCGCTTACTTCCCCTTGCCCGTATAGTTTCTTTTGTTGTTTTGTAACGTTAATTGCATTACGAAGGGCATTCACCGCGCCAGCATTACCAGTAGATTTAGCAGCATCTAGACCAAGACGATCAATGTTTTCCCGCAACTGTGTCATCATCTTTACTTCAGCAGGATTTTTGCCTTGAGCATTACGGAGTGCGATACCGGCGCCGCTTCGCAAGTCCTGAAGCTGATTTACTGTCAGCAATAAAGGTTTTGGCTCAACAGGCACGCCATTTTTCATTTTTGGTTTTTTAGGCGCAAATGACTGAAGCACATCAATAACGGCTTTGCCCTCTGGGGAAATGGTTTTGCGTGCAACAGCGCCAAACTTGCTATAAGAAGTGAGCGCAGCCTTTACAGCCAAGTCTGCATTTAGCTTAGTTGTGAAAGGAACGTCTAGCCATGCCTGTTCGGCAGCAGCGTTACTGTCGTCCAGTCTCTGCTGCAAACTTGCAAGAATGGTTTCGCCGCGCTGCATTGGAGTCATTACTTGCGCATCACTAGGGATCAGACCCATCATGGAACGTAAGCGGTCTAATTCGCTTTGTTTGGCGATACCGCGCAACGTGCTCGATATTTCCCCAGTCTGTGCTTGCTCTCCGACAGCGCGTGTTAAAGCAGCTCCTAGTTCGGTAGCACGCTCTTGAATTGCTGGCTCTAAAATTTTAGATCCCGCTTCAGTCAAGCGTACTTGTTGCTGGTATTTAGCTAAGGCAGGTTCTTGTACAATTTCAGCGGCTGTAAGTGGCAAACCGCCAGCTCCCACGCCTAACTGCGGGTATTGTTTTGCAAGACGTAAACGCTCTATACCCTCCGGCGATACGGTTGCTAATACTTCGCGTTGAGCTAAATCCCGTAGAGCAGCCTCAGACCCCGCCAGTTCCCGAACGGGTCTAGCGATTCGCGTAGCAGTACTAGAAGCTGCGCCCGGAGCTAAAACAGCAGCGCCCAACGCAGCAAGTTCTGAATCGGTTGCCTGTTGTGCCGTCTTATACGCTCCATAAGACGTAAGACCACCGAGCAGTTGCGCTCCTAGTTTTGCTTTGCTGAAAGGCGTTGGCGTCATAAAAGACACCGCTTCTTGCATGGGTGTCCCTGCTTTAACGCCTAAAATGTCAGCCGCCTCTTTTATTGCACCTTGCCCGTAACGTGAAATGCCAAAGTATGGGAGATCGGCACTTTCCTGATTAGCTAAAAATACGATTGGCGTAGTGGCAAGGTCAGCCACGCCATAACCTGCCTGAGCTAATCCAGCCAATAAGTCAAAGCCAAACTGCTTGGCAGTTGTGCCATATCCCGAATCCTCTTGAGGTAAAACGCTAGGCTCGTTCAAAACACTGACCGAACTCGGAGTAGAAAGCAATTGAGAAGAGCCAAGCCCTTCATTACGCAAAGTGTCTAAAGCGGTTTGAAATTCCTGTGCAGTTAGGTCTGGAACCGCAGAGGTTACGGACGATCCAGCAGACGCACGATCCGCATCAGCCATCGCCATAATTTCTTCAATAGTCGCCATCGTTATCGCCCGAGAAGCTCATCAATTTTTGCACGCGCCGCTGCCTTTGTAGCTTCGCTAACACGAGGGTCGCTCAATACTGTTTCGAGTTGCGCGATCTGAGCATCTACATTTGATGCTTTGGGCAACTGAGGCTGGACACCCGCTTCGCTTGGAGCTGCTTGCGGTGCGGCTGCTTCTGATGTTGTTTGTCCTTTTGCCGCTTGGCTTAACTGTGTGAAATACTCGCGCCAGGGCAGCCGACTTGGCTTGTACCCAGTTGGTGTAAATACTTCATCATCCTTGTATGCTTGCCATAGCTTATCTGCGCCAACCGCATCGCCCTTAATCGTAATGTATTCTTCCAAAAAGTCTGCATAGTCGCGTTCCAACCCTGCACGTACCTTTATGCCTTCAATAAGCCGCAGGTTTTCTTCTGGTGTATTTGCACTGTTTGGTCCAGAACCAATAAGGGTTTTGTTTTCACGATCTGAAACGCTGCCCGGAGAGTGTTTCGATATTACTAGGTCTGGGGCTATGGAATCTAACAGCTTGGTAGCTGCCATCTTTTGTTTCTGTTCATTACTACCGAAGGACGCAGCAAGGTAGCTACCACTTGCTCGCAATCCACCGGCAAGTCCGCCCGTTTCACCAGCACCAGCCACGCCTTCAATCGCGGTTGCTGCCATGCTGTCATAACTGCTGGCAAGCTTACGCGACGTGCTAATAACATCAAACGCCGCCTTGTTTGACGCTTTTTCTAAAGAAATTCGCTTGTCGGCATCTTCCGACGCCTTGTTAGGCGTCAGACCCATAGCGATTCCTTGGCGAATATACTCGTTTCGCTTCTGGTCTAACGTTTTTTCAATGCCAAAAATGTTTTCCTCAGGCGGCTTAGAAAAGTCAGCACCAAGAGTCATGCCCTGCTGTCCCAGTGTGTCCTCATACCCTGGTGGCACAACGTTGTTCTTCACGCGCTCCAGAAGCAACTGTTGCTCAAACTTGCGCTTTTCCGCTGCTGCGTCTAGCTGGTTTTCAAGCAACCTGAGTTTTAGTTGCGTTCCAACGTTACCCAAGCGTTCAGCTCCAGGCTCCTGCAAAAGCTGATCAAGCTCCTGCATTGAACCAGCCTGTAGCGCCTTTGTAATGTAAGGCTGCATAGCTAGGTTTTCAGACATAGATTCTTGGCGAGCTA